>Ga0163150_10002423_pt1 | contig 28574 bp, 21 predicted proteins | sample OliLakLV19P2IB_FD_148628 | JGI IMG/M metagenome (GOLD analysis project Ga0163150, IMG submission 148628) | Freshwater microbial mat bacterial communities from Lake Vanda, McMurdo Dry Valleys, Antarctica - Oligotrophic Lake LV.19.P2.IB | ecosystem: Environmental > Aquatic > Freshwater > Lake >...
TGCAAACTCGCTGGAGCCCGAGCGGAGCCGCCCGAAAGATGGCCTTCCTTTTCTCTGGCGCCGGCCTGCGGACGGAGCCCGGGCTGCGGAACGTGGCAGCGTCGCCCACACGAAAGCCTGAAGACCCACAAAATTCAGTTCATGTGATAGTGCCGCGTGGCTCGCGGCGGAGTGCAAGTTCGTCCCGCTCTTGGCCGGTCTCAAATTGGCGCGCATCGATGTGCCGTTGCGCGCCGTGGTCAAGAGCTAATCGCCGCACGCGTACGTCGTTTCATGCAGGGGGAGATCCTTTGGCAATGCCTAGGGAGCTGCCATGCGACGTGAATCAGTAAGTGCAACTTGAAGGAGAGGAAGATTCAATGGTTACGCCAAATATTTGTGGCGGGAAGTTTTCTGTCAGCGCGCTCAGCACGTTCATTGTGGGGGTGTGCGCATCAGTCGCAGGGGTCGCATCAGCTGCGACGAACGTCGGCGGTCCGATCTTCGCCAACACAACGTGGAACGTTGCCGGCAGCCCCTACATCGTTACGAATTCGATCATCGTCGGGGCCGACGCAACGTTGACGATCCAGCCTGGTGTCACCGTCAAGGTGAACAACGGGCTCGGAATCCAAGTCGGTTCACCGGAAGGATTCGGCAACGGCACGCTGGTCGCGATCGGCACGCCGGCGCAGCCCATCACCTTCACGACCAATGATCCGGCACCGTCGCCCGGCAAGTGGAACAACATCCTGTTCACAGATCTTGCCATCGACGCGGTGTACAACGGGGGCGGTGTCTATCAGTCGGGATCGGTTCTGCAGAACGCCATCGTCGAGTACGTGGGCGGCGGCGCCGCCGCATCGGGCGCGGTATTCGCCGTCAACTCCGCGCCCTTCCTGAACTTCGTCGAAGTCCGGCAATCGGCGCGCAGCGGCATTCGAATTGACGGCGCGCTAGCGCCGTCGCTGCGCATTTCGAACTGCAAACTGCACAACAACGCGGCTGGCAGCGGCCAGTCAGGCGGTGGCCTGTACGTGATCAACGGCCTTGGCCACATCATCACGGGCAACAACATCCACAACAACTCCGCGAACAGCGGCGGCGGTGTGTATCTCCAGAGCACCGGTGGTGTGACGTTCTCCAACAACACGTTGGCGTTGAACAGCGCGTCGAGCGGCGGCGGTTTGTTTGCCACGAGCGCCGCGTCGCTCGTGCTTCAATCGAACTCGTTCACCTCGAACTCGGTGTCGAACTACGGCGGGTTCTATCTCGACGGCGGAAGCGTTCAGATTCTCGGTAACACGATCTCCGACAACGCATCATCGAATTACGCTGGGTTCTATTGCTCCAGCAGCAACAGCACCATCACGAACAACCTGATCAGCGACAACACGGCGACGAATGGCTCGTATGGCGGTTCGTATCTCACAGGCAACAGCCAAACGATCTCCGGCAATGAGTGGACGGGCAACTCCGCGGCCAGCCGCGGCGGGGTCCATGTCGACGGGTCCAGTGTGATCTTTACGAACAACGAGATCACGAACAATCAGGCAACGGGCGTGAGCTCGGATGTCGGTGGTCTGGAGATCGGCGGTTCGGGCATGACCGTGTCCAACAACTTGGTGCAGGGCAACTCGAGCCAGCGGGACGCGGGCGGGATTCATATCTCCGGCTCCGGCCACTCGCTGGTGGACAACACGATCGATGACAACTTCGCCGGCAACACCGGTGGCGGCGTCTACATCGTTGCGACCAATACGACGTGGACGCGCAACACGATCACGGAGAACGAAGCGACCGTGCGCGGCGGCGGTTTCTTCAACGACGGGACCGGTACGAACCTCGCCGGCAATTCAACCACCAACATCTTCAACACGATCATCGGCAACGTCGCACCCAGCGGCTCGGCGATCTATCACGATGTTGCCAATGGAGCGAACGGCAACCTGCAGGCGCAGTTCGTGTGCTGGGGAACGAACGACCAGAGTGATGTGCAGGGCTGGGTCTGGGACTTCTTTGACAACTCGGCGCTCGGCATCGTCATCACCAACCCGGTGGTGCAGAACTGCGGTGCCGCTCAACCGTGCCCTGGCGATCTTGACGGCGACAGCGCCGTCGGTGCGTCGGATCTCGCGGTGCTGCTCGGCCAGTGGGGCTCGTCGGGATCAGGTGATCTTGACGGCAGCGGAAGCGTGGGATCTGCAGACCTCGCGATCCTCCTCGGAGGCTGGGGCGGCTGTCCGTGAGATAGCGTGCTGAACACGGATTGAAATTGAAGTAGACGGGAAACTTGTTGTCCCCCTCTGGTCCTTGGCGCAGCGTCATGCTGCGTCGGGAGCCAGAGGGGGTTTTGCGTTGACGCGGGGCGCGGTGAGTTTGCCGTCGCCACAGAGCGTCGGGTGACGCACCACCTTCTCAGTCACCTTTCCAGATGTGATCGTTCACCCATCCGCCAGCATGCACCGCCCTGTCGCCCATTCGCGCAGCTCGGTCACGCGATCGGACATCACGACCGACAGCGGCGGGCTGGCGCGGAGCGCGCGCAGAATGTCGTCCGTCGTCAGGGCGCGGCGCTGGTCGGCGAACGCTTCGCGCATCGCCGATTCAATCGCTGACTCGATCTCCGCGCCGCTGAAGCCGTCCGACTGCTGGGCGAGCTTGTCGAGCTGGAAGTCGGCGGGCGTGCGCCGGCGCTTTGCAAGATGAATCGAAAAGATGACGGTCCGCACTTCCTGCGACGGCAGGTCGACGAAGAACACTTCGTCGAAACGCCCCTTGCGCAGGAGCTCCGGTGGCAGCGCGCTGATGTCGTTCGCCGTGGCAGCGAGAAACGTCGGCGCGGTGCGCTCCTGCATCCAGGTCAGCAGCGTGCCAAACATGCGACGCGAGAGCCCGCCGTCGTTGGAGACCGTGGCCGCGCTGGCGAAGCCTTTTTCGATCTCGTCGATCCAGAGGACCGCCGGTGCGAAGCGGTCGGCCTGCGCGAGCGAAGCGCGAAGCCGGCGCTCGCTCTCACCGACGAACCTGTCGAAGAGCGCGCCGGCATCGAGACGCAAGAGCGGCACGCCCCACGCGGTCGCGATCGCTTTCGCGGCGAGGCTCTTGCCGGCGCCCTGCACGCCCAACAGCAGGACGCCGCGCGGCGGCCGCAGTCCGTAGGCGAGTGCTTCGTCGGCGTGCGCCATTTCACGATGGCTCAGCCATACCTTGAGCCGCGCCAGTCCACCGATTGCATCGAGCGAGACCGGCGCTTCGACGAACTCCAGCACGCCGCCGAGATCGCCGAGCGCGTTGCGCTTGCGGAGGAGAATCGAGTCGAGGTCGCTGTCGTCGAACTTGTCATCCTCGCATGCGGCAGCCGCGATCACGCGCGAGGCTTGACGGCGGGAAAGTCCGCGTAGCCCGCGGATCATTTTGACCAGCGTCGACTTGCGGACCGATGCTTCGATGCGCCGGGTCTTGGCGACGTCGCGGAGTGTCTCGCGGACGATCGCTTCGAGTTCCACGTCATCAGGGCACGGTGCCTGGACAGCGTTCACTTCGGTGGCGAGATATGCGGGCAGCATGCCCGCGTGCTCGACGAGAACAATCGTGCTGAACAGGCCGCGCATCCGCGCGATCGCCTCCTTGAGCGCCCGCTGCGTGTGCATGTCGCCCAGGTGCGGCGAGAGGTCGTAAAAGACGTTGACGCTGCGCTCGGCGCCTGACTTCGTGGCGAGCCACGCGAGTGCAGCCGCCGGGTGATCCGTATCCGGCACCGTCGAGCCGGCGAGTCGACCCTCGCCGAGTCCGAGCACGGCCGTCCAGCGGCGGTAGACCACGCTCTCAGGAATCGCCACGAACAGGTGCTCGCGCACCTCGGCCTCGTCGTCCGTCTCGATCACCACCAGCGGATGCGTGCCGTCGAGCTCCCGCGCAAGGATCTGGCCGAAGGAGCGAGTGCGTGGGGCTGCGGGAGGGACCTTCGTCATGCACGTTTATGCGGGTCAGCGTAACCACGGAGCATCTCAAACGCTGGGCGAACGCTGACCGTGGCTGCTCGCCGCTGGGGTCCGGTACCTCCTCATGTTCGCAATCGACGGGTGAACTCTTGTGCGGGACGACCGCCCCCGGTTGCAATCAGCGGGTACGGATCGCCCGTCATCGCCCGTCATCGCACGCCGTACAGAAGGTCTGATCATGAGCCGGATCGCACATCCATTTGCCGCATGCACAGCCGTCCTCTGCACCGGTCTCGCGCACGGGAGTGCAGCTGCTTCGGTCACCATGTTCACGAGCGAGGCCGCGTTCGACGCCGCCACCAGCACGTCGATCGTTGTTTCCTTTGAAGAGCCCGAGTGGGCAGTGGCGCTTGGTGTGAGTTTCTTCGGATCGATCGCCAGCGACGGCATCACGTTCGTGCCGATCTCGTCGCCGCCTGTGAGTGCACCCAATCTCTTCATCGCGCCGCCGCGCCAGACGAACTTCTGCTGCCCGCTGGCATCGCAGACGCTGACGTCTTCGGGCGGCGAGGACATCGATCTGGTGTTCGCGTCCCCGCCGCGCGCGGTCGGCTTTGTGTGCTACGCGAACGGCGGCGCTCCGATCGTCTACACGCTCACGCTCGCAGGGGGCAGCGAAGTGACGCTCGTCAGTGCTCAGCCGCCGAACACGACAGGGTTCGTCGGCTTCACGAGCGCGCTGCCGATCGAGAAGCTGAACTGGGTCAGCGACTTCGGCGAAATCATCAACACCGGCATGGATGACGTGCGCGTCGGTGACGCGGTGTGCCTCGCCGATCTCAACGCCGACGGTCAGGTGAGCGGCGCGGATCTCGCGATCCTGCTCGGCGCATGGTCAAGCGGAGGTCCAGCCGACCTTGATGGCAGCGGCACGGTGAACGCGGCGGATCTGGCCGTGCTGCTCGGCGCGTGGGGCGCGTGCGGGTGACCGCAGTTGCTAGCCAGCCCGTGGCAAAGGATGGTTCGGCCCGCGGAACATTGGTTGTTCGCATCACCGCTGACTTCAAAGAAGCGCCCCCGGCACAGAGCGCGGCCCCACAGCTCCATGCACCAACGGTGCATCCCAACAGGAGCCCAGGGCAACGCCCTGGGTTCGAACCGGCCGAGCCTGATCAAGCCCTGGAAGGGCGCTCCATCAATGTCGCGCAGAGCTCGTGTGACGCATTGGCGCGCCCTTACAGGGCTCGTGAATTCGTTCGCATCACGCGTGACCCAGGGCGTTGCCCTGGGCTCCTGTTGGAGTGGCCCCTTCGGGGCGGTCGGAGTGTTGAGCAATGCCGCGGCGCGCATGTCCTCACGGCATCGCTGCGGAAACCGCTCGTCGCGGCGCCTTGCATCTGTCCGATCGTTCTCGCTCTCGCTCTCGACGCACGTTCGCCACGGACGGTTACGGAATCGGCAACCAGACTTCGCCGGGATTCATGAGTATCGCACTTGCCTGCTTCGTCAGTCCCTTCATCTTCCACCCGTTGATCTGGCCGGTGGTGGTGTTCTGCCAGACGAGATCGTCGTCGCCGTCGTTGTCAAGGTCGGCGCGCATCGCGAAGCGCCACTGACTCGCGACAGCCGGCGCGACGAGACCGCCGCCAATCTTCGCGGTGTTCTTCAGCAGCCAGCCGTTGATGTTGCCGTTCGCGGAGTTCCGCCAGAGGAGGTCCGCGTAGTTGTCGCCGTTGAGATCGGCGCGCCATGGGGACGTCGCACTGATCACCCCCCAGTGTGATGAACGTATCCGCGGCTACGCTCGGGTCCGCGTTGTCCGGGCACAGCCACAGCGGCGTCGCCACCTGCGGGTCGTTTGCCGTGTGAAACGGCGGTCCCGGCATGTCAATAGTTGTGTCCCACACGACCAGAACGCGATCCGCTTCGCTGGCACACGTGGCATACACGTCCATGACATGGACCTTCCCGGGACCGTACGTCTGGGTCCACGCGTCCGCTTCGAGCCCGGTGACTTGGCCCAAGGACGCGGCGGTAAGGCCGAACGCGAGTGCTGGAACCACGGCGGAGACGATGGGACGCACGGACCGGGATGGATGCATGATCGAACCTCGACGAAGGAGCGCAGGACGGCTACGACACTCAGCGGCTCCCTGAATACGGAAGCCGCTGAGCAATCACTGCGCAGACTTCGAAGGAAATTCACCCTCTGAGCATCGTCCGGATTCTGGACACGCACGTTTCCGCGCTGTCCAAGCACCCATTTTGGACAGGCACTTTTCCCTACATTTTGGACAGGCACTTTTCCCTACCCGGCGTCTCACACCCCCGTCACCGGTTGCAGCACTGCCAGCCCGGTCCGGTGGTCTTGATGAACCCGCCGGCGGTCGGCAGCAGGCCGTCCATCAGCCAGCCGTGCACTTTGTGATTGCCCGAGTGCTTCCACAGCACGTCTTCCTTGCCGTTGCCGTCGAGGTCGCTCATGCCGGCGATCTGCCACGTGCCCGAGACGTTCGGCGCCATGACGCCCCCGCTCGCTTTCACGCTGCCGATCATTCGCCACGCGTTCACGGATCCGGTCGTGCTGTTCCGCCAAAGGAGATCATCACAGCCGTCGCCGTCGAGATCGCCGACGGCGTGCACATTCCACGTGGATGCCATCACCCCAGCGCCGCTGATCACGTCGTCCTTCCAAATCGCGGCGCCGTTCAGGAGCCATGCTCTCACGGTGCCGTTGCCGGTCTTCCATACGAGGTCATCGCGACGATCGCCATTGAGGTCAGCCTTGGCGACGAACGTGAGACCGCTGCTCGAACCGATCGACGTAATCGCAACGAGACTGTGATTGTCGAGAATCCACGCGACGACCTGACCGTCAGTCGAGTTGCGCAGAATCATGTCCGCGTCGATGTCGCCGTCGATGTCGCAGAGCGCGAGCACGACCCAGGTGTTCGCAAGCGGCGGCGCATCTTCGAGCGGGCCTTCGATCTCGACCTCGTTGCTGCTCAGCTTCCACACCTGAAAGAGGCCGGTCGCCGTGTCGCGCCAGAAGAGGAATGCCTTGCCTGTGTCGTCCGTCGCGCCGACGCCTTCGAACTGCCACGTCGCCGGCACGCCCGCGTTCAGCGGACCGCCGCCCGTCTTCACGAGACCGTTCATGAGCCACGTGGACGCAGATCCGCTCGACGGCTTGAACCACAGGATGTCATGCTTGCCGTCTTGGCTGAAGTCGTGCTCGTTCCATTGCGATGACGCGCTGACGACCGGATCTTCGTACTGCACATGATCGATCTCGAAGCCGGCGCCGCCTGTCGTGGTGATCGCGACGGACGCGATGCCGAACGACGAGGTGATGGACACGAGCCGGTCTTCCGCCGTGGCGCCGTTCGAACTTCCGTCCATTGCCGGCCCGACCGTGCGCGTGAACGTGAGCCCGTTGCCGGTGGTCACGACGAGCGTCATCGAGCTGTTCTGGGCGCCGTCTGTCCATGCAAATGCGAGTCGCTCGGGCAGGCCCGCGAGCGCGGTGCCGTTGATGCTCACGCTCACAGTGGCGCCGGGCGCTGCCTTGTACGAGCGGCCGGCGGTGCCGAGTCCGTTCAGGACGCCGTCATCGAAGTCGACGGAATCGGTCGATGCACCGGGCGCGAGGATCGCACCGCCGGCGATGCCGAGGCCCGGGGTGTTGACCGTGCCGTCTTCGAAGGTCTCACAGAAGAAGTCGTCGTCGAGGCTCATCGCGCCGAAGAGACCGCTGTCGCCCAGCTTGGTGTAGTTCTGGGGGGAGAGTACGACCAGCGCGTCAGCGGCCAGCGCCGGGACGGCGGCCGTCGTGATCACGAACCCGCTCACGAATCCACTCAACAGGGGCGTCAGACGAAAAACGGACCAAAAGCTGCGGCTGGCCATGGAAATCTCCTAGGGTGACTTCCGGCGGAGGAGCGGCGGAGCGGACAGATACATGGCGCGGCGAAAGACCGCGTCCGGCTAGATCAGCCCGTGGCGAAAGTCATTTGGGCCGCGGACGAGCCGCAGCGCGATTCTCTTCGTCGCCAAAATTCGCCGCATCACTGCGGAGACCGCTTCGTCTCGGCTCCTTGACCTTTGCGTCCGTGCGGAGCCCTCGCTACCAAAGCACTTTCACCACGGACTGCTAAGCATCCGGGGTGTGGATTTGCGATCGAGATCCGAAGGGTCGCCGCAGCAATGAGACCACTCCGATGGAGTGCGCGCAGCATGCGATGCCTCACAACCGATGTGCAGGGAGAAAGGAATCGCAGCAAGGAATCGCAGCAAGGAATCGCAGCAAGGAATCGCAGCAAGGAATCGCAGCAAGCGAGCGTCGCAAGGGTCCTGTTCAGGGTTCGAGGGGCTGAGTTTGTGTCGACGAAAGTGAAGCAGCCGAATGCAAACAGACACCCGCCGGACGCAAGCGTGCCGGGGGTGCTGTCTCTCTGTGCAGGAGATGCGATCGATGGACTTGCAGCTGGTTGGTCACAACTGACGGTCAGCTCAGGAGCAGTCGCCCCAACCACCCAGAACGATGGCGAGGTCCACCGCATCGACAATGCCGTCATCGTTAACATCGGCCTCGAGTGGACCTCCACTCGTGCCCCACGCGCCGAGGATCGCTGCGAGATCGACACCGTTGACAACGCCGTCTTCGACGACATCACCGTCGCACACGGCACAACCAATTCCAGATTCGCAGCAGTCTGGCACCCCGTCCTCGTTCCCATCCACGAGCTCGCCCCGCAGGATCTGGCCGTAGTCGACGACGCCATCACCGTTGCAGTCAGCTGACCACTCGACGATCCAAGTGTTTGGACCAGACCACCAACACGCGCTGAGATCGTTTGTCCAGATCCCATCGAACGTCATGAAGTGCTCTTCTCCCCAGCTGTTCGAAGGGTTGGAGGGGTACCGGGGGACGACCGCTGGATCCCACGCCTCGCCATCCGACCAGCGCCAACCTCCTGCAGGTTCCTCGAAGTCCCGCGCCGTGAGATCTTGATATCCACCGCACCAACCACCTTGTAAAGGGTCGAGATTCTGATGGACGAACGCAGACTCTGCGAGGCTGGACCAGCTGAGCAACTCGCCGCCGGCGTTGATCGATATGTGGCCCAAGAAACTCGCATAGCAACAGGCGCGTTGATCGGCGGATGTCGTCTGATGAAGGAAATCGGCCGCGGCGGCATGGGTTCCGTATGGCATGCGCAACAGCTTGATCCCCCGCGTGAGGTCGCAGTCAAGTTCCTGCTTGCGTCCTCGAGTAGGCGCGACAGTGATGCGGTCGGACGCTTTCGTCGCGAGGCTCGCCTGCTCGCGTCCATCCGACATCCAGGGGTGGCCGCTGTCTATGCGTCAGGTCTCGAAGCTTCAGAGACCAACCTCGAGGTCATCACTCCGTATCTCGTCATGGAGCTCGTCGACGGCGGAATTCCCGTCGACGACTTCTGTCGCGCTCAGCAGCTCCGCCTGAGCGAGCGCGTACTCTTGCTCGCGGGCGTCTACGACGCCGTTGGTGCCGCGCACACCAGAGGCCTGGTGCATCGCGATCTCAAGCCCGGCAACGTGCTGGTCGACAAGAAGGGCGATCCCAAGGTGATCGACTTTGGCGTTGCCCGACTGAGCGTGAGCGATAACGTCGACGAGACAGCGGCGACAGAGCCAGGACGGCTGATTGGGACGATGCAGTACATGAGTCCCGAGCAGTTTGGTGCCAGCTCTGATGCGGTCGACCTTCGCTCCGACGTGTACGCGTCGGGATTGCTCCTCCACGAAGTACTGGCTGGGCGGCCCCCGTACGACCTCGGCGGTCTCAGCGTCGTTCAGGCGTTTCGAATTGTCTGCGAAGGTGCGCCGGAACGACTTGCAGAAGCGAGTCCGGAATGCCGAGGCGATCTTGACGCGATCGTCAAGAAGTGTCTCGCGAAAACTGCGAACGAGCGCTATGCCTCCGCCAGCGACATCGCAGCCGATCTTCGCCGTCATCTCGCACACGAGCCGGTGATCGCACGCCGATTGACGGCGCACTATCAACTGGTAACGCTGGCTCGCCGACATCCCGTCGCAGCTGTGGCGACGCTCCTTGCAGTGTGCCTCTTTCTCTCATTTCTGTTCCTGCTCGCGCGAGCCCGAACCGAGGCGATCAACTTTGCCGATCGAGCCAATGTCCAGGCTGCAGCGTTTCTGCTGGAGCGATCGGATACTTCGCGTGCGCGCACGTTCCTCCGGTCCGTCTCGCCATCGGGCCGCAATTGGACTTGGCGTGCGCTCGTGCGCGAATCGGGAGCGGATAGCTGGCAGATCCCCGTCGGCAAGTACATCTACGACGCCGCGCCCGTGAGTGGCGGCGCGTTGGCGTACGTGGTCGCTTGCAATCGCCTCCTTGGATTCGACACATCAACGGGCGACATCGTGTGTGACCAGCTGTTCACCGGCCCTGTGCCGCTCCCGCCGGGTGGTTACTACCCCGAAGCGTTGACTGTCGATGCTTCGGATGATGGCCGGTTCGTCGCGACGGTGCACGTGTCGGGGAACTCTGGGGGATCTGTCTCGATCGTTCGCGTTTGGGACACGCTCGATTGCCGGTTTGTGTTTACAGACGAAGTCAAGAAAGGAACGTCAACGGTCGCGATCGCGCCTGATGGTTCGCAGATCATCATCGCGCCCTATCAGCAACCGCTGGAACAAGTCGCACTGAATCGCAGTTCTCCAGTGTCACGAGTTTCTCTCCCGTTCGAGACATTGCACGAAGTGGGATCGCTCGATATCGATCCAAGCGGCGAGTGGCTCGCGATCGGTACCGCTGTCGGGACGCGCATCCTCGTCGACCTCGGGACCGGCACGGAAGCGCATGAACAATCGCTCGCAGCGCAGCCTGTACGCAGAGTTCGCTGGGCGTTCGATGGAAGTGCATGCATCGCATCCTGCGGCAAGAGCCTGCATGTGATTCCTCGCACGGTTCCGCGCATCCATCTGCGCCTCGACACGCCGTCACCAGTGTGGGGATTCGGTATGAACGGTGACCTCAGCGTGATCGCTGCGAATGATATTGGCGACACAAGCTTCGGCGGCGTCATTGTTCGCGCAGCGATCTCCGCTACGACCGAGCACATAGCGGTAGAGCGCGAGGGACAGGTTGTCGAAGTGTTCTCCTTGGATCCGGACGGTGAACGGCAGTCACTCATGTCGTGGACCGCCACCAGTCCGATCGCCGCCTTGAGCGTCCACTCTCTCGCCGACGGACCAGTTGCAGCCGCGGCTCTCGTTGATGGATCGATCACTGTCTTGAACGCGGGCTCGAGGACGGCTGAGCATCACCGTCTGTCCGGATTGAATGCACATCGAGTCGGAGACGTGGTCCCGTCGTGCGTCGCCCTGGTGCATGAGGGAAGAGCTATCGCGGTCGGCACGTCGAACAACGAGGTTGTTCTCCTTGATCGCACGACAGGCGAGACGAGTTTCCTTCGTCCACGCCAGCGTGCTGCGGGCTCGCTGAACACCGAGTCGGGCGTCACGTCAGTTGCTGAGACAGCGTTTGACGGGCAGTCATGGATCGCAGTCGCCAGCTCGGGCAAAATGCGAATGACACTGTGGCATCGCCGCAACGATGCCTACATCTCCGCGGTCAATGATGATTACGCGCCACTCAGGGCGCTCGCCGTCGTGGATCGACTCTTCGTGGTTGGCGATTCCGATGGGCGAGTGAGCTTGGGTGTTGGACCGGAGACACGGATGACGTGGCAACGCCGACTGCTGTCAGAATCTGTTCGTGCATTGGCTCTCCATCCAACCGGCAAGTTCTTCGCGGCCGCCGACAGCAGATCCCTGATCATCGCCGACAGCGCTTCAGGTGACGCCATCGCCGAATTCGTCACGCTGAATCAGCCGCCTCTTGCTCTGCAGTTCGGGCGTGTCCCTGAACGCCTACCTGAACGCCTACCTAAACGACTAGTTTTCATTGATGGAGCGGGACGGCGTCGCATCTGGAACGGAGATCCGCACTCTCCATCACCGCTGTCAGCGATGCCTCCAGTACCAGACGAGGACCGCTCCCGCAGCCACGACTAGTGACCAGACCGCCCACTGCATGATCGCGCGTCGCGCACGATCCTCGCGATCCTGCGCATCGAATGTCGCGAGCAGGCGGTTCACAGCGTCTGGCGGAAGGCTCGATGGTTCGGGTGCATCGCGGGACCGGACGTCATTCATTGCGCGCGTCTCCACCGAGAAAGCCGAACCGCTCTCCCGCTGTGCGCTGAAAATCACGAGTTTCGTAAAACATCACGCACATGCCTTACCTCCTGGTCGACCTCGTCTGGACCGATGCCGTCCTGCTGCAGCAGTTCACAGAGCGCTTGGCGAATCGACTGTCTCACTGAGCGCAGAATCGCGGAGCACTCAGCGGGATGAAAGCCGAGTTCCGTGGCGGCATCCGCGCAGCTGCGCCCATCGAGCACATGACGGCGAAACAGCTCGAATCTGCGCCCCCGTCCAGTCAATGCGATCTGTTCACGGGCACGATCTCACGCCTCGGCGAGCAGCCGTTCTGCCCAACCACGCTCGAAGGCGCGCGCTGCGTCGGTTTCGATCCGAAGAGCGTGCTCGTCCGGGGCGCCGCCCGTTTCCCGTGAGCGATGATGATCACGCAGCAGGCTTCGGCCGTGGAGGTGAAGCCCATTCATGAGCCAGCGGCGCAACTTGATACCCGACGCGTGCCAGCGCTCGAAGAACCCCTCACGACAAAGGTCGGCGGCAAAAAAACCGTTCACCACCTCGTGTGCGTCACCGAGTTCGCGAAGCGACGACCGCTCAACGTACGCGGCCAACGGTGACGCGTACCGCGCCATGACATGCTGGCGGATGTCGGCTGCACCAGCATCCCCGGCCGCGAGTCGCTCCCCTATCCATGTCACGTTGGTACTGGGGAATCGCTGGACCACGAGCAACAGGATGCGGCATGCGGGTCGACCGCACAAGCGCCGACAACCCAGTCCTGGCAGGAAAAACCGGGCAGCGCATAAGGCATCGCATAAGGACAGACGGCATCGCATAAGGACAGACCATTTCAGTCCGGCCGCACCCATTGGGTGCAGCATCGGAATTCGACTGGGGCGACAATCGGTGCCGGCGGCGATCCAGCGTTCGCCGGCGAACCGATCGGCCAGATGGCGGGTCGATGTGTCGTCCCCTCCGAGTACAGGCTGACGGGCCGTCTCGAACGGCGACGGATCTATGGAGTATCAACTGTTTGGCCAAGTGCCCGCTGTGATGTTCGCGACATCGGACACGCACGTTCGGCAGGCGCGGTGCGTCCCGAACTGCGCGCCGTACACTTCCATCAGGCGCGCGCCACGAACCCGCAGGATTTGCGGCGGCCCGTCGGGGAGCGTGATACGTGGATGAGGAGAGCACATCCGCCGGGGATCCGATGCCGCCTGGATGCGTGCTGATCGAGGTCCGCCTCGCCGAGCTGAAGCGGCTCTTCAATGCGATCGACCCCTCGCCGTTCCGCGAACGGGACCTCGATCCAGCGGCAGAGGAATTCATTGTCGAATGGGCCAAGGAAGCGCCGCGCGACGCGCAGTTCGCGCTGCTCGTGCACCTTGATCGTCCGGCTGGCCCCGACGATGAGCCGGTCGCGCTGCGCGACGCGATCCGTGAGTTCTTCACCCATCGCGCTGACGTCACGTTTCGTCGCGTACGTCAGCTGATGCGTGTCGGGCGCACGAGCCTGGTGATCGGACTGGCGTTCCTCGCCGCTGCGGTCGTCGCCAGCGATCTGCTGGCGACGGCTCTGCCCACCAGCCGTCTCGCGAATCTGCTTCGCGAGAGCGTGCTAATCGGCGGATGGGTTGCGATGTGGCGGCCGCTGCAGATTTTCCTGTACGACTGGTGGCCGATTCGAGCCGAGGGACGGCTCTACCGGCGGCTTGCTGCCATGCCGGTTCGCATTGCGTACGGAGGCGACGGCCTTGATCCCGCTGCCTGGCGGCACGACTGGCCGACCGTTCCTGCGCACAGCGGCAGCACGACGCATGTGTAACGCGCTGCGGAGATCGCCCGCCGTCCGCAGATGGGTCGCCGCATGAAGTGCGCGAGTTTTGGACATGCACATCTTCGCGCCCGTGACGCATCGCCCTGCGTCATGCGCGTCGCTGGTCATGCAGCGCTGCCGTTTCCTCCGCCCCTTAGCCGGGGCGGTCCCGACGAAGAGCGCGCTGTCCACGGGTTGCCCGTCGGCTTGGCTGCGCCGCGCCGTCGCTCCACCCGTGGTCCGAACGCGCGTTTGAAACTGCCCCGGCGGGGCAGAGGAAGCGTCGTCGCGCGAGCTACGTTCCGCCAGAACGCCGACTTTGGACACGCACATTCGGCGGGCGCGGCGCGTTACGGACCGCAAGCCGCGGGCCAGATCGAGCGTCGACGCTCGGAAACTACAGCTTCATCCAGATCACTTCTTCGCGCTCCTCACCTGAATTCGTGAGATGCGCCGTGGCTGTGCAGCTCTCGCGCGTCCAGCCGGCGAGCATGCGTTCGTAGAGATCGGACGGGTACCCGCTGACCATCACGCGTCCCTTGCACTGGACGAGCGTGGTGAGCAGCGCTTCGTGATCCTCGAAACTCATCTCTTTGCCGTACGTGCTCGCGGCGCCGCCGTGGCGCGTCTCCGGAACATACGGCGGGTCGCAGTAGAAGAACACATCGGCCGCGTCGTACTTCTCGATGAGCTGGATCGCAGGGAGGCATTCGATCGCGACCGTGCGGAATCGCTCGGCCACTTCGGTCAGCCCCTCGATCGCCGAGAGGTACTTCGATACCGGCTCCGGCATGTGACGCCGTGTGCGGGTGCTCATCGCCCAGCTCGCGGCATAGAGCTTCGACATGCCGAGCCCGCCGATCGCCTGGCGGCAGCGCACGAAGAACCACCACGCGCGGTCGACGGACTCCGCAGGCTCGGGCGCGTCGACGAGCGCCACAAATTCCGATCGGCTGTACGGCGTCAGATACGCGCGGCGCTCGAGCTCGGCGAGCGATCGGGGATCGCGCACCACGCGGAAAAAGTTGACGATCCGGTCGTCGAGATCATTGAACACTTCAACATCGCTGGGCCGTTTGCGCAGCAGCACGTTCGCCGCGCCGCCGAACGGTTCGATGTACACGCGATGCCGCGGAAACTTCGAGATGATCCATTCAGCGTAATACGCCTTGCCGCCGTACCACGCGACGGGAGCGCGCGGCGCCGACGCGACGAAGTAGTTTGTCGGCTGCTCTTCGCCGAAGAGGCTTTGCTCAAGATCCAGGTTCGCGGTGCCTGCTGTGGAGTCGGACATATGGAGAGAGTACTCTCCGCGTCGCGCGGCGCGACATCCGGATACCAGATCGCGCGTCCGCTTTTCCGATGAGAAAGTTCAGCGCACGCGTGAGTCTGTATCCGCCTGACCGCCCCCGGGCTGGCGCGGACGAATCGCAACGCGCACCGTATCGCCGACCCGAATCAGCGCCCGATCGATGCCCGCATCGGCGAGTTCGTCGAGGAGCGCGTCGTCGTCCAGCGCGAGGATGGCGATCGGTGCACGCGGTGCGGACACGATCTCGACCAGCGGCCGCTCGTGTCGCGCGGTCATCACATCGACGATCGCAGTGCTGCGCAGAACGACGCCGACCTCACGGGTCACGGTGTTCTCGCTCCCGCTGAGGCGGATCAACACCAGACACGTGACGACGCATGCGACCAGCACGCCGCCGGCGGCCGATGCCCGCAGCATTCGTTGACCGCGCGCGCGGTCCGCATGCGCCTGCGCCAGCGCGCGCCACGTGATGGACTTGCGTTCTTCGACATCCGGCGTTGTGTGCCTGTCTTTCATTTCACCTCTCCGAACCATCCGGATCGCAGCCGTTCCAGCGCCCGTCGCAGGCGACTCTCGGCGGTGCGCAGGCCTATGCCCAGGTCTTCGGCCACTCCGCGCAACGGTCGATCGCGCGCGAAACGCAACAGCAGCACCTCACGATCGCCGCCTTCAAGTCGCTCAATCTCGTCTTGAAGCCGCCGCAGGAGCGCCCGATCATCCGTGGTGTCGACGATCACCGCGTATCGCTCGCGCCGCGTGCGCGCTCGCTCTTGAGACGATCTATCGCCGCGCTCAGCACCACGCGCGTCAACCATGCGTCGAGTGTTGCGACATTGGCGAACCGCGGCATGCGGCGCAGAATGCGTAGCCATGCGTCGTGCACCACGTCGCACGCGAAGTCATCACCGCGTCCGGTGCGAGCGCGGGTGAATGCAAGCAGCATCGCGTAGCGCGCCTCGTAGAGTTCAGCAAGCGCGTCGCGATCGTTGTCGGCAACGTGGTGCGAAATGCGCGTGGCCCAGGCATCTGCGGACTCGCGCACCGGACGCTCGTGCGACGCCGTCGCCGCAAGGAGAGGCGGTGCGTCAAGCACGTCACTTCGTTCGCATTCGGTCACGATGCGTTCTTGAGCCTTGCGAGCACCTTCTGCATGTCGTGCTGGAGACGCGAACTGGTTGCTGCATCGAGGTCTGGATTCTTTCGTGCTCGCGCGATGTTCGCCAGATGTTCGTAAAGCTCCTGTGGCTTCAATCCTTTGAGCTCATCGTCGGTCAGCGCAGGTGGGACCTCGGCACGCACGGGTTTCTCGGTGGGTCGCGGATCGGCGGCAGCGTGCTCCGAAAGGCGCGGCACGCGCACGGCGATGATCTCCCGAACCAGCGTCATTTCGTCAGGCGTGCCGCGCACGATCAGCAGATGCGATGGCTCGTGATACTTCGCCTGGAACGACGGGGACGTGCCGTCCATCTCGATCGCAATCGTGACGGCGTCAAGCAGAGTCTGAATGTCGGCCGTGTTCGCCCCCTCCAGTGGCGAAAGGTCGAAGACCGTGCGCACTGCACGGACGACCACGACCTTGGGGACGCTCCGACGATCGGTTTCGACGGTGATGATGCACGCGCTTCGCGCAATCAGATCCGCTTCGCTGTGCGACGGACCGAATGACTTGTTCTGAAGCTCACCCGCCGGTCCGACCCACCGCGCCTCGACGGCGGCGATTGCTCCGTCGGGCAGGTCGTATCGGGAGTGGGTCAAGACCTCCACAGCGGTGGCCACATCAGCGCCCCGCAGCGTCACCACCGGCAACGTGAGTTCCGCGAGCATCTCGCGCTGATGAATCACGAAGCCCTCGAACTTCGCAGCGGCGCCGATCGCCTCGAGATATGCAAGGGCTGATCCGCCGCGGAAATTGATGTCGATTCCACCAGGCTCCGTCGGCGATGGTGCAGATGAACCGAATCCCGTTGTGCTACTCGTCGCTTGCGAGAACGCAAATCCGCTGATCAGCAGGCAGAACAGGACCGAAAGAACCGCGCCGTGGCGCGGACACGAGTGACGACCCAACAGATTCGCTGTGTGCATGCGTGACCTCCGGAGACACCAACGACGCAGTGTGACTGGTTCCTCCCACAGAAATGCAAAATTGCGAGAATCATCGGACCATGGCTTTGGAGCAGCGGCCGATGCTCGCTGGCGCTGTGGTCGATGACTCCGGTCGCAGTCCTGCTGTCGGATCATCTCCAACACTGACCTGTCTCGCGGTGCTGTACTGGATGATGTTTCATCCGGCGAAGGGACGCGTGTCGAGGCTCTTCCGATTCACGTACCCAACGCGCCGAGCAGTATCGCACGATCCGCCGCATCGACTGAGCCGCTGCAGTTGAGGTCGGCGTCGCACAGCACGCGCGGATCGCAATCACCTCACGCGCCGAGAAGGAACGCGAGGTCGGACGCATTGATCGTGCCGTCGCCAGTGAGGTCGGGCGGTGTGTCCGTCGCAACCGCCTCGCCGGGGTGCGCGAACATCCACTCGATTGCGCGGCACGAGAGCGCGTCGCCGTAGATCTGGACATCGTCGATGAAGCCGTCAAATGCAAGGGCATTCACCATGTTGCGGCCGACGCGCAGGGTCTCGGTTGCGAGGATGCGGCAGTCCGTCGCGTCGCTTGTCGCAACGCTGCTGGTGAGCCCGCCGTTGAGGTAGAGCGCCATGCGCTTCTCCACGGAGTTGAAGGTTGCTGCGACGAACACCGTCTCTCCCACTGAGCCATACGGCGCGGTGAGGACCTGATCGCCGTTCGCGGTATGCACGGCCCAGAGCAAGACACCGGGCGTTCCGAACAGCGGCTCGATCGTGAAGCCGCTGGTGTTGGCGGGCGTGCGGAGATTCACAATCGAACCGGAGTTCGCAGCGGCGTCCTCCTTGATCCATGCAGTCACCGTGATCGCGCTCGGATTGATGCGCGCTCCGGCAGCAAGAGCCGGCGCATCAAAGTAGGTGCCGGCAAAGATGTCGAATCCCATGCCCACGGCGCCCGCGCGATAGCCCGGCCGATCGGCGTCAGATCGTGGCCGTTGCCCGAGCTGTCGGCGACGGTGCGGTTGCCCGTCCAGTGCGCGATGATTTCCACGGGAACAGCGCCCGCGCAAGCGGCGGTCGAAAGTGCGAACGGGCTGGCTACCAGCGCCAGCGCGCAAGACGATGATCGAGTGATTGCATGCGACATGACAAGGGCCTCGGCTTTGCAGCGAAAGGTCCGACGCTCTCACGAGCCAAGTCGTGACGGAACGGCTCGGTGCCGGGTTCCAAGAAGTTCGTCAGCGCGCGTCAAACTATCGGCGACGGCATTCGTTTGCTCCGCGCTTCCGTGTGCGTCCTGTCGTAGTCCGCCGTCAATTCTTCGCGGCAAATCGCGGATCGCGCGGATCGCCACCTGACTGCAGGTACGCGATCAGGTCCGCGAGCTCGTCGTCGGACAGCGGGTCGACGAGCCCGGGCATCATGGGTGACACATCGCTTGGGGCCCGCGATGCGATCGTGTCGCGCGCGATTTCGCGCGTGACTTCGGGATTGATCACGCTCTCCATCACGCGCAGGGTTGTCGGTGTCTCATCGACGACGCGCCCCAGAACCACTGTGCCGTCCCCAAGCGTGAACGTCTCGAAGCGATACTGGTCGGAGATCACGCGACTGGGCTCGATCAGCGCGATGAGGAGATCGCGCGGACTGAAGCGATTGCCGACGCCCGTGAGATCAGGTCCGCCCGCCTTTCCCCGGCCGGCAAAGCGGTGGCAGTCGATGCAGTTTGTTGCGGCGAACATGCGCTCGCCGCGCGCGAAGTCGCGGTGCGTTGCGAGTGACCGCGCGATCTTCTCCGCTTCGTCGACACTGCGCCTGCGGCCGGGACCTTCAGGGAGCGGACGATCGTCCATCGCAGTCATGACGGGATTCGCCAGCGCCGCGAACCGCGCGCGGTCTGCCGACGGCACATGGGCGAGGGCGTCGTCACGCATGCGGTCGAGGAAACCGGCGAATGACATGCCGCCTGACGTTCGCTTCGCCTGCGCATACCAGCGGAAATTGCGGTCACGAAAGCTCTCGTTCCAGCCCTGCGTGGCGTTGCGCAGCGCCGCAGCCATGTGAATCTGCTGCCGTTGCGGATTCGCTGCGGCCATGCGGAGAATCGTGGTGCCGTAGCTGTCGCTGCGCGAGAGAAGCGACTGATCGAATTCTTCCGTCGCGCGGTCATCGTGTTCCAGCAGCACGATGGCGCGTCCGACCACCGATGGCACTTCGAACCACACGAGCAGCTCGACGAGTTCGCGATCGATCTCGTCGTTTCCGCTCGGAAAGCGCGGCTCGAGCAGCGCGATCGCGCGCGCAGCGTCCTCGGACGAGGGACGTCCGCAACGGATAAAGGTGAGCGTAAGCGCACGCAGCGCGTCGCGTTGTTCAGGCTGATCAAGCTTCGCCCATGGCAATGCGAGCAGCGTTTCACAGAGAAATGCGTTGCGCGCCGGATCGCCCGAGCGGGCCAGCGCGATGCTCGCTTGGATGCGGGTTCGCACGGAGGACGACAAGGTCAACCGCGGAATCCATCGCGCGGGACTCTGATGTTCGAGCACGGTGCGCGCCGCAAACCGGATGAAGCGGTCGGAATCGTCCAGCGCGGCCCACGCTGCGTCGAGCTCGGCATCCGAACACTCCGCATGATGGGCAGCCTCGAGCGCGCGGCGTCGTTTGACGTCATCGCTGACTGAAGTGTCAGCACGGGCGGCGCCTGCCGGCTGTGTTGATCGCACGCGATAAATCGCCGACTTCGCGCCGCGGCCACCGATCGCAAAGTACATCGCGCCGTCACGCGGCGAGATCACAACATCGGTGAGCGGCAGCGGCTTGCCGGTGAGAAACACGTCGCGCCGCGCCTTGAACGTCGCGCCGTCGGGTTCCAGAAACACGGCGTGCATGGTGCCGTACGTCCAGTCGAGACAGAACATCGCGTCACGCCACGGTGCGGGAAAGTTCGCATCCGTGCCGAACACCACGCCCGTTGGTGAGCCAGGGCCTACATCGAGCACACCAGGCAGCGAATCCGGAAACCACGCGGGCCAGCAGATGGATCCCGAGCGCCAGCCAAACTCGGAGCCGCTTGTGACGTGACAGATGCGCGTGGGCCGGTACCACGGCGCGCCCATGTCCCACTCCATATCCGAGTCGTAGGTGAACAGCTCGCCGTTGGGCGCGAATGCAAGGTCAAACGCGTTGCGATAGCCGATCGACACGAGCTCGCATGTCGTGCCGTTCTGATCAAGTCGCATGACGAATCCTCCTGGCGCCATGATGCCGACGGCGTGGCCGTTCGCATCCCACATGCGCGGCAGGAGATGGTCTTCGTCCCATCGCTCGGGCACGAGCGAGCGTTCATGCACCGGAGGCTGCGAATGATTGCCGACCATCACGTAGAGCAGTCCGTCGGGTCCGACAACAATACCGTGGGCGCCATGCTCACCCGCCTGTCCCGGAATGGCGCGGAGCAGTGTGACGGTGTCGAGTTTCTGATCACCGTTGGAATCGGTGACGCGATACACGCCGCTGCCCTGCGCCGAGCTGCCGTTCACGACGACGAACAGTGCTCGATCGTCTCCATCGCTGAACACGAGACCTTGTGCGTCGCCGATCGGAAGATCAAGTGGCGTGAACGTGGCGCTGTCAGCATCTTCACCGACTGCTGCGGGGACCACGCGGACGAGTTTGCCGCGTTCCGGGCCGGCAATCAGCGATCCGTCACGATCGGCACACAGACTTGCAATCGATCCCATTCCGTCAGGCATCGTGGCGACGAGTTCACACACCAAGCCGTCCGGCACACGAATCGCGCGATCGATATCGGGCTGCGGGAAGCCTGCGATCAGTCCCCACGGCGCGACGCCGAGCGCGCCGAGACTCGTGGCTGTTGCGCCGTCCGCCTGCCACGATGCGTCCGTGACAATCGTCTGGTCGTCGCAGCGCAGTTCGGCGATGAATCCCGCGGCCGTTCCGTCATTGCGAGCATCGACGGTGATCGTGTGCTCTCCGGCGGTCAGTGCGGACGTGACATCGATGCTCACGGCCCGCTGCCAGTCATCCGATGCGCCGACAGTCGTGCCGTCGATCGCGACCGTCGCGTGGTTGTCGCATGAGAATCGCAGCAGCGCTTTGGTCGCGTCCTTCTGCAGCGTCACGTGGCGTTCAAAGCGCACACGCTGTCCTTCCGTTGGAGCGCCGGCGCTCCAGATCCATTCGGGAGTCGGTGGCACGACGGCTGCCTGGAGCGGTGCTTCGGTCAGCGTGAGCGCTGCGGTGCGCATCTCGTCGGGGGTGCGGATCGGCGCGAGGGGCGCGCCGATGCGTGACACGATCCACAGTGCGAAGACAGCAGTTCCCAATCCCGCGAGCGTGGCAATGATTCCCGCGACGCGGGCGGCCGGAGCTGCGGCATGATGGTCATGCTGATCATGCTGATCATGATGATCATGATGATGTAGATGCACGCGCCGATCCTACTTGCTCGTGCCTGAAGAATGCAGCAGTTGCAACGCATCCTCAGGAAATTCAATCCGCGGCAGGACGGAGAAGATTCCCGTCGACCGTCAGCAGTCCGTCCGTCACAAGTCCGGGGATCTGCGCGAGAATCCGCTCGCGCAGCTGGGCGCTCGTCGCGCGGAAGCCGAGCGCGCGGGCTACGGCCAGTGCGAGATCGGACTCGCTGGCGCCGTGCAATGCCCGTGCGGTCTCAAGGGCAGCGTGGCGAAGTTCAAGAGCCGGCAACGCACCGACGCGCCGCAGGCCTGCTGATGTCACGTTGCTGCGATCACGCACGGGCACCGGCGCTCCGTGAATGAACAGGCAACCATCATCGCGTGCGCAGCGGCCGGACTCGATGAGTGCATCGACGCCACGCTGCGCCGCCTCCTGAATGCGTGCACCGGATCGCTCCAGCCCCCAGAGCTCGCGGACCCGCGTGATGACTTCGCTCTCAGCAACAGGTCCTTCACACTGCACGATCCGCAGCACGATCTCCGCCATCTGCGGAGGACGGACCTCATGGAGCGTCGTCGTCGTGCCCGGTCGGAATCGCGCTTCCACATACGGAATCGAGACCCCAAGGGGAGCTTCCTCTGCAGCATCGCTATCGTCGCGGATGATGTCGTGCTGCGGCGCGGCGATCGACGCAGCCGTCTCCGCACGCGCGACTTTCGCCTTCTCGATCGCCGCGGCGACCTTCTTCAGTTCGTCGTCGGGGCGCCGAAACCAGTCACTGCTCCAGATGCGGTGCATGGTCCAGCCGTGATCTTCGAGGACCGCCTGCCGCAGCCGGTCGCGATCGCGCGCGGAGGGTGACGAGTGATACGCCGCGCCGTCACACTCGATGCCGAGGAGGTAGCGCCCCGGCTGCGCAGGATCGACGACAGCGAGATCAACGAAGAATCCGCAGCTGCCGATCTGCAAGTCAACGTGGTGGCCGAGGCTCTGGACCGCGTCGCGGACTGCAGTCTCAAACGGCGAATCTGCCTCGCGCCCGGTGGGCGCGGCGATGGCGAGAACGCCCGTCTCTGCGTACTGCAGAAACGTCTTGAATGCGCGGACGCCGCGGCCTGTGGCTCGCCGGAGATCGATGTCATGCGCGCGCATCGACGAGAACACGACGCATTGGCGCTTGGCGCGCGAGATCAGCACGTTGAGACGCCGCTCGCCGCCCTCGCCGGACAGCGGTCCGAAGTTCATGGTGAAGTAGCCGCTGGAATCGCGGCCGTAACCGACGGAGATGAAGATCACGTCGCGTTCGTCGCCTTGCACGCTCTCAAGGTTCTTGACAAAGAACGGCTCATACGGATGCAGGTGACGAAACTGCTGCATGGCGGGGCAGTCCAGTTCGCGCCGTTCGAGTTCGTCCTCGATCGCCTGCTTCTGCTTCAGCGAGAAAGCGGCAACGCCGAGTGAGCGCTGCGGATTGACACGCGCGTGCTCAAGAATCGCGTCGCATACGACGGACGCTTCAACCCGATTGGTCGCAGAACCGCCGCGGTCGTAGTGACCGTTGTCGACGAACCGAAACACGAGTCCGAGATCCGGCGCATCACGGAACGGACTGGGCACGATGAACAGGTTGCTGTCGTAGAACTCGTAATTGGACACGGCAATCAGCGACGGGTGCCGGCTGCGATAGTGCCATCGAAGCATGGTTTGCGGGAGGCCGCGCGCGGCGCAGAGGCCGAGAATGCTCTCGATCTCCTTCGCCTGCGCCGTTTGCACTGCGCCGTCCTCATCTTCGAACACTGGAGCGTCATCGTCGTTGCTGGTGAGGCGCGCGAAGAACTGCGTCGGAGGAAGCTGTTTGCTGTCACCGACGACCACAAACTGCTTGGCGCGGGCGAACGCACCGAGTGCGTCGACCGGCGGAATCTGACTGGCTTCGTCGATGACGAGCAGATCGAACTCGATCGCGCCGGGTTGCAGGAACTGAGCAACGGAGAGCGGGCTCATCATGAAGACGGGCTTGATCCTTTGGACGACGGAACCGGCGTCCTTCAGCAGCCTGCGGATGGGACGATGCCCGCGTTTCTTCTCAAGTTCACCAAGCAGAACACCAGTCATACCGACGTTGGCATGGCGGACCGGCAGCGACTCATGATGCTTCGCAAGGACGCGATACTTCGCGAGCGTGAGGCGGTCACGGTCGATCGTGCGAAACGTCTCGACGGTGCGGGTATGTTCGATGCCGTCAAACTGCGCGAGGTCGGGGAATCGTCCCGCGGCGTGGCGGTACAGCGCGATGAAGTACGCTCGCTCAAACGCATTGATGGAATCCTGCGGGGGCAGCTCGCCCCTTTCCAGGGCGTCGACGATCGGCGCGAGGCCCAGTGTCCGCGCAGCCCGCGCCCGCACGAACCATGCACTCCAGACCGTGAGGTCGTCGAGTCGGGCGCGCCAACCATCGAGCCGGCTGGTGAGCGCCTCGAACGGAACTCGATCGATGTTTTCGACACCGAACGCGGCACGCGTGTTCAGCACCATTTCTTCGACAACCGTGCGCGCAGCGCGTGATGTGGTGTCGACGACGGTGTCGAGTGCGGCGCGCAGGACGGCGAAGTCTTCGGATGCGTCGAGCTGCGTAAACGCTGTGCGGAAGTCGGCGCCGAGCCGTGACTGCGCTTCGTCCGACACCCACGCAACAACCGCCGCGAGCTGCTCCCAGTCAGACGCACGTTCGCGCCACGCATGACCGAACGCGAGCTTGCCGGCTTCTGCTCCCGCGCGGATGGCGACAGCGTGACGCTGCGCCGCGACGGTGTCGTCGAGCAGAGCAATCCGATCTTCGTAGGCGCGAGGCAGTTCGCCGTTCACGACGGAGCGGAACGCGTGCATCGAGCGGCGGTAGTCGCCGCGGAGAACGCGAAAGATCGAGCGACCGAAGCGATGAATGGTGTTGCGGGCGCCGGCGAGATCCGCATCAAACGCCGCGGGCTGGACGCGCTCGCCGAGCGTGCGGCGCAGTGCGGAGAAGGCGAGGCCGTTCTCGATCAGCGAGCGCAGTCCTGCAAGTCCGGAGGTCCACACGCCGTGACAAATCGCCGCGCGGTCGAGGGGCGGCGCATTCGCCACGTGCGCGCACGTGCGCCGCAGAAGCCCAGCACCAGCGAGGTCAGCGGGCACCGGGCGGCGCAAGCGTTGCGACGCCCGTTCGAGTTCGGGGCGCAGCGTGCCAAGCGCAGCATGCAGCCGTTCGAGTGCGGCGGCGATCGGAGGTAAGTCAATCGACACCACATGCTCGCGCTGCGCGCCGCGCCACGAATGCTGCGCGAGGCCGCCCATCAGCGAGGCGCGCTCCGCGAGGTCAGTTATCCCGTCGCGCCGCGCGTCGACCGCAGCGGGTTCCCACTGCGGCGCGTCGGGCAGCGCGTACGACGTGTGACCGCTTCTCCTCGCGAGCGCACCAAGGATCTGGAACGGCGTGACTCCGCTCGGCTGAAGCACCGTATGAAGCGAGACTGCGTGTGTGTTCAGCCGCTGACGAAGCGAGTCGAGTCGCGGCACCAGCGTCGCGAGCTCGTCACCGCGCGGCCGTCCGAGCAGCCACGTGCGCCCCACTTCTTCCAGCACGGCGCGCTTGTGGGCCTTGTGACTGTGCAGCTCAAGGCACACAGCGCCGAGCCCCGCCGCTTCAAGGCGCCGCTTGACAACTTCGAGTGCTGCGAGCTTCTCGGCGACAAACAGCACGCGTTTGCCTGCAAGAACCGCTGTGGCAATCACATTGGTGATCGTCTGACTTTTACCTGTGCCGGGCGGTCCCTGGATGATGAGACTGCAGTCGGAGCGAACGAGCTCGATCGCCAGCGCCTGTGATCCATCCGCGTCGACAACGTGATCGAGCTTCGCTGCGGGAATGAGCGCATCGAGATTGGCATCGGCAGGAAATGGTCTGTCCTTCACGATGAATCCGTCACCGAGCAGACTGCCCAGCGCCTCGCCTTCGAGGAACTTCGACGGGTCAGGCCAGTTCTTCGCGTCGAGATCGCGATACATGAGGAACTTGGCGAAAGAGAAAAAGCCAAGTGTGATGCCGTTCGCGTCGACGGACCAGCGCGGCAGCGAAGCGATCGCTGCACGAAGCTGCTCGAAGTACGTCAGCAGATCGACATTCCCGTCGGCCGGGATGCTCGGCAGTTCGAGCCCGAAGTCAGCGCGGAGCTTGGCTGCGAGTGAGAGGTTGTCTTCGAGGTCGTCCTCGCGCGCCCGCAGAGTGAATCTGCTGCCGGCGCCTTTGCGGTGCAACTCGACCGGCACCAGCAGGAGCGGCGCGTATCGAGGCGTATCCGCTTGGTGGGCTTCGAACCACGTCAGTCGTCCGAGCGCGAGATACAGAATGTTGACGCCCTGCTCTTCCATGATCGACTGGGCGTCGCGGAAGAGTGTGAGCAGACGCCGCTGCAGGGCCTCAGGGGTGAGTCTCGTGACGAGCTTCGTGTGATCGCGATCCTCGCTCGACGCTTCGCGCTCTTCTACGTCAACGTCCTCTTCGTGCGCCGCGACAAACGTCAGCGTCTTGCGGCCGTCAATGAGCAGCTTGTACACCGCCGCACTGTCGCCGCCGATCGCGTGGACAAGTCGCGCCGACTTGGCCTCGATCGGCATCGACAGAAGACGATTGCGCGTCGTGAGATCGAGCAGTTCCCTGCGGTTCTCGTCGATCAGTTGGGCGATCGTCGGTTTAGCCAACGCGTGCGACTCCTTGCGCGACGTCTGCAGAACGGATGGCCGCGATGCAGCGGGCGACATGTGACTCGAACGCGGGCCCATCGGCGGCGCCGACCTCGCGTGCGCCTTCGTCGATGTCAGCGCGGCTCACCGCTGCTGCAAACGTCGCGGTCTTTAGCTTCTTCTTGACGCTTGCGGGTTCCAGCGATGCAAGTCCGTCCGGGCGCACCTTGCCGCATGCGACGATGAAGCCCGCGAGCTCATCGACGGCAAACAGATGGCGCGCCATCGCGCTGATGCGCGGTGTGCCGGTGTAGCTCGCATGTCCCATGATCGCGTCGAGGATTTCGTCGTCGACTCCAAGCGAGCGAAGGTGCTGCACGCCGATGTGCGGATGCTCCTCGGGCGTCGGATGCCTTTCATAATCGAAATCATGCAGCAGTCCGCAGACTGTCCAGCGCGCCAAGTGCGCGGGATCGACGGTCGTCGCATACTCCGTCATGCACGCGGCGACCGACTCCATGTGCACGCGAAGTGCCGGACTCGCTACCCATGCTTGCATGAGTTCGCGGGCTTCGGCAACGGTGAGGCCGTTCGTGGTCATCAGAGGTACTCCTGCATGATGCGTTCCAGCATCTCCTGCCGGCCGCTTTCGAGTGTCGGTTCAGGTGACCCGAGGGCGAGTCGCTCCAGCTCCACCAGCGACGAGCCGCCGCGTTCGATGGCGCGGCCGAGGTCGGAGTCCCAGCTCCGGTAGCGGTGCCGGATGAACTCGTCGATGCGACCGTCGGCGCGGATCGCGGCCGCGATCTTCAGGCCGCGCGCGAATGCGTCCATTCCTGCAACGTGTGCGTGAAAGAGATCGATCGGTTCGAAGCTCTCGCGCCGGCGCTTCGCATCGAAGTTGAGGCCGCCTGACACAAAGCCGCCCATCGACAGGACGATCAGCATGATGCGGGACGCGAGGGCGATCTCCGTCGGAAATTGGTCGGTGTCCCACCCGCAGTGTTCCGTCCCCATGTTGGCATCGATGGATCCGAGCGCGCCAGCATCACGCGCGACTGTCAACTCGTGCTCCATGGTGTGTCCGGCGAGTGTCGCGTGATTCGTTTCGATGTTCAGCTGAAAGTGCGGGAGCAGTTCAAACTCGCGCAGGAACGCGAGACAGCTCGCGGCATCCGAGTCGTACTGATGGACCGAAGGCTCGCGCGGCTTTGGTTCGATGTAGAACTGTCCCTCGAAGCCGATCGCCTTCTTGTAGTCGACCGCCATGTGAAGCAGGCGTGCGAGGTGCTCGCGCTCGCGCTGCATGTCCGTGTTGATCAGCGAAGTGTAGCCTTCGCGCCCGCCCCAGAAGACGTAACCGCGCCCGCCCAGCGTGTGCGTCACTTCGAGCGCTTTCTTGAGCTGCGCGGCGGCGTACGCAAAGACACCGAGCGACGGACTTGTTCCAGCGCCCGATGCGTAGCGCCGATGTGCGAAGAGACACGCGGTGCCCCACAGAAGCGTTGTGCCGGAGCTCGCCTGGTGTGCGACAAGCGTCTCGACGATCTGATCGAGATTGCGATGACTTTCGGCGAGCGTGCTGCCCTCAGACGCGACATCGCGGTCATGAAAGCACCAGTAGTCGATGCGGCACTTCTCGAGGAACTCAAAGAACGCTGCGACGCGCCGTTGCGCGTTCGAGATCGAGTCGCTGCCGTCGTCCCAGGGCATCTGTGCGGTGGGACCGCCGAAGGGATCGGCGAGTCCGTTGCGCATCGTGTGCCAGTAGGGAGATGCGAAGCGGAGATGGTCGCGCATTGATTTGCCTTCGATCACTTCGTCGGGGCGATAGTGATAGAACGCAAGCGCCGTTCGCGAACCCGGCTCCGCGAAGGGAACGACATCGACATCCGGAAAGGCGGCCATGGCCGTTAGCGTAATAAGTTGGGGTCTTCCGGCTTTCCTGTGGGTGACGCGCCCAGAACTCAGGACATGCTCGATCGCCGAGCTGGGCGCACATCGCCTCGCGCGAGCCGCATGGACAAAGGAAGTTCCATTTTCGGGCGGCTCCGC
>Ga0163150_10002429_pt1 | contig 28526 bp, 27 predicted proteins | sample OliLakLV19P2IB_FD_148628 | JGI IMG/M metagenome (GOLD analysis project Ga0163150, IMG submission 148628) | Freshwater microbial mat bacterial communities from Lake Vanda, McMurdo Dry Valleys, Antarctica - Oligotrophic Lake LV.19.P2.IB | ecosystem: Environmental > Aquatic > Freshwater > Lake >...
GACTAAAATAAAGTTTCAAGGTTCAATGGTGGCGCTTGTGACGCCGCTGAAAAATAATCAAATCGACGAAAAGGCTTTAAAAGGGCTGATTGATTTTCAGATTAAAAATGGAACCGATGTCATTATTCCTTGTGGAACCACAGGTGAATCTTCAACACTTTCGCATGAAGAACATCGTTTTGTGATGTCTTTTGTTGTGGATTATGTAAATGGTCGTGTGCCTGTGGTTTGTGGAGCGGGTTCGAATAATACGGCAGAATCGCTCGGGTTGATGCAGCATGCGAAGAAAGTCGGCGCAGATGGTGCGCTTGTCGTGACGCCTTATTACAACAAGCCAACCCAACAAGGTCTTTATAAACATTATGAGCATTTAGCGCGCAAAGTTGATTTGCCGCTCATTTTGTATAACGTTCCGGGGCGAACAGGAATTTCAATTTCACCTGACACGGTTGCGCGGCTCGCAAAAATTGATACTGTCGTGGCAATTAAAGAGGCGAGTGGCAGCTTAGCGCAGGTTGATCAAATTCAACAGCGCTGTAATTTGCCCATTCTTTCCGGCGAAGATTCGCTAACTTTTCCGATGATTATGCTTGGCGCGGTGGGTGCCATTTCAGTGACGGCTAATATTGTTCCTAGGTTGCACAGCGATATGGTGCATGCGGCGATGAAAGGTCAAGTTGAAAAAGCCAAAGCGTTGCATCGTAAACACTTAGATTTAGCGCAGGTTCTATTTATTGAGACGAATCCCGTTCCGGTTAAAACCGCGCTTGGCCTTATGCGTAAGCTCGAGCTTGAGTTTCGTCTTCCGCTTTGCCCGATGCAAAGATCAAACGAGGAAAAATTAGCGAATTCACTTAAAAAAATGGGGTTAATTAAATGAGCCGTATTCAGGGTGACCACAAAGTGACCAACATTGTGATGACGGGCGCTTGTGGACGCATGGGGCAGTCGATTCTTAGGTTAGCGGCACAAGACAAAGCATTTCAGATTTCAGGAGGCGTGGAACAAAAAGGCCATCCTGATTTGGGCCGCGACATTGGAGATGTGCTCGGTTTTAAAAAAACAGGCGCACAGCTTATTTGTGATGTGGTTCAGGCCTCAAAAGGCGCAGATGTGATTATTGACTTTACGCATCCGTCAAGTTTAGATAAACACATTGAAGCCGCAACTAAAAATAAAACGGGTTTAGTTGTTGGGACAACGGGGCTCACGGATGCGGATCGGCACAAGCTTAAGATCGCTTCCAAGAAAATTGCAATTGTTCAGTCTCCCAATATGAGTGTGGGTGTTAACTTGCTTTTTAAATTGACGGAATTGGCAGCGGAAGTTTTAGATGAAAGCTATGACATGGAAATTTCAGAGATCCATCACAAGCTTAAAAAAGACGCCCCAAGCGGAACTGCGGTTAAGTTGCTTGAGATTTTGGCAGCCGTTAAAAAAAGAAATTTAAAGACGGATGCTGTCTATGGGCGCAAAGGCGAAGTGGGCGCGCGCAAGCAAAATGAAATTGGTTGTTTTGCTCTTCGTGGCGGTGATGTTGTGGGCGAGCATCATGTTTTTTTCTTCGGAGCGGGAGAGCGTGTCGAGCTTGTTCATCAGGCGACTTCACGCGACGCTTTTGCTAAGGGAGCCTTAGTTGCGGCGCGGTTTTTGACCCATAAAACCCGCGGGCTTTTCACTATGCAGGATGTGCTTGGCATGGCATAATACGCCATTGGTGAACTTTTTTTAATTGTACGCGCTCGCGCATATCTGAATGAAAAAAAATTATTCCTATCTAATTGTTTTGGCGGGCGTTTTTTGCCTTTTTTCATTCATCTCTACTTCGTTGCTAGCCCAAACCTCTTTTTCAGAAAATACTGATCTTAAGCCCGCCGATGTTAAGAAACTAGACGCCGAGTTGGAGTCTGCTATGAAAAAAGAGGATCAGGTGGTGGCTTTGCCCCATGCTGGATCGGCTGCAGTTTCTTCAAAACCCAACGCGAAAGAAGTTCCCAAGCCGAATCTGTTTGCCAAAACATTTTTCGCATCACCTTCTAAAAAATCCGAATCTATTGCAACCGATGTGCAGGGTTTTACGGTTGTGCATATCCCTTCAAGAAAAATGGATGCGGAGTATGCTGTGATTACCGATTTTGGCGGTGAGGTGGTTAAGACCCGTTACCTTAAGGGCCTTAAGACGATGGATGATGTGAATGACTATGTTCAAAAAAATTTAGAGACATCCGAAAATGGAAATGTCGAAATTCGAAAAATGGCGTTGCCCGGAGAAAGCGGCGCCGTTCTTTATTGGGTTGGCGATAAGGCTTTTACATCGGCGGATGAGGCGAATCAATGGATTGCAAAGACTCGCGAGCAGGTCGCGGCGATTGGCGGTAATTTTGATGAGATGGTGAGTGATGCTCAAATACCCGTTGAAGTTGAAGGCGAGTATGTCACGCAGTTTGATCAAGGTTTGATTTCAAATCAAAAGAAAGAAGAGAATCTGATTTTGAAATGGGCGGATCAAATGGATTTAGGTGAAGAGCTTTGGGGGCCCTTTCATGGTGATCCCGCCGGAGAGCCTATCTTGTGGCAGTCCTTTGGTGAAACCTCTTACCGTAAAACCAATCTCGAAGATAATAAATTTAACAGCCAGATCGGATATTGGTCGAATCGAGTTGTTTTCAGGGGGATTCGTTTTCCGCTTAATACGATTGATCCTTTTGTTGAAGCCACTGTTGCAATGGAAGCTGTTCCGGAGGATTACAAAAGTCATGCCGACTTTTTTGCGGGTGTCGAGTGGCGGCCTCTCGCGCGCAATCATTGGCTTGCAAATTATCGTCCTTTTGGAAAAATAAAGTTGCTCGAGTTCGTCCGCAATTATCGCTTCTTCTTTAAATACGGCGACCGCAAAAATATCAAAGACGAAATTCAAGCCAAAGATTGGGATTATCAAACCGGCGTGCAGCTTTTTTATGAGTTTGGCGTTGAACTTCCGGATTTAAAGCAACCCGCCCCGGTAAACCTTACTGAATATCTAGAAGAATATGTGTGGGGTGAATATTTTGCGGATTATCATTGGGCACGCACCGATTTCAGCACCGATAAAGACTCACGCGCGATTACGATGGGTGATAGTCTTTTGCTCGGTGTTAAGGTGCCGGGTATTCCGCTTCCTGATAACCCCATTAATAACGAAATTGTGCTCATGCCCTATCTTCATTTAAATCATACTTGGACAGATAACCACTCATTTCATTATCAAAATTCTTTTTATGTTGGCGCGGGCGTGCGTTGGATGCCGTTTAACACTTGGCGGCATAAAGAAAATGAGTGGCTTTCTAAAATCAAAATTTTTGGTGAATGGATTGCCATTGGTAAAACACAATATCTTAAACAAGACAGCACTGAAAACGTAGATAACTTTGTGTATAACGATCTCCGTTTTGGGGTTAGTTTCGCAAGTCGACGTTATTAAAGTGTTAGGGTGCCAAAATTTTGACGCGTGATACTGTCATCCTCGCCCCCGATGTTGCTCGGGGGTAAACTCTGGCGGGGATCCAGCAGTGTTATTTTGCTCTGCGCCTTTGGCGCAACCGTAAAACTAGATTTCCTCTTTCGCGGAAATAATAAATGAAACAAGAATTTAAAAAAATATTATCGGGGCTGCTGATTAGCGCGCTTCTTTTTTCAAGCGTGACGCCGAAAGCTTTTGCGGATCGAGCATTGGTTGCTCCATCATCCGGCGGAGGCCCTCTTTTTGCGGATGGAAATATTCTTTCTAACCCTAGTTTTGAGCAGACGATTGATAGTGGTTTTGGAAATTGGGATAGTACGAACGATGCCGCATTGTTTACAGGTGATCCTTTTGTTGTTCCTGTGCCTGCTAAGCACGGTAGCCGAGTTTTGGTGCTTAATCAACTGGCAGATACAGCCCCGTTTAGTGGTGTTTTTACGTTTCAGGTCGCTCCAACAGTACACCCCGGTGATTTTGTTACTTTTAGTGCCTTTGCTCGGTCATCACTTTTAGCTGGCGCTGGAGTAGGTGGACTTGCAGGAGGGGTAATTGAAATAGAATTTAGAAAAACTAATCCGGATGGTTCTTCGACTGAAATTTCCAATGTTAATTCAAGTTTGATTACTGATGTGAGCGCTGACTCTGGTGGTGCCTATGTTCAGTTTTCAATTTCTGGCGTGGCGCCTGAAGGTACAAACTTTGTTTCATTTGTTTTGAGGGCGAATGATGATGCGGCGGGTGGTCTCGTTGCCTTTGATCAAATGGTCGCAACCATTAATCCAACAGCATTTAATGTCGGCATGAGTAAGCGTAAAGCAAAAGCAGGTGATGTTGTTCCGGCATTTGTGTCGTTTGAAAATCGATCAGATAAAACTTTTTCGAATGTTCAGCTTCGCATCAAAAACCCCACCGGAATTAATGTCAATCTCTCGGATGTTCGTTTGAATTCTCGTAATGCTAGCGCGCGCGAAGGATCCGTCATTGTTCCGATTGGACCCGTGGCCGCAGGGGCAAGTTTTAACATTACGCTTCCTTTTATAATCACCGCCGGTGTTCAGCCGGGGCATGTCTATGACATCGATTTTATTTTGTCAGATGCCGCTACGGGGATGAGTTTTAGGGTGCGTGAAAGATTGCTGATTGAGGAAGACACTGTTTTTGGACAAAGCACCGTCATCGGAAAAGTTTTTCATGATCAAAATCGCGATGGCAAACAGCAAGATGGTGAAAACGGAATGTCTTTTGTGAATATTTATAGTGAAGAAGGCGTGATGGTTACAACCGATGAAAACGGAATGTATCACATTCCCAATATGAAGCCTGGACGACATGTGCTTAAAATTGATGCGCACACACTGCCTGAAAATACCGAGTTTATTACGGAAGAGGCTTATCTTTTTAAGAGTACTCCGGGCGTGATGAATAAAGTCAATTTTGCCGTCGCGCCGAGCGGTAAGGCGGATTGGGAGGGTGGCGACCCTTCAATGCCGAAAGAATTTTCAGGCGATCTGAATGTTCAAATTACACAAGGTCTCGATACCACGCCGCCGCAGCTCGATGTCACGATGGAGCCGGATGTCCTCAAGCTTGGCGCGGGGCTATTGGAAAGACAGCCGATTTTTACATTGGATATGAATTACCCCCATTTAGTTAAAAAATGGTGGCTTGAAATTCGTGATGAAATGGGGCGCAAGGTTTGGTCGGGTTACGGTATTGGTAAGCCGCCGGCCGATGTGATGTGGGAGGGGCTTGCTGATTCGGGTGTTTTAATTCAGCCCGGAGTTTATGCCTATCAGTTTAAAGTCGAAGACGATAAGGGGCGCCAAGACTGGTCACTGCTCAAATTTTTCCGTGTTTTTTCAAAAGTCGGAAAAGTGAGCCGCGGTGAGGATGCAGAAGGCGCCCCAAAAGAAGAAATGGTTTATCAATCGAGTCCCAAAGCGGATAAAAATTATCGCGAAGAGATTTCGCCCATCGGAAATTTTAATATTTTTAAAGATGGCAAGCGCAGTATTCCACTGGTCGCAAAGCCCACCGTGCATGTACGCGGGCAAACGAAGCCCGGGTTTAAAGCTTACGTGAATGACGCCTCGCTTGAAGTCGATCCTGAAACGGGCCGATTTCACAAAGAGTTTTATGTGAAGCCCGGCGAAAATGAATTTGTGATCAATGTGGTTTCTCCAGAAGGTGAAAGCACGCTTTATACCCAAAAGGTTAAAGTCAAAGACAGTATGTTTTTTCTCGTTGGGTTGGGTGAACAAGAGTTGGGTAAAAATTTCGCCACGGGAAATATCAATACCGCTGGAGCAGATGACCAATATAAAGATGGCTTTTATCAGGATGGCCGCTTGGCGTATTTCTTGAAAGGGAAATTAAAAGGTAAGTTTCTGATTAAGTCAAAATTTGATACGGGCGATAACCGGTCGGCTCTTTTTACTAATTTAGATCCGGACCAATATTATCCGATTTACGGCGACAAATCGAAGATCAGCTATGAAGGTCAAAATACGGATTCGCGCTTTTATATGTTGGTTGAAATGGATCGTTCTTATGCGCGTTGGGGCAGTTTTCAAACGCAGTTTGATGACACCGAGTTAGCGAGTTATAACCGCACGCTTTCGGGTTTGCAGGTTCAGCATGAGTCTTTGCAGACAACGCCTTATGGCGATCCGAAACGCGGATTTAAAGTTTTTTGGTCTGAGAGCCAAAACAAAGCTGCGCATGTTGAGCTCGAATCGACTGGGGGAACACTTTATTATTTGCGAGATGGAAATATTGTGGAAGGCAGTGAGCAGCTGCATGTTGAAACGCGCGACAAGCTTCAAGATATTGCGATCAGTCGCTACGATCTTAAAGAGGGCGTTGATTACGAAATTGATTATGAGTCGGGGCGCGTGATGCTCACCAAGCCGCTTTCCTCGCTTGCTGCCTCAAGCACCAATTTTTCAACCGATTTAGCGGACGGCGAACGAATTTTTTTAACGGCAGATTATGAATATGTGGAAGGCTTTGATCCCTTTACGACAGGGAATCGCGGTGGACGAGGCTATGTTCATTTTGGACAACATATTCGCGTGGGTGGAACTTTGGTTGAAGAAAAGCGGGATGCCGCTGATTACGACATGCGCGGTGTGGATATGACGATGAAGTTTGGTCGTAACACCAAGATTGTTTCTGAATATGCCGAGACTCAGAGAAATTTGGAAGATCAGGCTGTTTCTTATGATGGCGGTATTAACTTTGCAAATCTGGGGGCATTAACGAGCCGCAAAACGGATGGCCGCGAAAGAGCTTACTCGATTAAGGGTGAATCAAAACCGATTAAGAACTTAGAAATGAGCGGTTTTTTGCAGGGAATCGACCCCGGCTTCTCAAACAACACATTAAAAAGCCAGGAGGGTTATAAAAAGTATGGCATGGCGAGCCGCTTTCGTTTAGCGGATAGTCTTCATGCAAAATATCGTTATGACCACAATGAAGTTGTATCCAGTCTTTTGCCGCTTATTTCAAGCGGGGTGCTTGCCTCCTATGAAAATATGAACGCGCATACGCTGGGGCTTACTTATGATGATGGTTTGTGGTTAGGCGAGATAGAGTATTTGCACCGCACGATTGATGGGCCTGATAACGATTCAAACCTTTCGCCTTCGCTGATATCAGAAATTCCGTTTAATGATGGCGTGGTCACAAAATTGGGTTATCGTGTGAATGAAAAACTTTTACCTTATGTTAAGGCGCAGACTGCGATCCACACAAAGGGTAATCATCAGTTTGGTGGCGGAGTGCGATATGAAGTCGCGCGCGATTTACATGCTTACATCGAGCAAATGTTTGGAAAAATCGGAGACTCCACTTTGTTTGGAATTGAAAAAGCTCATCCCAATGGTTCAAGCACGTACGCAAATCTCAAGTCACTTGACCGGGGAATTGGTTATAAAAGTTTATCGACAACGATTGGCAGCAATTATTATATTGAGAATGGTTCCCGGCTTTATTCCGAACGTGAGCATTCGACTTATAATTCAAAGGATGGTTTTGCAGATATTTTTGGTTATGACGCGAAAGCGGGAGATCACTGGGATTATGGAACGCGTTTTGAACGCCGGCATTTAAAAAATTCAACCACGCGGCGATTGGATATTCTTGCTGAGCAGAGCTTGGCGCGCACGAACACCTATAATACGGTTGGTGCGCACGTTGCTTATATTGGTTCGGCTCAGAAAAAAGAAAATGAAAAAAGTGAGCTTCATTTTTCTCCTTTTGATAAGGTGAAAGCACGTGTGTCGGGTGAGTACCGCCGTGATGAAGACAGCCCTGAGCTTTGGCAAGTCGTTAGTCGAGATTCACTTGAGTACCAAGTGACGCGCGACCTCGGATTTTTGAGTTATCTTAATTTGGGCTATACCCACGGTAAGTTTTTGCAAACTAATAATGCGCTTAAGAATAATTTTATGGAGTGGAGCACGGGATTTGCTTATCGTCCGGTGAACTATGATCGATTTAATTTATTAACCCGGTATACATGCATTATTAACGCCGATCAATACAATCTTTCCGGCACAGACCTACATCAAGAAAACAATGCTCAGATCATTCAATTGGATGCTTCGTATGACATCAATCGTTATGTTGAACTCGTTCAAAAAATAGGTTTTAAACGTTCTGTCGCGGCGCTTGTATCCGATGATGTTGTTCTGAATTCTATGTTAATGGCGACGAGGCTTAATTTTCATGTTACCCGTAAGTGGGATATTGCAACAGAATATAGGATACTCTTTCAAGCGGATGCGGCCGATAATCAAAAGCACGGCGCGCTCTTTGAAGTGGATCGTGAACTTTATGAATATGTTCGGGTCGGTGCGGGTTATGATTTTTCAAATTTCACGGATGATTTACGAAAATCAAATAACTATCAGAGTCACGGACCTTTTGTCCGCATGACCGGTAAGTTCTAGTACGCCGTTCGATAAGTTCGCCCAGGGTCTGTCATTCCCGCGAAGGCGGGAATCCAATCTCTATAAACTGGATCCCTACCTTCGCGGGGATGACAAAGAGTCCAGGTATGAACTTCCCGAGCGTTGAACTAGTTTTTTTCCATTAGGAGGAATTATGAGTTTTAAATCTTTGACGAGCGTTACGTTTTTATGGGCTTTTCTTTTGATGGCTTGTGCGAGCCCCTCTCATTTTCTTCCGATTGAAAAAATTCCGGCTGGGAATAGCGAAGAAATCCACATCTCAAAGTCGTATGATTTTGTTTTTTTGTCGGTATTTGACGCAGTGAATGCATCAGATCATTGGGCGCCCAGTCAAACGCTTAAAGACGAAGGTCTCATTCGCTTGCGCAACACTCAATTTTCTAAAATAGATGATTCCTCAGCTCGTGCGGTGGATGTTCGCATTCGGCGTGATAGTTTGACTCAGACAAGTGTTTTTCTTGATCAAGATTCTCGGCGTGTGATTGGTGCGGATGAAGTTTTAAATGCTATTCGGAAAAAACTGATCGCGCCCTCCGTTTAATTTCCCCCTTGAGTTCAATCGAACTTCGTCGAGTTAAAACCCATAATCTAAAGGGTTTTAATCTCCAGCTTTGTCACCGGAAGATTCATGTCATGACTGGGGTTTCCGGATCCGGTAAATCCTCTTTAGCTTTCGACACGCTTTATGCTGAAGGTCAGCGCCGCTACATGGAGTCTCTTTCTTCTTATGCACGTCAATTTCTTGAAAAAATGCCCAAGCCGGATATTGAGTCAGCCACCGGCATTCCGCCCGCTGTTGCGATTCAAGCAAAAAATGTTGTTTCAAATGCGAGGTCCACCGTGGGGACTCAAACGGAGATCAATGATTATCTCCGCGCACTTTTTGCACGAGTAGGGCATCTCCATTGCCCCGCTTGTCACGGAGCCAAAGTCATGGCTTATCAAGCGGATTTTATTTTAGAGAGGATTAAGAAGTGGAAAACGGAACGCGTGACCATTTTTTTTCCGTTTCGACTTAAAAAACTTACCAAGCTCGAGTCAGACGCGCTGACCCAAGATTTTCTAAAGGCAGGTTTCGAGCGATTTGCAGAGGTTGGAAAAGAATGGAAGCCCTTGGAGGTTTCTGATTTTTCAGGCAAGAAGGAACGTGAGATTTATATCTTTGTCGATGAGGTAGCAAATAAGGATTCGAGTCGGAACCGTTTGCGTGAAGCGTTGGAGCTTGCATATCAAGCGGGAGCCGGACGCTTGGGCGTAAGAGGGGATGGGCGTGACGAATGGTTCTCAAAAGATCTGCAATGTTCCGCCTGCCGTCGTGTATTTAAAAAACCCACCGAAAATACTTTTTCATTCAACAGTCCGGTTGGAGCCTGTCCAACCTGCCAAGGGTTTGGACGTGTGATTGAGACGGACTGGAATCTTGTTTTGCCCGATGAAAATAAGTCAATTAGGGAAGGGGTTATTGAACCTTGGACGAAAGCAAGTATGGGTTGGGAGCAAGGACAGCTGCTTGATTTTTGCAAGCGGAAAAAAATTTCAATACGCGAGCCCTGGAAAAAACTTCCGTCCAAACAACAAAAATGGATTTTAAGTGGCCTTGAAGGAGACGAATATGTTTCTGTTGCTGAGTTTTTTAAGTATTTGGAGAAAAAAACTTACAAAATGCACATCCGGATTTTTTTGAATCGTTATCGAGGTTTTTCTATTTGCCCCTCCTGTGAAGGAATGCGCATCAAACCAGAAGCATTGAATGTCTTCGTAGGAGGAAAAAACTTTGCGGAGATTCAGGAAATAAAAATCAAGGCTCTGACAACCTTTTTTAAAGATTTAAAGTTAACGGCGTATGAAACAGAAAGATCGGAAGCCTTACTCGATGAAATTCGGGCACGTTTAAGTTTTTTGACAGAAGTGGGATTGGGATATTTAACTCTTTCTCGCATGTCACGAACACTTTCCGGCGGTGAAGTGGAGCGAATTCATTTAGCGTCATCACTCGGAGCTTCACTTGTGGATACGCTTTATGTTTTGGATGAACCCAGCATTGGATTGCATGAGCGCGACAATTTTATGTTAATTGGGCTTTTGCGAAAGCTGCGCGATCTTGGAAATACGGTGGTGGTCGTTGAACATGATCGCGCGATGATCGAAGCTGCTGATGAAGTGATTGATTTGGGGCCGCGCGGAGGCGAAGGCGGCGGAAAAATTCTTTATCAAGGTTCGTTTGAGGGCCTGTTGAAATGTCCTGATTCTTTGACGGGGCGATTTTTATCAGGCAAAGAAGTGATCCAGCGTTCCTCTCTAAATTGTGAGCCGGCGGTTGGGGCCAAGCCCAAGAAGTTAAGCAAAATTGAAATTCAAGGGGCCGATGCCCATAACCTTAAGAATATCAACATTCAAATTCCTCTCGGCAAGCTCGTTGTCCTGTCGGGCGTTTCGGGATCAGGAAAAAGCACTTTGCTTTATGAGATTTTATATAACCATTATCAAAAGTTTCGTGGGCGAGCTGTCTCGAAAGAAGACCTGGGCGCGGTCAAATCAATTCGTGGCTGGGAAAATCTAGGAGACATGGTTTTGATTGATCAGTCGCCCATTGGTCGCTCACCGCGCTCAAACCCCGTGACTTATATGGGTATTTACGAAGAGATTCGGAAGATTTTTTCTCGCTTGCCCGCGTCGAAGGCGCAAGGTTTTGGCCCCGGACATTTTTCTTTCAATGTGGATGGCGGTCGCTGCGATGCATGCAAAGGTGATGGCGAAGTCAAAGTGGAGATGCATTTTTTGGCCGATGTCTATGTTCGCTGTGAAGCTTGCGGCGGAAAACGGTTTCAAAGAGATGTTCTCGCGATGACGTATCATGGAAAAAATGTTGATCAAGTTTTAGGTCTCACGGTAACCGAGGCGCTTCAGTTTTTCGAACAATCGCATTCGATTGTGAAGTTATTGAAGATTCTTGAAAGCACGGGGTTGGGCTATTTGAGGTTGGGGCAACCAACACTGACACTTTCTGGTGGAGAAGGGCAACGCTTAAAACTGGCGAGTGAACTTGCGACTTCACAGTCTTCCAAGCAGCTTTATCTTTTTGATGAGCCCACGACAGGATTGCATGAACACGACATCACTTATCTCATTCGAGCTTTTGATGAATTGCTTGCACGGGGACATTCGGTTGTGGTGATTGAGCATCATATGGAGCTGATCCGGCTCGCAGACTGGGTCATTGACTTAGGCCCTGAAGGCGGTGACGAAGGTGGTGAGGCTGTCTATCAGGGGGCGACTCAAGGGCTTTTAGACTGCACTCGTTCGCATACGGGAATATTTTTAAAGCAGTATTTGCAGAAGACAGGATTGAAGGTTTTTGGTGTTTCCGCGTCATAAATATAAATAACGTGGTTTGACCGCTTAGAGACAGATTCACTCTGCTCAGACAATCGCGTCCGATGGCGCGAAGCTCGCATGGCGAATCTGTCTCTAAGCGATATCTGCGCGGAAGTGGGGTGGAGAGGCTTGAAAATGAGAAGTGCCTTTGGCATTTCCTGTTTTGAACTTTACAGACTCAGCGTAGCCTGGTTTGCAAAGATGAGGCAGCAATCGATTTGTAAAGTAGTCGGGGTCGAGGTAAACTTTGAAGATGAAGACTAGGTTGAAAAAAAATCAGTGGGGAGTAGGCGTTTATTTTATTTTGACTCTTTGTTTGCATTGGAATGCCATTCTTAAAGTCGAAGACCCCATCGCGGATACGCAAACGGAAGGTATTTTATATGACCAGAAAATGGAGCAAGAAAAAGACGGCGTGAAGGCGGCGGCGAGTCCTAAAGTTATTTTTTATGGCGGGCAGGGATTTTTGACGAAGGGCTCGCTTGCTAAATATGATCAAGACAACAAAGTTGCAGGCTCAAAAAATAAAAAAGATTCATTCAATTGGTCTGACTGGTGGGATGATAAGTCTTCAAATTCAAAAGCGGCTTCGCCCGAGGCTGCGGACGATAGTTTAATTAACTTAGAAAGTGAAACTCAGACCGAGTTAACGGCGCCCAGCTTGACGTCAGAGAAACCTGTACAATATTCAACTCCTAAGATTAGCCCGCCAGCATCCAAGAAGGATGATTTGGAGCCGTTAGAGGAAACCCAGCCTTTCGCGGAAAGTGACCAAGATTCAGAGCGCCTTCCGGAACCGCCGCCAGCACAAGAAGCTGAAGAGAAAGGCGATAGTTGGTGGTAGTACGTTGTTGAGTACGTTCGTTGAGGGGGTTGTTATTCCCGCCCCGATGTCGCTTGAGTGTAAACTCCGGCAGGAATACAGACTATACAAACTCAATCCTTTTCTGTGCGGGGATGGCAGAGAATTCCGGTGCGAACTTTCTGAACGTCATAGTAGGCCTGTTTCTGTCCGCCGTGAGTGAGGAAAAATAGGGGACAGCTTCAAAACGTGCGATAGACAAGGTTTTTTAACCTTCCCGCCTACGAGAACTAAAAAGTTAACAGACTATGCAAACTCATCCTCGCTGAAAAGCGCTTTATTCAATCAAGTTTCAGCGTCTAAAGACGTTAATTCTTCAAGTGTTGTAAGGCACTTTTTGATATAATCCCATCTTCATTGCGCTCTCATTTGGGGCGCGTTTCCAAGGAGAATTCGAATTATGGTTATGAAAAAACGCCGCGTCCAGCTTTTCTTTATCGAGAATGGCGGAATGATCGGCATCATTATTGGCGTGATTATTTTGATCGCTCTTTGCGCTTGGGGGCTGATGAGCCTCGAGAGCTACTATCGCAACATCACTCTTGCTCAAATTCCGCTTAATTTTCTTTCGGTGATCGTTAATGCTTTCGTCTTTGCCTCTATTTATATGAGCATGATGGGCCGCGGGTTTTCCAGCATGGGGAAAAAGAGTGTTAAGGCCAGTGAAGTGAATATCCGCTTTGACGATGTTGTGGGCATCGATGAAGCCAAAGATGAGTGTCGCGAAGTGGTTGATCTTATCAAGGACCACACACGTCTTAAAAATATTGGCGGAAAAATTTTACGCGGCGTTTTGATGATCGGTCCTCCGGGTTGCGGAAAAACCTATATTGCAAAGGCCATTGCGACTGAAACCGGCTTGCCGTTTCTTTCCATGGCGGCGAGTGAGTTTAACGAAGTATTTGTCGGTGTCGGCGCGAGCCGTGTTCGGCAGCTTTTCAAAAAAGCACGACGAATGGCCTATGGTTATGGAGGCTGCATTATTTTTATTGATGAACTTGATGCGATGGGTCAAAAGCGTACTTTTAGCCAATTTGGTAGCGGCGAAGGCAATGCCACGATGAATCAATTGCTTGTTGAATTAGATGGCTTGGGAAGCGGCGCTACGGAAAATGTTGTCGTGATCGGAGCCACGAACGCAGCGGAAGATATTTTAGATCCGGCGTTATTGCGTCCTGGCCGTTTGGATCGTAAGGTCTACATTAATAAGCCGAATTTGGAAGGCCGCGAAGCGGTTTTCAATCTTTATCTGAAAAAAGTAAAACATGATGCAAGTGTCGACTCAAAGCGTTTGGCGCGCCGCGCGATTGGTTATTCCCCTGCGGAAATTGAAAATGCCGTAAAAGAATCCGCATTAGTTGCCACGCGCAATAAGCGTGATGTGATCACATGGGTTGACATGACCGAAGCGCTTGACCGCATTGAGCTTGGCTTTAAAGTCAAGCTGACGATTAATTCGCGCGAACGTGAAATGACGGCTTACCATGAAACCGGACATTTAATTGTGACGTATTTACTGCATCCACGTGATGATGTTTTTAAAGCTTCGATTCTTCCGCGAAAAAACACGCTCGGCGTGGTTTACCATGTGCCGCTCGAAGAATGGCATTCTCAAGATAAAGAATCACTGACGGCGCAAATTAAAATCGCATTGGGCGGATTTGCCGGTGAACGTGTGAAATACAATACATCGACATCGGGCGTATCATCTGATTTTAAATCAGCAATGAGTGTTGCACATACCATGGTTTGGAAACTCGGTATGGGGCCTTCAAATTTAGTGGGTGATTTTACCATTGTCCCTGAAGGACAGCTTTCGAAAGAAGTTGTGACTCAGTTGAATGTGGATACACAGAAAATTCTTTCCGATTCGCTCAAAGAAGTTGAAGCCTTGCTTCGTACAGAAAATGCCTTATTCGAGCGGTTCGCACAAGCGCTTATCACCAAAGGTGAGCTGCAATATGATGAAATCGAAGCCATTTTTACGGAGTTTAGTAAGCCTAACCCACGAAAATTTGGCAAAGTTCCATCTGTTGACTCTAAATATTTGCCACCGTCAACAAACTAAAAATTCAAAGTCGCTTAGCTGATGTGGCTAGCCGAAGTTTAACAATGAAGCTTAAAATGATGAAGGCAGTTTTCGCGCGCTTTCTGCTTTTGAGCTTTGTTCCGCTTGTTTTATTTTCAGCCTGTCTCAAAAGCACTTACCCGGAAAATTACGTTACAGAGTCTGTCCTAAAGATCCTACGCTCTGAATATAATATCCCTCTTGCTCAAGTTGAGATCACCGGGAAGACAATTCATCTCTATCTTCCGGTTGAACGTCTTTTTACGGCAGATTTAGATGATATTAAGACAACCTACATTAATATCTTTGGGCTACCCATTAAAAACGTCGTTGTCGTCTGGACGGCTAAACTTCTTTCTGCACCGCAAGATGGATATTGGGAAATGCTTTCGAGGCTGTATCGCGCTCCATTCCTGCGTTGGCTCAAAATGAATTGGATTCAGCATAAGGTTGAAAAGAAAAAAATCGAAAAAATTCAAGATGCCATTGAGCTTCATCCCGAAGTTCAAGACGAGATTGGACAGATGTTGTTTGCGGTGGCGCGAGTGGCGCGCAGCACCGATCGCAAACTTGATTTTTACTCGGCGCAAATTACGGATGTCCGTTCCGGACACGAGTTTATTTTGCAGGGTTATCTTCCCGATATGAATCGCTTGCAGCTTCTTGATATTTCTCAAGCGGAGTATCACAAGCGCATTCTCAGAGATACCCATGTTAATAATCGTGCTCAAGTTCATTATCCTGTGCGCAGTTTTTTTCTGGATTTAAATCAAAAAACCCGTGAGGAAATTAATCAAAAATATTTTTCTAAGCTGACTTCAGAAGATTGGTTGGAAAGGTTTTATTTCAAAAATAAAGCGGGGAGTTTGTTCCCTGTTTCCCAAATGACATGGGAGATTTTAGATGTGCGCAGTTTCCTGAGTCCAGCCGGAGGTCGCGCGCTTGTTTATGTGGAGATCGCCAAGCTTCCTCGCGACCCGCATTTATCCAAGCTTACCCAGGCCAAGGAGAAGTTTTTGTTTGAGATTTTAATAAAAGGAAAGGGAGTTCAAATATTGCGTATTATTCCTTTTAATTTGTTGAATGAAATGTTGTCAACCATGCCTGAGTTCCAAATGAATGAGAAAACGCTCGAAGAAAATATTAAAACGTGGTCTTCAGAGTTTTTACCCAAAGAAGTATTTTTAGAAGAATTTTTGTCGCGGCAAATGATGATGCGGCTGTATGATAAAATCTATCAGGATGAGCGTATTGCCAATACATTTACGGATTTACACTTTGAAGTGCGTTTTCGTGACAAGCCTCGTCGCGAATTCGTTTTTGAGGCCCAGCCTTCGCTCAAAGACTCGCAAGTGGTGGTGAATGGCAAGTCTTTGCTTGCCCACGAAGATATGATTTATCTAGAGAATATGTTTGTAACTCAAGCGGCGACTACTTTTCATAGCTATGAATTTAAGAATTTTGATGCCTTGGCCATGGAGTTACCCGCCGAAGGAGAGCGAATGGTTGCGACACCAGCAGATCTAGAGCTTTTTTACCGCAAAAAGAAAAAACTAAGCGATGTTCTTCGTGCGGATGGGAGCACCATTCCGCTCAGCGATCAGATGGCCCCCGTCCGCTAACCAAGACAATTGAAAAAGCTAGCGAATTTGCTATCATACGCCCCATGCTAAGCCTCAGTGCGCGTCAATCATTTATACTGAATCGGGTCGTTGATACTTTTATTGAAACGGGTCATCCTGTTTCATCGAGAACCGTTGCCTGCGCTAGTCCCTCGCCCGTTTCATCCGCAACCGTGCGACATGAAATGGGGGCATTAGAAGAAACGGGTTACTTGGTGCAGGCGCATCATTCTTCGGGAAGAATTCCAACCGACCGGGGATACCGTCATTATTTAGATTGCGGTGTTGAATCTTATGAAATGGGTGAAGCGCGGACACGCGAACTGTCAGCTCGATTTTCTGGGCGTTTTAAATCCTTGGATGATACCGTTCTTTTCGCACAAGAATTTTCAGAAGTGCTGTCAAAGCTTTCTGAACAGCTTGGAGTTTTGCTTGTTCCGGATGCCGTTTCATTCGACCTGGATGATCGTCACGTCCAGATGACAGCGCAAGGATTGCAATATCTTTTAGAAAAACCTGAGTGTCAAGATTCAGCTACCCTCAAGCCTCTCGTGCGTGCTGTCGAAGAAAAAGAAACTTTGAAGCGTTGGATTCGTGGGCATGCGGAGGGCGACTGTCCACGGGCATTTGTCGGACAAGAGCATGCGTTTGAGGATTTAGAAGATTATTCGATCGTGACGGCTCGTTTTGATGCCGGGGTTCCGGGTGTGTCGGGAGCCATTGCTGTGATTGGTCTTAAACGGATGTCTTATAACAAAGTCATACCGATTGTTTCAGGTATGGCGCGTTTAATGAGCACAACCTTTCAAGGAATGTATAAATAGATTCATGATTCTGATTTTTGTCATCGGTTAGAAGTATCTCAAAAAATAAAATTTGATTTGAAGAAGAACAAGGGGAATATGGAAAACGAATTTGGCCCAGAAAATAAACCGGACGAAAAAATGGAAGTTTCTCGCGCAGATTGGGATAAGCTCCAGGCGCAGCTTGCGGAGCTTGAGGGATTGCGTGAGAAGCTGATGCGTTCTGCTGCTGATTTTGAAAACGCTAAAAAAAGATTGGCGCGTGAACGTGAAGAGTTTATTAAGTTTTCTCAGGAAAGTCTTTTGGGCGACTTGCTGCCCATTTTAGATAATTTTGATCGTGCGCTTGGGCATCAGGCTAACTTGGAAGCGCTTGACGCTGAAGGGCTCAAAAAACAACTGAAATCCCTCATGATGGGGATGCAAATGGTTAAAAAACAATTGATGGATACGCTTCAGAATCAAGGCGTCAAAACGATCGCGGCTCTGGGTGAAATTTATGATCCGCATAAACACGAAGTGATTGAGTATGTCCCCGGCGAAGGGAAGCCGGATGAAATTATTACCGATGTTCAGACGGGTTATCTTTTGCATGACCGCTTATTGAGGGCTGCTAAGGTGCGCGTGCGGGCCCTGCCCGCGACAACTGAGACAGAAGCTTCTTAACCCGCCATGGCTGACAAGCGTGATTATTACGAGGTTTTAGGGGTTGATCGTGCTGCCGCTGCGGAAGACATCAAAAAGTCTTACCGTAAAGTTGCCATGCAGTATCATCCCGACCGCAATCCAGGGGATCATGCGGCAGAAGAAAAATTTAAAGAAGCTGCCGAAGCCTACGCTGTTTTAAGCGACCCCAATAAACGCACTCAATACGATCAGTTTGGCCATTCCATGGGCGGACGAGGTGGTTTTTGGGGCGGTGGATTTTCGGGTGACTTTGGTGATATGGGTGATGTTTTTGAAGATGTGTTTGAAGGTTTTTTTGGCGGAGGTGGAAGCAGGCGCAATTCCAACGGCGCTCAAAAAGGTTCTGATCTCGAATATAAGATTGAAATGACTCTTGAAGAAGTTTTAGTTTCTAAGAAAATTGATCTCAAAATTCCACGGCTTGAAAATTGCACAGAGTGTTCTGGGACGGGCGCTGCCGCGGGATCAAAAAAAGTGACTTGCGGCGATTGTCGTGGAAGCGGTCGAATTCGTGTGGCGCAAGGATTTTTTAATATGCAAACGACTTGCCCGAGATGCCGTGGCGGTGGTTCGATGATTGAAAAACCTTGCGGGTCTTGTTCGGGTGCGGGCCGTGTTCGGGATACGCGCAAGCTTGAAGTGAAAATTCCTGCGGGGATGGAGCATGGCTCGCGTTTAAAAGTTACGGGCGAAGGTGAGGCTGGTCAAAAGGGCGGGCCGCGCGGTGATCTTTATGTGCAAGTTTTGCTTAAGAAACATGATCTTTTTGAACGCAATCACGAAGACGTTCACTGCGAGTGGAGTATTCCCTATACCGCCGCAGTTTTAGGTGGTGTGGTGAAGGTTCCGACTCTTGAGAAAGAATGCGATCTAAATGTTCCTGCTGGAACGGTGCCCGGGCGTGCTCTCAAGGTTGAGGGAGCGGGAATACCCTTTGTTCGGTCGCCGGAGCGTCGCGGCGACCTTTATATTCACGTCCAGATTGAAGTTCCCACCAAAATATCTAAGCGTGAAAAAGAGCTTCTCGAAGAAATTGCTAAAGAGCGTGGCGAAAAAACAAAATCCAAAAAAGGGATATTTTCTTAATCGTGGAATATTTTGATTATCCCACGCGAGTGATTTATCGCGACACAGATAAAATGGGCATTAGCTATTACGCGAATTACTTTGTTTGGTTTGAAGCCGCTCGTACTGAGTATTTCCGCGCCTTGGGTCTTCCCTATACAGAATGCGAAAAAAAAGGCATTTTCTTGCCGGTAATTGAAGCGCAAGCAAAATATATCGCTCCGTCGACTTATGATGACGAGCTCATGGTTCGCACCAGTGTGAGCAAATTCACACCAAGCACAATTCGCTTTGAATATTTGGTTGTGAACGCGAAAACAGAAAAAGTTTTGACACAAGGTTATACGGTTCATGTTTTTGTTGATCGTGAAATGAATCCCTGCCGCGTTCCCGATGAAGTAGAAGCTCTCGTAACCATTTATTCTTTGCTTTCTTCTTCAAAATAATTTTTCACCGCACAACATAAATTAGAAATGATCGAAAAAAATTTTGACTGCACGCTTGCGCAGTGTTAAAGTAGCCGCGCTTCGAAACACCTTGTCCTGTGGGCCTTTCCACAGGATGCTTTCCAAAAGGAATGGATGTCCACAAAAGAACGTGTGACTATTTTGGGGGATGGCGGTTGGGGAACAGCGCTCGCGCTCGTGAACGCGCGGCGCGGAAATGATGTTCTCCTGTGGTCTGCTTTCTCTGATTACTCTGCCCAAATGAAAGCGCGGCGTGAAAATTTTAAATTTTTGCCGGGCGTTCTATTACCTGACAATCTTCATATTACTTCCGACTTAAGCGAAGCCTTGCAGTTTTCAGAGATCATCGTTTTAGCTGTCCCAACGCAGTTTGTGCGCAGCGTGTTGCAGAAAGTACGTCCGTTGGTTCGCGGTCAAAAGATTTATGTGAGCGTTGCCAAAGGGATTGAAAAGCAAACTTGCATGCGCCCTTCACAAATTGTCTATGCTGAATTGGGAGATGTGCCGCTTGTTATTTTGAGTGGGCCGTCTCACGCCGAAGAAGTATCACGTGGAATTCCAACTTTGGTCGTGGCTGCTTCAAAGAAGGCCGAGTATGCCACGAAAGTTCAGGATGTATTTCGAGACAAGTTTTTTCGAGTTTATGTTCAGCAAGATCCTATTGGCGTTGAGCTTGGCGGAGCTTTGAAAAATGTGGTTGCGGTCGCTGCGGGTGTTTGCGATGGTCTGGGCTTTGGAGACAATACAAAATCAGGTTTGCTTACGCGCGGATTATTTGAAATGAGCCGTCTCGGCGTCAAAATGGGCGCTAATCCCACGACCTTCTTTGGTCTTTCAGGTGCAGGCGATTTGATGACAACCTGTTTTTCAAATCACGGCCGCAATTTATTTGTGGGGCGCGAATTAGGCAAGGGACGCAAAATTAAAGACATTGTCGAAAATATGCAAATGGTTGCCGAAGGCGTGGCTTCGGCTGAAGCGGTGCATGAACTTGCAAAGCGAGAAGGAATCACGCTTCCGATTATGGATGAAGTTTACAATATTCTTTGTTGCGATAAAGACCCCAAGCAAGCCGTGGCAGACTTATTGGGCCGAGACGCTCATGAGGAATGGAAGCAATACTAAAAATTTTCTATCAACAACAAAACCCAAACGCTGTTATTAAAAAACTTCGTTTGGTTTCTTAACAGGAGAGCACAGTGAATAAAGCAGAACTTACGCAAGCAGTTGCGTTGAAAACAAAATTATCTAAAGCCAAAGCAGCAGAAGCGCTTAACGCCGCTTTTGACGCTATTCAAGGTTCTTTGAAGAAAGGTAAGAATGTTGCCTTGATTGGTTTTGGAACTTTTAAAGTACGCAGCCGTAAGGCGCGCATTGGTCGCAACCCTCAGACGGGTGCTACTCTTAAAATTAAAGCTCGCAAGGTTCCTGCTTTCTCTGCAGGTAAAGCGCTTAAGAAGGCTGTTAACTAATTTCAGCTTATTGTGATTAAGCCGCGCGTGGTTAGCCGCGCGCGGCTTTTTTAATTTATGATGAATTCCAAAAACTCTCTTCCTCTGGATCCGCTCAACCCTGATCGGGAACAACCTGCTTCAGGATGGAATTGGGGCGGTTTTTTTCTCCCTCTGATTTGGGGGATTTGTCACCGTTGCTGGATCGCTTGGCTTGTATTTATTCCGATACTCGGGCCCCTCGTGGTCCCATTTATATTGGGATTCAAAGGCAATGATTGGGCCTGGAATAACAAAAGTTGGGAAAGCGCAGCTGAGTTTAATCGCGTCCAAAAAAAATGGGCAAAGGTTGGGCTCATTTTAGTTATTATAAAAATTGCAATTGTGGTTGCTTGGAACAGCGGGTTTTTATCGAAACAGTTAAGATTTCAGTTGCCCCATTTTAAAAAGCTGTCGATCTCTGCGCCTCATCTCGAAAAATCTGTTTTAGCAGAAGTGCTTTTAAGCTTAAAAAAAGACACAGACCTTTTGAAAGAAATGGGCGAGCCTTTGAAAACAGGCAAGGTTTTGCGATTGCGTCGCGGGAATGAAAGTAATCTCAAAGAGCTATTTGATATTGAACTTGAGATTTCCGGATCGATTAAAAAAGGCTCTGCTTTTGTTGAAGCGGAAGTTGACACAGGTGTTGTGTTGCTTAAGCAGCTTGTCGTTTATTTCCAAAATCCTGCCAAAAAAGTTTGGATAATTCCTCACGATCGTCAGTCTGCATCTGCTGCGGCATGAAAATTACATTTGGTCTAGGCTGGGCGGAGAGTCGTTCAAAAAATTATATCAAAACGTTTAAAGACAGTTCCGCAGCAACTTTGTTTGAAAAATATCGTGACCGAATCAGTCATGATTATGTTTGTGATGCCCTACCGATGTCTTTTGAGGCTTTAAAAAAAAAGACGGGTCTGATTTGGATTTGTGAACGTATAAAAAAAACAAAAATGCTTACAAGTGAAGAGTTGTCTGTTCGCTTTCAAAAAGCATGTGACTCCGGAGCCAAGAGTCTCACGGTTTGGATCGGCGGCCCCGACGGACTTTCGGCGGAGCAGTTGTCGACCCTTCATCCCGATTTGGTTTGGTCTTTTGGCCCCATGACCTTGCCCCATGAACTGGCCGCAGTTGTCGCTACCGAACAGCTTTACCGAGCCGTTTCAATTCTAAAAAATCATCCGTATCACACGGGGCATTGACCGAATCATTATTTAAAATAGGATTAATGCCGCTCTGGGTTTCGTCTATCGAATATTTCCTGAGCTTTTGTTTATTTTTGTCGACTGTTGTTTTAAATTGGCGAGAGGGGATAGAAAATAGGCAAATTCCAGGCTAAGTATAGTTATGTATTTTTGCAAAGGGTTGTCTGGCGACTTACCGGAAATTTTTAGTTTATTATTCGATGGGATTTTTTCTTGCCGACTCAGTTAGCTTCATATCAATTTTACAAATATGCAAAGCTAGCCAATCCTCGACGGCCTGCACCAGTGTGTTGGAATCTGCGGAATTAAAACCGTAAACTTCATAACGCTGTTTAAATTTATTTACAGCCGTAAAAAAATGGAGGTGTTGCTCTTTATTCTTTTCGGCAAAAGGGCATTTGTATATTTTCATACATTTTTCTTCAAAACCAAAATGGGCTTCGCAATAAGCAATTAATGATTCTAAAAAATGTGAAAAAACAGCTTCTCCTTTACCCTCGGAAAGATCTTTTAGATACTTATCGCACATTCCAAAGAGAGTTTTATGTTGCTCGTCGATAGCGTGGATGCCGACTGCGTATTCCTCACTCCATTTCATGCTTGCCCCCCGAGTTTTTGCCTTAGGTGTCATTTGATAAGATGCCGCAGAATTAAGCATCAAAGCTATCTTGACGCCTAGTATAACTCATCGGCTCTGTCTTTTCATTTAATCCAATCCACAGGGCACGGAATATTTGTAAAAGTGTCGGGTTGAAGTAAGTTACCTGTTTGCGGAGATTAGTGCCGGGGCGATCGAATTGAAGACGCTTTTTTTAAGCGGCACACGCCTTGCAAAGAAAATTGTGAATTTTTTGTGATGGTGTCGGTGTTGGAAAATTATATAGAATCGTCTGTTTTCTTGTGAGGTCACTCAAAATCAACACGAGCTGTGCTGCGACCCAAAAACTTCACTTTCAGCCAATCGAACGCGACTGAAACTTTATTACGCAAACTGACAAGGCGCGTGAGGTAGGCCGCTTTCCAGAACCACCACGCCAGCATCCCGCGTATTTGAAGGAACCCCAAGTCCGCGATAGCATCGCCACTCCCAAGAGAAGCTAACATACCGAGAGATTTAAAAGAAAAAGGGCGTTGCTTTTTCCCTGAAAGAATATGGGCTACAAAAATCCCTTGTTTCATCGCGGCTTGCGCAGTCGCGGGGATCATTTCGGAGTTCTTGTCAATAAAAGCTGCGCAGTCACCAATTACAAATACTTCCTCATGACCATGAATATTTAAATATGAGTCAACCGGAATTCGGCCACTGCGATGAAGCGGGATTGAAAACTTTTCAAAGATCTTTTTTGTGAAACTGTTGGGACCATTGCCGGTTGCCCAGAGAATGGTGTCCGTATCAATGATCTCTCCCGACTTTAATATCAAGCGTGATTTTTCAACAGCTTCAACAAGCTGTTCCGTTCGAACTAAGATACCTTTCTTTAACATTCTGCTTTTTGCATAGGCGGCAAGTCGTCGATCAAAAGCCGCTAAGATATCTTTTGTAGCTTCAATAATGATAATTTCAGCCTTGTTCGTGAGATTTGGGTAATAATTTCTTAAATCGGATTGAATCAAATCCTCTATTTCGCAAGCGACTTCGACACCTGTTGCGCCTGCACCCACAACGACAAATCGTAACGCTGCCTTTTGATCATCACCGCGTAATGATGATGCCTTGTCAAATTGCATCAAAATCTTTTCACGCATCAAGCGGGCATGTTTCATCTCGCGCATAAAGAAACAGTGTTCTTTCACTCCCGAAACTCCAAATGTATTTGTTTCAGCGCCCGCGGCGATGACGAGAGCTTTATATTCGATTTCACCTTGACCTCCCCCAGGATATTCCACCATTACTTTTCTTGAAACGGGATCAGCCTCAATCGCTTTTGCAATGACGACTTCTCCTTCTCTTTTTTCGTAAAGTTGGACTGATTCGATAATGCTGCGTACTTCGACCGAACCGGCAGAAGCGAGGGGCAAGAGCGGTGTGAACAAAAAATGATTGCGGTTGGTTAAAAGCATAACGCTCTTGTCTTTGCGATTAATCGCACGGAAGCAGCTCAACCCTGCAAACCCACCGCCAACTATTAGTATGTCTGTTTTTAAACAACGAGTGTCCATAGCAGTGTCCATTTTGATTTGTTATCGAAAGATGATTGATTCATGGTTCTCGCAGATAAAGTTTCATTCGTTAGGAATTCATCGATTTTAAAGCGTACCGCCACCAAAGACTAAGCCGGAGAGAATAGACTCTGTCCGCTTAATCTCTGGTGGATGTGATTTACTATTGATTTCCTTATGGCATCAATACGATCATAACATCTGCGGTATCAAAACGGAATCAATCACATGAATAATCCCGTTTGACGCTTCAATGTCAGCCTTAATGACTGTTGCGTTATTGATCTTCACACCCGCAGAGGTGACACCGATCTTGATCATTTGACCCGATGCCGACGGCGCCTCTTTCAGTTTAATTACATCAGCTGCTTTAATCGCCCCTGATACGACATGATGCAAAAGCACTTTCGTAAGCTTTGCCTCGTCTTTCAAAAGACCTTCAACCGTACCAGCGGGCAACTTCGCAAATGCGTCATCGGTCGGGGCGAACACCGTATAAGGTCCGGCTTGTTTTAAAGTCCCTACCAAATTCGCTTCTGTTAGCGCTTTGGCCAAGGTGCTAAACAAACCCGCGCTGACAGCGGTGTCCACGATATCCATTGGTGCTACTTTCTGTGCAGTATTCATATCGAACTCCTTTGTTATTTGATGAAACAAACTATGACAGGGTCAGTTAGAAGCGGCAACGCATGACTAACCCCATGTAAACACCTATGCTTTTGAGGGGGTTATGATGACGAGGGTTGAAGATTTCCATTCCTATGAGGGCGGGTTTAAACGAGTTAAAAATATAGTTTTGAAGAAAAAGCCTTATAGATTCTCGTGAGAGAAGTTTCAATAAAATGCGACGAGGGGTTCATGGTAATCGAACCTGTGAGTTATCCCAATTGGGATGACGAATCTTGGCAGCTGTTGCGGGCCTTAAATTTATGTCGGGAAGTCATTAGAGTCTGAAAACCGATAAACAAAAAAGGGCTGAATTGATAATAAAAAAAAGGAGGGCAGGCGAAGAATCTAGTAGGCTGTCTTTGATTTTTAATCGGACGCCCAACCCAAGTAACATGAGAATGGCCAGACCGCCCGAGGAAATTAAAAAAATAAAATGGATCTTTAAGCCGACGATTAATCCGATTGCACCCAGAATTTCAAGTGTCGCTGTGAGCGCTCCAAATGGTTCGAGTCCAAAACGCTTGAACTCATTTTTCATCCGGGATGACAAAAAATAAGCACTTCCATAAACTAGAAAAGAAAGACTCGAAATAAAAATTAGAATCGAGGTGAGAGTTGACATTCTATGCAATTGTTTTGAACGATATCAAAACAATAAAAGCGGATAGCAAGAAAAGCACCAGGGATGGCAAATGTTTGTGCCAAGGATTTTTAGCTTTAAAGTGAAAGTATTGGGCGCACAGCATGAGCAGCGCCATCAGTGCTGCCGGAATAACCACGAGCGATGAGTGCCAAATCCCTACGATAAGCAATGTTGCGAGCACTATTTTTGTCGCGCCGACGATGTTTCGGGTTAAGTCGCTCAATTGATATTGTTTGAATTCTTTCACGATGTTGTCGAAGCGAAAGACCCAAACGACCAGGATTGATAGAGCGACTATAATTTGAGCTGCCCAGCAGGTGTAATGATTCATAAGTTTTTATTCCTTTAAATAATAAATTTTAAGAATGTCGAATATTGAAGTGTTAAGCATACAGGGTAAGGATGCGCTTGGGGGTTTGTCTTGTCAAAAGCATTTCGAGTGCACAGACAGAAAAACATCAGGCAGAGAAGTTATCCGCCTGATGTTTTGATATTACTAGTTCTTCGTCAAGGCTGAAATGGTTTACGACCACGCGTGTTGGGTCCAACATTTCATATCAATACTCAGCGCTGCGCAGTGGTCGTAGACCATTGTTTGTCGCCCAACAATTAACCCGTGACAAACCACTAGATCCAAATCGCATTATTCTGCGGGCTTGTCTTCACCGTTTGTATTTGTTGTTGCGCTACCGGCGCAACTACCTCCAGCAAAGGCGGATGAAGAAAAGTTAGCAACAGCGATAAAGGCTATGAGCATCAACACAAAGATCTTTTTATTTTTCATGGTTTTGTCTCCTGTTTATATATTGAATGTAGCGTCTGAGCACAGCTTCTGCAATCACTAAGGTCCACCTATAAACCACCTATTTAATTAAGGTGGTTCGGTCATTGTTTGCGTTTTGCCAAACGGGGGCTAATAGACAGATATGATCTCCAATGAGCAAATCAATGTGCTGTGATATCATTAAGAAATATGAAGAAAACGACAATAAAAACAAACGATGCCTTAATTAGCTTGGGACTGATGATGAAAGCGATTGAGGCCAGCAGCTGCGCCATCACGATTGCGGATGCCAAAAAAAAAGATATGCCGCTTATCTATATTAATGGTCGGTTTGAAATGATGACAGGTTACAAGCATGGAGAAGTCCTCGGGAAGAATTGCCGCTTTTTGCAGAGCAAGGCCAAAAATCAACCTGGCTTGAAAGTGATTCGCAAGGCTTTGAAAGAGCACCGTGAATGCACTGTGAATCTGGAGAACTATACAAAAAAGGGAGATTTATTTTGGAATGAACTTCATTTGGCACCTGTTTTTGATGGAGATAATAAATTAACGCATTACATTGGAGTGCAAACCGATGTTACGAAAAGGGTTCGGGCGGAGACTGAACTTGAGCGCCATCGGCATGATCTTGAAGAGCTAGTAAAAGAACGGACACAGAAGCTCCAGGAGAAGAATCTGGCGCTTCAGGAAATATTGAGCCAAATTGAACTAGAAAAAAAGAAAATCAAAGATCAGGTTACTGAAAATATCGACGCGGTGATCCTACCGCTTATTCATAAGATTAAGGCAAGGTTAGGAGAGCCTGATCAGAAGTATGCAGAGCTCATACAAAAGAACCTGACAGAATTGACCTCCTCCTTTGGCTCCAATATCGCAAGAAAGCTGTATAAGCTGACGCCGCGCGAAATTGAAATTAGCAATATGATCCGCAACGGTTTGGCGAGCAAGGACATTGCGCAGTTTTTTCACGTGTCACTCTCGACGATCGAAAATCAAAGAAATGCGATTCGCAAGAAGCTCGCTATTTCAAGGCAAGAAGTTAATTTAGCCTCTTATCTCCAATCTCTCTCGACCGACATTTCTTAATCTACCACCTAAAAATATTAGGTGTTCCTTAGGCACCTATTGCACGTTGGCATTTCTTGGGTAGGGTGCGATCATTCTGATGTAGCAATTGATCAGGAGGACCAAAATGAATGGCAATAAAACGCATCTTAATTTGTTGCAAAAAGCATTGCAGTCAATCGATCTTGAAAACTTTGTGGATGCGCTTCAATTGATGCATTTGGCAGTGATTATGAAATCAGGCGGTCCATTTACAGTTTTTGCTCCGGGCAATCTTGCTTTTTTTGATATACAAGACAATGTCATCAAATTGGGTAAGGAGCAAAATAATTTCTTAGGATCCATTTTGCAATATCACTTTGTGGCTGGGCGGTATAGCGCAGTCGATTTATTAAAAATGAACACGTTACAAACCCTGATTGGTGAAGATGTTCAGATTATGAATCAAAACCGATCGCTTTGGATTAATCAAGCGAAGGTATTGCGCTCTGATCTTTTGGCGAGCAATGGCGTTATTCACGTGGTGGATCGAATGCTTGTGCCGCGCGGATTAGATTTTAAGGTGGCTCAATCGAAGTTAATGCATATATGATGAGAGTTGAAAATGAAAAAACTATATTTGATCGCTAGAAATCTTGTTTCGTATGAAACTGACGGTCCAGTTTCGTTCGATGGTCTAGGAATCTCGTGATATTGAATTATCAAAACTTGAAAAGGGAGAAAAAAATGAGTGTAGTAACAAAGTTTAAAATTTTAATAGCGATGTCAGCAGGGTTGTCCTTTTTGCTTTCAGTTTATTTATGGTTCCAAGGCCATAAAGATCAGGGTCTTTTTGTCGGGATTTGGGTGCCATCCATCTTATCAATGGGGACATTAATTCTGTCTCCCGGAAAGCAAAAATGAGTGAGTTATCTTTATTCCTAGCCGGCGCTTTCGTCTCGCTTATTTGTCTATTTGCGATTGGTTTCTATTTCTTTTATGGAGCTTTCTACCACGCGGCTCAACAAGGATATGAAATTAATGCTTCGAAATTTAAAAATGATGGAAAATAAACTATGAATCAATCGAGCCATGATGAGGGATATATTG
>Ga0163150_10002432_pt1 | contig 28514 bp, 33 predicted proteins | sample OliLakLV19P2IB_FD_148628 | JGI IMG/M metagenome (GOLD analysis project Ga0163150, IMG submission 148628) | Freshwater microbial mat bacterial communities from Lake Vanda, McMurdo Dry Valleys, Antarctica - Oligotrophic Lake LV.19.P2.IB | ecosystem: Environmental > Aquatic > Freshwater > Lake >...
TTTCTGGTGGATCAGTATTTAATGACGGCGGTGAGGTAATTCTTTACGGATCAACTCATGCATCAAAAGCGAATATCGTAGAATTTCAAACTGGCGGTTCAATTAAAGGCTCTATTTCTGCTGCTGGTCTTTGGACTCTTGGTGATACAGGTTCCACTGGAACACATACTTTTAACGCTAACGTTGTTCGAATACTCCCTGGATCTGGTACTGAGTCAGTACTTTCAGCGAAAAATGATAACGCTGGATCGTTGGCTTTAACTGGAGCATCTGGCTCATCAAACGGTGGAGTAATTGTACTTTATGGAAACTCTCATGCAACAAAAGCGAATATCATAGAATTTCAAACTGCAGCTGCAACTAGAGGTTCTATTTCTGCGACAGGAGCCTGGTCTATTGGAACTGCAGCTGGAACACAAGCCCATGTAATTAACGGCACATCTCTTGCTTTAGCTCACTCAGCTTCAGCTAGTATATTTAATATATTAAGAGGAAACTCAACTGCTGGAGCATTATCAATTTCTGGTGGATCAGTATTTAATGACGGCGGTGAGGTAATTCTTTACGGATCAACTCATGCATCAAAAGCGAATATCGTAGAATTTCAAACTGGCGGTTCAATTAAAGGCTCTATTTCTGCTGCTGGCGCTTGGACCATTGGGGCAACTGGTGGAACACAGACTCACGTAATTAACGGTGATATGGAATGGCAGTCACCTACTGCAGAGCTGACGCAAGAATCTTTAAAATTAGTTAATATACCTGATAACTCTACAGGTACTGTATTCTCGACTCTAAGTGCAAATACTAGAAATATAGTTGTAGAATATTCAATTAGCCGAGGTACAGCGTTTGATACTGGAACAATGCTTATTGTTCATGATGGAACAAATGCACAAGTCGCAGTAAACAGTATATCAATAGGAGACACTGGAATTACATTTAGCGCAGATATTTCTGCAAGTAATCTACGACTTCGTTATGTTTCTACTTCCACTGGAATTGCTGCAACATTCAAATATAATTTACGTAGATGGAATAGTTAATATGGGTGAAACAATTTTTAATACTCCGATCGTGATAAACGGGAGTATGGCTGCTAATATAATTTCCCCAGCCAGCGACCTAGCTAAAACTGATGGGTATTCAGTGCAGGCAGTATGGACCGGATCACCAGTTGGAACAATCAAATTACAAGTTTCTGATGACAGTATTCATTTTTTTGACTACCCAAGTTCAACGACCGCAGTAAGTGGAGCAGGTAGTGTACTTTGGGAGATTACCACTGCTTTTTATAGTCATGTGCGAATAGTATTTACCTTTTCTTCAGGATCTGGCACTTTAAATGCTAGAATTCTAGGAAAAGGAGACTTGTTGTCATAATGAGTGATGTATTTATAAGACTAGGACAAGGCGGATCAGTCAGTTTTAAAGATGCTGTTACTTCTGTTGCATCATTGCCAACCGCCGGTAATAATATTGGAGATATTAGAGCAACAATTGATACCCATAATCTTTACATGTGGAATGCCTCCTCCTGGGATCTTATGACTACCGGTGGAGGCGGAGGAAGCCCAGGAGGACCAACAGGTTCCGTCCAATTCAATAGCAGTGGTTCTTTCAATGGGGATTCTCAATTAACCTGGGATAACTCTGGTAAAATCCTAGGACTGAATGGGTTAGCTATTCATGCTTTAAGTTCTACTGTAAGCTTGGTTAATAATCAGGCGGCACCAGTAACCGCTTTCAGTTATAGTGCTACAACGTACAATTTCTCGGTTATAGAGTTTTCTCTATCTAGGAATATATCAAAAGCAGTTGGTATACTATTAATCGCAAATGATGCAGCAAGCGCAACTTTAACCCAGGCATTTGCTGATTTAAACAATGATCTAGGGGTTCTATTTACAGCGTCAGTTTCAGCTGGGAATGTTAATATACAGTATACAACAACTAATACTGGATTTAATGCTTTTTTGAGATATAGCATCAGACAATGGATTTAAGATAATTAATAAGTATAATAAGTATAATAAGTATAATAATATCAAGGAGATACAATGAGTAATATATTTAAAGTTGCACAACCAGTCAGAGTTGGTAATTTTGCATCAAATCCCAGTGACGTTTCAGCTGGAGCCATTTATTGGAACACTGGGTCAAGCGCGTTATTCGTTGCAGACGGTACTTCTTATTCACAATTAGCGATTTCTACTAATGAATTTCTTTCTGGTGTATTTCGTATTAATGATAGCAGTGATCCTACGAAAAAGTTATCTTTTGATGTGTCAGGCCTTACAGGTAGTACAACTCGTACTATTATCATGCCAAACGCCAACGTTGATCTTGGCAACTTAACAAATAGCAATATTTCAGCTTCAGCTGCTATTGCTTATAGCAAATTAAACCTTTCAGCTTCTATTGTTAATGCAGATGTTAACGCTTCTGCAGCTATTGCTTATAGCAAATTAAACCTTTCAGCTTCTATTGTTAATGCTGATATTAATGCCTCAGCCGCTATTGCTTATAGCAAATTAAACCTTTCAGCTTCTATTGTTAATGCTGATATCGCTGCTGCCGCAGCGATTGCTCTTAACAAGCTTGCAGCTTTAACTGCTAGTAGATTACTTGTATCTGATGCCTCTGGATTTATCAGCGTTTCAGCTGTTACTTCTACTGAAGCTGGATATTTATCTGGGGTTACAAGTGCAATTCAGACTCAAATTAATGCTAAAATCAGTTCATCTGAAAAAGGCGCAAATAACGGCGTTGCTAGCCTTGATGCCGGCGGTAAAGTACCAGTTTCTCAATTACCAAATTCCATCATGGAATACCAAGGCACCTGGAATGCAAATACCAACACGCCTACGCTTGCTGACGGAACCGGTAACGCTGGAGATGTATATGTAGTTTCTGTTGCAGGAACACAAAACTTAGGCTCAGGTTCTATTACATTCGCAGCTGGCGACTGGGTCATGTATAATGGCTCAATCTGGGAGAAGAGTTCTTCTTCTAATTCAGTTGTTTCTGTAAATGGTCAAACAGGTGTTGTTGTACTCACTACTACAAACGTGGCTGAAGGATCAAATTTATATTTCTCTGATGAACGAGCACAAGATGCAGTCGGAGCAATGGTTGCAAATAGTTCAAAAGTTTCATTAACATATGTTGACGGTGCTCCAAGTTTAACTGCAGATATCATTGCTGGTAGTTTAGTTAATGCTGATGTTAACGCCTCAGCTGCTATTGCTTATAGCAAATTAAACCTTTCAGCTTCTATTGTTAATGCAGATGTTAACGCTTCTGCAGCTATTGCTTATAGCAAATTAAACCTTTCAGCTTCTATTGTTAATGCTGATATTAATGCCTCAGCCGCTATTGATGCAAGTAAACTTGCAGATGGTAGTGTTTCGAATGCTGAATTTCAATTCATTAATTCTGTAACATCAAATGTTCAAGACCAATTAGACGCTAAGCTAGGAACATCATTATCTGATGGAAATATTCTTGTAGGTAACGCCTCAAACGTTGCAACAAGTGTAAATCCTTCTGGTGATATTGATATTTCAAACGCTGGTGTATTTAGTATTAACTCTGGCGTAATTGTTAATGCTGATGTTAACGCCTCAGCTGCTATTGCTTATAGCAAATTAAACCTTTCAGCTTCTATTGTTAATGCAGATGTTAACGCTTCTGCAGCTATTGCTTATAGCAAATTAAACCTTTCAGCTTCTATTGTTAATGCTGATATTAATGCCTCAGCCGCTATTGCTTATAGCAAATTAAACCTTTCAGCTTCTATTGTTAATGCTGATATCGCTGCTGCCGCAGCGATTGCTCTTAACAAGCTTGCAGCTTTAACCCCAGATAGAGCACTTCAATCTGACGGCTCTGGATTTGTTTCTGTTTCAGCTGTTACAAGTACTGAACTCGGATACGTTTCAGGTGTTACTTCTGCTATCCAAACTCAACTGGATACTAAAGTTGCTGGACCGGGATCTGCCACTGATGAAGCTCTTGCTAGATTTGATGGAACGACAGGTAAACTAATTCAAAATAGTTCTTCAAGTTTAACTGACGCTGGTATTTTAACCATTGCTGATACATTTAGACGTGGAGACGGCGGACTAGTTAACTACGTTGAAGAAGAATATATGGACATTTTGGCCATTACAGCTTCTACAACCGCAGTTCAAGCTGGTCTCACATTTGATAGTCGTAACTTCAAGAAAGTTGAAGTTGATTATGAAATCAATAACGGTAACGATAGACGTGGTGGAAAAATTACAATTGTATGTAATAACGCAGCAGCAGCAGCTTCAAGTGTTGTAAGTATTACTGATCAAAGCACTGAAACGGCTGAAATCAATCTCAGCTGGTCAGCGGCAGTAAACGGTAATAACATTGAACTTAGCTATACCACCCTAGCTGGTACGTATGGTATGAGAGCTGACGTTAAACGATTTCGCGCTTAATAAGTAATATAGAATGGGGAAACTTGGTGTTTCCCCTCCTTTATAGTGTTTGTTTTGGTATTAAAGGAATATTATGCCCGCATTAAACTTCTGGAAATTTCAAAGAGGTATCAATCTAACACCTCAATCTGTTGTACCTTCTTCACCTACTAATGGTGATTTATATTACGATAGCGGTACTAATAGATTCACTGGTTACATGAATGGTGCTTTTGTTTCTATCCCAGGTATAAGCACTACTGATATACTTTCTAATAAAACTCTTGCTGGTCCTACATTTACAGGACAGCTTAGTCTTCCAAACGGCTCAGTAGCTGCTCCTACACTTTTATTTTCAAGCGCTGGTATTTATTCCAGTGGCGCACAAAATATAGATTTTTCAGTTAACGGAGTTCAAACAGCTAATTTCAATGCATCAACAGCGATCATAAGAACGAATTTGCAGATTCAAGATGGCACAGCAGCATCACCTGGACTTAATTTTCAAAATGATCCCACTTCAGGTATTTATCGAATTTCAGCTGGAACTATCGGAATTACTACCGCTGGCGTGCTTAAAGGCTCCATTTCTTCAGCTGGTGCTTGGACCATGGGTGCTTCCACTGGATCACAAGCCCACGTAATTAACGGCACATCCTTTACTTTAACTCCATCAACCGGAACAGGCAGATTTTCGATATTAAGAGGAAACACAAACGGCGGAGAAATATCACTCGGCGCTAACACTGCATTTAACGATGGCGGTGAGATAATTCTTTACGGATCAACACACGCATCAAAAGCGAATTTCGTAGAATTTCAAAATGGTGGATCGATTAGTGGCAGGTTTGATGCGAGTGGGCATTTAAATTTATTAGGTCAGCGGGCGCTTCGGCTACAAGATACGACTGGTGGAGAGTATGTAGGATTACGAGCGTCTTCGACTCAGACCACTTATACGATTACTTTTCCTTCGGACGCACCAGCTACGAATACTTTACTAAAATATGATGGAGCCAATTATATTTGGTCTCTCCAAGGTGACGTAAGCGGTCCGGTAAGTTCTACAGATACAGCCGTCGCTAAATTTAGCGGCACTACGGGAAAGATTCTTCAAGACACAGGTGTTTTAATTGATTCTGGTAACAGCGTCACAATGAACAGGCTAGCCGTTGGTGGATCAGCACTATCTTCGAGTGGGATTTTAAACAACAGCCCGTCAGCTGTACAAAATCCTTTAAGTGGAGTTACTCAGAGAGCTTTCAGAACAAGCATGGTTGGAACTTCTGCGGCCACCACAGAAATAACAGGATTTAGTTCTGCGGTAAGCACTGAAGCTGTTGCATTTACCACAGCACTTCGAATACACTTTCAATCTGTAAATCAAACTAAAGGCGCTGGAAGCACCATTACAAGAGATCTAGCTTTTGGTGGAAGTATTCCAACACAAGGTACGAATAACGCACTGTTGGCTGATAATACTGCCTTTACAGGCGACTGGGTCATTAATAGTACTAGCACAAGTCCGTCTCTTTTCTCTGGCCCTATGGAATGGAAGCAACAAGCTACACCTTCCAACCCTGCGGCTGGAAATAATAGAATTTATTTTAAGGCAGACGGTAATCTTTATAAATTAACTAGTGCTGGAGCTGAAAGCGCTTTTGCTGCAGGAATTGGAACTGGAGATATTAATCAAGGTGGTAATAGTTTCGGTACCACCATGACCCTTGGTACGAATGATGCCTTTGATTTAGCCTTTGAAACAAACGGTGTAACTAAAGGTTCCGTAACAAGCGCAGGGGTATGGACTCTTGGTGCTACAGGTTCCACTACAACCCACACTTTTAACGCTAACGCTGTTCGAATACTCCCTGGCTCTGGTACGGAATCAGTACTTTCAGCGAAGGCTGATAACGCTGGATCGTTGGCTTTAACTGGAGCGTCTGGTTCAGGAAACGGTGGAGTAATTGTACTTCATGGAAACTCTCACGCAACAAAAGCGAATATCGTAGAATTTCAAACTGCAGCTGCAACTAGAGGTTCCATTTCTGCTGCTGGTCTTTGGACCCTTGGTGCTTCTACTTCAACAGAAGCCCACGTAGTTAACGGTGCATCCATTGCTTTAGCTGCCTCATCCTCAGCTAGTATATTTAATATATTAAGAGGAAACTCAACCGCTGGAGCATTATCAATCTCTGGCGAATCAGCATTTAACAATGGTGGTGAGATAATTCTTTATGGATCAACTCATGCATCAAAAGCGAATATCGTAGAATTTCAAACTGGCGGTTCAATTAAAGGCTCTATTTCTGCTGCTGGCGCTTGGACCATTGGCGCTTCAGCTGGAACACAAGCCCATGTAGTTAACGGCGGTTTAGACGTCGTACGTGATCTTAAAGTAACCACAGCTGGTAGGGGTTTATTTATAAAAGAAGGTAGTAACGCTAAAATGGGCATATCCACACTAGTGGCTGGTGCTGTAACAGTAACTACTACTGCAGTAACTGCTACAAGCAGGATTTTCCTAACCAGTCAAGCTGATGGCGGTACACCAGGATTTCAACGAATAACAGCAAGAACTGCTGCAACAAGTTTTGTAATTACATCATCTAATGCTGCTGATACATCAAACATAGCTTGGATGATAGTAGAACCCGCTTAATAAGTAATTTAAGGGTTTTAATCCCTTACGAAAGGAACTAAAATGCACGATAATAATGATGATACTGAAGGTATGGAGCCAAAGTCTAAGCTTGCGTCCCTTATTGAACTTGTTAAAGAAATGAAACAACTTCAAGGTAAGAAACCTAGAGCTATGGCCTTAGAAATTCATGCTGAAAAGCTTAATCCTAAACGCCTTGAATCTAATGATTTAGAGCAAGCAGAAGAGTTAGCTGGACAAGATTTAGATAATGATTCTGAACTCGGCGAATCTCCTGAACACCAAGCTATGGTTTTAGGTGATGAAGATATGCAAGATGAATATTCAGAAGAAGAAGATGAAATGCAAATTCCACCTGAACTTCTGAAACTTATTGCAGAAAAACTTAATAAATAATGAAGGATTTGTCTTCAAGTTTAAAGGACCTAAGCTAAATAATTCTTTGAGCGTAGAACGTAAAGATAATTAACCTTTTCTTAAGGATTATTAAATGTCAGGCTTCAATTTTACTACAACTTCATTACTAGCAGATATCAAACGTAAATCGTTTGTTCCTATTTCTCAAATTACATTTGACGACCCTGCGCTATTGGATATTGCTGATGAAGAAATTCAAGTGGGTATTGTTCCTTTCATAATGAGCGCCAGAGAAGAATATCTAGTTGATTATGTTGATTATTTAGTTGACGGTACCACTAGGTCCTTTGATATACCATCTAGAGCCATAGGCGCAAAGCTCAGGGATGTTACTGTTCTTATTAATCCTGATAATTTAGATCAACCCAATGAAAGATCATTACCTCAAATTAATGCTGAAGATGCAGTATTTAATAATAACTTCAATAATTTCCTCAGCTTAGCTGCTTTTTTTATAAGAGATAATCAAGTTATATTATCTCCAGGGGCTAATACGTTTTCAGGTCAAACCCTTAGACTTTACTATTTCAAAAGACCTAATAAATTAATCCTGGTTACTCAATGTGCACAAATTACAGGTATTATTGATAATACGGCAATTGTAAATCTTGTCCCCACAAACTTTGGTTCAGGGGGGGTTCTTACTATTTCCTCTGATATAGTAAAAGCTAAACCTCCCTTTAAACTTTTATCCATGGATTTAACTATTACTGTTGATACATCTACAAACATTGCAACGTTTCCGGCTAACCTCACTACCTATGGTATACAAATTGGAGATTATATTTGCTTAGCTGGTGAATCTCCAATTCCAATGTTACCGGTTGAACTTCAAAGTTTTCTAGCACAAAGAGTTGCTGTAAAATTATTAGCAGCTTTAGGTGATGATAAGAACTTTCAAATTGCGTCTAATAGACTTCTAGAGATGGAAAAAAACATCAGAGGTCTTATAGCTAACCGTGTAGAGGGTGCAAATCGTAAAGTTGTTAATAACTTTACAACTTTTAACAATTCTCCTCGTCGTTTTTAGAGTAATGTATGTATGAATACAAAACAGGATATAATTTATACATTACAAATTGCCAAAGTGTGTAATAAACCCAGGGCTGAAAGATTATTTCAGAGCAAAGGTTTACGTACATGCAAAAATTAACTATAAAAGCAAAAGGCCTCTTCAGCTACCCGAATCAAATTAGTGAAGTTCCAAATGGTTCACTAATCCAAGCAGATAACGTAGTTATTGACAGAGAAGGCGTATTAGAGCCTAGGCGCGGATACAATGCGCTCCCCGGCACCTTAGGACTTCTTTCTACAAATAGAGCTAATCAAATCTTTCGCTTTGGAGATAACGTAATTTCTCATTACGGTCCTCTTAATGTTCCTAATAAACTGGCATTTTATGCACCAGAGGTCATAACCGGCGGGTTACAGACGTCTGCAAGTAATACAATCACGAATTTAGACACAGCAACTGGTATATATGCTACTCAAAATATAACAGTTGCAACTATTGAACAATCATTCACTGGTAATATTGCACTGGGCAGTAATCAAATTACTAATATTGTCTCTACAAGGGGCCTCTATGTTGGCCAACTTATTGGCGGTTTAGGCGTTCCAGCTGGTACAACTATAACCGCAATCTCTGGAAGTAATCCATTTACGATTACTATGTCAGCTAATTCAACATATACTAAAAATAATTCAGCTTTTAATGCAACTAACTCAAATATCTTAGGATTTCCAGTAAATACTACAGTCACAAATGTTACACCCACAACTGTGGTTCTTTCAAATTCATCAACTGAAACCAGTAGGGCATTAATTTTTACCCCAGGAAATGTTAATTTAGGTTCAGATGATATTACTTATAATATCAACGGGTTAATTGATAATCAAATTGTACAATTTAGTTCAACTAATACACTTCCAGCTGGATTAACCGCTGGTGTACGTTATTTTATCATAAGCGCAACAGATACTTCCTTCCAGGTTTCCCTTACATCCGGTGGTGCCGCAATAGATATTACTTCGCAAGGTATAGGAACTCATACTTTAGATGCTAAGTCATATATTCAATTCTATGGCTGGGTAGATTACGCTGGCACATTCATTCAACCCACGGTTACAACTAAGATGCGAAGTGTTGAAGCTAATAATAACATCTATTTTACAACCTTCGCTGGTATCAAAAAATTAGATAACTTAACTGGCACTATAGTAGACTCTGGTGCACCTAAGGGGCTTGATGGATTTGCTATTTTAAATAATGAAGCTAGCGGATTCATGCCAAATAATACACAGGTTGTATATAGAGTTGTTTGGGGTTATAAAGACTTCAATAAGAATTTAATCCTTGGCGTACCGGGTCAACGTATCTTAATTTCTAACTCTTCTGGTCAAACTAAAGATGTAGACCTAAATATTACAGTTCCGGACGGGGTAACAACCTCTTATTTTTATCAAGTATATCGCTCTGGTTTTAGTGCAAGCGCCAATGATGAACCAAATGATGAATTAGCTCTTATTTATGAAGCCAATCCAAGCGCGGCAGATATTACTAATAAATTCGTAACCTTCACTGATCAAAATCCTGAAAGTTTACGCAATGGCGCTGCTCTTTATACTTCTCCTTCACAAGAAGGTATATTACAATCGAATGAACCGCCCCCCTATGCTAAAGATGTAACTCTTTTTAAGGGCAGCGTCTTCTATGCGAACACAAAGACAAAACAAAATCTAACACTTAGTATTTTAGCAGCTTCAGGACAATTTACAGTTTTTGGCGCAACTACAAACGTTGGCGCGAATACACCAACTACAATTAGAAATTTAAATTATACAGTCACTGGAACCTTAGCTGCCGGTAGTAATATAGTTACGGCAGTATCCGATGTATCATCTCTTTACGTTGGCCAGACAGTTAGTGATACAACAAACCCGGCATACATTCCAGCGGGCACTGTAATTACTCAAATTGTAAATTCAAATACAATTACTATTAGTAATGCAGCAACGACAGCGTCAGCTGGTGATACTTTAACTATTGGATTTACTGGTCTACTTATTGGCCAGACTATATCTGGCACCGGCATCTCTTCTGGTACAACCATTATAGAAGTTTATTCAGCATTTTCATCAACTGGAGATATAACAACAGCTTCTCCAACTGTTATTAATATTCCATCAACTGCCGCTTTTAAAGTAGGACAACCTATATCTGGCGCAGGGATTGATACGAATACAACCGTAGCTGGAATTCCAAGTGGAACGTCTATTACTTTAAGTAAAAACGCATTAGCTACTACAGTTGGAATTACATTAAATCTTGAAACTGGTTTACAGATTTCTCAAGCAGCAATCGCGGCAGGCACTGTAACTTTAACCTTTAAAAACGGTGCAAGTGGTATTGAAGTTGATGACACTATAACTATCGCAGGTGTAACTTATACAGCGAAGACTGTTGAAAATATTTCAGCTAAACAGTTTAAAGTGTTTGCTCAAGGTTCTCCTGCGCAAAATATTTCAGATACAGCTCAGTCTTTAGTTAAAGTAATGAATAGAACCACTGGTCCAATTCCTTCTACATATGCTTATTATCAATCAGGATTCCAGGATCTCCCTGGTAAAATTCTATTTCAAGAACGCATATTCGGTGGTGGGGTTTTCTACGCAAGTGCTAATAGCGCTTCAGCTGGTACTGCTTATAGTCCAAATCTCCCTGGTCCAGGGGGGATTACTGTTTCTTCTCAGAATGATGAATTCAGTAACGGCCTTTATTTCAGTAAGACCCAACAACCTGAAGCTGTTCCGTTGCTTAATTTTACTAAAGTAGGTTCAGCACATGCTGCTATTCTTAGAATTATTCCTTTACGAGATAGTTTATTTGTCTTAAAAGAAGATGGAGTATTCCGTTTAGCTGGCGAATCGCCAAGTTCTTTCCGTGTAGATTTATTTGATAGTACAACTCAAATACTTTCAGCTGAATCAGCTGTATCACTTAACAACCTTATATTCATGCTTTCTAAATACGGTATAGTTACTGTATCTGATACAGGCGTTACTGTTGTATCTAGAGCAATTGAAGATAAAATGCTTGACTTATTTGAAATTAATCTTGATAAAGCTAAGAATTTAAGCTTTGGTATTTCTTATGAATCAGATAGAAAATATATCTTTTTCTGTATAAGCGCTAGCACTGATCAATATGCAACACAGGCATATGTTTATAATACATTTACCGAAACTTGGACTAGATGGGGTTTAAGTGAAATCTGCGGTATGGTACATCCAACTGAAGATGTTCTTTACCTTGGAAATGTAACTAGTAACATTATGAATATTGAAAGAAAGCATCGTAATTATACAGATTACATGGATAGTTCTTTTAATATTCAATTACTAGGATTAACTGGAGACACCACCAGTGGATCTCAAAACATTACAAACATTCCAGTGACTTCTTATTTCTCAATCGGACAAGATATTTCAGGCATAGGGATTCCAGTTGATGCTAAGATCATAGCAATTACATCTAACTCTATTACAATTAACTTTGCTGCAACTGCAACAGGAACAACTTCTTTGCTTTTAGATTCAGGTAAAACTCTTGTTTTAGATGATTTAACTAATATCGAAGCTGGTGATGTTCTTTTTCAGACAAATAAAAGATATAGCATTATAACTGTAGTGAATAAAGACACCGGAACTGTAACTGTTAGAGATTTCATTAATGACTGGGTTTTAGGTGATAGTAGCATTCTTAAAGCTTTCCAAAGTACAGTTAAGTATGTCCCTCAAACTGCTGATAACCCTGGGTTTATTAAACAGTTCAGAGAAGCTGCGTTACTATTTCAAGTGCCGTATTTTAATAAATTAAACATAGGGTTTGATACTGATCTTTCCTCTGGGGTATCTAATGTTCCTATATTTGGTTTATACGGAACTTCCTGGGGTCGCTTCTCGTGGGGTGAGATTCCATGGGGGGGTACAATTAAGGCTGAACCTATTAGAACTTACGTTCCTCAGCAAAAGCAAAGATGTTCACTACTTAATGTAACTTTAACCCATAGGGAAGCATACGCTTACTATAGATTAAATGGTATCTCGTTTGTACATAATACTCCATCAGAAAGAGTTGGTATATAATGGCCAGACTCACAAATATTAAGCGTATTATCAAGGAACAGCTCCCAGTTGAGGTTCAGAAATGGGTAGATGCTCTTTTAATACCATTAAATACTGCTATTTCACAAATTACAGAGGCTTTATCTAATCAACTGACTATTTCGGATAATATGCTTGGTGCAGTAAAAACATTTACATTGAGACAATCAGACTTCCCATTTACGTTCAACCATGGGCTTAATGTTAAACCTAAGATATTGTTTTTAGGCCAGATTCAAGACACAGCAGCAAGCCCTGCTGCATTTACAAACGGACCAGTCCCCCAATGGTCAATTGGCCCTAGTGGGGGTACTATTGTAATTCAGACAATAACGGGTTTAGACCCGTCTAAAAGCTATAGTGTTACATTTGTATTGCTAAGTTCTTAACCCTGGAATTAATAAGTATAGTAATACATTAAAAGAAAGAGTAGGATAAATTTTTGCCCATAAATCCACTAAATACTGGTAATATTAACAAGGACCAGGATAAGAATAAGAAAAATCAGATTACTACTGGCTCCCCGGTAGATATTAGTGGAGTAAGCCCTGGGGCAGCTCAAGGTCAAGCTGCTGCGTCTTTTGATCAGAATTCATCTGGATCTTTTACTAATCTTAATCAATATATTGATGCCAATAAAGATCAAGGTGCTGGCCTCGGTGGTAAGATTGAACAAAATGTTCAAAACGTTGCAAATAAGGGTCTAAATGAACTTGGTCAATCTCAACAAGAATATAATAGATCAACTGAAGCTTCGGGGGTTAATCCTAATGATTATTCATTAGATAAAGCTAACGCTATTGCAAGAAAAGCTTATAATAGTCCCCACCTGATAAGTAATGAAGAAATTGAAGGCGCAAATCAAGCCAGACAAAAGACTGCAGCATTTGCTGCTGGATCTGATACTGGACCTAAAACATTAAATGAATTAAATAGTTATCAAGCTGCCACCAATACACTTCAAGGTGCTAAAGATAAAGTCGGATTAACAGACACTGAATCTGGACGTGAAACTCTTCTTCGTGAAACATATCAAAAACCTGATTATTCAAAAGGTCAATCTGGATTAGATCAACTTCTTACCCAGAACGTTTCACAAAATAAAGAACGTTTTCAAAACTTACGTAATAGTTTACTTAATGAACAAGGCTTGGACGGTCAAAGGGCAAAGGCGATTCAAGCTGCTTCTGATAAACGTAATCAAGTCATTCAAGGTACTAGTGAAGCTAATAAAAACGTTAATCAAGCTCTTTGGGGTACACCTGATCAAGAACAAAAGGGCGGCGTTCTTGGTGGTTATGAGCAATCCCTTTTATCTAGACCTGATCAATATAAAGCACAATTACAAACTAACATAGATGCAGCTAAAAAGGCAGCATTAAACACGATTAAATCAAGAAAGGGTGGAACCTGGGGTTTATCGGAAGAGCAAATGCTTGAGATGGCCTTTAAATCTGGTAATCAGCCAGGTGAGGCTACATTACAAAATACTGTATCACAACAAGATCTATTACGCATGCAGGCATTAAATAAACTTGCGGGTAGAGATCCAAACTTAATTGGAGCAAACGCACTTACTAGTGTTGATAAGAAACAATTTAATCCAAGCGATGTTAAAGTTGACTTCGCCCCAGTTCAAAAACTCATGGAGCAGAAGGCAGGGGCTTATGTTAGAAACGTTCAGAGTATAGCAAGTAAGGGTGTGAATATGTCTATTCCAGACGTTTACGGTAAAACTATGCAAGGCTTCGCTGGAATTAACGATGCAGTTAACCGTGTAAACATAAAAATGAATGATCCAGCTTTAGATGTTCGAGAAAATCAAAAGATAGTTAACAGTCTACAATCTCAAATAGCCGAAATCAATAAAGTTCGTAATGCAAATAGCATGGGATCACTGGGTATTGAGGGTACTCTATTGACGGCTGAAGTTAACAAAATCTGGGATAAAATGAGAGGTCAACTTCCTCCACGTTGGGATAAAGATCAATGGATTACTAGCCGCAAAAATGATCCTCAACATAAGGATTTTAGAAAAGCAGTTGAAACTGCTGCTAGAGTAGTTGCAGCTTATAAGACACTTGAAATGTTTAATAATAATCCAATGCACCAAGCACATTCTACTCAAATGAAAGGGGACGCTGGGTTTTCTCCAGTTCAGAGGCTTGATACAAGCGCCTGGGAACTCGCCCCAGATAAGACCCTTGATACAAGCTCCTGGGGACTCGACCCAGCTTCAGCCCCAGCTGCCCCAGCTGCCCCAGCTGCCCCAGGTGGCAAGAAAGTCAGTCCAGGGCAAGTTACTTATGAAACACCACAAACGCCAACCAGACCTACGCCAGCCCCGGCGCCAGCTGCCCCACCTAGAACTAGGATGTTTTAATGCAAACTAGATTATACACTAAAGCTGATTATGAAACCCTTAAAGGGTTCTGGAGTCAATATAAAGACTGGGAAACATCTCCTGTGCCAGAATTACTTCTACCCCCATATGGTGCTGTTGTAGAAGTAAACAATAAGATTATATCAGCTGGTTTCTTATATGAAACTAAGGGAAATGGCGCTTGCTGGATGGAATGGGTTGTTGCAGATCCTAAAGCAGATAAAGAACTTCGAGATAAGTCATTAGACTTGCTCTTTGATACCATAAATGCACGCGCTAAAAACGAAGGATATCTATTCGTTTTTACGTGTGTAATGCATGCGAAATTAATGGAACGATACGAAAGACATGGCTTCATAAAGGGTGATTCCAATATGACAAACATGATAAAAGTACTTTAATATGAAAAAGATTTGTAATAGAAAGAGTAGGATATAACCATGGCAGCTATAACAGCGTCAGTAGTCGGAGGTGCGGTTGTGTCAGTAGGTGGTTCTATCATCGGCGGTAAAATGTCAGCTAATGCTAAAAAGAGTGCAGCAAGAGCGCAAATGACCATAGCTCGAGAGGCTTCTGATAATTATGAAAATATAGATGCTCCCACGGTTGAAGAACAAATGATTGAGCTTCAGAAGATTAAGAATTCTGGCGATCTTACTCCCCTCCAAGAACAAATTATCAATCAAAATGAATCAGAGCTTAAATCTATTCAGTCTAACCCTGGCCTTCGCGATGCTCAAATGCAAGCCCTTAGAAAGCTTCAAGAAGTTGGCAATGAAGGCGGATTAACTGCTGTTGATAAATCTCAGATGAATCAGATACAAAATCAAGTATCTAATCAAAATGCATCTAATCGTAATGCAGTTCTTCAAAGCTATGCTCAACGTGGTATGGGTGGCTCTGGTTTAGAACAAGCTGCTCAACTTATGGGCAGTCAAGCTGCATCTCAAGATGCTTCTAATCAAGGTTTTAATGTTGCAGCTCAGGCCCAACAAAGAGCATTACAAGCAATTCAACAGGCCGGTGAATTAGGCGGCGGTATAGAACAACAACAATTTGGCCAAAAGGCTCAAATTGGTCAAGCTCAAGATACTATTAATCGATTTAATTCAGCTAATCAACAAGATGTTTTAGGTCGCAATGTTCAAAGAGATAATTACGCACAAGAACGTAATCTTGATAATCAACAAAAAATTGATATTCAAAATACAGGTTTAACTAATCAACAAGAAGTTGCAAATAAGGGCCTTCGGCAACAAAAGTTCAATAATGACTTACAATTAGCTCAAGGTAAAGCTAATGCACTTAATCAAGTAGGTAACGCAGCTGCAACTGTAGGTAATGCAAATTCTGATTTTGCCAGTGCAATGGGACAACTCGCAGCTGGTGCTGGTTCTAAAGCATTGGATTACGGCTTAGCACAAATCGGTAAAAAAGATAAAGATAAAGACACTAAATAGTACTTAAATAAAGATTACAACTAGCCTGATCATTAAAGGATAAATTATGGCAATGACTGATGAAGAATTTGAAGCTGCTCTAGGTAAATTAGGTATACAATCTAAGGCACCCTATTCTAGCATGAGTGATGCTAGCCCCAACGCTTCATATGACACTGGCTTACCTCAACAAGATCACAGTAGATTTCAACAAGCGTATGAAGCTGGTAATAATAAAGCTAACGAAGCTGTTCAATCTGCTTCAGGTAATATGCCTGAATTTCCAGAGCCAACCCCTGGTCCACAATCAAGTCAAAAACCAGTTGGCAATCAACCCCCACAGGAAGCTCCTCTTGAGGCACCAGTTGATGCGCCAGTTGTGCCTCCTGCCCCAGTTGAGCGTGGAAAACAACTACAAGAAAATCCATTGGATAACCCTGAGTTTAGTGATGATGCAATTAAGAGTGCACAAGATAATACAGATCTCAGACGCCTAGGTATGGGTCTCGGTGAATCATTTGGACGATTTGCAGCTACAGCTGGCGGTGGTAAATTTGATGATTCTATGTACAGAAGCATGGAAAAGAATGCAGATAGTAATGTACAAAATATTAAAGATAGACGAGAAGCTGTTATTAAAAATCTAGCAGCTGCGCAAACGGTTACTGATATTGCAACTAAGAACATGGATTTACAAAGACAACAACGTTTAAATGATCCTAAATCCAATGAATCTAAAGGGATCCGTGAGATGGTTATTAAATATGAACCTAGATTAGCAAATGATGAAAGCTTTAATCAAATGTCTGGTAAGGATGTTAAAGAATTCATGCTTCATTTCTTAGAAACTGAAAGTAGAATTGAATCAGTTAGGGCTACAAAAGAATCATCTGCAATTGAGAAACAAGAAAAAAGGTTTAATGATAGAGTTACTAAGTTCTCTGAGGCGTTAGATCCAAATAGAGCCAGAGGTGGTCAAATGGCATTATCTCAACAAAACTTTAACCGGGCTGAGAATCTTCAAGGCTTGGTCAATAAAGTTGGAGCTGGGTTTAATTTAGATCCCCGGGAAACTGAAGATTTTGCAATCGGATTAGCACGTTTACTTTCAGGCTCTGGAGCAACTTCTCGGTCTCAAGTTGAAGCGTTATTACCTAAAACAGCTAGAGGCTCAGCGAATAAAGCCCTTGAGTGGATTACAAATGCGCCTCGCGGCACAGAACAGCAAGAATTTATCAAACGTATGTATTCTACTGTTGTAAGAGAAAAAGAAATTTCACGTCAACAAGTTAAAAATGCTCAACATCAACGCGTAGCCGCGTTTGAAGATATTAACGCAATTAACTCTGAGATATTTGAAGGTGTTATGTACGGCTACGGAATTTCTCCTGAAGAATACTCTGACTTTAAAAAGAAACGCAAAGATGGTAAACAATCCGGAGCTGACCTTGATAAAGCATCCCAGGCTTCGGCGGATGATCCTGCCCTTAAAGCCTCGAAAGAGGATGAAAATAAGTCTAAGAACAAAAAAGTTAGTCCAAAGAATAAACAAGAAACTATTACTATACGTCGAAAAAACGTCAAGGGTTCAGAAAAAACCCTTACGGTAGAGAACGCTAAAAAATATCTTAATAACGCAGATTTTGAGCAGGTGCAATAGTGGCTGATATTCATGATGAATTTGATAATGAAGAAGATTTAAGCTTAAGTTTTGACAATGAACAAGATTTGGGTGATAATTTTGATAATGAACAACCAACCATGTCCGCCGGTTTAAATAAATTGATGTCCCAAGGATATCTCTTTGATGATTATTATAAGTTAAATCCGGAAGAAAAAGTGCAGTTTGATACGCACATGCAAGATCGCCAAAGTAAAAATCAAGCTGGATTGGGATTAGGTCTTTCTAAAGGCGCGTTCATGCCTGTAGAAATTGCTAATAAAGTATTACCAGGCGAACGCTCAGGTAATATACGTGACAGTCTTATATCTAAAGCTGAACGTGGTATTGCTAACGTTTTCGGTGATGATCAAACTAAAGAATTATATGATTCTATTTCCCCTGAAGAATTAGAAGCTCGCAATATAGCTAAAGATGAACAAGTTCAAGAAGATGCACCTGAAGCTACAATGGCCGGAGAATTAATTGGTGGCCTTCCTGCAAATATCGCAGTTGGCGGTGGAGCTGGGGCTGCAGCTCAAGCTGCTGGCCTAGGTAAACTTGCAACTGCTGGAATAAACATTGGCACAGCTGGAGCTGTGGGCGAAGGATACGGAATTGCAAATAGTGATGCTCCTACCTTATCTGAAAGAGCAATAGAAGGTCTTCCATCTGCAGCAATGGCAGCTGGAACCGCTGGTTTATTTGAAGGTGGAGCAGCTCTTACTTCGCCAAAGGCTGCACAATTTACTAAAGATTTATCTAATAAATTACGTGGAAAAGCAGTGGACGCTGCTGAACGATCTATTAATCCAACTTCAAGTCAATTAAAGAAATTACAAGAAGCTGGTAAAGAGGGCGTTGTTGGTAATAAACTTTTGGATGAAGGTCTAGATAACAATCCTTTTATGTCCGCTGAAGAGAAAGCTAATATCCTTTCTAAGGCTCAAAATGAAGCTGGCTCTGGAATTGGTGAATCATTAACCGGGCTTGATAAACAAGCTGGAAACATTTTAGAACAAAATGAAGGTCAAATTTCACAGTCACAAGCGCAGAAGATGCTTAGTCAACTTAAGAATGAGCAAGAAAATGCACTTCCAGCTTCTACAATGGAAGAGAAATATATCCCAGGTAGTAAAACAGTATCAGCATCGCCCGGACTTAATTTTGAAAATGAATTACAGCCTAATATTATATCTGTTGAAAAGATTAATAGCATTCGAACTGGCGCTGGTCCAGATGTAGATAAACAGGTTCAAGCTTTAACTAGAATTATACAAAAAGACCCATCTAAAGCTGATATGGTTGAGAATCTTCTCAATAAAAATCATTTTGTAAAAGATTTAGAAAACCGTTTAATGTCCAAGATGGAACAAGGTGGAGATGCTAATAACGTAAAAGAACTTTATAGCCAGTACCTTTCTCGGTTAAATGAAATCGGCGGAGACGGAACGTCAATGATGTCCCTTAAGGGTCTTAATACTTTCAAACAAGATCTTAGACAAGGTATCAGTTATCAAGGTGAAAATGCTGACATTGTAGCCCAAGCTAAAAAAAACTTTACTAAGGATCTTAATGAATTACTCATTGATAGATCCCGGAAGGTTGACAGTTTCGCTGGAACAAATCTTACTGAGTCATTAATTAAATCCAATAAAGAATACGGAGCATTCAGCACTGGAGCCAAGGCTGCCGAAAATAGTGCTATAAAACAACAGCTAGAAAGTAGTAGTGCTCCAGTTTTAGGTGGCCTAGGTTATTTAGCTAAGGGCGTTAAAGGTGCCAGTGCTGGCTTAGCGTTAAGTGCTGGCAAGAAAGCTATCAATCATTATGGTAACAATTTTGCAGCTACATCTCTTAATAAACTATCTAAATTAGTTAAAGCTGCCCCTCAAACATTTGGTAAATTTGCACCAGTTCTTCAAGATGCAGCCACTAGGGGTGCAACGTCATTATCTGCTACTCATTTTGCATTATATCAAAATAACCCTAAATATAGAGAAATGATAGATCCTATGCAAGAACTGGGCGAAGAACAAGCTAAAAATGGTCAAGAAGAGAATCAATTCAATACTGGCGAATCTGAGCCAGAGTTTAATAAGTAATTTATGAGATTAAATAGTAAGCAAATACTACTTAAACGAAGGGACAAGGCTTTAATGTTAAGAATATACAGTTTTGATGCTTTTTTACAAAGTAAGAAGATTATATATGGTGTTGCCTTCTAGTGTGATTTATGGCTGATAAAGACGATTTACTAACATTATCATTGAAGGATCTTAAAGAAGATCTTAGACATCTTGATAGTAAGTTTAATGCTATGCATGGAATTTTGATTCGCAACACTACTGTATTAGAAGAACATGAAAGACGCTCAACAATGAGTGAAAAACGAATCAATGTTCTTGAACATAAAGATCAAACTCGTGAAAATTCTGATTCTAAGGTTAAAGGATTCTTTTTTTACACTGGAATTATATTTTCAACACTTCTAACCTTAGCTGCTTTATTTCATTATATTATAGTACCATTCTTGGAGAAATAAATGTCTAGTTTACTTTACTTATCCATACCTTGTACCTTTGAGAATAAAGTATTAATTATTAAAGGCCTAGGTCTGACATCTAATGGTGATAACCCAGAAGAAGCATTACTTGAATGCATCAAAGGAACTGGTCTATATATGTCTTTAATGTTATCAAACTTTAAAGCCTTTACTGACTTTCGTGGCCGAGATTTCATGGCGTTAGAAGTTCCGTATCATGAAGATATTCTAAATACCATTCATAAGACTGAACCGTTCCCCAAGGATAAAATCAAATTAAAGAAAAATAGCAATCTAATTGATGCTTCGCCCGAAGAGACACTAAAGCATGGATACTAAAAATATGAAAAAACAACTGAAAAAACTTGCTAAGAAATTACATAAGAAACTAGAGAACACCCAGGATTATCTTAAAGATCAATTACATTATCTTAAAGTATCAGGGAGTAATATCTCTAGTTTGACATTAAAAATATGTAAAAGCTTAGCTATTATAACATTGTTGCTATTTTGTAGCTTCGGTGGAAAACTGACACATGATCTTTATATTGAATCTCAAGTGGGAAAACAAGTAGTATTCTTAAAAAGCCCAAAGGGTGCTGAACATCAAGGATCTGCCACTGGGTTTCAAGTACAAGCTCCTTCCGGTAAGGTCTACACTCTAACCAATGCTCACGTTTGTGCTCTAGGTAAAGATGGTATTATTATGGCAGAAGAAAAGCAACATTCTGGCCGCTTTATTCCACTTAGAATTCTTGAAGTATACGAAGATAATGACCTTTGTTTAGTTGAAGGGTTGCCACAATATGAAGGTCTTAAAGTAGCTGATTCTATTGAAGTTGGTCAACATGGCTGGTCTGTTGGGTACCCACTTGGGGAAGATCTGAATATTTCTTCTGGCCGCATTAAGGGTTTCGGTATTGTTCAGCTCCTGGAACTAGATTCAAAGTGTGATGGTAAAAATCAAAAGAAAATTAAAATACAAGTACTAGTTTTTGAAGTTGAAGTTTGTCAAACTAATAGATCTGCAGCTCAAACTGATGTCCCCACATACCCAGGTAACAGCGGGTCACCCTTAGTTAATATTTATGGTAACGTTATTGGAGTTATGTTCGCTACTAATCGCTCAACATCTTGGGGATCAGCAGTGCCGTTAAAAGCTGTACAACAGTTTTTAAAAGCTTATTAAAAAGGAAAATAATTATGCCAGTTGATCAAATGCCCCCTCAAGATCCTAATGAACAAGAAGCGAAAAAACGTGCACTTAAAGCTTTAATGAAATCAAAGCCTCTACCTAAAGCTGTTGCACCTAAAGTTGAAGCTAAAGTTGCACCTAAAGCTAAAGCTGCCCCTAAAGCTGCCCCTAAAGCTTACCCCCAGGGAAATGTTACAGTAACTGGTGGAGCAGGTAAAGGTCATACTACAGTTCATATACATCAAAAAGACACAGCGACCGATGTAACAAACAAAGATAATAAGAAATCAGATGAATAACTAAAATGGCCAATAATAAAAATATTATAGATGAAGATCCTCGTTATAAACCTTTTGATCCGTTTCAAGAGGATGAAGATAATAAGAAATCTAATAAAATTAAAAAGGCTATAAAAGAATCATTTCAAGAGAAGAATTCTTTTAATAAGTTAAAAGACTGGTTAACTGGTAAATAATATGTCAGATAAAAAGAAACGTTTTCAAAAGGTTACTAAATGGGTTGCAGAGAAACAATCTCCGCAAGCTCCAGATATTAAACAAATTAAACCGGAGAAAGAAGCCGAGTTAATACATAGATTCCGTGACGCATTGGCCAAAAAGAAAGGTAGAACCCTAGTATATGAAACAGAATAAAGGTAATAAAAAACAACATAATAAGTTCCATAAGATTGCAAAGTACATCGTTTCAAAGAATTCACCCTCAACTGATGATAAAGAAAACGCGATGGCTGTTCAAGATGAAGCTGATGCAATAGATCAAAATCTTAATCGTAATCCTAAATTGAAGCCTAGAGATCCAAAACCAAAGTATCTCGCTTAATAATAGCCCATTCTAGAGGTTTTTAGCCTAGTTTGATAGCAAACCCGCTTACAACTAGCAAAACGTCGTATAGGTCAAGTGTGAGCGTTCTAGAGGAAATGCAAATATATGCAACAAAATACAGATGATCAAATGTTGGCAAAGCAAAGGGCACTAGAGGCCATTAAGGCTCAAGCTATGCAACAACAAGGTCAACCGCTACAACCTGCCCCTCTAGACATGGCTCAACCCTCTCCTGATCAATTGGCTCAAAATGAACCAAGTGCTAGACCAGACGTAGATGATGCTATAAGTAGATTTCTAGCTCAGCAACAACCGCAGCAACCGAGCCCTTCTCCAATGCCAGTTGAAGCTCCTCAACAGCCAGAAAATGATCCTAGCCATGTAATGCAAAGTGATCCTAGTAATTTGAATAATGCTCTTAAACGTAAACGTGAACAAGATATAATGAAGAACTTGTTTCCATCTGGTAAATAATTATGCCTGAATTTGATCCAGAGTTAGATGAACTTGAGGCTAAAAAACGAGCTTTAGCTCAATTTAATCCTGATAACGTTATGCCTCATATATCCATGATTGAATCATCTGGCGGTAAGTTTCGTAATCATGCAATGAATGAACAAGGTGTTCAAGCTGGTACTAAATCAGTTTCTAGTTACGGTTTAATGCCTAACACAATTTACGAGTTTACCAAGAGAAATAAAGAATTCCAGCAAACTCCTCAAGGACAAGCTGTTATGCAGTCACAAGGTAATCCTGAGCAAATCAATAGTATTACACAAGATATAGCGAATGATGACCAAATCATGCATAGTCTTCTACAAGAACAAGATAACCGTCTACGACCTCACTATGAAGGTTATAAAGTAGATCCTGAAGTTGCTAACGTTCTAGCTAATAGACGTGGAGTTTCTGGAGCAATTAAATCCATGAAAGATAACTCTTATCTTTCTGATCCTTATGTTCAAAAATATCTACAACTTAAAAAACTTAAAAAACTTAAAAAACTTAAAACTCCAGTGAAAGACCCATTGGGTTAACTATATGAAAACAATTAATGATGATGGCCTAGCGCTAATCAAAAAATTTGAGGGATTCAGAGCAAAACCCTACAACTGTCCAGCTGGTGTTCCAACAATTGGTTATGGTGCTACACGTTATCCTGATGGCACCAAGGTTACGCTTAAAGACAAAGAAATTACCGAAGCAGAGGCTTCTGTGCTACTTAAAAGCTTACTGGAAAAAGAATTCGTACCTCAGGTATCAGCTGCAGTCAAAGTGACCCTGACCGAAAATCAGCTTGCAGCACTAGTATCTTTCACGTATAATTTAGGACTTGGAAATTTTAAACAATCTACACTTTTACGATGTACCAATGCTAGAAATTGGGATGACGCAGCTAGAGCGTTTTTGATGTGGAATAAAGCGCGGGTTAAAGGGGAATTACAAGTTCTCGCTGGACTCACAGCCAGGCGAAAAGCAGAAGCTGAACTCTTTCTTAAATAAATCCTTGACTATTATTCAATATTAAATATATTCCGAGTTAAATCTAGAACTTCTTTATCACTAAGACCGCTATCTTTAGCATCTTGCATAAACTTCTTCATGATCTTATCTTTGTCAACAAATTCAATATATGCTTCTTCCGGGCTAGCATGATCAAAATCTAGTTTACTTGCAACTAGGGTCTCTATGTTATGATCATGATACATATCACCTTCATTGTACTTATAGCGGTTATTATAGATATCTCTATTTCGAGAATTTGTTTGATCATAAATAGCTTTTTTAGTTTCTTTTAAATGTAGATTTTTACGCCAGTCTTTATTTAATTTGTTGCCGTAAAATTCCTCGTTAAACTGTGAAAGCCATTCTTTTTCAGTATAATCAAGATTATTAATATAATCTTGATCCATATACTGTTGCACAGCTTTATTAAAAGCGAATCTTTCCAGACCCCAGAGTTTAGTTTTTTTCACTGCCAGGGGTTTCTTTTCTACGAGACCAGGTTTCTTTGCGTTTCTTTTTCGATTCTTCATTTTCTACTAAATCCTTACTAATATAATAATGGGTTGAGTTTTTAATCTCAGTATGTTGAAACTGTTTGATACAAAATTTACCGAAGGTAACTGGACTAAGTACAGATTTCCCAGTTACTCCTCTTTCCTTGCACCATTTTGTATAATTATCATGTATTGCTGCTGATTTAACACAAAAGATTCCCTTTGTAATATTCTCTTCTTCTGCCCACATGCGAGCAGATTCATGTTTATCCATTCGGGTTTCAATTGGTTTACCCTTCCAGACCATACCTCTGCGAGCTAAATCCCAGATCTCTTTAAATGTAGGTTCTTTCTTATCCATAGGTATCCATGCAAAGTTCTAGTTGTTTTTTATATATCCATTGTTCACTATTGGTTCTTCTATTAGTCGGACCCAAGGTTATAAATAACGCATATTCATCATAATTATAAACTTCATAGCGAAATGCTAATATATTAGCAAGCTTATTCATCTATATAAGCTAGCGTTTCAGCTGCAGTACAAATCGCTTCTTCTTGTTTAGGATCTAATAGTTGATTCACCCCTGAGAACGATAGAATAGCATGCATTAATTCATGATACAAGGCTTCTTTATATCTAATACCAGTTAGGGTATTATTAATATAAATAGTCTGACTGGCGCCGCTAAAATATCCTAAGATCTCTGTATCTTCTGCTATTTTATCAATATCAGCAGGGCTCAACAGAAAAACAGGGACATTACGACCCAGAATCTTGATTAACCTGTGGGGCTTCTTGGTTTTCATTTAAGGTTTCGTCTCCCTTGAAAATACGCATTAAAATAACTGTTAATTTACGTTGCACCGCCGCATTATCAGGATCAGGCAACGTGATATCTCTTGTTTCGCCAACAGTAGCGCCAATTACAAGTTCATCTAACGCTGCATTAATTTGATTATGACCTACAGCCATAAATGCATCTTGCATGGGTGCGGTTGGAGATTCATTTCCAACTACTTCTTCTTTAAGTCTAATACGAATAACACTACCTTTTTTTACCGGTGTATTGACAACTTCAAATCCTTGCATTTTTTCAATTCTTAGCAAAGCGCGTTCGGCAATAGAAGCTTCAGTTTCACCAAGCTTTTCCATAAGCAAATCTTCAAGAACTTCTAATCGAATCTTCATCGTAGAAAGCCCTTGTGTAAAATGTTTACTATTTTGCATAAACTTTTCATCCATCATTTGTGATAGAATCTGCATCCCTGATGCAAAATCAACTGTTCTTCGTTTGCCGGCTTTTGACTTATTTCCCATGTGTGTTACATCCATTCTTTTTTGTTAATATCATTTAAGTTATCAAAATTATTGATTATCTTCTCTTGAATCAAGATCTTCTCTTTGATCAAAGAGTCTGTTGTAAATTATTATACTGTGCAGTACAACAAAGAAAGCATTAATAGCGGCCAGCACAAAAGACCCAGCTTGAAGACATATAAATGCTGCGACCGAACAAATACCAACTGCTAAAATAGCTAAAATATCATTTATTTTATTCATATTTATAATATATCCTATTTGTCATTTATTGTCAATGGAAAACTTTTTAGGTTTAAAAGAAAGTTCATAATAATCATTTAAAACCGCTGCGTTTATGTGTCTGATACTATTGACTTCTTTTTCACCGCTGCTATGATGTATATGACCACACACCAGGATTTGAGGTTTAATTCGATCTAATTCTTCTAATAAGTCTTTACATCCTACTTTTTCATTTCTAACTGTAAGATCAAGTATACCGTAAGCTGGTCCATGAGTTAAAAGAATGTCAATGTCGCTGGGTATAATCTCTAGGGTACTTCTCATTGAATCGCTACCAGGTTCTTTCATGAATGCCCATTCATAGAATTTTGGAGTCCATGGTCTACCCCAGATCTTAATACCATTGATCGTTACAGCTTCATCTCTAAGATAAGTAATACCAGGGTATTCTTTAAGCAACTCTTTAAACAACTTAGGATCATTTTGATCCATGAAATCATGATTACCGGATATAAACACCTTATGCGTAGCTGGCTGTTTATTGAACCATTCTAAAAACAACTTAGTCTCATTTATTTTACCCATCGTGCTAAAGTCTCCGGCGTGAAATAAAATATCACACTTTGGAACCTTAATGGATTCATGTTTGTTATGCGTATCAGAAATGGCTACAAATTTAGTCTTTGGCATTCTTGACTCCTTTTTTTGACCTATTTTAATCTTTGACATTAGTTGGCTCCTTTTTATCGCAAAACAAACAATAATTATAAGCTTCGGTGGCCCCCACATATTCGCGCATGATATGAGAACAGCCATCCTTAGAATCTACATATAGTTCACCTATTGTGATTTTTTTAGTGACTTCTTCGTCGTACCACGGGCTAATAAAACTAATTTCCATATTTCTTCCTAAGCTTCTTGTTATACATTTGCTGTTTCATGAGACTCACTGTATCCAGGATAAGAAGCCCTGACATATGATTCATTTCATGTTGAATACATTGAGCTTCAATTCCAGTCATTACTGCAGTTCTTTCAGCCCAGCTAGAATCTCTGAACTTAATGGTAACTTGTTCAAATCGTTCAACAAGTTCAGAAAAGAAAGGTAAACTTAAACAGCCTTCCTTTTTAGGAGTTAAATCTAAACCTTCTACAAGTTCAGGATTAATAATAAGATTGTATTCATTGCCGGAGTCTCTTACAATACAGAATCGTTTAAGAATTCCAACTTGAACAGCAGCTAACCCTACGCCATTAGTTGCATTTGTAAGTCTGACCATTTCGTCATAGTTTTCATTAATTAATAAAAGATCAGCTTCTGTGCAATCTTCTGATACAGCATTCAATATTGGGTTGGGGTATCTAAGTATGAAGAGCTGTTTTAACTTTGGTGATGTTTCCACTTTGTTTATTCCTTTATATTATAGATCCATTTCCCAGGGCTCAATGTCAGCCGGTTTAGCGTGATCATCACACGCAACATAGAACCAGTGTTTACCCCTCATTACGCCATATCTACCGCATTGTTCACAAACAACATGGGAGGCCTTCTCAGCAGCTGTGACATAATCCTGTTGTTTATCTGTAGAAACAGATAAATACATTCTAAGTGTACCGAACTTTTCTTTAATCTGAGAAAACACTGGGACCTGTGGCAATTCAATTAAGAACCTAGCAGCGTGTCCCCAGATATATTCCCTTTGCATAAACAAAGGCGCTTTCCACATTAGTCTATTCCAATAATTAGCTGCAATGTTTAGAAGAATAAAAAGCTTAAGATACCAGCCATAGAATAGTTTATTATTCTCTTCTTCAACCCCTAGGCATGCTAAATAGATAATATCATACCAGCCGTCACCTGTTTCGATACCGAATGCCATCAGATTTTGTTTTAAAGATAGATGTCTACCTCTAAATAATAAAGGAAATCTTTTAAATAATTTATGTTCTAGTTCTTCTTTCATCTTTGAATCTCTATAGTCCCACTGGGTGCCCAGTGTTTAATTTCAAATTCTTTTAATATGCGGTCTTTATGAATATCACAGTTTGAATAGTAATATGTTAGACGATATTGTTTTCCATTTGGAGTTTTAATAACCTGATAACCACTTTCAAGGCAATCATCGCCGTTAAGGTTATAAAGTCTACTACTATCTTCTTTTAAGAATATAGTAGTATTTACACCCTTAGCTACACAACCTGATAAC
>Ga0163150_10002436_pt1 | contig 28487 bp, 23 predicted proteins | sample OliLakLV19P2IB_FD_148628 | JGI IMG/M metagenome (GOLD analysis project Ga0163150, IMG submission 148628) | Freshwater microbial mat bacterial communities from Lake Vanda, McMurdo Dry Valleys, Antarctica - Oligotrophic Lake LV.19.P2.IB | ecosystem: Environmental > Aquatic > Freshwater > Lake >...
GACTTATTACAATATATATTGTAATATAACTACTCGAATTGCTAGGGATTTTATTCTTTGATAACATGGATAGCGAGGGTGATATTATTATGGATCAATTTTCTTTACAGGGAAAAACAGCATTTCTTTCTGGGGCGGGAGGCTTTTTTGGTGGGTATTTTGCCAATGCACTTGCTAATGCCAGAGTGCAAAAGCTCATCCTTGTTGATCGTAATGAGAATCGATTACGGAAATTAGCTGGCGAAATAAAGGAAGTAGCTAAAAACACTACTGTTATTACGCGTGGCTTGGATCTCTATGATCGCAACACCGCAGAAGTAGTATTACGCCAATACGCGCAAGATGGGGTTGATATAGTCGTTAATAACGCCTTTGATTTTAGTTCTCGTACGGGATTTAATGTTCCCGAGGGCAGACTCGAGAGTGCTACTTTTGATCAACTCGAGGCGTGTTTTGAATCCGGTCTCTGGTGGGCGATTCAGGCAACACAGATTTTAGGAGGCGTTATGGCAAGCAATGGAGGGGGGTCTATTATCAACATCGCCTCAATGTATGGCGTTGTGGTACCCCATTCAGGTCTCTATGTAGGTACAACAAAATTTAATCCTCCTGGATACAGTATGGCGAAGGCGGGTCTTATCCAATTTACGAAGTATGCCGCCTCGTTTCTAGGCCCACGCGTACGGGTGAATGCCTTGTCACCCGGAGCCATACCAAACATTGAATCGGTGACAAAAAATTCTGTCGATACCCAGCATGAAACCGAGTTTATTCAGCGTTTAGTTGCTAGGACTCTTTTGGGTCGAGTTGGCCATCCGAGAGATTTGACTGGCCCGCTTATTTTTCTTGCCTCCGATGCCTCATCGTATATGACGGGTCACAATCTCGTCGTAGATGGTGGATGGACTGTTGTTTAGTCGGTAGTCCCCGAGACATTTCGGGGACTTTTCTTTACCTTATATTTATGCATAATAGCTTGATGAATTTTCATCTGTTTCCGCGTATCTTATCCCGCATCAAAGGGAGTCTTTTCCGTTTTCTCGCTTCGTACTTGCTTCGTTATCAGAGATATGTTGTACGCATTTTATCGAATGCATCATGGAGACCTAAATTGTCATATGAAGGAGGAGTGATATATTCTGATGTTATTCGCCGAGCAACTCTTGATGGATGCGCTCATGAAATAGATGCGAGAAGTGTTCCCGGATGCATTGCAGAGCTAGGTGTTTATCATGGTGATTTTGCGGCTCAACTTAATATTTTATTTCCAAAGCGCATCTTATATTTATTCGATACATTTAGGGGATTTGATCATAGGGATGTTAGGAATGATGATATTGTCTTGCCATCAAGTTTTATGGTGGGAAAATTTTCAGATACAAGCGAAAAAATTGTTATGTCAAAAATGGCACATCCAGAGATGTGCAAAATAATGGCCGGGCACTTTCCCGGAACCAGTATTAATATTGATGAACAATTTGCACTTGTTAGTATTGATGCGGATCTCTTCGAGCCAATTTATGAAGGTTTACGTTTTTTTTATCCGCGCCTTTCGCGCGGTGGGTATATTCTTATTCACGATTTTAATAATAAGGATTGGCCAGGTGTTGCAGCTGCTGTTAGGAGGTATTGCGAAGAAGGTAGCATAGGGTATGTTCCAATGCCAGATGTACATGGAACTGTGATTTTGTCTAAGTAGGTGTTGCGAGGATTGATACCTATTGTATTCATTCAATATATTTATACATTCGTCACTCTTGCGTAAAAATCAATTTTACGGTACTATAGTTTTCAAGATCTCTAACAAATAAACTCAAGGAAGGAGTTTGGTATGTCGAAGGTACTTTTGGGGACTCGTCCAGTCGGACCTGCTTTTCCCTGTTTCGTCATTGCTGAAATCGGGATTAACCATAACGGAAGTCTCGAAATCGTTCGGAAACTTATCGATGTTGCGGTGGATGCAGGCTGTGATGCGGTGAAGTTTCAGAAGCGTGAGGTTCGTAAGGTATTTACTCTGCAGGAACTTGCCACGCCACGTCAGGTGGATGCCAGCATCATTCGCAATGCGATGAATCGTATAACGCTTGACGGAACGCTCATCACTGGTGTCTTCTCCGAAGAGGCGACGGCGCGTTTGACGGGAGACATTACCAAGACAACCAATGGCGATCTGAAGCATGCGCTGGAATTTGGACTCAATGAGTTCGATGACATCGACTTGTACTGCCGTAGCAAGGGCATTATGTGGTTTGCTTCCGCATGGGATGGGCTTTCTGCTCACTTCCTGAACGGATTCGATGTGCCTTGCCACAAGATTGCCAGTGCTTGTCTCACGCATCGGAATCTCTTGCAGAGAATTCGCTCTAACAAGAAGCCCGTGATTCTGTCTACGGGTGGCAGTACCATGGAGCAAATTGAGAAAGCGGTGGCTGTTCTCGGCACTGACGATTTGATCATCCTTCATTGTGTTGCCAATTACCCCTGCCAGGATTCAGAAATCAATCTCTCCGTGATCTATACACTCGCACGAAAGTTTCCGGGTGTTCCCATTGGATATAGTGGGCATGAGTTGGGTATCGGTCCATCGATTGGCGCTGTCGCCGTGGGCGCCTGTGTGGTTGAGCGTCATATCACGCTCGATCGTTCAATGCCCGGAAGTGACCAGAAAGCATCTCTGGAGCCGCACGAGCTCAAGGAGCTGGTGAGTCAGATTCGTCGATTTGAATCGGTGCGTGGCGATGGGATTAAGCGTCTGCATCCGTCGGAAGTTCCCGTGATGAAGAAGCTCCGTCGTCGTGATACGCTCGATCTCTAGTTCGTTAAGAGGCTCTCTCGGGGGCCTCTTTTTCTTTGAATATTTTAGTTATATGTGTAGTATTACATAATGCGTATTGAACGATGGAGCATTGATTCAGCGCTCGCTCAAGAAGCTCAAGACAATTATCGCACTTCTTACGCGAGACGTCTGGAGGGTATTTCAGCTCTCCAGATCATGAGGGATTTAACTTTTGATGGAGTCGTTCCGACTATATCGTTTGAGCAGGTAACCGATTTTTTTGAATGGTTAAACAGCGCTATTCTCCCGAAGCCTATGGCAGGTATTGGGCTGGAAGTGGGGGCTGGTCCTTTGGTGCTCAGCTCTCTTATCGCTCAAGCATCTCACGTGACAACCATGTACGGCGTGGAGGTGTGCGCCCCTCTCATTGACCAGCTCGCCCCTATTGTTGTGAGTGAGATTCTGGGCGTGCACGACAAAAAAATGGTTGGCGTTATTGGGAGTTTTGACGCGATGGAACTTCCTGACAACTCCGTAGATTTCGTGTTTGATTTTTTTTCATTGCATCATGCGCTTGATATTGGCGTAACTTTGAAAGAAATTTCTCGTATATTAAAACCTGGCGGGATGCTGATCATGCTCGACAAAGCTCGTCCTGACGAGTACACAGATGCAGACATAGAGATGTTATTAGATCACGAATACGATACTAAGTATAAGATTCAATTTGGAATTCCTCATGAGCAAAAATTAACTCGTCGCATGAATGGTGAGCGAGAATATCGTCTACAAGATTGGAATCGCGCCATGGTTGCTAGTAATCTGAATCTTACGCGGTTTTATAATGTTCAACAGACGAGTGGAGGAGGAGTGTTGAGACGCTGGTACAAGCAATTGATCAGTATGTTGCCATTGAGTATTCAGGTATTCATCACCAATCTAGTACCCCAGAAAGAAAAACAGCATAATTTTATTCTTGATAGTAAACATACGATTTATTCGTCTTTTGCTAACCCATTACGCAAGGAGCTATCGGTGCTTGTTGCGGAAAAAATATGAGCTTTCGTAACACATTAAAACACTGGTTGCGAGATATGGTGCAGTATCCTGTGTATCATCCCACCGATGCCTCGTATGATACGTACTGGAACTCTCGAGATATGCAGTCACTCAATAGCTTTCAGCAGGAGCGCGTTCGTTTCTTAGCGACGCAAATACAATCGGGCGATTCAGTGCTCGATGTAGGGTGTGGAGATGGGAGAATTCTTGAAGAAATTCTTCGTATAGTCCCTGGGGTACGTGCGCGAGGAATTGATAGTTCGCCTACTGCACTAGAATACGCAATCAAGCGTGGTATCTCTGTGCGTCAGGCCGATATCCGCGATCCTAGCTCGGTACAGGAGGAGATAGTCGACTGGGTTTTGCTCTTGGAGGTGCTCGAACACATGACTAATAGCGAGGAGCTCCTCGCATGGGCTCATCACCACGTACGAAGAGGGGTTATTTTTTCAGTTCCCAATACTGGATTTCTTATACATCGCTTGCGATTATTACTTGGCCGTTTTCCTCTACAGTGGAGGACGCACCCCGCCGAGCATGTACGTTTTTGGACGCTGCGAGATATGCATTACTGGCTTACCGCGCTGGGATATCGATATGAAATTCACCCCTACGAAGGGATACCTTTATTAAATCGCATATGGCCAGCAGGTGCTGCTGCCGGACTTCTTGTTATTGTCTTAATTAATACGAAGTAATCGACGGCTGAAGTACTCCCAAAGAATTGTGTTATATATGAGGCCTAGGACATACGTCGCTAGTGTTGCATAGACAAGACCCCAAATACCAAACAGAGGCGTCAAGATGATATATGCAAGGATACGGAATCCATGTCCACCAACACTGCTTAGATAGAGTGCGCGTACCATTCTGTGGGCTCGGAAAATCCCTCCCATATAGGCAGCTGGAATAATAAGAGCATTAACTAAGCCTAATGCGCGAGAGAAGGGAATTGCATCTGTATAACGAGGAAGGAAGATGGTAAATAAGTAGGGAGCAATAACCCAATACGCGCCAGCAACTACTAGGCCAACTAGGATTCCTTGCCCGACGCGAATATAGTAGCTCCGACGGATATCTTTCAGTGAACGCTCAGCGAGTCGCGGTAAGAAAATTACACCGATACTTTTTAGATAGCCACGTATACGCTCAGGGCCAGCAAGCGCAAGCGTGTATGTTGCGAGTTGAACCGACCCTACATTTTGGAAGAGGAGCACTTTATCGAGATAGCTATCGACTGTGGAGAGAATATTCATGAGCGTAAGGTGCCCGGCATATTTTTTGAGCGTGAATTTATCTTTAGGGTTAACTTCTGCACGATCTTCGCCCATAATTTTGATACAAAAATATATTGCAGGGATGAGCGTGCCAAGACTATATACAAGAAGGAATGCAGGAACTGTTGGGATAACGATGATAACAATAAGAGTGAGGAGGGATTGAGTGAGGCTTAGGGTGACGCCAATAATGGTCGCACGTTTAAAATCGCGACGACCAGTCAGATACGCACCGTAAGTATTACAGGCAGTAATAATAGGAAATGTAACTCCAAGCAGTGTTATACCAAATGCCAAAAGCAAGTTTCCTTGTACGCCATAGTACGTTGCAATGATTAATGAACCTATCGTATAAAGTAAGTTCCAACGGATTTGCACGCCCACACTATAGGGCAAAAGTCCGCGGTGACCCTGTGCGACCATTTGCGAAATTGCGCCATTCATACCTGTTACCGTGAGGAACCCAAGTATACCCGCGATGGATAGGATGTATTTATATGTTCCATAAACTTCTTTCGGAACGAGGTTCGCAAAAGCAATCACAAGTCCGAGCGATAATAGAGAGTTGAACACAAAGCTTGTGGAAAGCCAAAATCCACCGCGGGCAATGTAGAGATTGTCCGTGCCAGTGTATGATTGCGAGCGGACAATTAGATTGCGCAGAAATGACTTGATGGAGGTAAACATGTGAGATTTATTATATCTCAAATTACTAACAATGGCAATGCCTGGAGAGTAAGCATTGATGCCTAGTTTATCTATGAGAATAGTACGTAAACTGAAAAATATTAACGATCGCGTTTTCGATTTGATATGGGGATGCCTCTCATCGTTGCGTATCCTTCTTTACGGAGCTAGAGTCGACGATTACTACGGGGTCATCGCGTAGATGTCACCCCACTCGTGCACGTTATGTCCGGAACTTTTCAAATTTTGTAGATATGTAATAAGTTCATTGCTAAGCATCCAGCGACGGGAGTGCCATCTCATTGAGTTCCCTGATGAATAATTATATCGGGAAAATCCCAAAGCGTTGAGGAGAGATAGGCATTGCTCGGCTTTACTAATAAATTGGTTGTAGTATTCAAATGAGACACAAGGGAGAGGATGGTGAAGCCCAGACAACACCTCGAATTCATAGCCTTCAACATCAATTTTTGTGAATGCAGGAATACCATGGCGGGCAATGAGTGCATCAAGTGTTGTTACGCTAACCGTTTTAGTTTTTTGACTGAATCGGTTAGCAAATGGTCCATGTAAACGCCACTCATTCCCTAGTGTTGCTAGAGGTGATTGGTCTGGAACGACGCTTAGTTCTTGAATGCCCGGCTGACTCCCCAAAGCAACTCGTTCAATAATTACGTTTGGATCTTTGCCAAATCTTTGGCGGAGTATCTCGCAACACGTATCCTGTGGTTCGATTGCTACAACAGTAGCACCTAGTTCTCGTAGTGCTTTTGTACGAATACCCATGTTTGCTCCAACATCAAAACACAATGATCCCGGTGGGACGAATTGCCGATAGAAACGACGAGTTCGGTAGGGGAGTAAGAATCTCTGAATTGGCGTACCTCGTGCAAAGCGGTAAGTTTTTCGCAGCAGTCTATAGATGCCGAGTTTGCCGAGCCACTTTTTGATCATTGGATGAATCATGGTAGTGTCACAAGACTATACGCTAGCTAGGAGATGTACTCAAGTTGCATGTATGAGAAGTTGAGAGTGGTCGGAAGTGGGCAATTCGGATATAGTGGGATAATTCAATGATGTTTTTTCATCGCTTGCAGAACTATCTTTCGCATCGATTTTTGCGCGAAAGCATGCTTTTGCAGGTTGGTTCAATGGGGGCCATGTTTGTGCAAGCAATTGCCGGTGTGTTGTTGGCGCGCATTCTTGGGCCGCATGAGTTTGGACGATTGGCCATCGTGATGTCACTGGCGGCGGTGGGAAGTGTGTTTTTAGGCGCGGGAGCTGCGGACGCCATGGCACCAGTTTTGAGTCGCGCTCGTCACAGCGGAAACGACGGCGATGTCCATGATTCTTTTTTGTTTTTGGGGAAATTTGTTACTGCCACAGCACTTTTGGTTGCGATGCTCGGTTTCTTACTCCCATCCATTGCGCGTTATTTTTATGGGGATGCATTGTTGGGGTGGCTCGCATTCGTCGTATTGCTGGCTTCTGCCGTATCGACGCTCATATTTGTTCCCACGCAGTTAGGATTACAAGTATCGGGGAGTATACGCAAGCTTTCAATGCTTACATTTACCGACCAAGCATCGCGGCAATTGCTCGTACTCTTTTTCGTATTTTCGGGTTTCGGGATTGCTGGAGCCGTAGCGGGACACTTTATCGGTGCCCTTTTCGTAGCAGGGGGCGCAATTTTTTTCTGGAGACGTCTGCGCTCGGCGTGGGGTGCGCTTCCTTCAGTTGCCCAACTGTGGACAAAACCATCGTACCGTATACAGCACTATATCCGCCCCACGCTATGGGTGCTTGCCGATAGGAATCTCGCCATGCTCTATGGTGCGGCACCGATTGCTATCGCGGGTCTCTATCTTACGACAACGGACGTCTCTTATTTTAAGATTGCACTGGGATGGGTAACGCTCGCACTTTCGGTATTAAGTCCGATTTCCATTTTGCTCAATACTGAACTTGCTCGTATCCAACTTCAGACACCACAATCGTTGCGCAATCGCTTTGTGCAAATTTCTTTTATAGCAGTTGTCGCCTCTACGCTCCTTACGCTTGTTGCTGGCATGCTTGCGCGTCCATTATTCGGAATTTTGTACGGAGGTGCGTATAACGGTGCAAGTGCGCTGGTGTACTGGTTTCTCCCCTTTGGCGCGGTGATGGGTTTGGGTATCGCGCTGGGACCAATGTGGCGCGCATTAAATAGAGTAAAAATTTCTATTGCCATTAATCTTAGTGTCCTTGCAGTGTGCACACCATTAGCACTCGTAGCACTCCAGAGATGGGGTTCCTTGGGGGCAATTGCAATGGTGACTGCGTGGTACGCTCTCTCACACCTAGTGTCTTTCATTTATTTAGCGAAGGTGTTAAGAAGTCCTAAGTAAGAATGTCGAATGACGAATTCCAACCAACGAACATATGATTTACGAGAACGCTCCGCAAAATTTGGAGAAGCGGTTATTTTCTTTGTAAAATCAATACCATTAAATATTGTGACGAGGCCCCTTATTTCACAGATAGTGCGCTCCGCTACCAGTGTTGGTGCGAACTATGCCGAAGCAGACGATGCTGAATCCAAACGAGACTTTCGCCACAAAATTGCAATTTGCAGGAAGGAATCGAAGGAAACCATGTACTGGTTCCGAATAATCTCGAGCGCCGAACCGACGGTGCGCGAAGCTTCGAGCATACTCCTTGATGAGGCCGAACAGCTTAACCGGATATTTGGGGCTTCGCTCAAGACACTGGATAAGTCCGACTAACTAGGGTATTATATTTCGGTATTCGTCATTATCACTTCGTCATTTTTTATGTCTGAACCCTTACTGGCTAAGTGGCTTCGCTGGCTTGTCTATGGTAGCGCACTGGTACCACTGATTATTTTTAGTCAGTATATTTCCCCGTTCCATTTTGGGAAAGTGGTCGTTTTGCGCAGTATTGTGCAGGTCATGCTCGCACTGTACCTCTTGCTCGTCTGGCGTGACCGCTCCTATGCACCAAAAAGCCACCCGATTCTTTGGGCGTTTTTCGCATTCGCGATGGCGTTTACGATTACCACCTTTACCTCGGTCGCGTTTCTCCAGAGCTTCTGGGGAACTCTGGAGCGCATGGGCGGACTGTTTACGTTCTGGCACTACTTTATCTTCTATGTCATTGCGGTGTCGGTGATGCGTACGCGTAAGGATTGGCAGATACTCCTCAATATTATGATTGGCGTTGGAGTTGCTTCTGCAATCTACGGCTTTCTGCAGAAAACCGACTGGACCTTTATTCTTGGTTCTGGTGGTCGTCAACGACCATTTGGTACTATTGGAAATCCTGCACTGTTTGCGGGATATCAAATTCTCGTAGCGTATATGGCGTTGACGCTGTCGTTTATGCAAAAGACAACAGCGGGATGGAAAAAATGGTATTGGATTGCCGGAGGAACCATGTTGCTGGCGGCGATGTCTACGGCAGTTCGCGGTTCACTTATTGGTATTGTTGCGGGAGGGCTCGTGTGGACACTTCTGTGGAGCACGCTGAATCGGAGCCGTCGTGCTCGTAATTGGTTATTGGGAGGATTAACTGGGGTAGTGCTATTCGTTTTTTTGGCAATCATGTTGAAATCAACGCCTTTGGTTCAAAGTTCACCCTATCTCAAGCGCATCACTGATTTTTCCAGTAGCACCTTTACCGTGCAGACGCGATTTTGGGCGTGGACTGCGGGGTATCAAGGATGGTCGGAAAATGCCAAGACTGTTCTGGTTGGTTGGGGCCCAGAAAACTTTAACGTTCCTTTTAGTAAGCACTTTAATCCAAAATTCTTCACCGGCCCCGGCGCTGAAACATTTTTTGACCGTGCCCACAATATGTTCATGGAGATATTGGTGACGATGGGACTGTTGGGCCTGTTGACCTACCTCTCGCTCTTTGTGGCATCGTTTCGTACCTATGCACAATTCATGCGGGAAAATTCTGATACCCGCGTGCTCGGTATCGGCTTTACTGCCATGACGGTGGCCTACATCATTCATAATGCATTTATCTTTGATACCTCGGCCAACTTCCTCACATTCTTTATGCTACTGGCGTTCGTTACGCATGTATCGTTGAGGGGATTGGATACACCAGTTCAAAAACCGATGCCAGCGAAGCGACAGGTGCCTTGGTCGGGATTACAAATGAGCTCCGCTGGTATTCTTGGTGTCGCGGTTTTCATTTTTGTCTATGCAACCAATGTTCGTCCCACCGTAGCAAACTACGCATCAACTCGTGCGATTATTGCTGGATGGCAAGGAGATTGGACTGGTTCTGTGAATAAATATCGCGAAGCTATTGATGCTGATACGCCGGGACGCTATGAGTTTCGACATCGATTTGCGCAGTACATCCTTGAGCTGTCAGGAATGACCGATGTCACGAAGATTCCAAATTTCGAAGAAATTACTCTGAAGGTAATTGATGATGTAACACAGAACACCATCGAGAACCCTGACGATTACTTACCCTACCTCTACCTTTCGCGCCTGTATATTATCTTGGGTAAGAGTGACCCCCAGAGTCCCTACAATGATAGTGCGTTACAAATGTCGGCGAAAGCGCTCGAAATAAGCCCCACCTTTGTGCGTACGTATTATGAAGTTGCGCAGGCGTATCTGAATAAAAATGAACTAGAAAAAGGAGTTGAGTGGTTTAAGAAAGCGGCACAGCTCAACCCCGACGTCGCGGTTACCTATTGGTATATCGGTTCTGTGCAATATCAGATTGCTGCTAAGACAGAAAGTATTGCTGGGGTAAAAGAGGCACTTGCATCAATTAATACAGCACTCCAAAAAGGATATTCGCTTACGGAGTCTGATGGTCAAAAGCTGGTTCAGATATTCCTGCAAGTCGGAGATTTCAAAAATATTGCTGTGATACTTGAGCAGATGGTGCAGGGGTATCCAACAAATTCAGAATACTGGGGTCAACTGATTGCGGCGTATGGTCAATTGAGTGACAACGAAAAAGTCATCGCAACTATTCGACGTGCCTTAGCGGTTCCCCAAATTTCTGCTGATGTAGAATTTGTGAATCGTGCCAATTCGACACTCACTCGTTTAGGAGTCCAACCCTAGCGTCCACTACGGCGCAGAGAGATGCTGATGGTTTTGAGGATAATCTCCAGATCAAGTGCAAGGGAGCGATGCTTGATGTAAAAGAGGTCATACTGAAGTTTTTCGAGCGCGTCTGCGGGCGATGCTCCATACGGATAATTAATTTGTGCCCATCCAGAAAGCCCGGGCTTGATGAGGTAGCGTTCGCGATAGAACGGGATTTGTGAGGCGAGCTGGGCGTCGAATTCTGGTCGTTCAGCGCGTGGGCCAATGAGTGACATATCACCGCGCAGAATATTCCAGAGCTGGGGAAGCTCATCGATGCGAGTTTTTCGGAGCAATCGACCCAATCGAGTAACGCGAGGATCATTTTCTGTCGCCCACACTGCTCCCGTTGCTGTTTCAGCATCAGTACGCATGGTACGGAATTTGATAATGTGAAACGGGATGCCTCCGCGTCCCGTGCGTTTTTGACGAAAGAAAATTGGCCCGCGAGAATCAAGGCGAAGAAATAAGGCAATGATTGGGATCAGAATAAGCGTTGGAATGCCAAGAAGAATTGAGGACGTGATATCCGTTACCCGCTTGAGCGTTTCCAGACGCTTTTTTGAACCCTCGGCGATGTTATCGAGAAACCACGCTTGATTGATTGAGCCAAGGGGGACTCGGCCGGTGAGCTGTTCGCTAAGCGTGACCAACGATACAAAGTCGATTTGGCGAGAAAGGGCGCCATAGAAGAGACTGACCACTTCATGCATTTGGTACGCCGAGGGGCTAATCACGACGGTGTCAATTTCGTGTGCGGAGATTGCACGATCAGCCGTTGCGAGATCATCAATAATATTCCAGCGCGTATGTACGGTATCGAGCGGGAGGTCTTCTTGGCGAAGTCGTACGAGCGCTCGGACGTTATATCCCAGTTGTGGGTTTTCCGTGATAAGCGTGGCAAGCTCAAGGGCTTCATGATTAAGCCCCACGATCAGTAATTGTTTCTTTGCGCCGGTCGCAATAATACGGTTATAGAGTGAGCGCATACCCCACATGAGGAGCGCGAGCGCGACAAGGAATAAAAAGAGATTACGCTTCGGGGCGATACCGAAGAATGGAATAAGATAGAAAAAGAGCAATGAGGTTACTCCCGCAAAGATCATGGCCTGACCAAGTCGCTCATAAAACTCTCTATCGTTGCGCATCATGCGCGGGTCGTACAAATTAGCGATATAGAGTGCAAACACCCACACGACTAACAGCACCGAAAAAGGGATTATGTGGTAGCTCCATTGAGCGACAAAATCACTTCGCCCATAACGAAGAAACAGTACCACCGTGAGCGCTCCATAGAACGCCACAAGATCAGATGCAATCAGTGTTGCTTTGCGAAGCATAGGTATATATTATAGCGCATATCGTATAAAGAGTCAATGTTCTCGACCCCTCGCCCGAGGTTTGCTACACTGAAAGGAATGTGGAGTTCTATTGTACGAGGGTTTGTGCTGACTACGGTTCTATTCGGATTTTTTGTTGCGTCTCCAGCGTATGCTGACCAACTCAACCAATCTCAACAGTTTCAGGTCAATTCATTCTATGATATTTCGGGCGCTTCGGCCATCCAAAGCACACTTCGAGCTATTGGAACAAGGGGCTATTTTTACGTTGACGATCGCTACTGGGGTTCGCTGACTTCATTCCAGCAAGACCAATTTATTAGTTCTTTACAGGCGCTGTCGCAACAATTTGACTCGACAATCTATCCCGCATCAGTTGCGCTGTGGGGGAGTGAAGCAAATCCTGGCGTAGATGGAGATTCTCATGTGGTGATTTTATTGCAACGAGTCATCTCGGGGAGCGGGGGATATTTTGAAACGATTCACAACTACTCAAAAGAGCGCGCACCCAGTGGGAATGCACGCGAGATGATTTTTGTGAACGTAGAGAGCGTGCTGGGCGGGTCAGCAAAAACATTTGTAGCTCACGAATTTCAACATTTGATTTCATTTAATCAGCGCGAGTTGCTCCAGAATGCTCCAGACGATGTGTGGCTCAATGAAGCGCGCAGTGAGTATAATGTTACGGTCGTTGGGTATAGTATTCCTTTTCAAGCAAGTACATTGCAGAGACGAGAGCAGGCTTTTTTGCGCACTCCTTCGGATTCCTTATCCGACTGGCCAAATACAGGTGCTGATTATGCGATTGCTTCTATGTTTGTTCATTATTTTGCGGGACGATTTGGAGAGAGCGCGCTTGCTTCGACCATTCACACTTCACAGGCCGGCGCATCCGCGTTCGAATCATGGCTTACAACGCATACTGATCAGCGTTTTTCGAACGTGTTTGTTGACTGGATGGTGGCGTCTCTTCTCAACGATCGTTCGCAAAACCCGGCCTATGGATATACGCTGGCAGGTTTGAGCACTTTGCATGTTCGCCCACTCGCCACCTCGACATTGAGTCCCTCATCGGGGCAAGTATCATTCACTACATCTCTGAAAGAGTGGCAACCCTACTGGGCTACGGTTGACGTGACTGCTAGTGCGACCACTGCTACCGAGGCACGGATTCGCATCGATGGCGCGCCCGATGTCTCCTGGTATGGCGCTGTGATTGCAACATATCAAAATGGTTCCATGAAGGGTTTCTCGTTTTCATCAAGTGCTGGGGTAGCGCAAGCGAGTCTTTCGCTTCGAAACGATGGGTCACTGGTGCGAACTATTCATCTTGTACTCACCCAGGGAACGCTCGCTCCAGTTATGGACCGAATCGTGCTTCAACGCACCGCAGTCATTTCTATAGGTCTCGGAGATGTTGAGGCAGTACAGATTCCAATCACCACGCCAACTGTAAACCCGCCAGCACAAAACATCCGCTTTACCCAAATTTTCGATGGCGACCTTATCCGCCGTGTCGGGCAGGATGATATTTATGTAGTCTGGGGAACGTATCGCAGATATCTTACTAAGAAGATTCTCGAACTCTATGGATTTCAAGATCGACCAGTTCGTGAAGTCCCCGACGATATTTTCTTCAAATATGATGCGAGTGTCTATATTCGAGCACAAGGGGCACAACAGGTGTATTCGGTGTGGCCCGACAATACCAAGCATTGGCTCGATATTACCCCTGCTCAATGGGACGGGTCGGGAAGGGATTGGGGCGCTATTTTTACCGTAAATGATGCCGAAGTTGCAGCGTATGCCACGGGGGCGGCTATAACTCGATAGGGGTTAACCCCTCACTTATATAAGTGAGGGGTTGCAGTGTACCTCAAAATGACGTATTGTAGAGATGTATGAATATCGATATCCACGCAAAAAATATAGAGCTTAATGCGCCACTTCGAGCGTATATCGAGGAAAAGTTTGGAGATTTGGAGCGTCTCATGTCTACCATGGGGGAGTATTCAATTCGCGTTGAAGTGGCTATTCCCTCGCAACATCACGCCACTGGTCCCGTTTTTTATAGCGAGGTAAATGTTTCCGTTGGTGGCCAGTTCTTTCGTGCTGAAGCAAATCATTTTGACCTGCATTCGGCGATTGTTGAGGTTAAGGATGAGCTCAAGAACCAAATTAACCGATTCAAAGATAAACAACGTGAACAACAGCGACAGCCTTCAGAAGAGTAGCGTTGAGCGGATACATGTACGTTATGTTTGAATTTCTCTCTAAGCTACTGCCGGACGCGAATGCGCGTGTTATCCGCTCCTACGGAGTTGCGGTGGCGCGCATCAATGCACTTGAGCCAAACATGAAGGCGTTTTCAGATGCGGAGCTTCGAGAAATATCTGATGCGCTAAAAAAGCGACTTACTTCTGGTGAGACACTGGACGATATTTTGCCAGAAGCATTTGCAGCTGTGCGCGAAGCATCCCGTCGTAAATCGGGGCAACGTCACTTCGATGTGCAACTCATGGGGGGCATTGCACTCCACGGCGGTATCATTGCACAAATGTCGACTGGAGAAGGAAAGACTCTCGTGGCGACACTCCCTGCGTATCTCAATGCCCTTAGCGGACATGGTGTGCACGTAGTAACGGTCAATGATTACTTGAGTCGTCGCGATGCAACCTGGATGGGGCAAATTTATGATGCACTTGGAATGAGTGTGGGTGTGCTTAACCACGAAGCGTCATATCTCTATGATCCCTCCTTCGCTAAAGCTTCGGAGGGCTCGCCATTGGATGAGGAGCGCGATGCCACGGGTTCATTTCGTGTGGTGCACGAATTTTTGCGTCCCGTGAGTCGTCGAGAAGCGTATCGAGCAGACATCACCTATGGTACCAATAATGAATACGGATTCGATTATTTGCGCGATAACATGGCACCCCGTCTGGAGGATATGTCACAACGTCCCGAGCATACGCATACCTTCGCTATCATCGATGAAGTGGATTCGATTCTCATCGATGAGGCGCGCACGCCTTTGATTATTTCTGCACCTGATGAAGAGTCTGGCGCATTGTACGCCTCATTTGCACGTGCAATTCCGCACCTCAAAGAAGGCGAAGATTACAATATCGACGAAAAACTCAAAGCAGTAAGTATTACCGATGCGGGAATTGATAAGGTGCAGATGCGCTTAGGAATTAAGGACATGTATGAAGAGGGTGGGACGCGGTATGTGCACCACTTGGAGCAAGCACTGCGTGCGCAGGTATTATTCCGTCGCGATAAGGAATATGTGGTGAAGAACAACGAGGTTATTATCGTCGACGAGTTCACAGGTCGTCTCATGCCTGGGCGCCGTTGGTCGGATGGGCTCCATCAAGCGGTAGAGGCAAAAGAAGGCGTGCTGGTGCAACGAGAGAGTCGCACGCTTGCTACGGTAACATTCCAAAATTATTTTCGGTTATACAAAAAACTCTCTGGTATGACAGGAACTGCGCGTACCTCTGCAGAAGAATTTCATAAGGTATACAAGCTTGACGTGGTCGCGGTGCCGACGAATAAACCGCTCATTCGAAAAGATTTGCCCGATCGAATTTATAAAACTGAAGTAGGGAAATTTCGCGCACTTACGCAAGAGATAAAACGGCGGAGTGAGGTGGGTCAGCCCGTGCTCGTTGGTACGGTGTCGATTGAGAAAAATGAGATGCTCTCACTTCTGCTCACTCGCGAGGGCGTTCGTCATCAGATGCTCAATGCAAAAAATCACGAGCAAGAAGCCGAGATTATTGCACAAGCAGGGCGTAAGGGCGCGGTAACTGTCGCCACCAACATGGCAGGACGAGGTGTCGACATTATTTTAGGGGGTAACCCTGTTGATGACCAGCAAGCCGCGCAGGTCAGAGAACTGGGTGGGTTGTGTGTATTTGGTACCGAGCGTCATGAAGCGCGGCGCATTGATGATCAGCTTCGCGGACGTGCGGGACGTCAGGGTGATCCGGGCGCCAGTCAATTCTTCGTTTCCACGGAAGATGAGCTGGTGCGTATTTTTAGCGGTGAGCGGCTTACGAATATTATGAATACGTTGGGAGTTACCGATGATGATGTCATTGAAAATAGTTTAGTCTCGCGTTCGATTGCGCAAGCGCAGAGTCGTATCGAGGGACATAACTTCGATGCACGCAAATACGTGCTTGAGTATGACGATGTTATGAATAAACATCGCGAGACTATCTATGGTATTCGTCGTGAAGTTCTCAAATCACCAGATAGTCGCGAGCGCGTACTCGATTATTTAGATGATGAGATTCGCGTATTGATTAGTGCACACATGAATGTAGAAACAGGCGAATCGAACCTCGAGGAAATCGCCGAAGCGGCTCGTGGATTGGCCCCATTTGATCAAACACTCCATCAGACTCTTATGCAGAAAGAGACTCCTGATGAAATTATCGATTATCTCCAGGGCGAAGTAGAGCGATTGTATGCGATGCATGAAGAGCAGGTTGGGATTGATGCAATGCGACACATCGAGCGCGCAGTTATTTTGCGTACCATTGATGATGTGTGGATAGATCATATAGAAGCGATGGAGCATCTGCGCGAATCGGTGCGTCTGCGCGCGTACGGCCAGCGCGATCCACTGGTTGAATATAAGATTGAGTCTCAACGCATGTACGGAACACTGCTCGCAACGGTTGCTTCTCGTGTCGCCAGCGTCATTTTTAAGGTTCAAGTTATGCAAGAACCGCCACGTCGGCAAAATGTTGTGGAGTTACGACCCGATATCTCTGGCGATCAGACCATTGCAAAGCTCGACACGCAGGATACGCGTTCGTCCGAGACTACGATTCACGTTGATGCCGTCGGTCGCAATGATCCCTGCCCCTGCGGAGCGACGAACCCATTAACTGGCCATGTGTATAAGTGGAAAAAATGTGGGATGATTAATGCACCACAACACATACAAAACTAAGTGGAGTCCCGCCGAAGTTTTGACGAAGGCGGACGGCTCTGGAAGAAAATTCAAAAAGTGCGGACTATTAAATACCGAGGAACATAAACGCCTTTGTGCGAGCTAAACGTCTTTGGTATGGTATACTGGCTTCGTGCGCAAAGAGGGATTTTTACGTAATTTTGTTTTTGGCGTCGAAGACTCACTTGTTTCAACCGTGGGCTTCATATCCGGTGTCGCGGCGGCATCCGTTGACCGTAATACACTTTTGTTATCAGGTGTTATTCTCGTCTCTGTCGAGGCTTTTTCCATGGGTGTGGGAAGTGCGCTGTCGGAGGAATCTGTGCAAGAAGCACGGACTCAACGAAGAGTAGGATGGGGAACATCAATCGCGGGAGGATTCGTTATGTTTGTCTCCTACCTTCTGGCTGGTGCTCTCGTATTATCTCCCTACATCATGAGCGACACTGCTGACGCGCTTGGGCAGTCTATTGTGCTTTCGTTGGTGCTCTTATTCTTTTTAGGTATTATTTCTGCAAAAATTTCGGGGCGACCTTTACTACCGCGGGCATTGCGAATGCTCATTGTTGGAGGTTTAGCAATTCTCTTGGGAATATTCGTCGGTCGTCTCATGTCGTATTGAGAGCAAAAGGACAGCTGTGGATTTCGTCGCTATACAGCGCGCGCACACTGTGAGAAAATTATCATGTTATGAGGAAGGGGGTGTTTATGTGAAACTCCACAAAATTTCGTTTGCTTTTCTGATTGTTGGGGGCCTCAACTGGGGTCTCGTTCTCTTTGGTTTCGGTGTAGAGCGCTATATTGGCTCTAGTATCTCGCAGGTAGTGTACGCATTGGTAGCACTCTCCGCTATCTATGAACTCGTCTCGCACAAAAAGATGTGCAAGATGTGTGACAAGGGAATGAGCGGCGGTATGAGCGGCGGTATGTAATTCATTTTCAGCGAATAAGCGCTCCCACGGGCGCTTTTTCGTGCAATAATTTTAGCTCTTCTGTCAAGGTTGCGCGGATGTTGTGGGGTGTATACCATGCGGCATTACGGATGAAACGTGCTGCCCAAAAATACTTGACAGAGCTACCAAAAAGCGGTGATTCGCTTGTTGATTGGTTTTTTCGTCAGTGCAGTATTATTCTCAAGAGCGAACGAGTGCGTATTGTTCGCAAAAAGCGCCTGATTAACCCCGACGACCCACATCGCCGAGTAATTCGCGGTCTTATGGACCCCGATATTCATCCTTCGGGCAATTGGGTTCAGATTCTTATCAATTCAGCAAAAAATACCCACAAATGCCGTGATGATGAAGTTGAGACACTCATCCATGAGCTCGCCCATGTACTGATGCCACGAAGCGGAGAGCGTGCCGTTCTGGGCTTCGAGGCAATCCTTGTGCGACGATTCTCCCTTTCGCAACGTCGCTACCTCAAATCATTTATTCCAAAACACGAAGTAAAGAAATATCCAAAGATTGATGTCCCTGGCAGAATTGCGATTGCTTAAAGTTACAAGAGCGAAATCCCCCTCCGCTCTTGTAGTGGAGGGGATTTTTCTTTATCGTTTGTCCATTGCTCTCTAACAAAGGAGGTGTGTGATGACAGATCGTCCACGAAAGCCAGTGACGACGACGTTCGAGAACGGGATGCAACTCTTCAGCGTGACCAACGAATTGCTGAGTGCGTCGCAGATTGGATTTATACGTGGCGTGCGCAACGATCCGCTGACGTCCAGCGGAATGGCGCACAAGTGCGAGCATCTGCTCTGTCGTGGTGCGACCCCGCAAGCAGCCGCGTCGCTCGCACGGCGTTTCCCGGATCGGCCGCAGGCCATCGGCGAACGACGGACCGACCGCACGTATCGTCGCTACTTTGGTGGCTCCAACGGTCCGGGCATCAATGTGTATACGCTCCACAGCCATATCGGCTACGGACATCAGGATTTGTTCCACGTCCGTCACCTTAATGAAGTGTTTCAGGTGCTGGCCGGTAACGTGCGGGATGGCATGTATGACATCAGGAATATGCGCCGCCGCGACGATGCCATCATCACGCCCCGCGCGTTCAACATCGAACGTTCCGCGGTCGACAACGAGACCGGCGAGAACGACGAGCACGCCACGATGGACGGGTACCGGGCGGCGCTCAAGGCGCTCTACCGCATTAACCCCGCCCGTCTGTTCGGTGACTCCGACCCGGAACAGCTGGCGCGCCTGAAGATGGGTACGTTGAAGCTCTGGGCTCAAGGCAATATCGTTCCGGGGACTATGCGCGTCATCATCGTCGGTCCAAGACCGCATGTCGCGATTCGTATGGTCCGTGAGGCACAGCTCAATAAGATACCCGACTGGAGCACTACTCCCTGGTGGTACGACGGTTTGGACGATATGCCCGTACTCGATGGTGTTCAGCGTGTCGAGCTCACTCGGCGCGATATCAAGATGCGGCACGTGCACATGCTTTGGCCCACCGAAACGTGGGAAACCAAGGACGCGCCTGCTCTGGAGGTTCTTGTGGGACTTCTCAAGGACCGCATCGAGCGGGCGGTGCGCGAGCGGCCACATGAGCGCGTACTGGAACACCCCGGAGGCGTGTATCATCCGGCCGTGTACTGGAACAGCACGTCAAGTCACGGATACTTCCTTGTCGACTTCTCCACGCGAGGCAGTGATGCTCACACTGAAGATCTCATCCGACGGACCCTGGATGTCATCGAAGAGGTGAAAACGGAGCGGAGCGACGAGTTCGAAGAGGATGTCGGCGACGGAAAATTCTACCTCGCCAATACACACCTGGAGAGGCAACGATTCACGCCAGGAGCGCTCGCCGACCAGATTATGGAGCATTTGGCTAACGGCGACACGACGCTGGCTCGCTTCAACTCGTATTACGACGATATGCTCTGTGTGTCGGCAACCCGGGTGCGCAACGTGGCCCGTAAGTACCTGCACCGCGACCGTTACGTTCTGTCAGTCGTTCGGCCCGCCCCATAAGGGGCAGGCCGTTTTTCGTATTGATTTTGTATAAGACAAAATCAATACGGGCAGAATCGCAGTGGCGTAGCCACGATGGCGATTCTGAGCTACGTCTTAGACAAAATCAATACGGGCAGAATCGCAGTGGCGTAGCCACGATGGCGATTCGGAGTTTCTATTTTTAGTGTACAATCTTGATATGCAATCTAAACAGAGACTCACCGCGACCCATTTTTATAAATTTTTTCAGTGTCCGCATTGGATTTGGTACGACATTTATGCTGACAGCGCGCGCAAGAAAGAGGTGTCACCGCTCTTAGATATTATTTATAAAGGAAGTATTCAGGATGGCGCCAATGCACTCGGTGCGCACAAGAAATTTGAAGAACTCAAGCCCGAGCAGTACCGCGACCTCGAAGAGGCGTATCTGGCGACGCTTGAACTCATGCATCAGGGCAAAAATATTTATCACGGAGTGCTTATGACTGAAGATTGGGTGGGTATGCCCGACTTGTTGGAGGCACGTCCTGGCAAAAGCGAACTAGGAGATTTTCAGTATGTTGCCTACGATATTCAGCGCACACTCGATTTAAAAGATGAGCAAAAATTTCCGCTCGTGTTCTATTCTCTGATTCTTGAGAAGATTCAGGGCGTGCGACCAGCCGAGGCCTACGTGATTGACCCGTCGGGGGCCGAGCGCGCATTTGCGGTGGGGGATTTCGTTGAGCAGTTTCACATTGTGCGCGGGGATATTGAGCGCATATTAAACGGAGAGAAGCCCGCACCATTTCTCAAGTCAAGTTGCAAGCGTACGCCGTGGTACGCTTTGTGCCTCGAAGGGTCAGAGGGATGCAACGATGTCTCTCTTGTCTATCGACTTTCCCAAGCCGACCAGCGCCGTTTGTATAGTATTGGTATTCATACCGTGACTGAATTGGTGAATGCCGATGCAGAAGAACTCCGGGGGAAGCTTGAGGATTGGCAGTACGACAAAATTGTACGATTTCAGAATCAGGCGCGAGTCTTGATAGATGGAAATCCACTTGTGTTGCGCAAGAGCACATTTCCGACGGTTGCCACCGAAATTTATTTTGACATTGAGTCCGACCCTACCCGTGGCGTAGATTATCTTTTTGGGTTACTGATTCGCGACACCGCGACGGGTACTACGAAGTACGAGTATCTGGTAGCAGAAGACCCCAAGGACGAAGCGGCTACATGGGTAATGTTTTTGGACCGTTTGGCAACATGGGAAGATTTCGTCATCTATCACTACGCTTTCTATGAAAAGATGGTGTTTGACCGTCTCGCACTTCGCCATGGAGCATCTGCACAACTCACGCAAAAATTCCACGAGCATTCGGTAGATTTGCACCAAAAGACGATAGATTCTGTTATGCTCCCGCTGTATTTTTACACGCTTAAAGATGTGGCGAAATATTTGGGCTATGCGTGGAGTGACCCAGATGCGGGTGGGGCAGAATCGGTGGGATGGTATGACCAGTGGCTGAAGACGGGCAACCGTGAATCTCTGGAGCGCATTATTCGCTACAATGAAGATGATGTTCGAGCAACACTCTTGCTTCGCGATTGGCTTGCCAGTCAGAAGCCAACAAAGAAACGTGAGACACTCGAAGAGGAATAGTTGACATTGTCGAGAGTTCTTGGCATCATAGAACCCATATTTGTTTTGCGCTCATGCAACGTAATTCCAAAATCCTTTTCGCAATCGCTCTCGTCTCGTTGGTGCTCTTTGTGTTCGTCGCTCCTGGCGTCGTCAATCGTGGCACGGGGTTTATAAATCGTTATCTTCCAAAATGGGCGGGTACCATTCCCAGCGTTCCCAACAAACCCTTTGTATTGGGTTTGGATTTACTCGGTGGTGCCCATCTTTTATATGAAGCGGACTTTTCTGGTCTCGCACAGGATGTTGACCGCGCCTCTGCGATGCAGGGGGTTCGTGATGTTGTTGAGCGCCGTGTAAACTTTTTCGGCGTTGCTGAACCCGTGGTGCAATTGAGTGGTCAAAATCGGCTCATCGTAGAAATTGCGGGTGTCAAAGATGTCAACGAAGCAATCCGTCTTATTGGAGAGACGCCCTTTTTGGAATTCAAAGAACTCGGTGCTGGTAAGACAGGCGAGGTCCAAGAGGGGCAGACGATTGCCGACTCACTGTCGCAGTGGGTGTCCACGGGGCTTTCTGGAAAACAGCTTGCACGCGCATCGGTTACCTTTGACTCCACAACGCGACGTCCGCAGGTGAGTCTTGAATTTGATGATGAGGGCACAAAGCTTTTTGCCGCAATTACTAAGCGCAACCTTGGAAAGCCCGTCGCGATATTCCTTGATGGGCTCCCTATTAGTATTCCGACCGTACAATCTGAAATTACTGATGGGAATGCGGTTATTACGGGAAACTATGGCGCCAATGAAGCAAAATTATTGGCAACGCGTTTGAATAGTGGTGCGCTTCCCGTGCCCATTAAACTCATTTCCCAGCAGACTATCGGTTCTTCGCTTGGTGCCCAATCACTCCGTGATAGTCTTCGTGCAGGACTGTGGGGGCTGGTGCTCGTGGCGCTCTTCATGGTTGTTGTATATCGTTTACCTGGCGTGACTGCCGTGGCTGCACTCTTGGTGTATACGCTGATTGTGTTGTCTGTGTTTAAGATTTTAACCGCGACATTATCGTTGGCGGGTATCGCTGGATTTATTTTATCGTTGGGTATGGCGGTGGATGCCAACATCCTTATCTTTGCACGCATCAAAGAAGAGCTTGCATTAGGCAAATCATTGCCAGCAGCGCAACATGAGGGATTTCGTCGAGCGTGGTTGTCGATTCGAGACTCGCACATGACTACGTTAATTGGTGCGGTCATCTTATATGCTTTCACGACATCAATTGTAAAAGGATTTGCACTGACACTTGGTCTGGGCGTTGTCGTCTCATTGGTAACTGCTACGGTGGTGACGCGCGCATTCCTTACGATATTTACCGGACCTTGGGGGCAAAAGCACTTATGGTTATTTCGCTAACGTAAACTCATGAGACCTATCTATCGCATCATGTTTGGTGTCAGCATCGGTTTCCTGCTTATTGCGAGTGTACTTTGGGCAAAATTTGGATTGAATTTGGGGGTTGATTTTCGCGGAGGCAGTGTCGCTGAAATTCAATTTACCGCACAGCGTCCCGATATCGAGGTTGTTCGTTTGGCGTTCTCAAAAACAGAATTTAAAGATACAACGATTAGTCTGGCCGGATCCGATTCCATTGTTATTCGAGGGTCTCAATTAAGTGAGGCGCAACATCAAGCACTCTTGAACGTTCTGTCGACAACATTTAAGGATGCCAAACCATTGGAAACTCGATTTGATTCAGTAGGGCCTGCAATTGGCGAAGAGCTCAAGTCGAGAAGTATGTGGGCAATTATTCTCGTGCTCTTTTCTGTTTCCGCATACATTGCATTGGTATTTCGTGCCATGGGTCGCGTTTTAAATCCGTGGGCGATGAGTGTTGCAACGCTTATTGCTCTGGCGCATGACGTGCTGTTGCCGATTGGATTATTTGCGGCACTCGGTTATTGGATGAGCGTTGAGATTAATGCCGTTTTTGTTGCCGCCGCTTTGACCATTATGGGATATTCAATTTCCGATACGGTTGTGGTATTTGATCGTGTTCGCGAGAATATTCTTCGTGGCATGAAAGCACCCTTTCATGAGATTGTGCATATCAGTGTTATGCAGACATTAGCGCGTTCGATTGCTACAAATATCACGACACTCTTGTCGTTGGTTGCCATCTATTTCTTTGGTGGTATAACTATTAAATACTTCGCGCTTGCACTGATTGTAGGTATTTTCTCGGGTGCCTATTCATCGATTTTCGTTGCTGCGCCTATCTTAGTGTGGATGGTCAAAGATAGGGCGCGGTAGAGGGAAGCGAGAGTGAGGGTGTTCTTTGCTCGGAGGGGGTCTTGACGGTTTTTATAAATACTGCTAACGTATTAACCATTATGTGAGGGGCATAAGCTACTAATCTATATTCGAACCCACATGGCAACCATCGACGTAAAAAATCTCACTAAGGCAGTCGCACAGTTGGTAAAGACGCTTAACCCGAGAAACCGGGATATTGTGTCGCGTAGGTTTGGTCTCAAGAATGGTACCAAGGAAACGCTCGAATCAATTGGGAGGGGGTATGGTATTACTCGTGAGCGTGTTCGTCAGATTGAGGAGTTTGCCTTGGTTCAGCTTACCAAGGCGACCGCCGATCAAAAAGACGTACTTCGCTACTCTGCTACAGCTAAGGAGCTCATCGCTCGCGAGGGTGGCATTTTGAAGGAACGGGCGCTCTTTAAGGCGGTGTCTGGTTCAGAGAAGGACTCTGTTGCAAATGCATCTCTGGTGTTCGCGCTGACTCTGGATCGTGAGCTTATTCGCCTTGCCGACAACGACCACGTGCATGGCTACTGGGCGCGCGATACTAAAACCCTTGATGCATTCCGTCAGCAAATTGCCTCACTGACCTCTGCACTCCAGAACCACGGCTCTGTTCTTCCCGAGGTGAAACTTGTTGCTCTTGCTCAAGAGAACGGTGTTTCAGCATTGGATGGTTCAAAATTTAATGATCGCCACCTTACGACCGTTGTTTCTATTTGCAAGGATTTAGGCAGTAACATTTTTGGCCAGATGGGGCTTACTCACTGGAGCCAGATTCGCCCTAAGGGTGTCCGCGATAAAGCTTACTTGGTATTACGCCAGGCAGTTGCTCCCCAGCACTTTAGTCAGATTGCCAAACTTATCAATGTTGCCAAGTTCGACTCCAAGAAGGTCAATGTGCAGACCGTGCACAATGAGCTTATCAAGGACAACCGATTCGTGCTCGTTGGTCGTGGTATGTACGCGCTTTCCGAGTGGGGATACAAGGCGGGTACCGTGAAAGATGTCCTTGTTGATATCCTCAAAAACCATGGCAAGCCACTTGCGCGTGCTGATCTTGTCACAAAGGTGGGCGCGGTTCGCTTGGTAAAAGAGAACACCATCCTCTTAAATCTTCAGGATTCTTCGACATTCCTCCGCGACGGCAACGGTCACTATCACCTTCGCAAAAAATAATTCTATTCCGGGGTAATAACCGGCGGGTCAGCGAAAGGTCCTCTTGTTGAGGGCCTTTCATGCTTCTATGGTATACTTTCTAAGAACAATGATTGACACTGGTCCTATCTTCTCTGCATTTGGTCGCGGATTCTCATTGGTTCTCGAGTATTGGTGGGTCTGGCTACCGTTGCTATTAGCCAGGAGCGCATATACCCAGTGGCTCGACTACCAGAAAGAGAAGTATTTGCTGTCCATGAAGTGGACGGTGCTTGAGATTATTCCACCTCCTGAAATTCTCTACAGTAGCCCGAAAGCCGCCGAGAGCTTTTTTTCATGGCTCCACTCGAGTTATGGAGGGGGAATAAAATGGAAAGAACAGATGTTTGGTGGGAAAATTCCCGATTGGTTCTCATTGGAAATTATCTCAAATGGCGGGGAAACGCATTTTTATATTCGCTGTACCGAGGGTCAGCGCAATAGTGTTGAAGCCGCCCTCTTTTCGCAATATCCCCAAGCCGAGATTCGCCCCGTTGAGGACTATATCCAACTACTGCCAGCAGAATTTGATTCCGTAAACTACGATATCGCTGGAAGCGACTTTGTATGTACGCAACCATCCGCATACCCCATTAAAAGCTGGCAGGAATTTGAAGACGCAGGTGGCAAAGATGAGTATGCACGGCTTGACCCACTCGCTCCCTTACTTGAAATAATGAGTGCATTAAATCCTGGCGAACATCTCTGGTTGCAATATATTATTCGTCCTACAGGAGGTGATTGGATTAAGAATGGTCATGAGGTTGTCGATAAAATGGTGGGACGCGAACCCAAACCAGAGAATCTGCACCTTCTTATACGCATACTTTCGGTCCCCGTTTTCCTTATTCAGGGCATGTTTTCAATGTTCAGTTCCTCCACTCCAGTTGAGGAAAAGAAAAAAGAAGAGAAGCCATTTAGTCTGCAGAGTCTTACGCCGGCCGATAAGCTGGTGTTGGAGCAAGTCCAGCTCAAGTTATCGAAACTCGCATTTAAGACTGCAATTCGAACCGTGTATATCGCACGCAAAGAGGCCTTCAACGGCGCGCGTTCGGCGAGCGTATCAGGTATGATGAAACAATTATTTTATACCAATCTCAACACCTTTAAGCCGGGAAACGGTACAAAAGATAAAGGCATATTGGCCTGGATGTTCCCAAGCGATAAGGGGTTTTTTGCAGCTGAACGCATATTGAAGAAGAAATCTGGATTGTATAAGGCATATATGAAACGATTATTTTCGCCACCATCAAAAAAACTAAAAGATTTCCCCATAATTTTAAATGTGGAAGAACTTGCAACGCTCTGGCACATGCCTTCGCTCAATGTAAAGGCACCATTGTTGCCACGTGTACAAGCCAAGAAGGGACAACCACCAGCAATGCTCCCCACTCGCTAACCTATGCCTATGATTCCCGACAATGATGTAGTGCTTTTCGGCCAAACTGAATTTCGCAATACGGTTCAGCGTTTTGGCATTAAGCTCGATGACCGTCGTCGGCACATGTATGTTATTGGTAAGTCGGGCATGGGTAAGTCCGAGCTCTTAAAGATGCTCGCTATTCAAGATATTCAGGATGGCCGGGGCGTGTGCTTCATGGACCCCCATGGTGACCCCGTTTACGACTTGCTCGATTATATTCCACCAGAACGGGTCAAAGATGTCATCTTCATCAATCCTGCCGACATGCAGTATCCCGTGGGATTTAATGTTATGGAAGCCGTGAACTTAGATCAACGGCATCTCGTCGCCGATGGCATGATGGCGGTGTTTAAAAAGATTTGGATTGATGCATGGTCAGCGCGTATGGAATACATCCTCAACAACACGATTTTGGCGCTCTTGGAGGTGCCCGGTTCAACGCTTCTTGGTATCAATCGTATGCTCGCTGACAAAGAATATCGCAAGCGCATCGTCGATCAGGTTACTGACTCGGAGGTAAAAGCATTTTGGACTCAAGAATTTGCAAAATACACCGACAAGTTTGCATCTGAAGCAACGGCCGCAATTCAAAACAAGGTTGGACAATTTGTCTCAAACGCACTCATTCGCAATCTCATCGGGCAAGAGAAGTCTACATTCGATATGCGCGAAGCGATGGACCAGCATAAGATAATTCTCGTCGATATTTCCAAGGGACGCATCGGAGAAGATGCATCAAAATTATTAGGAGCGATGATTATCACCAAGATTCAGTTGGCTGCGATGTCGCGCGTCGATGTCGCAAAGCATGAGCGTCCTGATTTTGCATTGATTGTTGATGAATTTCAGAACTTTGCAACGGCATCATTTGCCAACATCCTTTCCGAAGCGCGTAAGTTTAATCTCTCTCTTGTTGTTGCGAATCAGTACATCAAGCAACTTGATGAAAAAGTCGCCGATGCAGTATTTGGAAACGTAGGCACGATTATCTCATTTCGTGTCGGCGCCGAAGATGCGGAGCTCCTCGAAAAGGAATTTTCTCCTGAATTTTTGGCGACTGATATTGTGAATCTTGGATTCCGTCAGATGTATCTCAAGCTGATGATTGATGGAGTGGCCAGTCACGCCTTTTCGGCAATGACCATGGATACGCCACCACGATTAGAAAACAGCACGCGCAATGAAGTCATCGAGTATTCTCGTACCATGTATGGACGACCTCGAGCTCAAGTAGAAGAGGCGCTTTTGAAATGGCGAGCCCCCATCGAGCCTCCTGCGTATGTACCAAGAGAATCCAGCGAGCAACGCGCGCCACGAAAAGATTCGCCGTTTCCTTCGCAATCATTTGCAAAGCCAATGGCACCGCGACCAGATATACCTCGTCGTGATAATCGACCGCGTCCACACCAGGCGCATCCGCCACGCCCTGCGGTACCACAGCAATCGGGTGCAACCCTCGATGCGCTGAAAGGTGGCGCAGTTGGTTTTAATGGCAGACCCATCGAACCTCGCGAAAAACCGCAAGCGACCGATGTGAGCTATTCGGCAGTCTCTGACGATGAACTTAAGGCAATTATTGCTAAAGCGCTGGGGAAGAGGGAGTGAGGGGGGGGTGGTAAATTGACGTTTCCACTATACGTGATATTATAGTTTCTCTCTTGAAAGGAGAAACCAATGTCAGCAAAAATGGCGGGAAGTCGGAAGCGACAGACATCCAGGGTTACAATGCAA
>Ga0163150_10002442_pt1 | contig 28462 bp, 20 predicted proteins | sample OliLakLV19P2IB_FD_148628 | JGI IMG/M metagenome (GOLD analysis project Ga0163150, IMG submission 148628) | Freshwater microbial mat bacterial communities from Lake Vanda, McMurdo Dry Valleys, Antarctica - Oligotrophic Lake LV.19.P2.IB | ecosystem: Environmental > Aquatic > Freshwater > Lake >...
TGCGTCGCGACCGCTCGGTCAACATCGCGCGCAACGCGCGGTACTTCCGTCGGAGCACGGTAACCGTCATACCGCAAGGTACTACTCCGCCTTACATAAATCAATCAGTTATTTATTCACAACACCTAACTGTGGAGCGTGTGGCTGCGGATTTGATGGCGATGTTGCGCGCCAGCCTCTTGAGCTCGACGAGGCAGCGCTGGACGATGTGGAACGATGGTTCGCAGTTGAGCGTCACAGTGTCGTATACCCACCGATCGCGGTGGGTAGGCCTTGGAGGAACGGGCACTTATCCAAGAGTATGCGTGCGGTGGAGTATCGTCGGTTTCTTACTTCCCCCGAGTGGCGCAACAAACGCAATGGCGCGCTCAAGAGTGCCCGTTTTCGGTGTGAGCGTTGTGGGGAGAGCCGTTCTTCGGTCGAACTTCATGTTCACCACAGAACATATGACAGAGTCGGAGGGGATGAGCTTCCTCAGGACCTGGAGGTACTTTGTTTTCCATGCCACTTCTTACACCACTCTTTTGCAGATGAATACCTGAAATACGCGATTGCTGGTCGTTCGGGGACAGACACCACAAGCGCTGATGCAACGGGCTCCGGGATCGGACTGTGAGCACAGCCGCCACTCGTGCGACGGCGTGGGTTACCACTACAACACAGGCGGTGCGATGCTCGACATCCTGAAGACCTGGCCCAAGGGTGAACCGGTTCCAGCTATCTCGATTCGTCAACCGTGGGCCTCACTTGCCGCCTGGAGCATCAAGGATGTCGAAAACCGGAGCGGTTGGCGGTACAAGCATCGGGGCCCGTTGATCATTCAAGCGTCAAAAACGGGGCCGTTCCGCGAGGACTGTGAAGAGGCGGTGACGATCAGGAAGCAAGACAAATTGGAGAAGGACATCCTCGACGCCATGAGACCCGAGCACTACCTGCATGAAGTCTTTCGACAGGGGGCAATTGTTGGCGTGGCAATGTTGGTCGAGGTGTTCGGACCGGATGATGACATTCCGGAGGACCATTTTGCCCGCGCCAGCCCCTGGGCTTCGGAGGAAGCCAACTATTGGCTATATCTGGAAGATGCGGTTCCACTAACACCCGTACCCTTTTCAAGCCGGGTTGGGCTGTTCAAGGTTCCGTACGCTATTGCACGGGGACTCAAGCCTCTCGGTTGATGGCATTCCGGCGCTCGGAACGACGAGCGATTCAACTACCACAGATGATTCGAGGACAGCGTGTCGGTACCCACACACGGCCCAGGATGCAGAACTGTGCTCTGGGCTACACGATGCCCCGATTGCCGGGCGGCCGTCTACTTCTTCTCCTGCAACTGCGGGAGCAAGGTGTTCTTCAATCTGGCCCAACCACCTTGGGACCCGCATCGTGACGGCTGCATCCCGTACCTCGCTCGCGACCTCCGTGACAATGGTGGATACGGGCCGGGCGACGTGTTGCGCATGGTGGAGCATCACGCCAACAGCCACGGATTGGCGATCGACCCGAAACTTCACAAAGAGTTGCGCATTGCGGACGGCAAGACTCGTCGACTCCTGACGGTCATCGAGGTTGCCCCGGCGAACCTGACCTGCGACATCATCTGTGAGGTGATCCAAGTTGATGAACGTATCAACTTCTTCAAGATGGTTGGGTACCCTGAGAATCAAGCGAGCCGGACATTCTTGGGGACACTGGCGAGTGAGGACCACGCTGCGGTATCGCTCCATGTCAACGAGGCGCCGGCAGGGTTCATTAGCAAGTTTCGAGTCTTCGTACCTGTGGCGGCTGTGCGTCGGGCCGGGGTTCACAAGGGGAGCAAGGCTTTTCTGACAATCAGGGGACATTCGCTTCCGACCGATGAGCTCATCTGGTTAGCGGCGAGTATCGAAGACGTCCGGAAGGCCGGCATGTCATGAGGCACCTGAGCTATGACCCCGCCTTCCATCCAGACCAGCTGTAGAGGCACGCCACGCCATCTTACAGCATTGGCCGGCACTCCACCGGTGACCTTCCCAACGATCGGTCCTGGATCTCGGCCTGTTACGGCTGGGCCATCGAGTACCTGCAGTTCATCGTCGGCGAACCAGATGACCTTGGACGGAGCCGACTTCCGAGCCCCATGCCGAACCGCGGTGTCATCCGATCTCTGGGATCGGAGGGATGGCCAATACTCACCGGGGGGAGCTCGACATCCCATGCCAATAGCCAGCGCTTCTCGGGCTCACCACCGTCGCCCGCGGGCCCTGTGCCCGCCCAACTGACGCCGAGATATCAACTTGGACTAGTCGGGATTCCGCCCTTCAGCCCCTTACGCCAAGGGGATTCCGGAGCGATCCTTCCGGTAACGATCTGCATTGTGTTTCACCTGCCGAAACGTGAAGTGACTGTCACACCCTGATGGCACTGTTTCAGGATCTGCGGGACGGGGAAACCCGGCCAAGGGGGGCTGATGCAGTACTATGCGTGTCGTGTTCCGGTTCCGGCAGCCTGCGCGATAAGATCGGTGACGACGCCAAACACTTGGCGGAGTTCGGGCTTGTGGTGGTGGAGGAGCGCCGGAAGGGGCGGGCGCCGGGGTGGAGCAAGCTCAAGAGCACTCGGCCGGATCGTCACGGGGCGGTGAATGTGCGGTGGCAGGCGGCGGCCAGCCTCCTGCTCTGCCGAATCGTGACCCGGGGTGGAGATCCGGCCTTGCTGGCTGGGGACTTCACCGCGTACCTGATCCAGTGGCATCGGAAACGGATCCAGGTGATCACGACAGTGGTGGGGTAGTAGGGCACGAAGTTGGGCCTGAGCTCTGATGCAGAAGGGGGGAGGACGACTAGTTCAGGGGCGCGCTGCCGTGGGCTAGACAGCTCGGCGTGTTCTGGTGACTTGGCGGGCTACCCTCCTCCGCTGGTGAAATACGATCTCAAGTTTGGCCGCATCGGCGTGGGCGTTCTCTAATCGGAATCTGCATGCCATCCTTTTTCCGCAGCGACTTTCATGATGATCTCGGGCCATCGCTCCGCGGCGTGGCCGATGCAATTGACGAGTTCTTCGCGGCCGAAGCCAAGGCTCATCACGATCTGTCCACCGAAGTCACGGGTGAAGATCATCAACATCACGTTTACATCCGCGTCGGATCCAGCCGACCTGCCAAGTTTTGTACATTCCCCCGCCGCACAGATCGGGAAAACAACTTTGACATGCAGATTGGCGACCTGGCTGCGGCCTTAGGCGACCAGGGGTTTGACGAGGAGCGCTATCGGCTCGCCCTCACGACATCTCTGAAGTTCCTGATCAGGGGCGAGGCCTCCACGAAGTGGCGTTTCATTAAGGTACAATATGAAGGGCTAAGGAGCCCACAGAAGCGTGAACGGTTCTTTGATCGTCTTCGCGATTTCCTGGCCGAGTTGCGGCACCTAGTCTCGTCAGAATCCAGTGCTACGACAATCGTGGGCGCCGTCCCCCCAATTGCCACAGGCGCCCGAGCAGCCGAGGTTGCCACCACTCCGCGCACATTCCAGCAGCTAGCGAAGCCTGCCGTACCTGATGCCGTTTCGACCGCCGACTCTGATATTTTTGACGCCGAGAACGAGCTGGCCCTGCTGTCATCGACCGAGCGAAGCGCGGTCATCGCCGCTCGTCGTGGCCAGGGGCGCTACCGGCGCGGACTGCTGCGTTTGTGGATCAACTGCTCCGTCACGGGGTGTGGAGCTGAAAAGCTCCTGCGCGCCTCCCACCTGAAGCCTTGGCGCGATTCAAGCAATTCCGAACGGCTGGACCCCTACAATGGCCTGCTGTTGACCCCAAACCTCGATCTGGCCTTGGACCGGTGCTTGATAACCTTCGCCAATGATGGGCACATCATGATATCGGAGGGTTTGGCTCGAGAAGATGCGGAGGCGCTTGGAATCTCGCCTGACCTGACTCTGCGATCCGTCAAGGAAGAACACCTACAGTATTTGGCGTTCCACAGAGACCTCTTCGAGGCACATCAAGCCACGCTCAAAGAGAAGGTGGCTGGAGCGCTGGAAAGCCCAGATGAGGAGGTCGAGTGAGCCTCCTGAGCCTAGCAATTGATAACGCACGCCTGACCGCGTTTTCCAACGTACGCGTCACGGTCTTCACGGAGGTCCGCGGTGCCCGTTCCTGAAGACTCAATCACAACCCTGACGGAGTACTTCCGTCTGCTGGATGTCCACTGCCGAGAAGATGGGTACTTGTTTCGCGGGCAACCAGAGGATCTTCCCCTGCGACCCTGCCTGAACCGGGTGAGCCTGGACGAACCTCGTGATGTGGTCGAGAAGCAGATGGTGGCGGAGTTGAAACGGACCGCGGTACCCCACCTTCCGTTCAATCCCAAGAACGACTGGGAGTGGCTTGCGTTGGCGCAACATCACGGTATGGCGACTCGGCTCCTGGATTGGACAGCCAACCCACTCGCGGCGGCCTGGTTCGCAGTCGCGGAAGCACCAAAGAGCGGACCGGGTGTGATATGGATGTTCAGGCCTGGTGCAGACGACTACGTGGACATCGAGGCAGACCCATCACCATTCGGTGTGTCCCGAACTCGGATCTTTCAGCCATCCCATATCAGCCCGCGACTGGTGGCCCAGAACGGCTGGTTTACTGTTCACAAGTACTTGTCGGACAACGATAGCTTTGGGGCAGTGGAGAACAACAGCAGGTACAAGGGATCGTTGCGGCGGATGATGATCCCAGCGGAGGCTTTCTGGCGTATCCGCTGGGATCTCGATCTTTGCGGGATCAATGCCGCATCGCTCTTCCCAGGACTCGATGGCCTCGCGAAGCATGTTACGTGGAAATACTCGCGCGCGGCGGACGAGAAAGGCACCCCGGCGGCCGCGCGCGGTCCGCTTGGCGAAACTCAAATCCAATGAATACTCGCAACGAGGCCATCGACGGGAATTACGAGTGCCGCCGCTTTGGGAGTACAAGAGTACTTGGAGCCATGCGTGACTGACTCATCGTCCCTCCTCCTCCTCCCCGAACGCCTCCCCGAGGTGGGAGAGCTGGTCCAGCTCCGGTCTCGACGCTGGCTGGTGGAAGAGGTTGTGCCATCCACAGTCCAGGGCCAAACGGCGCTGGTGCGGTTGGCCTGTGCTGACGACGACGCCCAGGGTCAGGTCTTAGAGGTCTATTGGGACTACGAACTGGACCGCCGGATTCTTGACGACGAAGGGTGGCAGGATCTAGCGTCAAAAGGCTTCGACGCCCCCCGGCACTTTGCCGCCTTCCTCCATACGCTCCGCTGGAGCTGCGTCACCGCAACGGACCCGAACCTGTTCCAGGCCCCATTCAGGGCGGGCCTCAAGATCGATGCATACCAGATGGAGCCGCTCCGGAAGGCACTTCGGCTTCCTCGCGTGAACCTGTTCATTGCGGACGATACCGGCCTGGGAAAGACGATTGAAGCAGGCCTGATTGCCCGTGAGCTCCTGCTTCGAAAGAAGGCCAAGACGATCGTCGTCTCAGCACCCCCCTCGGTGCTAGAGCAGTGGAAGATGGAGCTGGAAGAGCGATTTGGACTGATGTTCGAGATTCTCGACCGCGCCTATGTGGCAAAGGTGCGGCGGGAGCGCGGTTTCGGGGTCAACCCATGGCGGACTCACAGCCGGTTCCTGATATCGCACCAGCTGCTCATCGATCCCGGGTACACCGACCCGATGAGGGAGTGGCTTGGCCCGATGCTGGCAGGCTCCCTGTTAATATTGGACGAAGCCCATCACGCTGCCCCGTCCAGCGGGGGACGGTACGGCATTGAGACCAAGTTTACCCGTGCCATCCGAGACCTCTCGTCCCGCTTCGAACACCGGCTCTTTCTCTCTGCCACGCCGCACAACGGCCACTCCAACAGCTTCTCGACTCTGCTGGAACTGCTTGATCCATACCGCTTTACCAGAGGCGTAAAGGTCCGGGGCAAGAAAGCCTTGGAAGATGTGATGGTGCGGCGCCTGAAGGAGGATATCCGCGAGGTGCAAGGCGGCTTCCCAAAGCGGATCGTCGAACGCGTCGTGATCGACGGCCTCCCCGACGATGCCCCAGAATTGGAACTCTCCCGTCTGCTCGATGAATACCGCTCGGCGCGTGAAGAACGGCTGGCCAGCACCACCAAACGAGCCCAGGCGGCCGCAGGACTTCTCGTCGTCGGGCTTCAGCAGCGGCTGCTCTCCTCCATTGAGGCGTTTGCCCGCAGCCTAGTCGTGCATCGAAGGACCGTCGAAAAACAGTGGGCCAAGGGGAGCTCGGCGCCGGCTGCCAGGAATCAGCCCGATCTGGACCCTGCAACGCTCACCTCCACGCCCGATGCTGACGATGAGCGAGCGGAGTGGTCGCCCGAGGAGAACGAGGCGGCAGAGGACGCCCAGACCGAACTGGCGACGGTGCTTGCCGAGGCCGAGGCACCCCGCGATGCGGCTGCCGGCGTCCTATGGAAGCGGGAACAGGCGCTGCTGGCCCGGATGGAAGACATTGCTAACCGCCATAGGCACCTGCCGGACGCGAAGTTGCGTCGGCTCATCGATTGGCTGCGGTTGCACCTTTGCCCCGGCCTGCCCTCGTTTGGCGCGCAGCCAGACGGTCCTCCGCCGGCCTGGAATAACCGTCGCGTGATCATCTTCACGGAGAATCGGGAAGGGACCAAGCGGTATCTCAAGGCGCTTCTGGAGCAAGCGATCGAAGGGACCGACCGGGCCGACGAGCGCATTGAAGTCATCGACGGGCTGACAAACGGTGCTCGCCGCAAGGAGGTCCAGCGCCGCTTCAATACCGACCCCGCAAAGGACCCGCTACGGATCCTGCTTGCCACCGATGCTGCCCGTGAAGGACTCAACTTCCAGGCCCACTGTGCCGATCTCTTCCACTTCGACCTCCCGTGGAACCCTGGCCGGATTGAGCAACGGAATGGGCGCATTGACCGGAAACTCCAACCGGCAGAAGAGGTCCGGTGCCACTACTTCGTGCTGCCCCAGCGTGCGGAAGACCGCGTCCTGGAGGTCCTGGTTCGGAAGACCGAGACCATCAAACGCGAGCTGGGAAGCCTCTCCAAGGTCATCGATGATGACATTGAGCGGAAACTCAGGCGGGGCATCCGGCATCAGGATGCGGAGGCCTTGGCGGAGGAGATTGAGCGGGCAGACCTCGACGCTGAACGCAAGCGGATCACGGCGGAGGAGTTGGGTTCGGCACGGGATCGTCAGGAAGAGCTGAAGAGCCAGATTGCCTGCTGCGAGACCCTTCTCGAACGCTCCAGGGAATGGGTCAAGTTTCGTGCAGCCACCTTCCGAGAGGCGCTCTCCTGCTCGCTGGAGCTGCTGGGCTCCAAGCCTCTTGCCGAGACGACCGACGGGGATGGCAGGCGCCAGTATGCATTTCCCCAGCTCGACCAAGGCGCGGCCACGGATGGCAGTTGGGCCGCGACGCTGGATACGCTCCGGGTGCCGCGGCGTACCGACCAGAAGTTGGCGGAGTGGCGCAAAGAGGCGCCAATTCGTCCCGTGGTTTTCGAGGACTCAGGGGTTCTGAGCGACGACACCGTTCATTTGCATCTCGAACAGCGAGTTGCCCAGCGGCTACTCTCCCGCTTCCGTGCCCAGGGGTTCATCCACCACGATCTGTCCCGGGCTTGCCTCACTCAGGTGGCCGACTCGGTCCCCCGGGTAATCCTCTTGGGGCGCCTCTCTCTTTACGGTCGCGGGGCCGAACGTCTCCATGAGGAGCTGGTGCCGCTTCCGGCGCGGTGGGTGGAACCCACCCAACGGAAGGGGCCACTCTCCGCCTATGCTCGAGATGCCGAATCCAAGGCCCTGGACCTCCTTGAGGAGGCCCTGGGCGCCCAGGGTGGAGTGTCCCCCAACAAGGTCATCAGAGACAAGCTGCTTGCCAGCGCCCCAAGAGACATCGAAGAACTGCTCCCGCAGCTCGAACCGAGGGCCAAGGAGCTTGGCGCTATCGCTACTGAGCAACTCCGGCTGCGCGGAGAACGGGAATCCGCAGATCTCCGCACCGTCTTGGAGCGCCAGCAGGAGCGCATCAAGCAGGAGCTTGCGCGTACCGAGACCGACTACACCCAACTCACCCTCGGTTTCAGCACTGAGGAGCAGAGGCAGCTCGAGTCCAACATGAGTTCCTGGCGGCTCCGCCTGGAACAGTTCAAGCGCGATTTGACCCAGGAACCCCAACGGATCCAGGAGTTCTACGAAGTGCGAGCCACCCGCGTCGAGCCGGTCGGGTTGGTGTATCTCTGGCCTGAGTCGAACTGAGACCATGGCAAAGCCAGATCCCGCCATCATCGCCCATCAGGAGTGGATTGGGTTCATCCAGCCGACCGGCCTGGTCGTCTCGGCGCATGCCTTGGTGCGAGCTGGGGCGATCCTCAATCGGGCAGACACCGAGGGCCAACTGCGGCTCCGAGCCTGTGTGGAAACAGGAACGCTCGGTGAGGGTAGGGAGGATGAGCCTTGGATTCCGGGGTTCCGGCAATTTGCGGAGTCCGTTCTGGGCTGGACTTTCTCGGACAAATGGTACGTGGGTACGGAGGCACATCCGGTCCCGCCCGAATTGATCAAGGTGCTCCCGGAGTACGGGGAAACGCTCCAGCCTGACTTCGCGGTTCGGGAACCGGATGCCTCAAGCGGAGATGATCCCCAGTGGCAGCTGCTAGTCCGTATCCTGGCGCCTGGCGAGGATCTGGATGCTTCCACCACCGGCCACGGGCGCCTGGAGGCCTCGGCCCATGGTCGAATGGAGCGTCTACTTCGGAATACCGGGGTGTCCGCCGGGTTGCTCTTCAATGGACGGGTAATCCGGCTCCTCTCCGCCCCCCGGGGTGAGAGCTCCGGGTGGATGGATTTCAAGGTCCGCGATATGGTGCTGACAGCCGGCCGCCCCCTCTCAACTGCATTGCGGATGCTCCTGAGCGAGCACCGGCTGGTGGGCCTCTCCAGGTCCAGCCGACTACCGGCCCTCCTCGAGGAGAGCCGCAAGTACCAGAACGAGGTCAGTGAGCGTCTCGCCGAACAGGTTCTCCACGCGCTGTATGAGCTACTTCGAGGCTTTCAATCGGCTCACGATGCTTCCAAGGGAGCCTTGCTGCGCCAACCGCTGGCAGAGCACCCCGACGAGGTCTACCGCGCGCTGCTCACGGTCATCCTCCGGATGGTCTTTCTCCTGTACGCCGAGGAGCGAGACATGTTGCCCAAGGAAGAGACGTTCCTGAGGCACTATTCCCTGGCTGGGTTGCACGATCGGCTCCGAGAGGACGCGGCCCTGTTCCCGGACACCATGAACCAGCGGTACAGCGCCTGGGCCCAGTTGCTAGTGCTTTTCCGGATGGTACATGACGGCGCAGATGGCGGCGCCATGAAGTTGCCGCGCCGTCACGGGGTGCTGTTCGACCCCGATCGATATCCCTTTCTGGAGGGTCGAATCGGCGGGGTGGCTCGTCAGCTGCACGAGCGGTTTGAACCCCCTCTGGTTCCGGACGGCACGATCCAACGGGCACTCGAGAAGCTGCTGGTTCTTGATGGCGAGCGGATTTCGTACCGCGCGCTCGACGTGGAGCAGATCGGCTCCGTATACGAGACGATGATGGGCTTCCGGCTCGAGACCGCGACCGGCCCGTCCGTCGAGATCAAGGCGCCTAAGAAGCACGGCGCGCCTACCACGACCGATCTCGACCAACTGCTGAAGCAGCCACCCGGGAAACGGGAGCGCTGGATCCGCGACCGGACAGACCGGAAGCTCACCGGCAAGGTGAAGCAGGCTGTGCAGGAGGCGGATAGTATCGAGGACCTTCATGCGGCTTTGATGCCAGTGATTGACCTCGCGGCCTCCCCGGACCTGGTGCGGCGGGGCGCCATGGTGCTTCAGCCCAGTGACGAGCGGCGTCGGTCGGGCTCCCACTACACTCCGCGGGAGCTGACGGCGCCAATCGTGGAGACCACGCTCGAGCCGATCTTGGGACGCCTCCGGGGCGCCGACGGCCTGTCGCCACGGCCCGAGCAGATCCTCGACCTCAAGGTGTGCGACCCGGCCATGGGATCCGGTGCGTTCCTGGTCGAATCCTGCCGCCAGCTCGGCGACGCTCTCGTGGAGGCGTGGCGCGCCCACGGAGTGATGCCAGCCATTCCAGCGGATGAGGATGAAGTGGTATACGCGCGGCGGATGATCGCCCAGCGGTGTCTCTACGGGGTCGACCGGAACCCGGTGGCCGTGGACCTGTCCAAGATGTCGCTGTGGCTGGTGACGCTGGCGAAGGACCATGCCCTGACCTTCGTGGACCACGCGCTCCGCCACGGCGACTCGCTGGTGGGGCTCTCCCGTGGTCAGCTCGAGGCCTTCCATTGGGACCCGTCAAAACCGCCGGTGCTCAAAGGTCTAGGCCTTCGGGATGCCCTGGACCGGGTGTCAGACCTGCGCCGCCAAATCCGCGAGGCGGGCGAGGGCGTGGAGGACTGGGAGCTGCGCGACCTCTGGAACGAGGCTCAGGCCGAGCTGGACAAGGTCCGGCTGCTTGGGGACCTCGCGGTGGCCGCCTTCTTCGAGGCGGACAAGGCGAAGGAGCGAGAGCGGAAGCGCGGCGAATTCCAACAGGCGGCCATGAAGGGCGAGGCCGGCCGCTACCGTGACTGGCTCGGAGAACTCCGCCATGCCGATCCTCCGCTGGCGCCATTTCATTGGGGCCTTGAGTTCCCGGAGGTGTTTGAGCGGCAGAGCCCAGGATTCGACGCCTTCGTCGGGAATCCACCGTTTGCCGGTAAGAACTCAGTGGCCAATGGCAACGTCGGCGGTTACCAAGACTGGCTGAAGGATCTGCATCCAGAGAGCCATGGTAATGCCGACCTCGTAGCGCACTTCTTCCGCCGCACATTCGACCTCCTGCGGGTGGGTGGTGCCTTTGGCCTGATCGCGACGAACACCATCGCGCAAGGGGATACGCGGGCCAGCGGCCTGCGCTGGATCTGTAAGCATGGCGGTGAGATCTACGACGTCCGGTCACGGGTCAAGTGGCCGGGCATGGCAGCGGTGGTGGTCAGTGTGGTCCACGTGACGAAGGGCCCGTTCGAGGGGCAGCGAGTGCTTGATGGGCGCCTGGTCGAGCAGATCACTGCGTTCCTGTTCCACAGTGCCGGACACGACGATCCAGCGCGCTTGGGAGAGAACACCGATAAAGGTTTCGTCGGTAGTTACTTGCTCGGCATGGGGTTCACGTTCGACGACACGGACAGCAAGGGTGTGGCCACTCCGATCGCAGGAATGGAGCGGTTGATCGCCAAGGACCCGCGCAACGGTGAGGTCATCTTTCCGTATATCGGAGGCGAGGAGGTCAACGACAGCCCGACGCATGCTCACCACCGATACGCGATCAACTTCTTCGACCGCAGCCTGAAGGATGCGGAGGCTTGGCCGGACTTGGTCAAGATTGTTCGTGAACGGGTCAAGCCTGAGCGAGATCGACAGAAGCGGAAGGCGCTGCGGGAGAGGTGGTGGCAGTACGCCGAGAAGCGCCCGGGGCTCGTTCGCGCCATCGCGGGGTTGGAGCGGGTGCTGGTGATTTCGCGCGTAGGCCAAGTTGCGGCGTTCACTTTCCTCCCCCGAGGTATGGTCTACTCTGAGCGCCTCGTCGTCTTTCCTCTGGTTGCGTACAGCGCATTTGCAGTCCTCCAATCACGCAGTCATGAGATCTGGGCACGGTTCTTCAGCGCGACGTTAAAGGATGACCTGATGTATGCACCTTCGGACTGCTTCGAAACCTTCCCCATTCCCGTCGAGGGAGAACTGCACCCAGCGCTCGAGGCGGCAGGGCGCTCGTACTACGAGTTTCGAGCAGACTTGATGGTTCGGAACAACGAGGGGCTTACCCAGACGTACAATCGCTTTCACGAACCGGACGAGCGGGACCCGGATATCGTCCGCCTGCGGGAGCTCCACGCGGCCATGGACCGGGCGGTGCTCGACGCATACGGCTGGGGCGACATCCCGACCGATTGCGACTTCTTCCTCGACTACGAGATCGACGAAGAGGAATGGGGCAACAAGAAGAAGCCCTGGCGGTACCGCTGGCCGGATGCGGTGCACGACGAGGTCCTGGCACGCCTCTTGGACCTCAACGCCCAGCGTGCCAAAGAGGAAGCGCTGGCAGGAGCCGGACGGACGGGAGGCAAAGTCAAAGGCAAGAAGAAGCGTGCCAGGAAGTCGCCACAATCGGAGGATCTGTTCTCATGACTGCTCCTGCACATCCTCAGCGGAGTATTGAAGGGCACGGGCGTACCGTCCGGCAGCTCCTGTCGGGCCAGCGATATGCCATTGATTACTACCAACGCGAGTACAAGTGGGAGCAGAAGCAGGTAACGGAACTACTGGAGGATCTGGCCGACAAGTTCCTTGAGAGCTATGAAGCAGGACACGAGCGGAGCGCCGTTGCCGAGTACGGCCACTACTTCCTCGGCTCGATTATCATCAGCAACAAGGATGCCCAGAAGTTCATCATCGATGGCCAGCAGCGACTGACCACGCTCACCTTGCTCCTCATCTACCTGCAGCACAGCCTTGAGGATCAGGATCACAAAGGGCAATTGGCGGACCTCATCTTCTCCCAGAGATATGGCAGCCGGTCTTTCAACCTGGATGTGCCTGAACGGACGTCCTGCATGGAGGCGCTCTATAAGGGGGAGGAGTTCGTCAGCCAGGACGCACCGGAGTCTGTTGCCAACATTCTTGCCAGATATGCTGAGATCACGGAGGAGTTCCCGGCGGACCTCCGAGGTACGGTACTACCGTACTTCGCAGACTGGCTGCTGGAGAATGTCCACCTCGTGGAGATCACTGCGTACTCGGACAAGGACGCATATACGATCTTCGAGACCATGAACGACCGAGGCCTCTCCCTGACTCCTGCGGACATGCTCAAGGGCTATCTGCTTGCCAACATCACTGATGCGGCAAAGCGGACCGCAGCAAGCAAGGTGTGGAAGAGTCGAGTCGCGGCCTTGGCCGAGATTGGTAAGGACGAAGATGCCGATGGCATCAAGACGTGGCTTCGGAGCCAGTACGCCAAGAGCATCCGTGAGCGCAAGCGGAATGCCACCCCTCAGGATTTTGACTTGATTGGTACAGAATTTCACCGCTGGGTGCGGGATCATGAGGACGAGCTAGGCCTCAACGCGAGCACTGATTTCGCGACAATCATAGAGCGCGACTTCAAGTTCTACACCCACTGGTATGAACGTCTGCGTCGGGCCTCTACAACCCTGACGGCCGGCTTGGAGTGTGTCCACTACAACGCCCAACACAACTTCACGCTTCAATACACGTTGCTCCTGACCCCGCTGCGGGTTGGTGAAGATGAGGCGACTTCAAAGCGCAAGCTGCGCCTGGTGGCCTCGTACCTGGATATCGTCATTCACCGGCGGATATGGAACTACCGCGCGATCGACTATTCCACAATGCAATACGCCATGTTCAGCCTGGCACGTGACATTCGAGGCAAGGATGAGTTAGAGCTCGCGGCGGCACTGCGGCATAGGCTGGATGGCGAGGACGAAGTGTTCTCCTCCAACCCCAGCTTTCGAATGCATGGGATGAATGGCCGCCAGATCCACCGCATGTTGGCTCGGATGACGGACTATATCGAGACCGAGTCTGGCAATGCGTCACACTACGAGGACTACATCCAGCGCGGAAAGAACCGCTATGAGGTGGAGCATATCTGGGCAGCCCATCCGGAACGCCATGAGGATGAGTTCCCGCACCCCAATGAGTTTATGGAATTCCGGAACGGCATCGGCGGCTTGGTGCTCCTGCCTAAGAGCTTCAACGCCAGCTATGGCGACCTTCCGTACTCTGAAAAGCGCGCGCACTACCCGAAACAGAACCTCCTGGCCCAAAGTCTCCACGAATTGACCTATCAGCATAATCCGGGGTTTATGCGATTCATCGAGGAGAGCGAGTTACCGTTCAGGGCACATCCGGTGTTCAAGAAGGCCGACTTGGACGAGCGGTCTAACCTGTACCAGCGGCTGGCAGAGCAGATATGGAACCCCGCCCGCCTCTCCGCAGAGGCGCAGCAATGACCGCCAGCCCTGGCGTTAATGATCAGGGTCGGGTTCCGCAGACCTCTCTCGAGGTCCGGCAGCGGCTCGTTGAGGCTCTTCAGCTTGATCTGGTGGGCCCGTGGGCTGGCCATGAGCTCGCCGAGGAGAAGCTACCGGGGTGGGTGCGGCCGTCGAACTGGTACCTCACGGGGTTCCTGATTCCGGTGGCCACGGCGCCTGACAAGCGATCAGATGAGGACGAAGACGAGGACATCGGGGCCGTTGAGGAAACGCTTGGTCTGCCCGAGGAATCGAACGAGGAACGCAAGGCCGCCAAGAAGGGGTACTTCCCATCGTCGATGGGGATCAGCTTCCTCATGTCCCGGGTGGCGTCGGCTCTCTCGATAGTCGTGCGATGGGGTGACTATAGCATTACAGAGTTCGTTCAGGAGGATGGCAAGACTATCCAGGCGTGGCAGAGGGAGCCGCGGGAAGATGTCCTCTCTGTGGGACTGCCTAAAGGGGAGTCCGTTATCGACCCCGTTGCTATCCAGGGCTCTGGCGGTCTCTACCTGGAGATTGTTGCCCGTCCGGTCTCTGGGTTCGACGCAGATGGGCGTATTCCGGCAGGGACGCGCTCGGTGTCTGTATTTCTCGTAAACCGCCGCCAGCCGAACGAGGACCAGCCTGACCGCGCGTACGTGTTTCAACCCACACTTGAGCTTCAAGCCGACGAGCCATTCGTTCCCCGGCCGGATCTGCACGGCACCCAGGCCCAGGACTGGGATGAGCAGGTCGCAGACCTCCACTACAACGATTCCCCTGAGTTCGCGACCGGGCACGGGGTATCCGCTGAATGGGACACGATCGACGGGGAGTGCCGAACTCTTCGAACCGCGTGGATAGCTCGCGCTGAAGTGGAGAAGACCAAAACCGCGCCAATCCAGGACGTAACGCTTGGCATGAGCGCCCTGGGAGGGCTCTCGAATGGAGAGGCCGCCAGGGCAGCGCTTGGAGGGCTCGTTGACCAGTATCAGGCATGGATTGCTGAACAGCAGCGGGTGTGCTCGAAATACTCTGGTCAGCAGCGTGCAACCGCCGAGGAGCTGTTGCGGCTCGCCGGAATCGCCGCCGACAGGATGTCGAAGGGGATTGCGCTGCTGGAAGCGGATTCGGATGCGCTCGACGCATTTCGGGTAGCCAACAGGGCTGTCGGCGCCACGCTGAAGCGTCGGTTTGGGGTGGAGCCAAGTTGGCGCGCATTCCAGCTCGCGTTCATTCTCCTCAGCCTGCCGGGATTGGCGGACGCCGCCGACGCGCATCGTGAAACGGTGGATCTACTCTTCTTCCCGACGGGCGGTGGCAAGACGGAGGCCTACCTTGGCCTGGCCGGCTTTGCCATGGTGCTGAGGCGCCTGCGGAACACTGGGGCGGAAGGTAGAGCGGGGGCAGGGGTAAGCGTGATCATGCGCTACACCTTGCGGCTGCTGACACTCGACCAGCTCGGACGTGCAGCTGGCTTGGTGTGTGCCCTGGAGCTTGAGCGTCAGCGGGACGTGGCCCGCTATGGGACTTGGCCGTTCGAAATCGGGCTTTGGGTTGGCAAGGCCGCCACCCCGAATATCATGGGCCGCAAAGGCGACGACAGGCCGGATTCAGCCCGAACCAAGGTGCGCCAGTTCAAGGCCGACCCCCGAAGCAGACCTTCCCCAATTCCCTTGGAGAACTGTCCCTGGTGCGGCACCAAGTTTGAGCCGGTTTCATTCGACCTCAAGCCGAATGATGACCGACCCACCGAGTTGCGCATTGTCTGCGTCAACCCCGAATGCGACTTCACACGGGACAATCCCCTGCCGATTGTCGCGGTCGATGAGCCCATCTACCGCCGACTGCCAGCCTTTCTCATAGCCACCGTCGACAAGTTTGCTGCCCTGCCTTGGGTTGGACCGTCCGGTGCGCTTCTTGGGGGCGCGGACCGGTGGGACGCCGGAGGCTTCTATGGAGCGGCTGAACCGGGAAGTGGTCGGAGGTTAGCCTCGGCGTTGTTGCCTCCAGACCTGATCATTCAAGATGAGCTCCATTTGATCTCCGGCCCCCTCGGGACCATGGCAGGACTGTACGAAACAGCGATTGACGCCATCTGCTCCCGCCAGGTTGACGACCGCCAGGTGCGCCCGAAAATTGTGGCCTCTACGGCTACTGTGCGGCGGGCTCAGGACCAGATACAGGCCCTCTTCGGAAGATCGGTGACACAGATCTTTCCACCTCCTGGGCCGGATCGGCGGGACTCCTTCTTTGCCCAGACCGTACCCGCTTCAGATACCCCGGCCCGCCAATACCTGGGCATCGCGGCGCAGGGGCGGAACCCCAAGGTGGTGATGCGCAAGGTCTGGCTGGCGCTCATGGCGGCGGCGGAGCGCTGCTACCGTGACGCCGGTGGACATAAGAACCACGAGAACCCTGCAGACCCCTATATGACGGTACTGGGGTACTTCATCAGCCTGCGGGAGCTTGGTGGCGCTCGGCGCATCCTGGAGGAAGAGGTCCAGAATTCCGTGAAGGAGTATGGGCAACGCAAGCGACTCGGGGAAAAGACCGGCCTCTTCCAGGACCGCAAGATGTTCTCTGAGGTCGTGGAACTCACCTCGCGAGTTTCTACCGACAAGGTGGCAGAAGCGCGCCGCCTCCTCGAGACTCACTTCCATGAGAAGCAGCGAGTGGACTGCGCCATCGCCACCAACATGATCTCCGTGGGATTGGACATCCAGCGACTTGGACTGATGGTCGTCCTGGGGCAACCCAAGGCCCACTCAGAGTACATCCAGGCGACCAGCCGTGTTGGCCGAGATGATGCTCGCCCGGGGCTCGTTGTGACGCTGCTCAACGTCCATAAGCCTCGCGATCGATCCCACTACGAGCGGTTCAGGCACTATCACGACACGTTCTATCGGGCCGTAGAAGTGTCCAGCGTTACTCCGTTTTCCGCCCGGGCCTTGGACCGTGGTTTTGCCGGAACCATGGTGGCGCTGGCCAGGCACATCGAACCCTCCCTCACGCCGCCCCGAGGGGCGGAAGAGATCGGGGCGGTACGGGCAGAACTTGAGCGACGGTTAAAGGCCGTCTTCGAGGAACGGGTTGCGGGGCAGCCATTCGACGACGAAGCGGAACGTGATGAGCGGCAAAGGAGCGTCCAAAACCGCATCGTGGATCTCCTCGATTCCTGGCTGTGGATTCTGGAGGACTATCGGCAGGCCAATGTCCAGCTGCAGTATCAGCCATATGAACTGAAACCACCGAAGCCACTGCTCCGAGACTTGCTGGAAACCAGGTTCGAGTCCGAGCACCATCGCAAGTTTCGAGCGAACCGGTCGCTTCGCGATGTCGAGCCGGAAGTGAACCTTTATCTCGATGAACTCAGCGGTAAGCGGTTGGGAGGCGCTGAGTGAGACGCAAAGCACATGGGCAGGTTCGGCAGAGCCAGGTCATCACCATCTGGGGTCCTGGGGCCCTCATGGACCTGCCGCGTCATTCTGCGATTGTCGGTGGGCTGGAGGGGTGGGGCAAGCGGGAGAACTTGGAAGAGATTCTCGAACCACGCCTCTCACGGAAACTCCAGCTAATGACTGGTGTTCCTTCCCCACAGCTCTATGCGCCTCCCATAAGTTCAGACGATCCCCAGGAGAAGCCATCGGGGATCCGGGTGTGGAGGTTCCCGGAGTGGTTTGTGGTGCAGGAGGAAAGCGGCAAGGGTGGTCGGGAGCGGTCGAGGCGCCTTGTTCACCTCAAGGCACTCCAACCAAACGGCAAGTTCGAAGGCCGCACTGTGGTCCCGACCCGATTCGTGCGGGCCTGCCCACGGGGACACGTGGACGACTTGGATTGGAAGGCATTTGTACACGGGCAAGATGACAAGTGTTTCCGGCAACTATGGATGGACGAAAGAGGCACTTCGGGAGACCTTATTGACCTTACGATTCGCTGCGAATGCGGCAAGTCCCGCGGGTTCTACGAAGCGAAGGTCCTTGAGCTCAACCCACTTGGGAGTTGTCCGGGTAAACGTCCGTGGCTGGGACGTAGTACATCCGAACAATGTGGGCAGCCGAGCCGATTGCTCACCCGTACGGCTGCAAACGCGTATTTCACGCAGGTGGTGAGCGTCCTCTCCCTCCCCGACCGTGGTTCGGTGTTGCAACAGACCGTGGGGGAGCTCTGGGATGATCTCCAGATTGTCCAGGTCGCAGCTGATCTCGCCCTCCTCAAGCGAAAGCCACGGCTGGCCGATCGGCTGGCGCTTCATGGCGACGAGGAGCTCCTTGCCGCAATCCGTCAACGCAGGAGCGGTGCCACGAGCGAGCGCCCGGTCAAGCAAGTTGAGCTTGACTCCCTGCTGACCGCGCCTGAGGGGTTTGGAGATGATGTACCCGTCGACGAGAATTTCCACGCACGCCGGCTCCCGGATCGGGTATGGCGCAAGAGCGATCATTGGAGTGGTGTCGAGGCCGTGATCCAGCTTCACCGACTGCGTGAGGTCGTAGCCCTTGTCGGATTCACGCGGTTCGAAGCGGTAATGCCCGACATCAACGGCGAGTACGATACGGATGTCGAGACTGCGGATCTTGCCCTGGAGCCGGCGTGGTTTCCGGCAGTCGAGAATCGTGGGGAAGGGGTGTTTATCCAATTGCGGGCGGATCGTATCGCGGAGTGGCTTGAGCGGCCTGCAGTTCGTGAACGCCTTGCAGACCTCGCCGCTGGACATCAGCGCTGGCTCGACAACCGTAAGGTCAAGGGCAATAGCCTTTTCCCTGGCGGGCCTTACATTCTGTTGCACACCCTTTCACACCTGTTGATCCAATCCCTCGCGATGCGGTGCGGCTATCCCGCAAGCTCGATTCGTGAGCGAGTGTACTCGGATCCTGATCGTGACCGGTTTGGGGTACTTCTCTACACGGGAAGTCCAGACGCCGAGGGAACCCTTGGGGGGTTGGTCCAACAGGGAAGGCATATGGAAGCGCACTTGGCGCACGCCGTTCGCGTGGCATCCCTCTGTTCCAATGACCCGATCTGCGCTCAGCATTCGCCAGGTAAGAGCATGGAGGGGCGGTGGCTGCATGGGGCCGCCTGCCACGGATGTTCGCTCATTGCCGAAACATCGTGTGAGATGCGCAATGACTTCCTGGATCGCGCGTTGGTCGCGGGGGTCGTGGGTGGCCCAGATACGGCATTCTTCGGGCGCACCGGGTGACAGACGCGATTATCGCCCTTCCCGCCCATGTCCGGAGGCGTCTCGTCGGGGCGCTGGCATCTGGGCTCTTGGCACCTCCTTTCAGCGCAACGCCACTGCAATCAGTCTTGGGCACAGTGGAGGGGTCTGGGGGGGTCGTTGCGGCGCTTGAGAAGCTGGTGGCCCTGGGTCTTTCGGGACAGGCGATTGGAGCCTGGATTCGGTCCGTAGAGGAGATGGGCAGTCGCCAGGCCAGGCCTGATCTCGTCTGGTCCGGGCCCCCTGTTCCCGGCGTTCATGCTCGCGACACCAGGCGGGTCTATGAGGAGCTCTTGGGTAGCGCTTCTCACTCAGTTTGGGCAAGCACCTATGCGTATTTCGATGGGCCGAAGGCCTTTGAGGTCCTGGCGCGGCGGATGGATGCCGTTGCGGGGCTTGAGGTTACCCTGCTGCTGAACATCCAGCGCAAGCGGGGCGACACCACCACCCCATCGGACCTTGTCCGCCGCTTCGCGGACCGCTTCTGGGGGCAGGACTGGCCAGGCACAAGGCGGCCGACGGTCTTCTTTGATCCTAGGGCATTGGCGATGGATGGCCCGGAGGGTGTGTTACACGCCAAGGCCGTCGTCGCTGATGATGAGGCGGTCTTTGTTACCTCGGCGAATCTGACAGAAGCTGCATTGGATCGGAACATCGAAATGGGGTTGCTAGTCCGGGATCGAGCTCTTGCAGCGAGTGTGTTGAGCCACTTTCGGGGGTTGATTGAGAAGAAGTTGTTGAGTCCGTTGCCGATGGAGTAGGCCCGTCTGTCACCGGCACACAATGCGCGGATGTCAGGCGTGCTCCGAAAGCACTCACCTTTTACCCCCAAGAAGCCCTTCTGCGGTTTGTCCTGCCTGAGCGATCCTATTGAGGAGGCTCGCCCCAATATCAAGTCGAGGAAGGAGGCCGACTGCGTCATTCAGAGTCAATCGTTCCTCTTGCACCGACCATATCAGGAAGTCGAGGGTGCCGGCAACCCGCGCTTGCCCGAACTCCTGTTCTGCCAACCGCCGGACGGCAAGCTCATCAGATCCCACAACCCAATGTCGGCTTGCTGCTAGTGCCAGTGCCTCTGCTTCACCCTTTCCGTAGAAGCGCATGGACCGGGAGTATTTTAGGAGAGCATCCTGCTCCAAGGGGAGAGATAAGTCGATCTGAACTTCAGTGATCGCACCGGAGTCGAGTGCTTGTCGCAGATGCAATTTTGCCGGCGGGCGCTGAACCTCGGACACGACCGTCTTGGGAATAGAGAGGTCATGCTTGGAAAGCTCCGTGATAATCGAGAGCACCTCTGCATTACCAAACGTAATAACAAGACACGCATCGAGGATGATCGTACTCACACCCGTCCCTCAACCCGCCGCCGCGCCGATAAGCGGTGCGGCAGTGACCGGGTTCTGCTCCTCGCCAATTTCTTGAACGAAGGTGCGATATTCTTCTACGCTTTTCTCGCAGAGCGAGGCCGCGCGGGCCGTACTTACAAGTCCCTGTCGCCAGGCGTGTACAGCAAGCATCGGGAGGCGCGTCCCGATAAACCCGCGACCGCCAAATGTTATCTCCAACGCCTTCGCGGTTTCGGCAATTGAGAAATGCCACAATGCATTCCGCACTGGTTCCGAGATGAGTCCGAGGTTCTGCATTCGGTACAACAGGGCCTGCCTCGACACGCCAAACTGATCCATCGCACGAACAACATCGCCCTGGCTGAGGTGGCTCAGGGCACCCTCTCTGAGCATGCCGGCATTGGAGAAGTACTCCACGAGACCATTGCGCGGGAGCAGAAACGCAGCGGCGAAAGCATTCGCACGGACTTCGAGTAAGTCGTCCGTCTTAACGCTAAGGTCTAACAGTTCAACCGGTCTGTCCTTAAGCAGCCAGTGTGCATACTCGTGGGCGGCCGTGAACACGTCCCTGAAGCTGCTACCTTCGCCATTATTAGGGTTGATGGCAATACACGCACCTAGGCTATCGCTTTCAAAGTAGAAGCCGTCGATCTGCGCCCCGTCCTCCGGAATGATCGGACCGATACACACACCCTGTTTCTCCAGCAGACTGGGAAGTCCACTTACGGGGAGCGCGCCGAGATCCAACCGGTTGCGCTCCTGGTCTGCAACCTGTTCTCCTTGCCTAATGGCCTCGCCCTTATTCCTGGGGGGCTCGGTGCGGTAGGACGGACGTGCATCGACAGGCCGGGAAAGCTCCAGCAGATCCTCGAGCCCCCTCTCCTCCCGGCACCTGTTCATGAACCTCTGTACCGCAATTCGCGTCTCAGGGCGCCCCGGATCACCCCCAGCGCGGAACATCACGTCCAGAACCATCTCTTCGGTGGGCCGAGCCTCGAGGAGGAAGTCTGCAACCGAGTGTGCATAGATGGCAGCTAGTTTAAAAAGCTCCTCACTGCTTACCGCCCTTCGCCCGGCTTCTATCTCAGAAATGGTTGGTCGGTGTACTTGTAGGCGCTTGGCTACCTCGGCCTGAGTGAACCCAATTTCCTCACGAATCGCCCGAAGGCGGGCACCGATCTCTTGCCTGGTCAGAGCCATAAGTTGTTGCCGGGTAGGCGGTTAAGGTGGTCAGGTAGGGGGTTGTGGCCATGGTGGCTTGACACCAATGTAAGAAATTCCTACATTAAAGCAACGGTGGTAAGAAATTCTTACGTCCCGCCGTCATTCTGCGACACAGAGCTCAGGTTGGCAGTGCACTCAAACCTAGGAGACACCAAGCATGTCTACTCCATTGGCAGAGGCCAAGCCCGAACACTCCGGGAAATTCTACACCCTCTTCGTCGACGGCACGGAATACTCGATTTCCACCTCGAAGATCACCGGGGCACAGGTGATGGCTCTTGCTGGGATTCCCATGGATGCCGGCCTATTGCTGATCGAAGGGGATGGAACTCAGCGGACTGTACTGCCGGAGGAAGTGATAGAACTTGGGCCAGGTCGGCGGTTCGGTAAGGCACCTAGGTACAAGCGTGGCGCGCGATGAGTTCTAGCCTCGCACCAGAGCTCGCGGCAGTGGAGCGGCACTTCGGGGAGGTAGAGATTGGCCCCGAGGGTGATTGGTTCATCGTCAAGCGTGTTCCGCTGCCAGAAGGCTGGAACAAGTCCATGACACAGGTTCTGGTACTGGTTCCTGGCGGCTACCCCACGACACCGCCAGACAACTTCTGGGCGGATGCTGATCTCCGGCTGAGCGGAGGTGGGCTGCCTGAAGCAACAAGCCCCGATCAGCAGCAGGTAGGACGCGCTTGGCTCCAGTTTTCCTACCACGTCGAGAGCGGTGACTGGCGCCCGACAATAGATATAGCAGAGGGGCATAACCTCGTCACCTACTTCGACGGTATACTCCATCGCCTGGGTGAGCCGTCCTGATGTCAGCGATCAGGATGTCGGCCGAAATGTTTCATCGTGTTCGCGATCACCTGTATTCCACTCCCGGTGAGCATTTTGCGTTCTTCCTCGCCACTTGGGGTGAGGATGAGAGCGGGCCAGTCTTCCTCGTCAAGGATGCGATCCTCGTCCAGGACGAGCAGGCTGTCGGGGGACCGTTTGAGTACGAGGTCTCGCTGGAGGCAATCCTAGAGGTGGTCAACAAGGCCGTTCTCGGCAGGTTCGCTCTGATCGAGGTTCACAATCATGGTGGACAACACCCTCGTTTCAGCCGAACCGACAGACAACAGATGCCACGGTTCACTGAGTATGTGCATCGCTCACTCCCCGACCGTCCATACGCGGCCACTGTGTGGGGCGATGAGATGGTGTACGGCGAGTGGTTTCGAGCAGATGGCTCCAGCGGCGTGGTTCGCAGTATCACGACGATCGGCGACAGGCTCACCTCCGTCGTATCGCGCGATGATGATGAAGCGCCCGTTCCCGAACGCTTTTCTAGACAGGTGCCGTGGTTCACCCGCGCCGGTCAACTGCAAATCAGCCGATTGAGAATTGCCGTGGTAGGTGCCGGCGGTACGGGGTCGTTAGTTGTCCAATACTTGTCCTACTTGGGTGTCCGCGACTTTGTAATCATTGAATCTGACTTCGCTGAAAATACGAACATGAACCGACTGGTTACCGCTGGCCACGCCGACATCGGCATCTCGAAAGGGATCTTGGCGCGCAGCCTAGTTGAGCGTGTTGCCCCCGAAACCGCAGTCTGTCTAGAGACGGATGGCGTGCCCTCCCCAAAGAGCATTCGGCTCCTGGCGGGTGCCGACATCATTTTTGGATGTGTAGATGATGACGGTCCTCGTCACGTTCTCAATGCCGTGGCCCGCGCCTACTGCATTCCCTACCTCGATGTGGCGACTGGTATTTCCGTCGACCCCGAGAGAGCTCTGTTGGCCGGTGGCCGGCTAGTGATGGTGCTCCCAGGAGGCCCGTGTGTTCACTGTATGCACGAATTGGATTTAGAGGAACTACGGCATTGGCTCCGGCCACCAAGTGAGCGGACCTTCGCCGAGGAGCGCGGCTACGTCAGGGGGATGAATGTGCCGGCCCCATCCGTAATCAGCCTGAACGCCAGTCTCGCGGCCGCTGCGGTCAATGAGTTTGCTGTTTATGTGTCAGGAGTGCGACCGGTGGTGCCTTATTCCGATTACGATCTCATAGGTGCAGCTCGGTCTCAGGGTGGCCAATGGCTGACCCCCCGCGAGGTTCAGCGGAATCCGAATTGCCTTGAGTGCGCCAATGAAGGCATCGCCGGCCGGGCGGACCTGGATCGGTTTTGGCGGCGACGCAGGTGAACGCCTAGCTCGAGCTTGAGGCAGCGGAGGCCTATCCCTGGGGGGCGGAATGGTTACGATGCCTGCACATCCTGTCCACGGGGCCAAGCGGTCGGTGGTGACGCGAAGGAGTGGATCCGGGTACGATGGCACCGGCAGGCCCGGCCCGAGGGGATCCTCGTCATCGGTCGTGGGGTGGCCGCCCGACTCGGCGATCGCCTGGAGCGGCTTGGCATTCCCTGGCAGGCTGTCAATGGCGGTCGAAAATGGGACACCTCTGGCGATTGAAAATGGGACACGTGGGGGGCTCAGCCCCGGGGTGTGGTGGGGTCCGGGCAGCTTGGCGGCTGGGGGAGTCGCGTAGCGAGCTGATCCAACCAGACCCGTGGGGTTCACGGATCGACACCGGCCCAAGGCATAGGGTTCCGCCATGGGCTGACAAGCTCCCTCGCAGCGCTCGGGATCACTCCCTTGGCGATTTCAGGAGGATCCTCGCTCTGCCTACCCGAGTGTCACACCAGTTCTCCATTGTGTATTTCCCGAACACGAGCATTCATGCCCATTTCGTGGTCCGCTGACCGTAACCCGAGTTCACCATGAGCCCCATCCACCTCCTCCCCTGCCTCGACTCCGACGACATGGCCAGCGCCCGCCGCCGGGAGCTGGACATCCGCCGCCATCAGGCCTCCCTACTTGGGCTCACGGCCGTCGCGGCGATCGAGAAGGGATTTTTCCTGACCAAGTCCGGTGTCAGGGTCGACTGGGGCGTCCAGGTGCAGGCGGCCTGCGCCGCAAAAGTGAGTATCCCTCCGGATGCCATCCTGCTCGAACCGGTCCCCGCCAGCTTCCAGAGTACCCGCGTGCAGGTCTCCAACGAGACCACGTTCGGCGCCGCACGACGCCTGGTCGACCAGGGGCTCCGGCCCCTTGCCCTGAACCTGGCCAACGGCATCCAACCGGGTGGAGGATTCCTGCACGGCTCGCGGGCGCAGGAGGAGGCGCTCTGCCGGTCGAGTGCGCTCTACCAGACACTTGTCGATGACCCGATGTACGAGGCGCACCGACAGCGCCCCAGGCCCGATTCGACCGACTGGGCAATCCTGTCACCACGGGTGCCGGTCTTCCGTGCGCACCGCACAAGACTTCAGGGCCGCCCTCGAATCCACCTTCAGGGGTGCGTTCTCGGATGTCGTGTTTGCCATTGCGGACTGGTCACCGGAACGAAGGTTCCTCGGGCCGTTCCGCGACACATTCTCCGACCCTGCCTGACCCCATCGGATGCCGGCAATGAAACCGTGACAGACTCGGCTGATCCGTTTGATTTGGATCGCTTCATCCAGGCACAGAATCGAGACTATGAGCGGGCGCTTTCGGAGGTGCGGGCGGGCCGGAAGCGCACCCACTGGATGTGGTACATCTTTCCCCAGCTTGCGGGGCTCGGCCGCAGCCCAACATCTCGGCGCTACGCGATCAGTGGAATCGAGGAAGCCAGGGCCTACCTGGCGCATTTGGTTCTGGGAGTCCGGCTAGCGGAGTGTGCTGAAGCGGCCTTGGGTGTGGAGGGCCGATCGGCGGTCCATATCTTCGGCTCACCCGATGACATGAAGCTGCGGTCGTGCGCCAGCCTGTTCGCACGGGTGAGTCCCGGGGGTTCGGTCTTCCACCGGTTGCTGGAGCGGTTCAGCCGGATCCGGAGACGCTTCGGTTGTTGGGGGACAGGGAAGGGTAGGGACGGCGCCCGCGGTTGCGGGCGCCCTTGTTTTGATGTTGGTGTGCCGACGGGCGCGCCGGAGGCGCGCCCGTACATCTGGCCCCGATCCCTGGGCGTGGATTGGCGGCATGACCCCAGGTCGCTTCAGCGACCCACCTGGCCGAGCCGCGGCTTGAGCCGCGGGGGAACGGGGAGGGGTCCGATACAAAGGGCCGGGCAGGCCGCACCCCTACGGACGCCTCGGACACTCTTGGTGCGGAGGCGCGCCCGTACATCATCTGGCCATGATCCCTGGGCGTGGATCAGCGGCATGGCCCCAGGTCGCTTCAGCGGCCCACCTGGCCGAGCCGCGGCTTCAGCCGCGGGGGAACGGGGAGGGGTCCGATACAACGGGCCGGGCAGGCCCGGCCCCTACGGACGCCTCGGGAAAAGTGTCCCATTTTCACCCGCCACGGATGTCCAATATTCAACCGCCGCCTTCATCCAGCCGCGATTGTCTCAGGCCCTCGAAGCGCGAAGCAGCAACTTTATCATACAATAAAACATATGGAATTCATGGCACACATGCTATACTGTATGATTATCTTGACTTTCAATGGCAACAATCTATTATTAGATATACATATCACCAATGCATATGGTTAACTATATGAACAGTGCCGCTTTGACCGACCTACTCGCCCCACTCAGCGCCCGACGCGAACAGCTGGGAATGAGCCAAGCTGAGGTCGCCCGCCTGGTCGGTACCACCCAGACCACCGTGTCTACCCTGGAACGAGGGGTGGTGGACGCACGCCTCGGAACCCTGCGAGAGGTGGCTCGGGTCCTGGGGATGGACGTCCGCCTGATCCCCAGGGAAATCCTGCCGGCAATCGATGCCCAACTACAAGCCTTCCAAAGGGCGGGAAGCAATGCAGGCGAGGAGGAGCGGCCGCTCTATACCCTGATGGACGATGACGATGATGACCAACATCATCACGAAGACGACATTGACGCGCAGGACGACGAGGTCTGAACGATGACCAGGTCCGCCGAAGTCGACGTGCTGGGGGTCTGGCTCGGCGAACGCCGAGTCGGGACCTTGGTCCGCCTGCCCGACGATCGGATCACCTTTGCGTTTGACCCCAGCTACGCCGAAGACACCCAGCGTCCAGTCCTGAGCCTTGGGTTCAAGGGTGAACAAGGTGGGCTGGTTACCCCACCGACAGCCAAGACGAAACTGCCGCCGTTCTTTGCCAACCTGCTTCCAGAGGGCCGGCTGCGCGCCTACCTGGCGGCGCGGGCTGGCACCAAGGAGGTACGGGACTTTCCATTGATCGCGGTATTGGGCGAAGACCTGCCCGGCAATGTCATTGTCAAACCGGAAGGGGTCGGAGAGGCTCCTCGACAAGTGAAGATGGATGCCGACGGCATCCGCCCACCACTCAAGTTCTCGCTCGCTGGGGTGCAGCTCAAGTTCTCGGCGGTGGAAGCCGCCACCAGTGGGCTGACCATTCCCGTGTCCGGCGTGGGTGGCGATTGGATCGTCAAGCTGCCCTCACCGGTCTACGCCGGGGTGCCAGCCCATGAGTACCAGATGCTGGAGCTGGCCCGCGCTATCGGAATCGCGGTTCCGCAAACTCGCCTGATAGACGCCGAGTCGATTGCAGGGCTGCCGGCCGATGCCCCGTTGCCGGAGCGTCAAGTGCTGGCGATTCGGCGGTTTGATCGCGCGGAGGGCCAGCGGATCCATATGGAAGATTTTGCGCAGGTCTTTGGCGTGTATCCCGACGACAAGTACAAACGAGCCAGCACCGAGAGCATCGCCAAGGTTCTCTACGCCGAGAGTGGGCTTGAGGCAGTCCTGGAAGTGGTGCGGCGGATGGTCTTTACCATCCTGATCGGCAACGCCGACATGCACCTCAAGAACTGGTCGCTGATTTATCGGGATGGGAGGAGCGCCGAACTTTCGCCTGGGTATGACTTCGTGGGGACGGTGGCGTACCTCCCTGGAGACCGGAACCTGGCCCTGAGCCTCGGTGGCACCAAGGTGATGGCCAGGATCGACCTCGATCGATTCGCTCGCTTTGCCAACAAGGTCGGCGCACCGGCCCTGCCGATATCGACGGTGGTCGATGAGACGGTCCGTGCGTTCAAGCTGGCGTGGCGGAACCTGGAGATGCCGGCCAAGCTACCGGCGGCACACCGCGAGATCCTGGAGGAGCACCAGAAGTCGCTGGCACTCTGGAGGCTGGGGTAGGGATGGCGTCCGCGGTTGCGGGCGCCGTTGTTTTGATGTTGGTGTGCCGACGGGCGGGTTGTGTCGGCGTCTGGTCGGCCCACCCTCACGGGTGGGCCTCTTCGTTGTGACGACCATGGGGGCGCGCGTGGGGATTGTCGTATGTACGTGGGGACGAGCGTCCGCCGGGATGTGGTGGTGCGACGGAAAGGCGCAACGATGGTTGTCACACCGGGCAGGGCTGGTCGCGTAGTAGGGGCGCCCTATAGGGCGCCCGTTGTACCGAATGCCGATGGCACCCGGTTGGACGGCGCCCGCGGTTGCGAGCGCCGTTGTTTGTGATATCCGTGCGGCGACGGGCGCGTTGCGTCGGCCTGTTGTCGGCCCACCCTCACGGGTGGGCCTCTTCGTTGTGACGACCATGGGGGCACCCGGCAGGGATTGTCGTAAGTCCGGGCGGACGAGCGTCCGCCGGGATGTGGTGCTGCGACGGAAAGGCGCAACGATGGTTGTC
>Ga0163150_10002444_pt1 | contig 28430 bp, 32 predicted proteins | sample OliLakLV19P2IB_FD_148628 | JGI IMG/M metagenome (GOLD analysis project Ga0163150, IMG submission 148628) | Freshwater microbial mat bacterial communities from Lake Vanda, McMurdo Dry Valleys, Antarctica - Oligotrophic Lake LV.19.P2.IB | ecosystem: Environmental > Aquatic > Freshwater > Lake >...
GCTGCCGCTGCCAAAAACCCTGCCAGCCGAGATTGCGACGCTCAAGAAACCGCGCGGCAAGAAAGGGGCCAAGTAGTCATGTCCGTTTTTCCCGAGGGGATTGCCGAATACATGCGATACCATCCGCGATTCATGCGCGCAGTGGCGGAAATTGTCGCTCTATCGGAAGACGAAAAACTACCGCGGCACGAGCGGCTCCGTAGTCTGCGACGAATTCGCGATGTCGTGCAACAGGAAATCGACGACACGCTGTTGGCCATCGGTCAGGCCAATGGCGAACTACAAGCCAAGCGACAGGAGCAAACGCCGTCATGAAATGGTACTTGCCAAAACCGATGGAGCGGTACATCGCCGCCTACCAGCCGATCTCCAGTCCGCTGGACGACGCCCAGTTGCGATTCGATGTACTACAAAAAGTCCCCGGTCCCACGACCGCCATTTACGAGATCCTGCAACGCGGACCGCGGACGGATGCGGAAGAAGAATTGTGCAATCAGTACTTGCTGGCCAAGCGCCAGGAAATGAAATCGATGCACCACGAACTGCGCGTGGAAAGATTCGGCCAGCGCGTCGTGTGTCCCAAATCGAACCACCAAAACTGAACGCCGGTAATCCGGCCAATAAACACCAACGCCGGTACTCCGGCAATTAAATCCTCATGCTGCACCTGGCTCCCAATCTGAAACTTCCCGTCGAGGCGGTCACACAGACCTTCGCGCTGTTGGCGCGCCGCGGTGCCGGCAAGACGCACACCGCCAGTGTGATGGCCGAAGAAATGCTGCAGGCCGGTTTCCCGATTGTTTGGCTGGACCCGCTCGGCGTGGCCTGGGGACTGCGGACCAAGTATCCGATCATCATTTTTGGTGGCAAGAAGGCGGACATCCCCTTGGAGCCGACGGCTGGCGCAGTCGTCGCCGATTTCCTGGTGGCCAAACGGGTGTCCGCCATTCTGGATGTTTCAGCGTTCGGCGAAAACGAGATGCGGCGGTTCGTCGGAGAATTTGCCGATCGCTTCTATCGCACCAATACCGAATCGGTCCACTGGTTTGTGGATGAGGCCGACGAGTTCGCTCCGCAACAAGCGGCTGGCGGCCCGATGTTCAAATGCCTGGGTGCGATGCAGAACATCGTTCGCCGCGGACGTGCCCGTGGCATCGGCGTCACGCTGATCACGCAGCGCAGCGCCGTCTTGAACAAGAGCGTCCTGACGCAGACCGAGTGCCTGATCGCGATGCAAACCACTTCGCCGCAAGATAAGAAGGTGATCGACGATTGGGTCAAGGATCACGGCGATGGTGAAGATCGCGACAAAATTATGAAGTCCCTGCCGACCTTGCAGCAAGGCGAAGCCTGGGTCTATTCCCCCGGCTGGCTGAAAACCTTGCAGCGCGTCAAGTTCCGCGCGCGGCATTCGTTCGACAGCAGCTCCACACCCAAGCCTGGTGAAACAAAAAAGGCCCCCAAGACACTGGCCGAGATTGACGTCTCGTCGCTCACCAAAGAAATGCAGGCCACGATCGAACGGGTGAAGGCCGAAGACCCCAAACTGCTGCAACGAAAAATCGCCGACTTGGAAAAGCAGTTGAAATCGAAGCAGCCGGCCCCGTCGAATTCTATCCAGGCGGATCCAGCAGCCACGCAGCGCGCGATTGCCACGGCGGTCGAGCGCGCCGTCAGTGCGGCCAACCGGGACTCGGCCAACACGATCAAGCAGCTCGAACGAAAACTGGCGACCATCCGCACCGGCCTGGAAAAGCTAATCGCGGGGATCGGCACCACCGACCTGGCCAGGCAGGTCCAACCGGCCACCGCCCCAGCTTTTGGCCCGATTCCGACCAGGTCTCCTGCCGCACCGATCGCACCACGTGCCCCTGTTTCGCCCGTGTCGCGGCCTCGGCCCGTTTCCGGCCAATCAGGCGACAGTGGCGAATTGTCGCTAGGAAAGGCCGAACGTGCGATCCTGACGGCCTGTTATTGGATCCGCGAAGATCGCGAGATTACGCCGGCCAAGGTGGCCTTTTACTCGGGCTACGCCAAAGGGAGCGGCGGTTTCAACAACGCCCTCGGTCGGCTCCGTTCCAACTGGCAGATTGCCGGTCTGGCCATCACAGAATCGGGCATAGACACCGTGCAAGACCTGGGCGTCGACGATCGGCCCACTGGCCCCGAGCTGCGTGAGTGGCTTCGCAAGCGAAAGGGGATTGGCAAAGCGGAGAACGGGCTGCTCGACGCCTTGATCGCCGCTTATCCCAATCGCCTCAGCAACGAAGAGTTATCCGCGGCCAGCGGCTACGCGGCCGGCAGCGGCGGGTTTAACAACGCGCTGGGCAAGCTGCGCAGCATCGAAGCGGCCGAAGGTTATGCCCAGCAGGGCGGCACCAAAGCCTCAGATATCTTTTTTGAATAGGACTGAAACGACCATGAACGAATCCAACCACGACGCCTTGGAGCGCAAGCTGCGCGAGCAAGCGTACACCGCGGCCAACAGCGTGCTCAAAACGCTGCTGAACTATCTGTGCGCGCCGGACATGCTGCCCCCCGGTTATGGCATCCACTTCGTTTGCATGCAGGGGAAGAGCGACCTACTTCTGTTTGACGAAAATGGAGCGATCGACCTGCCGAGGCAGACGATTGCCGACAACATGCCACCGCCGACGGTCCTCGACGATCTGCTGGAAATGGCGGATGTGGCCCGCGAGCGCAGCGGCCTGCCGAAGCTAGACCATTTCTTCCGCAAGCCGTCAGACGCAGGAACCAACGGAAGCGAGGTGCCCGGTGGCTGAAAACAGCAAAATCGAATGGACAGACCACACCTTCAATCCGTGGCGAGGTTGCAGCAAGGTTCACGCCGGCTGCGCGCACTGCTACGCCGAAAGCCTGAGCGGCAGAAACCCCGGCACGCTCGGGGTCTGGGGACCAAACGGAACGCGAGTCGTGGCGGCGGAGAGTGCTTGGAAGCAGCCCGTGAAATGGAATCGCCAGGCCATTTTGCGTTGTTTGGAGTGTGGTTCAACTTCACTGCCTGAACCGATGTCGCGAGGTGCCTTGATCGGTGACCACGGTTGGGAGTTTGAATGCCAGTGCGGTGCCAGCAAATACTCGGTGCAACGGCAAAAGGTGTTTTGCGCGTCGCTGGCCGATGTGTTTGAAGATTGGCCAGGGCCGATGATGGTCTCGGGAAAACAACCGATCTATTTGGGCAAAGACTTCCGCGCTTCTAGCGGAGAGCGCCTGACGATGGCCGACGTTCGCGCTCGTTTGTTCGCCTTAATCGACGCGACGCCGAATCTCGATTGGATCATTCTTACGAAGCGGCCGGAAAACGTGCTGCGGATGTGGCCGGCGCTCGTATGTGAACACTGCGCAGAAAACCGCTGCGGATTTCATCGAGCGAACGCCGCGATGGGCGGAAACTCGGAGACGTTTCGCGACAACGTCTGGCTGTTGACCAGTGTCAGTGACCAGGCGACGGCCGACGTGATGATTCCCGAGCTGCTCAAGTGCCGCGACCTGGTGCCAGTGTTGGGTGTGTCTGCCGAGCCTCTGCTGGGGCCGGTGGATTTGCGATACCTACAGCCCCGCGACCCGGCTGTTGAGATAGACGCTCTAAATGGGACGCACGGCGTGTATCGTCCACACCAAGGGAAATCGGCTCGGCTCGACTGGGTGATCTGCGGCGGCGAATCGGGATACCAGGCACGGCCGCTGCACCCGGACTGGGCACGGGCCTTGCGCGATCAGTGCTCTGCCGCCGGCGTACCATACTTTTTCAAGCAGTGGGGAGAATGGGCGTCACAGTTGGCGACCGGAGACTTGGGGACGTTACAACCCAGGGAGATTCAACGGATCCACCAGCAGTCGGAATCGAGTGGTCGCGTGATGTTCATGTGCAGCAACGGCGCGACCAATCCGTTTGACGGCGGAAAGAATCGCGAAACGTTCTTTCGCGTCGGCAAGAAGCTCGCCGGGAACCTGCTCGACGGTCGCCAGCATTTGGAGTTTCCTAAGAGCTATCACCATGTTCAAAGAAAAGGACGGTGCGCAAATGAATCACCGAAGTAACCATCCGCGCGGCTCACCTAGAGATATCCTTGTGCGTTTAGGAAGAACCAAACGCGATGTCCAGCACCATATTGAGCGACGCCAATTTCCAGCAACAGTTCGTGGCTGTGGACCTTTAAGCAACATTGGCCCCAGCGCGGCGGGCCTGAATGCCGCGCGACCCAAGGAGGATAGTTGTAATGCGAAAGATTTTATTGGCCGGGATACTGGCCTCGTGTGCGATGCTCATGGCACCCGATTCGGTCGAGGCCGGTTGTCGCGGCGGCTGTGGTCGCGGCGGTCTATTCCGCGGCGGCGTTCGGGCGCGGATCGCCTCTCGCTGGCATGGCCGCTGTGGTCTGTTTGGTGGCCGGTTCCGCGCGGAATCGTGCCATAGTAGCTGTAATTCGGCGAACTGCCGTTGAGGTTTGAACGCGTGGAAAACACGCCGCGCTGTGGCTGGAGCCCTTAGCAGTGCTGCGTGCAATGTTCCTCGGTCGGAGCCAAGGAGGGTCCGACCGGGGCTTATAACTCACTTATATTTATCGAGGGAACCATGAAAAACGGCCTGAGCCAGATCTACATGCAGGCGCTGATCGCTGCCTTCAATCGGGACTTTTCCCCCGGCTCGCCGGTCGTACTACGAACCGATAGCGGACCGGTCGATACCATCGTCGAGTCGCACGCCTGGATCCTGGGGGGCGTGCCCGTCGCGAAGTTCCAGGGAGTCAGCGGAGCCTACGAGATCGAAGGCCGCGTACGATTTCGCCGCGTGGCCGCCACGCAGGAGACACGCCGTGCGAGTTGATCTGCTGACCCGCATCGCCGATTTTTTGGAGAACGTCCTGGACGATGAGCACTATGACCACGGTCGGATCACGAACGACGAACTGCAGGAACAACAAAGGAACTCTGGTGTATTTCGCGGAACGGCGAGATTTTAATCCGGCATTCAAGCGATTTGACAACATTCGAAATAAGCTAAGTGAACTCGGAAAATGGAGCGACTGCGCGCGAATCTCGTAAGGTTTATTCGCTGACATGCAATTTGCAGGGCCTACAATCCAGGTAGTTGAGCTTGCTCGGCTTTTGCCTTTTCTCGCGCCGCCCGCGCTCTAATCCAGGCAGCAACGGTCTGCACGGCCAGCGTTGTCGGATCATTGCTCGGGGCAAAATGAACTCGTGTTGTGTGGAATTTGAAAGCGGCGTTCGACATATCGTCAGCCGCAACGCCATTCGCAAAATCAAGGAAACCAAATCGTGAAAACGCTTTTTCTCTGTATCGCAATATTGTTGCAGTATTGTTTGGTCGGAGTACCGACGGTGCCAGCCGCTGCGGCGGAAACCTACACCCTCACGCTCACCATGCCGGCGGTACCCGCGGGCATCGGCATCACGCATCAAACGGCCAAGTTGGGCGAGGTAACCGCTACTGTCCCTGCCAGCACAGACCAGATCACGCTCGACATCCTGTGGCCCGGTCACCCTCCCGGCGCGCCGATCGAATCGTATACCGTGGAAACTCGCTTTGAACGGGGCGACACCAAAGGCGAATGGCTGACCCAGCGCGTCGACCCGCCCGAGGTCTACGTCCCGCCGACGATTCCCAAGCCAGCTCCCGTCGCCGCCTACACTTGGCGAAAAAAAGTCGTCACGCGACCGCCTGTCCAGCCGCCTCCCGCTGGCACCAAAAAGCTGATCGACAGCACGTCGCTGAGACTGATTGGTGGTTGGAAAGTGCCTCAGACGCATATCGAAGGGCAACGCCTGACGATGGCGTTCACACCGGGTGGATTGGCAGTCGATGGCAAACGCATATATGCCATCCACAATGCTGGCGTCCAAGAGTTCTCCGCGCCGGCGATGGGCACCGGCGAAAACTACAACGCCTGGCCCGAGCTGACGCCGGTGAAGTTCTTTCCGGATCTGTACGCGCCAGCAGTCGAAGCGAACAAAGCTTATGCCGCGCCCGATCCGCACGGCCTGGCGATGCTGGATGGCAAGCTGCATGTGACCGGACGAACGAGGTACGGCTCGCCGCCGCCGCTGAATGGATTCATCACGCGCGAAGGAGATAGCGCGGCTCACATGCCGGCTGGGACGACAGCGCAAAAGCATGGGGGCGGACTGTGCACGATTCCCGAAGCATTCGCGACCAAGTACTTGCAAGGCAAAACTGTGGCCGTTGGCTTTGGTGGCAGCACTTCGGGGCAAGGCTACACCGCCGGACCGTCGCTGGTCGCCGCCGCGTCGATCGACGACCCCACGCCAATCGACTTGATTGGCTTTGGCAATTTTGACACGCAGGATCCAAATGACCGTGAACGGCGGTTTCCCGATTACGAAAAGGGGATCGAATGGGTGCTGCCGCCCAAGGATGGTGTCGGCTATTGGGCCTTGGGGAAAGTCCGCGCTGGTCCGGTCTGGATTGATACGCCGAATCGCCAGGGCGTTTTGTACTGGTCGACGCAGGCGACAGGTCTGTTGAGCTATGCTCCGCAGGGTGAAGCGGGCGGCGACAACCGGACCAACAAACAGCGGTTGTACATTTACGACCCGGATCAAATCGCACTGGTGGCCAGCGGGCAGAAAAAACCGAATGACATGCGTGCCAAGTTCTACGAGTGGACCGCCTGCACGCCGATTCCAAGCAAAGCGGGCGATGGCACCACGATGATCGGTGAAGTGGTGGGCGCTTGCTGGTACGCAGACCGCTTGTACCTCTTGCACCGCTGGATCACCGCCGGCAGCTTCGAGCCGTATCCGATCGTCGCGGTGTATGAGATCAAGGAGTAATCATGTTTCTGTGGATCTTTAAACTGTTCGCTCGGGTCTTCTGGTACCGGCCACCAGAGAGCCGGAAACATTACCGGATCTTCATCGCCAGCACGATCGACGCGGAACTGAGTCATTGGGACATGCACGACAAGGGGGACACTTACGAATCGAGTGAATGGCTGGAGTATCAGAAATGACCGACCGACAAATTGGCTATCCGGCAACCTGGTCCCCCTGCAAGAGCTACCGCTACACCCTGTGGCGGCGGTGGAACAATTGGGGTGAGCGATACGTGCAGTTCATCGGATTGAATCCGTCGACGGCGACCGAATTGATCGACGACCCCACGGTCCTGCGCTGCATCAACTATGCGAAGGCCTGGGGATACGACGCCATGTGCATGACCAACCTCTTTGCCTACCGCGCGACCAATCCAAAAGTGATGAAAGCCGCGGCGGACCCGATCGGTTGGATGAATGATCATTGGCTGAGGGAGATTGGTCAGCGTGCGGATGCGCGCCTCGCTTGCTGGGGTGCGCACGGCAAACACATCGGTCGCGCGGAGGGCGTGCTGCGAGAATTCGCCGAACGCAACCTGCCGCTGCACTGCCTCAGCGTCACCAAAAGCGGCGAACCGGGCCACCCGCTCTACCTCCGCGGCGACCTCAGGCCGGTGCCGTATGAGTGATTCCGCGCGGAATTCTAGAATTCTGGCCAATCGTTTACCCCTGCAATCGCTCCGGCAAATCGTTGAGCATTTCCGTGGAGAGATTCACGGCCAACAGCGCATTGCGTAGCAATCCCTGCTGCTTTTCGTTTTCGGTCGCTACCGCCTCGGCCAGTGATCGCTCTAGAAGCTCAATGACCTTGGCATGCGCCCGCATCGCGCCGACGGCCCCTCTAAGAACGCACGGTGCACATGGCCCTTTCTTTTCCACGACGGCCGGCGCGGTGGCATCCGCCACACCTGCCGCAGATTTCTTGCCGCCGCACGACCCGCACTTCTTCCTTGCCGATGGCTCCGGTGACACCGTCCCGATCGTGGCCAGCCCGCCCGTCCGACTCGCATTTCCGGGTCGATGTTCGATTTTCAGTGGCATGATTTATGGTCCCGTTCCCGTTGGGTTGACAGTGCAAGTCAACTCCGACCAATCAAACCCCCAGGCGGCGTGCGAACTGATACTGGCCGGTACGCCGAGATTTTCAGTTGCCAGACAATCAAAAGGTGTCGCGTGCCAGGCACCGTACCAGATGATCTCAATCGGGAAAGCGTCATTGCCGGTAGTCAATGTGTTTTTCCAGCGACATCCCAGCTCCTCATCGCTCTCAACGCTGAGTATTGATGAAACTGGATCATTGGCCGGTGCCGACCCAAAATCCCACAGCAGTAATTTTAACTGCGTAACTATCGGGTCTTCGCTGATCACGTGGTCGTGATCATCTTGGTGCGTACAACTGTCGCTATGGGCGAAATTGTTCAAGCCGACCCACAGCGTTTCCAAAGGCGGATCAAAATGCCACTGGTCGTCGCCGGTCCCGACGAATTGCAGTTCGTCGCCATACTCAATTCGTTCAATCTCCACGGTCACCACTTCGTCGACCGTTTGCGTCCAGTTCCCGTCCCGCCAACTGCCGGAGATACAACATGGGCAGACCGCATCTGACGTATCACAGCAGCAATCCGCGTGCATTGCTAGCGAGTCACCGATCCACAACAATTGATTGCCTAACCAGACTGGCATATCACACCTCCTCGCATTCCGTACCGGCGATTGAAATTTCTTCCACGCAAACGCCAACGACATGCCCGCCCTCGCCGACGACTAGCGTATTCATCACCAAAATAAATTCATCGCCTGTGCCCTTTTTGAATTCGATACCCGGCGGAACCTTGCCGCGATATTCCGCCAATTGGCATAGCTCGCACGAATCGTATGGCCCCTGGTAGGCAATATGCGCGTTGGTTACCACTGCACTCCCTGTGGCAGTCGAGACTACCCAGCACTTCCCTTGGTACTTCACCCACTTGCCAACCGCATCGGCTAGATCGGTCGTTGTGATAATCGGGTCGGTGACAACTGGCGTGTAGCTGGTATTTTGCGAATCGTCTTTATCTGAGCAAGTATCGCACGAATTCGTCAGTTCATACTTAATCAGCAGATTGCAGCCATCGCACGAATAGTATTTTTTAGGTGGTGCCTTCGGGGTGAAAAGAACCTCTGCGCCCGTCCAGGTCGGCGTGTCGCTGGTAATCTGCCAGCAAGTATCGTCGTCGTCCCGCTTCACAAAATCGCCGACCGCGTACCCATGCCCGACCATATCGGAATACGTCACAATCACATCGGGCATCGACTCGGCACACTCGGTCAATTCCCACAAATTGCAGCAGGCACATTCTGATTCCGTATCCTCCGCCGCTGGCACGCAATCCGTGTACACTTCCAGGACGGTGACTTCGTTACTGGTGCCGATTCCGCATTGCGTAGCTGGATCGTCTGCCTCGCTAATCCGATAACACTTTCCATCTGCAAGCCGTGCCACCTGCCCCAGATATTCCCGCAGGTCGAACGGCTCGGCCTCGGAATTCAGTGCCCGATAAGCGTAAATCACTTCTGGCGATTCGGCGGTACACTCGGTCAGCATCACACAGCCGCACAGGTCGCAATCGTTGCCGATATAGACCATCCCCGCGCAGGCAGAGGGATTCTCCGAATCGCATTCGTCGTAGCCGGTGACTTTCCAGCATTCGCCCAAACGCCGAAAGACGGCTCCCGCTGTGATCATTTCCGCAGCGGTCGCAGTTCCCAATGGCCCGTTGAATAGATACCGCAGGTCGCACTTCACCTCGATCGACTCGGGCGGCTCGGTTTCATCGCCGCAGCGAACCAGGGTGTAGCAATAGTTACATTTGCCGCACGCTTCTTGGGCGGAGACAATCGTGACCGTCTGCGTCCCCAGTACCTTAGGATCACTGATCGACACCGTGTAGCAGGTGCCGTTATCCAGCTCGACAATGCGGCCGTCGTACTCGGCCAGATCCTGATTGGTGTACAGTACTGTAGAGGCACCCCCGGCACATTCGGTCAGCTTCCACTGGGCATTGCAATTCGGGCAGCTCGGATACGTCGCCACGATGACCACGCAGACCGCCGCCGTACACTCGGGATCTTCTTCTTCATTCCGCAGCCGCACGCGGTAACACTGACCATTGGCTTCCTTCACAATCAGATCGTTGTCTGCCTCGTACGACAGATCATTCTTGACATAGCGGTCGATCCATTTTTCACTGTCGGTGCAGTGCGTCAGCACGTACTCGACCGATTCGGAGTCGCTGCCGACGCCGATCCTCACAATCATCTCCTGCTCTGTCTCGCCATCCGGCGGAGACAATAGTTCGATCGGCCCCGATTCAGCACTGTTGAGATATGTCTGACCAGCGACAGGCACTGCAAAGCGATGATCTTCATTGATGACATTGACCCGCGCAATACAGACGCCGCTGACCTGTGCCACGCCAATCTTCTCGCTGGGAATTGGCTCCACTAGGATTGCGTAGCGCTGCTCTACCGGCTCGGCCACCGTGTCGGCGTCGAACCATAGATTTAGCGGATCCATTTGATCCAGCAGCAGTTCGCCGAGTTGCAGCACACTGCCGCGCGCCAAGTTTCCGCCGCTGCTATTCCTGAGCTTGATCCGGTCGCTGGAAAAATGCCCTGCCTTCGTCGGCCCCGGCCTTTCCGCGCCGTATTTGTGGGCTTCCACGATGTCGACCAAGTGATTGACAAACGCTGCGCTTTTTAACGACGCCGGTGGGTAGCCTTGCCCCTGTGCAGCTTTGTCGGACATGATCAGCTCCAGCCGAAGGTTGAAGAAAAGTCGATCTCGTCATAGACCCGTTCGATATGCACTCGCGATGGCTCCTTCGTGGGAAACCCGGCCGCGAACGAGTCCTGGAATTCAATCCAGGCATAGTGGTGACCCTTCTTGACGATGCCGGTGATTTCACCCAGCGTCAGCGACGATTCGTTCGGAATGATGATGAACTGATAGCTGAGTTCCGCTTCCTTTTCGCTCCCGTCTCCGCCGCTCGCTCCGGCAAATAGCATTTCGCCGCCGGCCCAGACCAGAAACGGATTCAGATTCACACTGCCGGTGGCGTTCCCCAGAATTTTTACGAAATTGAGATTCACCACCCCCTCGGGATGTCGGAAATTACAGGTCAATTTCAAGGCGGGAATGATGATATCCGCCCCTTCGATTTCTCCCTCGCGCGTCACCCCGATCGAACTCTTGAACATGTTCGCCAGGCTCGGTCCCAAGTCGGGATAACTGGCCATGTGCTGCTTGGCCGCCTTGATCTTCACAGTCGCCCCCGACGTATCGAATGAGAAGTCGTAACTGCCGGTCTCGTGCTTTTTCGGTCCGTACGGCACCGTCACGATGTAGCGTGCATATCCGTCAGGATCGACTTGGATGTCTTGGCGATAGAGCACGCCGGAGAGCGCGTACAACGTCGACGGTGTCCCGGTTTTGGCATACAGCCGCACAATCGAATCGTTCGGCTCGCCGGCCGCCAGGTGACGCATTGTCAGGCTCGGCGGCTCCATCGTGCTGGCCCGCGAATCGGGAATTTCGTCGAAGGTAAAGTTCGGCATGGCGCTAGTTGGTCCGGGTTTAGGCCCCCATGACCGGGCCTTTCTTCTGCTTGATATCCTTCAGATGTTTGTTAATCTGTTTCAATTCATTCAGTTCGGGCTTGTCGGCCCCTGCGCGCAGCGCCGCGCCACTAAAGGCTCCAAAGATGTCGTCACTGATTTCACCACTCTTCTTGGGAATAAACTTCCCCCGATTGGCGTCGTCATTGCGTGCCGCTGCGGCCGCCCGTGCGGCCTCAGCCGCCGCTTGCTCGCGTAGTTTCCGCAGCTCTTCGACGGCCGCATCGGCAGCCATTTGGGCCGCGTTCGCACCACCATCTACCTCCGCCTTAAAATCGTCTGTCGACTTATCAGTATCCGCATCGGCCTGCTGCTTCATCAGATCCAGCACGCTCAGCGCATTACCTGCCATCAAGTCAATGTCTTCCGATACGCCCCCACTGATTAACTTGCGAATGTCGTAATTGAGATTCTGCCCCGCATATTCCATCAGCCGTTCGTTTTCTTTGATGCTATCTTCGATTTCCTGTGAACTACGAACCCCGTATTCATAGTTGGGATCGTGTTGGCTACCGCCGGGCGCTAAGGTTGCGTTCACATACGTTCCCTTCCACGGACCAGAGGTATGTTTCGTTAACGGATGACCCAGTCCGCCGGGCGCTAAGTCTGCGTTGTATTGCTTCCCACCTGGCTTGAACTCGGGATCCATGAATTTCTGACCCTTGGCCTCTGCTTCCTTTGCTTGTTTTAGGGCGACTTTATCCAGGTCTCTTTTATCTGTGTATTCCTGCACTTTTTTCACTGCTTGGTCGCGGGCCTCCTTTTGCCTTTCATCTAAATCCGTGCCGTCCCCAAATACACTCCACAACATCGGGCTATCGATAATCACACCGCTGACGTTTTTCACGGCCTGCTTCCACGTCTTGATGACCCATTCGAGGGCGCTAGCAAATCCCTTAATGATGCCGCCGGTGAAGATGTCCCACACCATAGCCATCGCTTTCACGGCCTTTTTCCAGGCACCTTTGAAATTGCCACCGAGAATGTCTTTGCCGATTCCACCAATCATGTCACCAAACGCGCCTCCAAAAGCTTTACTGATCTTTGCAATACCTTGCAGCATGGCCACCTTGAGTCCGGTAATCGCGATCTGACCCGCCAGCGCCAGATTCCCCGCGCGCAGCGCATCCATGATGCCGCCAAACGTGGTGCTGAACGTGTTGCCCAGCTCGGCCAGCAGACTGAACATGTTGTTCGTGGCGATGCGTCCAGATTTGGTGAACTGCGACCAGGCATAGACCGAACCGATCAGCGCAGCGACAATCAGACCAATTGGGCTGAACACCAATCCCAATACCGTGGCAATGGTTGAAAGCAGTGCTGCCACACCGCCGATGGCGATGGCGATAAATTTGAAGGCCAACGCCAAACCCATCACCACTGAACCCGTCGCGACTAACACGATTCCAATCTTGGCCAGAATGCCAAACAGGTGCTGATTCTCGCGCACCCATTTGCCGACTGAAGTCGCCACGCGCTGCGCACCCTGAATCATGTCCTTCATCGCCGGCACAATGGCCGCACCCACCGTGATCGCCATAAATCGAATCGACTTGGACAGGTTCCCCAGCATGTCCCCGAATTCTTCGGCCGCCGCGGCGTCCTCACTGCTCAACACAAATCCCAGTTCGCGTGCCTCTTCACGCAGCGCCTGTAGGCTGTCCAGCATCGGTATCAACTGCGGGCCACTCTTGCCAAACAGCTCAATCGCTTTAGCCGCCTTTTTGGACGGATCTTCAATGGCAGCGATCAGAGCCGCGTACCGATCAAAGTCTTCGATCTTCTTCCCTTGTTTGGCCAGCTTGAGCAGCGCCATTTCGACCGTTTCGATCGACGTGCCGGACTGTTCGGCGGCGTGCGATAGTTCGCTGAGCGATTCGACCGAAACACCGGTCCGGTCGCTCATGTCTTTGAGTTTGGAAGCGAAGTTCTCAAACGTCTTGACGGCATAAATAAGAGGACCAACAATCGCCGATCCGGCTGCCGCGATGATCGCCCCGATCTCGGCGATTTCAGTGCTAAAACTTCTCAAACGTTTGCTGGCATCGGATAGACCGCGTACGAATGCGCCATCTTTCAGCGTCAATTCGACAAAGGCCCTTCCCGCGCGGATATCGCCGGCGTCTGCCATCGTTCAGCTCCATTAAATACAGTCAGCGTCATTCCCGCGCAGGCGGGAATCTAGCATCGCCGGTACTCCGGCCAATCAACACCTCGTCAACTGCTCCAGCAGGATCGGGTTGTACGGAATCTTTTCGGCCGCCCCGGCCTGCGCAGCTCCCTGTGTCATGCCGAGCATCCGCGCCTTGCCGAGTGCCATCCAATACAGTTCACCAAGCGTCAATCCGCAGACGGAGACGCCGCAGAAACCGGCCAGCTCGTAGCACTGGATAACTGGGTCAGTATTTTCTTGGTTTCCGTTTGCACTCGCTGATCCATCGCCTCGAGTACTTGCCGCTCCAGTTCGGGATCGTTGATCGCTGCCATCGCCTTCAGAAATCCCGCTTCTTCGAACTTCTGATTCTGTGCGGCGATCGCGGTCAGAAGATCCCGCTTCCGCTCGGGGAAAAAATCTTTGATGGCCTCCAGCAATGCGGCCGTCGCATCGTCGATCGCGTTACCGACCAGTGCCTCCCCAAACTGCGTCTGTGTCACCTCCTTGGCGTCGTTTTCACACAACACCCAGAGCACATTGACTAGCAGGCAGGGATCGTCAGACATCTGACTGTAGGCATTCCCCTCGACATCGGTCAGATTCACGTTGCACCTGGAGCGCACGCTCTGAATCTTGGGAGCGTCCAGCTTGACGATCCACTCGCGCTTATTGGCATCTTTAAAAACGGGCATCTTCTTCTCCTGCACTAGTTTGTGTTATGTCATTCCCGCGCAGGCGGGAATCCAGTATCGTCGGCACTCCAGACCGCACTACACCGCCGCGTCCAACACATCCAACAACACGGTCAGCTTCAACACCGATTCGTCCGTCGTGCTGGGGTTTGAAACGGCCACGTAATTCATGGCATCGCCGCCGACGGGATTCGCCGTGCCCCCTGTCACATCCCAGACTCGCGGCACGTTGGCCGTTAGGTCGACGGCCAGTATGTTGTTGTCCGAGATGATCTCTCGAAAATCGCAATGCGCCGATCCGCTCGACTCCAATGCCAGCAGTGACATTTTTGGGCCGTTGAAGTTGAATGGCAGCTTGCTTCGCACGCAGACCACCACCTGGGTCAGGTTGGAGGGCAATGTGCCGGTGCCTTCATCAAACGGCACCGACGTACCCGACACCGTCCCCACCGTCACGCCGTACAACACACCTCCATCCCAATGGATGTCGACACTGGCACCGGTGGTAATGCCGTGGCCGCCCGAGGACATTGTGATTGTGCCGGTGTCGCCATCGGTTCGTGTGGTCAACTGTCCCGCTTTGCCGACGGGAATGGTGACTTCGTACTGATACAAGCCGCTATTGGTGCGCACGTTCTGCCGGCTGATTCGCGCGCCGGAACCGTCGACGATAATACTGGCATCTACTTGCGGCATTTGTGCCACCTCGCTGGCTGTGTCTATTGGTCGGAGTACCGACATTGGGTGCCACTGCTGGCTTGTCCAGCAGTGCTTGTCTCTGCGCGTCCTTCGCGCTCTCTGCGTCCTCTGCGGTGCAGTATTTATTTGTCGGAATACCGACCTTACGGCGTGTTGTCTGCCGCCCAGATTGTCTTGAACGTGGCCGCTTCGGTGCTGCTGCCATTGCTCACAAAAATCTTGGTGATCGGATCCCCGGTAAACGGGTTCTCGTCCCCACCCTCAATGTGAAACACCCTGGCTTCATTCGCCGTCAGTGCCAAAGCGGCAATCGAGTCATCGGCCGCGTCCTGGAATTCGCAGTGAATCTTGCTAGTCGCACCCGGCACGATATATCCCGCATCCAGCGCGATCAGCTTGAGGTTGTCCCCGTCAATGTCGGCATTGATCTGCACCCGTGGGGCCACCACGACGTTCGTCAGGTTCGTCGGCAAATCGTCCCCAATCCCCAGGTCAAACGGCACACTCGTACCGGAGACAGTGCCGACCGTCACGTCGTACTGAATGCCGCCGTCCCAATGGATGTCGACGGCCATCCCGGTGGTAATACCGTGATCGCCCGAGGACATTGTGATGGTGCCGGTATTGGCATCGGTACGCGTGGTCAGCTGTCCCGCCTTGCCGGCGGCGATCGACAGGTCCCGGTTGGAATTGCCATCGGTAACCACCAGCATGGCGCGACTGATGGGCACGCCACTTCCACTCACGCTGGCTGAGTAATTGAGCTGAGCCATTTATGTATCCTCTTGCTGTTACGATTCCGCGCGGAATTTTGGTTATTGCGAGTGCCACTGCTGGCTTGTCCAGCAGTGCTTTCTTGCATTGCGAGCTTTGCTTCGCAGTGTTTACTGGTCGGAGTACCGACCTTCGCCGGTACTCCGGCCAATAAACTCAGACGTACAACTGCGGCGGGCGGCCGTAGCCTCGGCTCGGCGTGGCGGTGAACTGGGTCGTTTGCTCACCGGCCAGTGGCATGCCGTTTTGCATGGAGAGTGAGCAATCTCCGTCAAAGCCCTTACCGGTGGCATGGTCCTTGGTCCGGATCGCCTTGGCCGATCCGGCCGCCGCCGCCACGCGCAGCGCTTCGTAGTTGGCGTCGGTGGTGTCGTTGATCATGGTCCACTCGATCGACACCGTGCGCAGGGTCGGATCCTCGGTCTTGATCGGCACCGTGGTGCTATCGCCGCGCACCGTGGTATCTCCTTTTTCGATGTCGAGGTTGTAGGCAATATCCTTGACGTTCTCGAGCAGCGTCGCGGCAGTCGAGCCGGTACCGCCCACGTAGATTCGACCCTCGAAACCCATCTTGGTCGTAGGCATCGCTAGCGCTCCTTAAAAAAGCACAACCGGCCTCGCACGCGCAACGAAAAAACGGCGCGCGCAAGGGTGCAGCCCTGCACGGCCGTTTGTGTTGCATTGCATCGCGTGGATCAGACGCGGTGTCGTGCGAAGTCGGTTGTTATGGATGTGGTCTTGTTAGTGAAGCATTTCCTTGAATGTCGGTACGCCGACCAATCAACACTGCCGGCCAATCAATCACTGCCTCCGATGCTGCCTTCCCAGCTACCGCCAAAACGTGGCGCAGCGCGTTCTAATGCCGGACCCATCGTCGGTCGTGCTGGATAAATTTCGCCCATGTAGTCGCCGCCAAATTCGTGTGCTCGACCTGCCTGGCCGATCACACTGGCCGCAAATCCAATCACTGCCCCATCCTGCTCCGCCTTGTAGCGAATCGCTCGACGGTAGTGGTTGCGTTTCCGCGTGTGCGGCGGGCTACCGGCTGGCGAGGGATCGGGCGAACTAATGATCGAGGCTTTCGCATCTTTGCTGATGCTGGCAGCCGCGTGACCAAAGTTCTTAAAGCCGGCCTTTTTGGCGGCTTCCAATACCTTGTGCGTCGTGTCTTCGATTTTTTTGAGGACCAGACTCCACATCAGACTGCCTCTGGGATCTCGCGATCCGTGCGGAATGTCACCCGTACAATGGCGGTAAACTGTTTCAATTCGCGCAGGTGCTTGGTGACCGGCGAGACCACGATCTTGCAGCTCTGCCAGACCATGTCGATCGTCTCGCTCTCGGCGATCCGCTGCTGCGAGCAGGCCTCGACCACTTCTTGCACCAGCAGCGTCATCTCGTCGACGTTCGCTTTGGTGACGCGCCCCGTTTCCTCGTCGTAGTCTTTTGGTTCAAATTTGCGCCGGATCAAAATATCGACCGGGCAGAGGTAGCGCAGTTTTCCGCGCGAAGCACTCTCCACAACCTGTTCGTGGATGACACCGGTCACATCGATCCGCGGGGGATTCTCCCCCTCAATCGCGTTCTCCAACCGCTCTTCCAAGTCGGCATAGGTCCGCTCGATCGCCGGCGTGAGTGTCAACTCTTGGGCGAGCAGGTGCGTCGTCACACCCTCGGCAGCAGTCACAATCGGCGAATTCACAACCGGCATAGCGCGGCACTCCGCAAAACAAACTCAGGCGCGGGACTCCGCGAAATAAACTCAGGCACCCACCTTTTTGGTATGCACCGTCAGCATCACACCACCGGCATCCAGGAACTGAACCGCCGGCTTCGTTTCGCTGAGTGGTGCCACTTCATAGCGCGTCGTCTTGCCGCAGTCCGTGTGCAAAATTTGGGCACCGCTGCGCAGTACAAAGCTGCTGTTGGCCCGCGTCAGGTCTTTGGCGACAAACGTCCAATCGTAACTTTCGACGCGCACCAGATACCCCTCTTCGCCTACCACTTCATGCTCGGCGATCACCAGTGTTGCCTTCAGGCCGCTGATAACGGTCGTATCCTGCGTGATATCGACCCGCCAACTGCAATGCTCTTGCAGTTGCTCACCCAGCCAGGCAGCGCTAGTTTGCAGCAGGTTTCTGGACATCCGGTTCCCACTTTTCGCGGGTCGCTTCGTCATGCTCCAGGGTTCCCCAGGCATGGTCGTTTCTAAAACCCTTTTGCCCAAAATGAATCGTGCTCACGCGCCGCGTCACAAAGGTCTTGGCTCCCAGCTCGGCCATCTTCCGGGAAAAATGCCAATCCTCGCTCTCGCGCTCGTGAACGATCTCACCACTCGGCAGCACCCTGCCCCGAATCGGAAAACTCAGGTCGGCCACCAGGCAATTGTTTTCATCCACCGTCCGCCACAATGGCTTGCGTAAATCGGCCAGCCAGCAACCGGTGTTGTGCAACAAGTAACGCTGCGGATGCTCTGTTTGCGTTATGCCAAACGTTTCTGGCATCGCCATCAATTCATGCATCGTCAAGCGACGCAACGGTTGCCACGGGTTGCTTGCTGCTCCGATCCCACAGCTTGTCAATCCTTGTTCGTTTTTCAGTGCCGCTACTGCTGAAATCAGATCACCGTCGCGAGCGTCCAGTTCATCCGCCAGCAAATCGATCCAGCCTGGCGAAGGCGTGATGTCCGAATGCAGCATCGCAAAATGCGTGACCTTCCGCTGGTACGCCCGGTTAAGGGCATGCACCCAGAGTCGATTCATGTCGTCCCAACCCATGCCACTCTGTTCGAGCTCGACATCGTGTGCCCCCAGCGTCGCCTGCATCAGCCCCTTGGCCGCGCCGAAGCACAGGTTGCTCCCTGGAAATGCCAGCATGATCTTGTGACGCACGCTGTTGCGCCGCTCAAACACCACAGCCGTATCGGCCCGCCAGCGGCAGCGCCACTGCGCCGGGTTGGCAGTGATTATTTCGTCGACCGCCTGCACCACGCCGGGATCCGCTTCGTGGCAATCGTGTATCACGACGTGACCACCGAGTTGCACCTTCGGCAGATACAGCTCCAGGTCGCGACGCACACTTTCGTAATCGTGCGCGCCGTCGACAAACAGCAGTCCACAATTCGGCACATGCTTGGCCGCCACTTCGCTGGCGTGTGGTATGATCTCCACCAGCTGCAAGGCGGCCGCTTGTTCCAAGTTGGCGATCAGTAACTGCAGGCTACTTTCGTTCGACCACTTCCCTGTGCTGGTTTGCAGCACCGGTAAAAAGCTGTCGATCGCGTACACTGTCTGCTGCTGGCCCGCCTTGCTACCTAGTGATAGCGCGGCGGTTGAGCGACCCTGATACGATCCAATCTCGACGATCGGCCCTGGTGAATCGACGGCCAGATCGTAGAGCAAGGCCGCCTCTTGCAGAGACAACCAACCGGGGATCTTGCCGACCGCTTCGAGGGCCAACCGCTTTTGTTCGACTGCTGCACTAGTCATGTTTATTGGCCGGAGTACCGGCGTTCGTGTTGTTTGACCGGGGTGCTGGCTGATCCCAACACCCCGTTGTGAAAATTACGCGATGACTTCCGGATCGGTGTGCCAAGCGACGGCGTTGTAAGCCACGTACATGCGGAAAGCGCCGTTGGTCTGGTTGTAGACGGCGTTGGCCGCGGCCCCGTTGATCGTGTCGTTCACCGCCGGAAAGACCTTGAGGATCTTATTGGTGACGCCGTTCTTCACGACGCACACCGCACCGGCAGCCGCTTCGGGCAACTTGATCGCCGCGGTGTCATCCGCGCCGGTCACCAGCGTGTAGCCGTACGAAACGGCGTTGGCATTGGCAATCGCGGTTCCGCCGACCACGATCGTGGCCACGTTCAATGGCGCAAAGCTGCCGGGAATGGTCCCGTCGATGCTGCGCAGGAACATGTCGACATCGCCGACGGTGGTTCCCGCGGCTTCCATCGCGATTCCGGCAAACGTGTTACCGCTGGTGGTCTTGGTGAAAGCACCGCTCAGGGCGGTGCCACCGACCGGGCTGCCATTAGCGTCCCAGTACAGGGGATCTCCTTTGGCCACATCACTGTTGTCCTTGGGAACGTTCCAAATGCCGCGCGCATTGACGGCACCCTTCACGCCGGAGGCAATCGCTACGGGAGCAATCGCGACAAACGTGGTGCCGATCAAAACAACCTGGCCGGCGGCCACGTCGCTGTCTGGAGTGTGATCGATGCTGTCGCCAAGTTGACGGTAAATTGCTGCGGTCTGTGCCATGATCAGGCTTCCTTATGCTGGGTGATTGGTCTGTCGGATCGTTTATTTAGTGGGTCGTTTGACGCCGGTCATTTTCACGGGAGGCAGGGCGACCGATTCGGCTGGCCCTTCGTCGTCCGCCTGATCGACCAGTTGCCCGGTCGTGACAGTCACTTCTGCTGCAGCAGGATCGGCCTCGGTCACTGGTTGTTCGGCCGCTGGTTGCTCTGCCACTTCTTTGGGCGTGGCCGGCCGCAGTGCCTCGCGCAGCTTTTCCATCGCGACGGGTCTTGGTTTAGCAGGTTCTGCCGGTACGTTTTCATCAGGCAGCAACTCAACCGCCAGCCCGGTCCGAATCAGATGCGTCGCCAGTTCGCGCGATACTTCCTCACTGGGCACGTCGACAATCTGATCCTCGGCCAGGCGTGGATATCCGGCCCCCAGGTTGAGTTTGATCTTGATCTTCTTCATCCGACTGCACCTTGTTCAAAACAATTAAGCGATGATCGATCAATGCCGGTAATCCGGCCAATCGTTATCTCAATTCAGCGCCGGCGAGCGAGTAGGCTCACTCGCCGGCACTGCGGAGGTTATTCACTACGCCGGTACTCCGGCCATCAGATGCTATTAGGTGGCACCCTTGCTGCGGACACCGGCCAGCGTCTCGGCAAAGTCGCAACCGAAGTCATGCACACCGCGGAACAGAATTCCGAGCGTGTTGAAGTCGGCGTCGGTGCTCTCGATCGTTGGCGACTGCTGACCGTTCAAGAAGCTGACCACCACGGCGGCCAACAGCTTCGGATCACGCAGCAAGTACCAAGCGGTCGTGCTGTTGCCGGTGAACTCGATGTCGCTCAAGTAGTCGACGACTACTGGGCGATACTTCCCCTTGTAGGTGTTGTTGTTCGGCACACTTTCGGCCGTGGCAGCGCCACCCGTGTTCACGTTCAAGCTGGTATAGAACCCATCGGCGACCGTTTCCAACTCTGGCGGCACCAGCAGAATCGATGGCTTGCCAGAAATTCGCTTGCCATCGGCACTCTTCAGCTTGCGGAAGGCCAGCACACCTTGGGCCAGACCCACACCGTTGACGCCCAGGTTGGTCGTCGCTCCTTCAATCAGGTTCGCCCTGGCTAAGGTGAAGAAGCTGGCGTTGTTCATGAACCGGGTCCAGAACACGGTCGACAACTTGCGCGAGGCACCCCGACCCAAGCGGGTCCGGATGTCGTCGAAAGCGCCGAGGTCATCGTTGATGATGTCGGCACGAGTCAGTCCGAGCATCTTGGCATAAGTCTTTGCCTGGCGCGTGTACGACTCTTCCGAAACCGAACCATGCTTGATCTCGCCGGTTGGTCCCACCTCTTCGTATTCCAGCGAATCGTTCATCCGATAGCTGGTCACGGCGTGGAAGTTGTTGACGCTCTTGACGGCGGCCACCTCTTTCCACTCCATCGGGTCTTCGGTGAACCCGGCCAGAATCTCTTTGTTGGCCACACTCCCCAACACGCCTGGCAGCGAGACGGTGGAAAAACCACCCGCCATCCGCGCGGTCGCAGGTGGGAAGCAGTGTTCCAAAACACTGCGAATGTTCCCGACATTGATTCGTTCGCCGGCGACGGCGTGGTAGCCGTTGCTGCAGGCGGTTCGCAGCAACAACTGCTGCAATCCGTAACCGCGCATCTTGTGGCGATCAACCGCCTCCAATATCTTTGGTTCAAAATGCTTTTCGATATCGGGCAGACCGGCCGACATGCAGATCGCCGCCACGGTGACCGTGTCGTCGACCTTGTGATGCATGGCCGTTTGGAAGGTGCCGGTCGTCGAGCGCAGGCTACGGAGCAACTGCAGCTCGAACCGATCGATGTCCATCTTTTCGCCGATGGCATTCGAGACGGCATGCTCGATCTGGTCGATGTAGTTCGGATTATCCTTCATGGCCAAGTGGCCCATCGACTTGATCTTTTCGCAGCGCTCATTATCCCGGCGTTCGGTTTCGGCCAACTCGGCAAACGAGTTAGCGGAGCGCGTGGCAGGCTTGGTCTTGACGGCAACCTGCGCATCAAATGCCGCTTGCAGCGTGGCCTTTTGTGCGTCCGAGGCAGTCTCTGGGTCTACACCGCAGGCGACAAGAAACTTTTCAAACTCATTCATTTCGTTTTCTCCTGCGGCAGCCGCCGCGATGGTGACCTGGTTTCCTGAGTCTGCACCGTGCGAGACAAAGGCGTAGCCGGTGAGCTTGCTCTTACCGACGATGTAGAGCGGACCGCTGACTGTGCGGACATTGATGACTTCCGTCGCGCCTGCCTTCAGCAGTCGCGGATTTTGTAACTCGGCTTCGATCGACAACTGCCAAGGGAAGCCGTCCTTCGAACTTTGCACGACCTGATCGCGATGCGGCGTCGATGCCGACAGCACACCCTCAATCAGCACCTGCTTGCCGTCGATCTGGACGTTGTCCGCATGCCCCGTGCGCTGGTCGGCCTTGTGATCCAGATTCCCAATCACACTCCGGTCCACGCTCATTCCCTTCAGGTCCAGCACGTAGTCGTGCTTGAGCATCGGCTTGGACGTGAGGCGACTGACGGTCTGCCCGCTGTAGGCAATCGCTTGAAACTTCGCTGGACCTGGCTGGGACTCGCCCTCCACGGGCGCGGCAGCTTGCAGCGTGACCGGCACGGACTCGAGGGCCATCGTTCTGACAACGGTGCTCGCCAATTTTGCTTGCAGCTGCCGAGACTTAGGCTGGCGTGGGGATCGGCTCATCGGCCTGAACTCCTGGCGCGTTGGGTGCAGTTGAATTGGTGGGGGCCGTCGCGAGTCCGAGGATCTGCGCCACGAACGGCAGCGTGGCTTGTGGGCAGTTCTTCAGCACCAGAATCTGCCGGGCTTTGTCGATGTTTTCTTGCGTCGCTTCGCCGAAGAAGTCCTCCGCCATCACGGACAGCTCGTCTTCAAAATCCTTGCCGGCGTCGGAATAAACCTGCCGCAGCGAAGTGGAACCGTTCTTGAGCTTGGTGTCGGTGGCATTGCTTTCAGCCACGGCGTCAATCACCGGGTGCAACGGCCAATCCCACTGATGGGCTGGCGGAATGTCGCGGCGGTCGGCCACGATCGTCCACTCGGCAAACCAGGCGGCAAAGATTCGATCCAACGTTGTCTCGTTGCAATCGCAACGCTCTACGTCGAGTTCGGCCCGGTAGCAAAGTGTGTCCAGCTTGCCGCTGGCAAAACTGTAAGTGCTGCTGTCACAAGCGGCGGCGTTGAACGGCATCGAAATCGGCCGGGCCTGCTCGCTGATCAAGGAGCGATGAAAATCGTTGTATTGGGCGTTGGGGTGCTCACCCTTCATCTGCTTGGCGTCCCAACCCATCGGGGCCACCATCAGCATTCGCTTGGTGAATTGAATGCTGCTGAACGGATCCACGGGGTCCGGCTCGGAGTCGCTTCCGGAGGGCAACGTGCTCGTCAACATGGCCGCGATATCGGCGGCGGTTTCGGCCGCGGCAACAGTCGCTTCACAATGTCGCCGGCGCGAGGCTCCCAGGTTCAGCGTTGGCGTCATGTCTGGAATGCCACGGTGGGCACCAGGCCGCTTTAACTTGAACCAATGAATCACCTGCGAAGCAGGCACCGTTATCGCCTCCTGGGCAACGCTGATGGCATTACTACCCGGATGTTCCAGCAGGATGTCGTAGGCGAGAACGTTGTTGAATTCGTCGAACCAGATGCCGTCGACCCGTCCCCGATCGGCGACTTCACCCCAGGGGGTCTGGCACTGCTCCGTCTCGATCGGCGTCACATCGAGCTGCACACGGTTTTTTGCGCGGGGATTGGTCTGCAAGATTGCAAACGTCTCGCCGTCCTGCACTCGCGCGTGGCACATCGCCCACAGCTTGCGACGCAGTCCGATGTCCAGCGTCCATTGATAGAACTCACGTTCCACCAATTGGTTGAATTCTCGATTCTGCGTCAGCATCCGCAGCGTCGGTCCCTTGCCGACGATCATGTTGGTGTGCGTCGCCAAAATGCCGGCGTAGTAACCGTTGCTCCCTTGTTCGTAGCGCGAACGCTTGACCAGCGTCTGCCGCACCTGGCGATTGTTCGCCGAGTCGGCGTCGTTGCTGTCGGCAAACGACCAATGGGAATCGTGATCATTTCCCGATCGGGCGGCGTCGTACGACAGGTTGGAAACCCGTCGATTCGCGGTCATCGGCGCAAAGTAAGCGCTGATCGCTGGCCGCGGCTGCTGAGGTTCAGCGCGGCGTGCGACAATCGTGTCACCGGTTAATGGGTGGATTCGAGGCACTAGCGATAGACAGGGGTGATTTGGCGAAAGCGAAGCCCAAGCCCTGGCTGAATGGCTGCCTGCGTGGCGGCCTGATGATTAGCGGCGGCGATTTGATCGGCGACCGGATGTTGTTCAACGCTTTGATTGCCAACCTGGACCTTCTTGGGTCCGGTGGCATTGCGCGCAATCGCGTCGTTGATATCGTTCGTGCTAGACATAGCTGACCTGTGTTTCTTGTCGCGAGTACGCGATTCAACGCAAGCCAGCCTTGGCGAGAGGTATGGATTCAGAATACCAAGTCGATGTAAGCGCGCTCCATCAATCGTTTCCAGATCTGGAATCTTTTTCCCAGGAGTCCGCCGGGCTGCCATTCGCTTCACTATCGACTTCGCGAATGATCGACCGATGCTCCTGCCTAGTCAGATAGCGGGCCTCGCAGTTCGGATTGCGGCACTTTTCATAGCGCAGGATGCGTGAACTGCTCGAACTGGTTCGATAAGCCAGCAGCGGCCAGCGACATTTGGGACAGCTCGGCCCCTGCGCGCCGAGCCGGTGCGCTCGGGCCTGATAATCTTGTGGAGTTGGTCGATCGCCTGGAGGGATCATCGACGCCTCTTATTTTCTGCGGCCGCCAGTAAATCCGCTGCGGTCGGTCGGGCAGCCGGCTTGGTCACCACCGGTGTGGCCAGCAATGACAGAATGAAATGCGCCGCACAGGTCGATGCGTAGCCGGCATCCAGTTTGTGATTATTGCGGTGCATCCGTTCCCAGGTGATCACGCGACCACGCAAGGGACAGAACTTTTCGACCTGTTTTTCCGCCATCAACTGCGAGATGTATTCGGCGTGCTCGTTAGGATCACCGACGTCGTACAAACAAATCGCCCCCGGTTGTTTGTCGGGGAGCATCAATCCTTGATGCAACTTTGACTTCCAATGGTCACTGTTCATGTGTACCAGCCGCACGCCTGGCAACTTCTTGCCATTACGTTTGACAGTGCTGATATGAAACTCATCGCCGACAAACAGGATGTCGCGGCTCCGTTGTTTCGGTGAGACGTAGCGGCCAATCTTCTGTCCCTCGCCATAACCTTTGGACGGTCGATACAACTCCGCTCCGGTGGGCAAGTCCTTGTTGGCCACCGCGCAAAAGGCGTAAATCGCGTCAGTATGCTCGTGCCAACCACTGTCGATCCAGACCTGCCGCGGTCCCATCGTGCCCCCACCTTCGACCGCCCAGCCCCTGTCAAAATAGGCTTTCAGTTTTAGTAGTGCCTCGATCAGCGCCTTGCGAATCCCCAGCCGATCCGATTCCACCACTTGCTCGCCATACTCAATCACACAAAGCGACTCTCCATCGGCACCGATCGCTTTAGCATCCCAATTCAGTTCCCGTTTGCCGGTGTCGATGCCAATGGCAATTCCCAGACAGCCTACCGGTACGATGCCTCGTTTCATTCCGCTGCCGCGCTTGGCCAGCGTTTCGGGATCCAGCGGCGTCAGCTCGACGTCGGGCGATTCGTACGGGCGGACCCACACGAACTGCGTCATTTTCTTTTCGGCGTTCTCGCGGTCCTTTTCCCGCTTGGATTTCCACTCTTCGGCACCAAGGTCGGCCGCCGTCACAAACGGATTGTCGATGGGATTCCAACGGAACCCGAGCGTCTGCGTCTCCGGCGCGTCTCCCGTGATCACACCCTGCTTATCGATCTGTTGGCCCTGGTGAACCAGCACTGCCGTCTTGGCCGCGGCGATGCGCTGATCTTCGTCCCACGGTTCAGCACAAGAGGGGCATACAATCACCGCCAGTGACGCAGCCTCCTCTTCCGACTTCGCGTTCTCCCAACCAACTAGCTGCTCCCGTTCCGGTAGCACGTACTCACCGCAGTGCGGGCACTTTCGCACAATCTTGCTAGCGGTGCCTCCTTCATACTCGCGCCAGATCCGCCCTTCCGGCGTGCTGACTGTGCACTCCAAATAAATCCGTTTGCCGGTTCTACCAAAGGCCCTCGTTCGGGCTTCGATTTGTTCGATCTTGTCGGCTTCGCGGCTGCTTTCGCCGGCCACATCCATACCATCCGTTTCGGTGATCGCCACCACGCGGGTAGTAAAAGCAGAACGCTTTTTGTCATCGCCACCCGCCGTCATGAATCGCAACGTCGCGCCGTTGCGAAACTCGATCGACCGCTTCACCTGCCCCCCCTTGCTCCCTTCCCCCTTGATCGGCAAGAGATCGCGATAGCGCGAGGCCTCAATCACCGGTCGAAAATCGGCCTGCCATTTGTCGTTGGCAATTTCCAGGCTCGGCAAGCCGATGACCACCGTCTCACCGATTTCAAACAGGTGGTACATGACTGGCAAGACGTAGCACATCAGCGTCTTACCGTTTTGCGTCGGACCCGTCGCAGCAAAACGGGACCAATTTCCCGAATCGATCGCATCGAACCACAGCTTAGAAATCGGGTGCCGATGGTGCCGGTACGGTTCACCAGCAAAGGGACCATTGGGAATAATGATCTCTTCTTCGACCCACTGCGCTATCGGCCGCATGATCGGTGCCCGCGCTTGCGACAGGCACCACCGCAGCTCACGCGCTAGCGCCGTCGTCGGCAGTTCCCGAACCGCCTGACTTTGCGCTGCCTGGTTGTACGCCGTCGGCAGGCTGCTCAGCGCTGCCAAACCCGTCCCCATTGCTAGGTTCTTGATCGTCTCGAAGCTCATGTTTTAGAAGGTCCTCGCACTCATCGAGTGCCGCGTTGAGCATGATCGTGGCTTCGTTGCCACAGCGTTTGCCGAGTCGTTCTCCCAGCCGCCGCAGGATCGAACCCCAGCGGCCAAACAGGCTGCGTGTTTTGGTCGTGTCGATTAGCACTTCCTTCATCAGTGCCACCTTCAGCTCCGCCTCCTCAGCCTTGGCTGCTCGCAGGCGTTCGAGTTGCGGGCTATCGCTGCTCATCCCAAGCAGCAGTTCTTCTTCGCTCAGCTTGGCGCGGCGGCTCCCTGGTCCTTCCGTGCGCAACCACTGCGCAATCAGATCCAGCGGATACTGACTCGGTTTGCCAGGCATCCCCTGCTTGGCCCAGTTCTTGATCGTGTCGAGACTGACGCCAAAAAAATCAGCCACCTCCTTCTGGCTCTGCGCTAAAAACCGCGTCCGAAATCCCAACTGCTCATCGACCGCGGGCGGTCGATCGAGGATCGGCTTGGTGGTTTCGATGGTCTGCTGTATTTTGGCGTCCATTAAAATTCCGCGCGGAATTCCGCGGCTCTCAGGTCGCCGACTACAGTTTCAACAGGCGGCACGTGTAGCCCTCTTGGGTCATCAGTTCGTAGACCCGCTGTTGTTCTTCCTCGTCGACGCATTCCACGGCGACCTGGTACATCCCGGCAACTGTCGTTTCAGCCGCCTGCTCTTCTTCGGCAATGTCGTCGTCGGCCGGGTCTGCAGAGTCTTCCGCCGTTTCGCCGGCGAGCTTATCCAGCTCCTTGTACAACCCAGCATCCGCAGCCAGGTCCGCCAGCAACGTTTGAATCGACTCGTTCCCTACGTCAAGATCCCGCAACAGCGCGTCGAGTTTCAGCGCGTCGGCGTCCGCCATCGCGGCAATTGGATCGTAGGTCGCGAGGATCTTGTCTGCCTCGGCCTCGTTGACGTCGAGCACGAGGACCGGCCAGATGGCCCCCGGATCGGTGACGGCGCGCATGTGCCCATCGATGAGCATCAGCCCGTCCGGCGTCTCTCGCGCCAGCACAGCCCCGGCGATTCCAACCTCCGCCAGAATCCCCTTCAGCGCATCCTGCTGCTGCTTGGAATGCGTCCGCCAGTTCTTGGGATTCGGAATCAACTCCGACGCCGGTACCCGCCGCAATTCCTTGATTCTGTCGCGGATTTTCATAGTTCGTCACAGGTAGTAGTAAGTCCAGTTTGCATCGCTTGCGCGCAAAAGTCCCTGGCGACGGATAGGGAAGCCCGCACGTCCAACCCCCTGGAAGTACCTTCCATTTTGCCCAGCTTGACTCGCGTCGCCCGTCGCGTCGCTGCTCG
>Ga0163150_10002446_pt1 | contig 28416 bp, 17 predicted proteins | sample OliLakLV19P2IB_FD_148628 | JGI IMG/M metagenome (GOLD analysis project Ga0163150, IMG submission 148628) | Freshwater microbial mat bacterial communities from Lake Vanda, McMurdo Dry Valleys, Antarctica - Oligotrophic Lake LV.19.P2.IB | ecosystem: Environmental > Aquatic > Freshwater > Lake >...
CCTTTCCATCGAAGGCTCCGACGGCTTCGTTACCTCCACCGCCGCTCCGATTGCTACCGGCTGGAGCGACCCAATTACCGGACGGGACTTCCACCCGCTGAAACCCAACACCTTTCCACGGCGCACTGAATGCGGTCACTACGAACGGGTGACTTACAACTGAGAACCCCTAACTCAAACTTCCGTTGGCAGCACGTGTCGTAGTTGTCGCATGCGCCCGAAACGTTCAGTTGGAGGAGCCATCCTTATCGTCATTCCCGCGCAGGCGGGAATCCAGTGAACGGCAAGTCGGCCCTGCACCACAAGATTTGCAACCGCCGCGCACAATTCACTTTCGCCACCGCCCTTCCCGAGGTCCCTGGATTCCCGCCTTCGCGGGAATGACGGCTGAGTGGTCAAGTTAGAGGTTCTCAATATCCTGCCGCCTTGGCCTTGTCGCTGCGGCGCAGATCGGCCGCGCCGTGAAGTACGCCGCCTTTGATCAAGATCGTGTGGGCGTCGCCCTGCTTTTTCGGTTTCTCGGCGATATCGTGACCCATTTCTCGCAACTGCGAGATCAGCGTTTCGACTCGTGGGTCGCTCGCGCCCTGGACGTTCGCGCGCTCGATGCTCGCGCGGTCGGGCAGCCACTGATGGTGCAGCCGCGGGGCGTCGACCGCAGCGCGCACATCCAGGTCGAACTCCAGCACGCCCAGCAGCACGCTTAGCACGGTGTTCGGAATGGTTCGTCCCCCGGGGCTGCCGGTCACGAGCACCAGCTTGCCGTCTTTGGCCACGAGCGTGGGCGACATCGAGCTGAGCATTCGCTTGCCCGGCGCGATGGTGTTGGCCTCGGTGCCGATCGCTCCGGTTCGGTCGGTATGGCCGGGCCGCCAATTAAAGTCGGTCATCTCGTTGTTCAGTATGAACCCGCCGCCGCGGACGACGATGCCCGTGCCGAAGCTGTCTTGCAGCGTGTACGTGTTGGCGACCGCCATGCCGGCCGAATCGACAATGGAAAAGTGGGTCGTGCTCGCGCCCTCGTCGGCGAGGGCGATTTCTGGCGCCAGGGCCTCGCTCTTGGTGGCGAGCTTACGATCGATGTCTGCGGCCAGCTTACGGGCGTAGTCCTTGCTCACGAGATGCTTGGGGATCTCGCTGTAGTCGGCGTCTCCCAAGTAGCGAGCCCGATCGCAGTAGGCCCGCCGCATGGCTTCGATTACCAGGTGTGTCGTTTCAGGCGACCAGCGGCCCTGCGCCTTCAGGTCGAAGTTCTCCAAGACGTTGAGCATTTCGACAAGGCAAGTGCCGCCGGAACTGGGAGGCGGCGGGCCGAAGATGTCGTACCCACGGAACGTGCCGTGAATCGGCGTGCGGATCTTGGCCTCATACCCTTGCAAGTCGGTTGCTGCAATGAGTCCACCGCCGGTCTGCATCTCGGCGACGATCTGCTCGGCAAGGGGGCCACGGTAAAAGGCGTCGGCGCCGCCGGTCGCGATCGCGCTCAGCGTTTTGGCTAGATCGGGCTGCACGAGCCGGTCGCCGGGCTGCCACTTCTCGCCGCCCGATTGGGAGTAGACGCGCGTGAATTCGGCATTCACTCGTTTTCTGCGCAGCTCGCGGTTTAATCCTTGGGCCACGGCGGTGTCCATCGTGAAACCATCGGCGGCCAATGCGACGGCCGGCGCGACGAGGTCCTTCCACGCCAGCTTGCCGAATCGCTTGTGCGCGAGTTCCAGACCGCGCAGCGTACCAGGCACGCCGACGGTCTTGTGGCTGAATTGATTCTTGTCGGCGACGAACGTCTCACGAGCCGCGGCAGCCGGGGCCGTTTCGCGGTAGTCGATGCAGACGGGTTGGCCGCCGCTAGCGGGCCAGACCATCATGAATCCGCCGCCGCCAAGGTTGCCGGCCTCAGGGAAGGTCACGGCCAGCGAGAGGGCGACCGCCACGGCCGCATCGACCGCATTTCCGCCACGCTCGAGCACGGCCAGGCCGGCGTCGCTGGCCTGCGGCGAGACCGATACGACCATGCCGTGGCGGGCTTCGGTCGTCGCGGCTTTTTCGGCGGCCCGACCAGTTCCACCGAGGATGCACGCGGATCCTGCAACCGCGGTGAGCAGGATCCAGGTCACGGCATTGCGCGAACGAAGGCCCCGACTGGGTTTCGTGGCTGGAGTTGACCGTAGGTTCATAGGAGTGGGGCGAATGTTCGGGAAGGTTTGAAGGGATTGGCCGATTGATGCCGGTGGCGGTATGGCTCTTAGAACCACTAACTTTACTACTCGGACGTCATCCCCGCGCAGGCGGGGATCCAGGGACTCGGGGAGGGTGGTTGCAAAAGAGGACTATGTTCTGCGGTTGTCAGTCTTGTGGTGCATGGCCGTCTTGCGGTGTACTGGATTCCCGCCTGCGCGGGAATGACGGCGTGTTGGGAGGTTGAGTTAGGGGCTCTTAAACTCGCCCCAGACTACTTTGACGATAATTTCTTACGACACGGGAGGTTGGCCACCCAACAAGCGGTTCGGCCGACGTTGATCGGAAAGCCCGTTCAAATTGCCCGACGACCGTCTTTAGGCTACCACGGCCCGGACAACCCGCGATAGCCGCGGGTGGGGCAACGGGCGGCGGCCCTGGATTCGGCCCGGGCTGCGACGGTGACGCAGGGCAGATTGGACTTTGTGTGGTCGTTTGTTCAGTCACCGCGGGGCGAACTTTTCCCCAGCCCAGGCGTTTACGCCTGGGGATCTGACGGCAGCTACTCCGTTGTAAGTGTCGGGAACCGTTCGTCGTCAACCCGCTCACCACTGGTTTGTTCGCTGGCGACGAACGGTTCACGACACTACGACGACTCGAGGAGGGCGCTTCGTCCCAGGCATGAATGCCTGGGCTAGGGAAAAAACTGGCGATTCTCCACTTGCTTTCAGACATCACCATTGCCGCGCGCAAACCGCGACTTGCACCCCGGCAACGGGGGACCGCCATTTGGCCTTTTCGCAATGATAATTCGCTTTATACTTTGCACATTCGTTCTGGCCGGACCGAGTTCGGCGTTTTTACGGGCTGGCCGGGCGGATCGCTGATCGGGGGGTCCCAGGGGCCGCGCAGGGCCGTTTGAAACCAAAACTTAGGGCTGTTTTGAAAGCAAGGCTCAGGGCTGTTTTGAAACCAAGGCTCAGGGCTGTTTTTGAAAGCAAGGCTTTTGGAGGCCCGCTCCCCTAGGGTCGTATTGCTCCGGGGGCATGGCACTAGCCGCTGACGCCGCCAGCCATTTTCCAAACCGATAAAGTTTCCTCGGCCCTTCCCTTTCTTCGCCCCTCACTGCTTCGGCAGCGATGACGGAAATGGGCGGCGACAACGGAAAACAACACCAACATGCCCCAACGTGAACACGAAATCTGGAGACAAAAAGTGACTGCTGTTCTTAAGTCCGCGAAACGAGCCGCTTGCCCAATCCTGGCCTGCCTGGCCCTGTGGTTGGTTTCCGGATCGACGGCCCTGGCGAGCGAGGCTGATTTGGCGATTCCCGACCTGACAGAAGGTCACTTCGACATCTTCGGCAAGAGCATCTCGGCGTTCGATCTGTTGTGGTGGGGGTCTTGGGTAATCGCGGGCACCTTGGGCATCAGCCTTTACCTGCGCGCGCAGGTAAAGCGCATGCCTGCCCACGAGTCCATGTTGAACGTGGCCGAAATCATCTTTCAGACGTGCAAAACGTACCTGATCCAGCAGGGCAAGTTCCTGTTGATGCTCTTTGCGATCATCGGGGTGTTGATGTGCTACTACTTCATCTCGCTTAAGGGTGAGCCGCCCAAGACGGCCGTGATGGTGCTGCTGTTCTCCATCGTCGGTATGGCGGGCTCGTACGCCGTGGCCTGGTATGGCATCCGCATCAACACCTATGCCAATTCGCGGACCGCGTTCGCCTCGTTGCGCGGCGACCCTTGGGACGTGGTGAACATCCCCTTGCGGGCTGGCATGTCGGTCGGATTGTTTTTGATTTCGCTCGAACTGATCATGATGGTCATCATCTTGCTGTATGTTCCCCGCGAGATCGTGGGCTATTGCTTCCTGGGTTTCGCCATTGGCGAATCGTTGGGGGCGTCGGCCTTGCGTATCGCGGGCGGTATCTTCACGAAGATCGCCGACATCGGCTCGGACTTGATGAAGATCGCCTTCAATGTCAAGGAAGACGATCCCCGTAATCCCGGCGTGATTGCCGACTGCACGGGCGACAACGCCGGCGACTCGGTCGGGCCCACGGCAGACGGCTTTGAGACCTACGGCGTGACGGGCGTGGCCTTGATCAGCTTCATCGTGTTGGCCATGACGGAGCGATCCGGCGCGCTGAATTACCTCGACTTGCAAGCCAAGTTGATCGTGTGGATCTTTGCCATGCGGTTCTTGATGGATTTCATGTCGGGCGTGTCGTACTTCATCAACCAGGCAATTTCCGAATCCAAGTACCGCGGCCTGAAGGAGTTTAACTTCGAGGAGCCGCTGACGCGGTTGATCTGGATCGCCTCGATCCTTTGTATCAGCACTTCCTATGGCATGAGTTGGTTGCTGATCAGCAATATCGGCGTGGAAATGACCTCGGGCGTCCTTACGCCGTTACCCAACTTGTGGTGGCAACTGGCCACGATCATTAGCTGTGGAACTTTGGCCGCCGTGCTGATTCCGGAATTCACCAAGGTCTTCACCAGCTCGCACTCGAAGCACGTCCACGAGATCGTCACCGCCTCGCGCGAAGGCGGCGCGTCGCTCACCATTCTTTCCGGGATCGTGGCGGGCAACTTCAGTGCCTTCTGGAACGGCCTGCTGATCGCGGGCCTGATGGCAGTGGCCTATTTCGTCAGCCTGTTGGGGTTGAACGACCTGATGCTCGTCGAGCTAGAGCGTCCGCAATCGATGACGCTCGAGAAGCTGGAAAAGCCGACGCGACTGAAGATCGAAAGCGAATTGGCAAAATCCGAATGGGCGATCAGGGAGCTGCCGGAAAAAGAAGCCGAGGGCAAGGTGGCCACGTCCGCGACGCTCGACAGCCTCGAAGCAGCGTCCCAATCTCGCATCAAGGAGGAGTTGGGCTACCACAGGTTGATTGGCGTCGGTTCGGTATTTGCCTTCGGTCTCGTGGCCTTCGGATTCCTTTGCATGGGTCCGGTGACCATCGCGGTCGATAGTTACGGTCCTGTGACGGACAACGCGCAGTCGATCTTCGAGCTCGCGCAGACCGAGCACATTCCGGGCATCAAAGAGAAGATTAAAGCCGAGTTTGGCTTCGAACCGGATTTTGAGCAGGGCAAGCACTACTTGGAAGCGAACGACTCGGCGGGCAATACGTTTAAAGCCACGGCCAAGCCCGTGCTCATCGGCACGGCCGTGGTCGGGGCGACCACGATGATCTTCGCGATCATTCTGCTGTTGGGCGAGATGGGCCTGCTGAGCCTGAACCTGACCGACGCGCCCGTGCTGCTGGGCTTCATCTGCGGGGGCGCCGTGATCTACTGGTTCTCGGGCGCCTCGATGCAGGCGGTGACCACCGGCGCGTATCGGGCAGTCGAGTACATCAAGAAGAACATGGATCTCACCAAGAAGGAAGCGGATATTGCCGACTCGATTGCCATCGTTAAGATCTGCACGCAGTACGCTCAAAGCGGCATGTGGAATATCTTTGTCGCACTGATGTCGATTACGCTGGCGTTCGCCTTCTTCGATGCGAACTTCTTTGTGGCTTACCTGTTGTCGATCGCGATCTTCGGTCTGTTCCAGGCCATCTACATGGCCAACGCCGGTGGCGCGTGGGACAACGCCAAGAAGCTGGTCGAGGTGGACTTGCGGGAAAAGGGCACGCCACTGCACGAAGCGACCGTGATCGGCGACACCGTGGGCGATCCGTTCAAGGACACGACCAGCGTGGCCTTGAATCCGATCATCAAGTTCTCCACGCTGTTCGGCCTGCTAGCCGTGGAAATCGCGGTGCAGATGCGAGAAGACATCCACGCCAGGGATGAGTTTGACTACACTCCCATCGTGGGCGTGGTCATGCTAGGCATTGCCCTGATCTTCGTGTGGCGATCGTTCTACTCCATGCGGATTCCCAAGGACGCTCCTTCTCATTGAACGCGGACGGGGATTGAACGCGGACGGGATTTAACGTGGGCCGGTGGTGGGCTAGTGCTTTGTCAATGCTCAGATTTTGGGTAGCAGAAGTCGTGAGACTTCTGATGTTCGCGACAGCATCAGGGTATTACGGAACTCTCACGAGTTCCGCTACCCGCAAACGTCCGCTACCCGCAAACGAAGGTTTGACACAGCACTAGGGAGAGAGTCTGCCTCGGGCGAGTTTGCTCGAGAAACGCCCTGTCCGTGGCGATGCTATCGGCCCGCGTCGGCAATCTGGGAGTCGGCAAACTGGGAGAAGTTTCCCGGTTATTCTCAATCCGCGGGCAGGGGCTGCCGATGTGAGCTTTATCTCGACTCCGCCCACCTCAGAATTGCCGGTCGCGGGCTTTACCGCGTGAAGCCCGGCGGGGGTGGGCGAAGTTGCCACGTCGGGGGGAACCAAGTATGCCCGTTCGCACCAAAATGCCCTGCGTTGCGGCCCTGGCCGCTTGCTGCCTGCTCTTCACTGCGGGCAGCGGCTGCTGCGTGAAGAAGGGCTTTGTCGTACGCAGCGATTGGTCGCTCGAGGTGAATCGCGTTCCCTGGATGACGAGCCACGGCCCGAAGTACGAGGAATGCAAGGCTTGCCCGCACAAAGACGGCAAGGATTGCGAAAAGGACTGCCCCGCCGAGGGGGGGCACGGCCCGGGAGATCGCCAGTTGGGTCCACCGCAAGAGCCCCTGCCCGGTCCGCCCGGCCATTCTCGCTTGCATCCGGTGCCCATCGGTCCGGCTTTTGGTCCGGCGCCGACTGAGCCGCAACAGATGCCCCAAGAGGGCGCGCTGGAACCGCCCGCCGAGGCCGACAAGCCCTCGAAGGAAGGCCCGCCAGAACCTGCCTTGGAAGAACTTCGCCCCCCAGGCAACGAGGCCTCGCGACCGGCGCCCAATTCGGGCGGTTCGCGGTCAACGGCTCGCCGCACGAGCTGGACCTTCGTCGGCGCGGCCACGTCGAACAAGGACGCTGCCAAGCCGCGGCCGAAGACGAGCGTCATTCGCTAGACGCTGGCAGCGGCGTTATTCTTCCTTCTTGGCCGCAGCACGCTCGGGCGCGCCAAAGCGCTCGCCTTCGGCATCGCGGCTAACCGGGTGTTGCGGCGCGGCGACGCGTTGTCTTGGCGCGTACGTTCGCGCGGTTGGGGGGACAGCCCTCAATCCTTCGCCAATCGTCAGATACTTCCTCCGCGCAGCGCCACACATTGGGCAGACTGTACTGGCGGAAAGGCCCCCCGGTGAAGCCGGCCAGCCGGGGGTCCGATGTACCTTCCATATCCGATCATTCCGCGCGCAACAGGTCGGAATCCGTTGCGCCGGTTTCGCTTGGGTAGCGCGCGATCCCGCATCCCACCACCACGACCGGCTCCCTATGCGCCACCGAACATCCCGCCTGTCGCGCCGCGGCGGCCTGGCACTTCCCGCGCTGGCTTGCCTGTGCATCGCCTACGCGCCGGCCGCGGCGTCGGAGCTGCGAAACACGCCCATCGTTCAAGCCGTCAAGAAGGTCCGCGCCAGCGTCGTCAACATCCACGGCGAGAAGACCGTGCCCGCCGAGGACACTCGCCCCGGTCAGCCCGAAAGCCAGCGCCGCGTGAACGGCATGGGCACGGGCGTGATCGTCGACCAGCGGGGCTACATCGTCACCAATCACCACGTCGTCGACGGCGTGCCAAAAATCACGGTCACCCTGGCCGACGAGAGCGAGTACACCGGCCGGCTCGTCATGTACGACGCCAAGACCGACCTGGCGATCATCAAGATCGATGTCTCGCGGAAGTTGCCCGTGATCGCCGTCGGTACTTCGGCCGATCTGATGCCCGGCGAGACGGTCATTGCCGTGGGCAACGCCTACGGCTACATGCACACGGTCACCGACGGCATCATCAGCGCGTTGCACCGTTCGGTGCAGGTCAGCGATTTGCAGAATTATGAAGACCTGATCCAAACCGACGCCAGCATCAACCCTGGCAATTCGGGTGGCCCGCTGTTGAACATCGATGGCGAGATGATTGGCATCAACGTGGCCGTTCGCGCCGGGGCCCAGGGAATCGGCTTTGCCATCCCGTCCGACAAGGTCATGGCCATCGCTGCCGACCTGATGAGCACGCGGCGAACCACCTGGCACGGGGTCGTGGCAAGCACTGCCTCGACGAGCAAGACGGCGGGCCTCGAGGTCGCCAAAGTGGACGACGACAGCCCCGCCGCCGGCGGTGGATTGCAATCGGGCGACGTGATTACCGCCGTCGAAGACCAGAAGATCAGTCGGGCCTTGGACCTGGAACGAGCATTGATCGAGCGTAACGCCGGCGACGAGGTCAAAGTCACCGTCCAGCGGAACGGGCAACCGCTCGAGGTGAGCATGGTTCTGGCGGCTCTGCGAGAAGATCAGAAACGAGCCGGAGACCCCGGCTGGGATGTTCTCGGACTGAGGCTCGATCCGGTGCCCAGCGAGCAGTTTCAGCGTTACGGAACTCGCTACCACGGCGGACTGGCCGTGACGGCCGTGCGGCCGGAAAGTCCCGCTGCCAAGCAAGGCATTCGCCGCGGCGACGTGCTGGTCGGCATGCACGTGTGGGAAACGATCAAGCTGGACGATGTTTCCTACGTCCTCAACCGCTCGGACTTCGCCAAGTTCGACCCGCTGAAGTTCTACATCCTACGCGGGAAAGAGACGCTGTACGGCCATCTGGTGGTCTCGCACCGCCGCGTGCAGCAGCAGTAGGGAACGCCGTCTGGCGCGCTCGTAGTGACCCGATTCATCGGGTCCGGCAATCTCAGCATGGCGCCGCGCCGACTATGCTGCGTGAGAGTCACCCCGTCGGCAGGCAACCGGACCGCACTGAATGCGGTCACTACGAACGCCGACGCCCACGCCATAGGATGTAAGTAGGGGCGCAGTACCGGCTTTTGCGCATGCATCTCCTGGGGTAGGCTAATGGGACGTTCTACAAGGTGGGGCTGCGCCCCAGCCTACGTCCTTTTTCTTCTCTCCGTTTCGATCGCGATGGAATCCGAGTTTCTCGATTGGCTTCGCCAACGTCTCCCCGCGTCTCCCTTGGCCGAGCTGGGCCTGGTCGACGATGCGGCGATGCTGCGCTGGCACGATCGATCGGACCTGATGGCGACCGTCGACGTGCTGACCGACGGGGTCGACTTCCGCCTGGACGAGGTCGACCCGCGTCGTGCGGGCCGGAAGGCACTGGCCGTGAATCTTAGCGATGCGGCGGCCATGGCGTGCCGACCCGTCGCGGCGCTGGTGGGATTGGTCGTACCTCGCATTGGCGGACTACGCCTGGCTCAAGAAATCTATGAAGGACTGCTGCCGCTGGCCGAACGTTACGGCGTGACGATCGCCGGCGGCGACACCAATAGTTGGGACGGGCCCTTGGTGATTAGCATTACCTTGCTGGCCCAGGCCACGCCGCGCGGACCGTTGCGTCGCAGCGGCGCGGTGGTGGGCGACATGATTGTGGTGACCGGCGCTTTTGGCGGGAGCATTCTCGGAAGGCACTTGGATTTCGAGCCCCGCGTGCATGAGGCCCTGCTGCTCCACGAGCGGTACGAGTTGCATGCCGGCATCGACACCAGCGACGGCCTGTCGCTCGACCTGGCTCGAGTGGCAGCGGCCAGCGGCTGCGGGGCCGAGCTCGATCTGGCCCGTGTGCCGGTTGCCCCGGCCGCCCACGAGCTGGCTCAAAAGCAAGTTGACGGAAATTCGGCCCTTGACCATGCGCTGGCTGACGGCGAGGATTTCGAGCTTATCCTGGCCGTTCCGCCAGAAGAAGCGCGGCGGATGCAGCGCGAGCAGCCGCTGGGCGTGCCCTTGGCGATCGTCGGGCAATTTATCGCCGAGCCCGGACTGTGGCAGGTTGATGCGGGTGGCCGTCGCGATCAGCTCGTCCCGCGCGGATACGAGCATTGAGGAAAACGCCGAAGCTAGAATGATGAACGGGGACGGAACGTTGGATTGTAGAATGCATACGGCAAATGCATGCCGCGGATTGCGACCATCGAGCGCCCCTCCCGTCCAACATTGATATCTACACATCCTCGTACCGTGCCTGGATCCGATGTTCCAACCGGCGCCCTATTGAAACCCCGCAGGGGTGGAGGCATTTAGCCGTGGGCGAAAGCCCACGGAACCACGTCATACAACATCGTCGTAAGCCGCGTAGCGGCGACAGCGGCTCCATGACCACGGCGCTGTCGCCGCTACGCGGCTTACGACGTGCTCGTGCGCTCGAATCCGTGGGCTGGCGCCCACGGCTAAACGCCTTTGCCCCTTCGGGGCATTTGATTTCACGCCCCTCTCCACTCACGACCCGCGATGATTCGCTTCACCTACACCGCCGCGAACGAGTCCGACACCGAGGCCCTCGGCGCTGCGCTGGCCGTGGCCTTGCCCGAGCGCGGTGTCCTGGCGCTGGTCGGCACTTTGGGGGCGGGCAAGACGCGGTTGGTGCAGGCATTGGCCGTGGCCTGCGGCGTGCCGCGGGAGAATGTCGTCAGTCCTACGTTCGTTCTCGCCCACGAGCACCACGGCCAGCGGACGATTCATCACCTCGACGCGTATCGATTGCAGGACGATGACGAGTTTCTTGCCCTGGGGCCGGAAGAGTACTTTGCCGCCGACGCGCTGACGGTCATCGAGTGGGCCGACCGTGTGGCCGCCTGCCTGCCCAAGGAGCGGCTAGAGATCTTCATCCAAGAAACGGGCCCTACCTCGCGGCGGTTCGAGGTGACGGCTTTTGGGAAGCTGTATGAGGCGGCCGTCGAGCGGCTATTGGCTTGGCAGGCCCGCGCGGAAGAGGGCGGGCAAGAATCGCCCTAGTGCCGTGTCAAACCTTCGTTTGCGGGTAGCGGACGTTTGCGGGTAGCGGAACTCGTGAGAGTTCCGTATTACCCTGATTCTGCGAACATCAGAAGTCTCACGACTTCTGCTACCCAGAATCTGAGCATTGACAAAGCACCACCGGCGGGGAATAGTCCGATTGATCTGGATTTGCCGCGCCGCCCCACCAGCCGGCTTACGCCGGCCGCTCGCCAAATTGTCGCCGGCCGCTCGCCGAATAAGGTCGATTGCACCCCGTGCGACACGGATCGTCGGCAATTTTGGTAAGGGGCAACCTGCCCCGCCCCCCTCCTCCGGTGCGGATCGAACTTTCTTCTTGCGGACTCCGTAGTCCGTAGGTCTACTGGAAGTTGGCGGAATTCCGTTGTGTAGTGACCGCATTCATGCGGTCCGGCCGTCTGCCGATTGGTGAAGTGTTCCGGCATTGCCGTCCGCGACTTTGCCGGACCCGATGAATCGGGTCACTACGAGCGTGTCAAGATCCCCCGGTTTGCAACGCATCTATGAGCAAGCACTCCCCGACGAAGCGCCCCGCGCTTCGGCCGTACTATCCGCTTCTTGTCGACCCGGCAACCGAGCGCCCCAAGAATCCGCCGCGCCGGCGGGCAACAGGTCGTTCGCGTCCTAACTCACAGCCCAACGCGCGACCGCTGCCCGCTTCGCGCCGCGCGCGACGAACTGCCGGCGCAAGCGCCCGGTTGGACCCTCGACGGTTGCGGTTTGAGGACCTCGATCCGCGCGTCATGCTCGATGCCAGCGGCATGGCCCATCACATCGTGACCGTGAACACGGTGGTGGGCAGCTTTCAGATCGAGCTGTACGACAACGCCACGCCGGCCACCGTGGCCAACTTTCTGAAGTACGTCACCGACGGCGATTACAACAATACGTTCTTCCATCGGTTAGTTCCCGGATTTGTCCTGCAGGGGGGCGGCTATACCTTCGATGGCACCGCCGACCACATTGCGGCCGATCCGCCGGTCGTGAACGAATTCGACCCCTCGCGGTCGAATTTGCGCGGTACGATCGCGATGGCGAAATTGGGAAGTGGCCCTGATACCGCGACGACCGAATGGTTCGTGAACCTAGGCAACAACTCCGCGAACCTCGACAACCAAAACGGCGGCTTCACGGTTTTCGGACAGGTGCTCGGCAATGGAATGCAAATCGTCGATGCCATTGCCGCTCTCCCGCGGGTCGATGCCGATGGTGCGTTTGACAACTTGCCGGTTCTCAAGACAAACCCGACGATTCCGGCGGACCTGGTGATCGTCAGCAGCATCAGCACGGTCACCGGGTCGGTCAGCGGCTCGATGTATGGCGACCAGAACAATAACGGACAGCGCGACGGGGCGGAAAGCGGCTTGTCGAACGTCACCGTCTTTGTCGACAACAATAACAACGGCGCGCTCGACGCCGGCGAGCAGTCGACCACGAGCGACACCAGCGGCAACTACACGCTGAGCAATGTTCCCTTCGGCACGTTCACGGTCCGCGCCCTCATGCCGTCCGGCTCGTTCGCCAGCGCACCGACCAGCGCGACGCGCAGCATCACGTTCACTTCCACGGGTCAGGTCGTATCGGGCCAGGATTTTGGCATCGTGCAGGTGCTCGTGCCGTCGTTGCCCGACTTGTCGGCCGACCGCGACACAGGCGTCAGCAGCACCGACAACGTAACCAAGCAGACCGCACTGCAGTTTGTCGTTGCGAATGTCGTTCCAGGCGCAACGGTAAACCTGTTCGACGGTAGCAGCACGACACCGATCTCGTCCATGGTGGCGACCAGCGCGAGTGTCACCTTCAACGTCACGCTGGCCGAAGGCGTACACGCGATCCGAGCCGAGCAAACACTGCATGGAATCGTCAGCGGCAAGACGGCGGCGACGACGGTCACGGTCGACACGACGGCCCGCGTCCTCGACGCAATCCCCAATCAGGCGGTCAACGTCGGCGAAGTGCTCTCGCAGCTCAACGTGCAAAGCACCGAAGAAGGTCTACCCGGTTCGATTTACAACCTGGTAGGCAACCCCGCCGGCATGACGATCGACGCCAACGGAGCGATTTCGTACACGCCCACGGATCCGCAAGTGGGTCACAAGCTGGTGACGGTCGAGGCCGTGGACCTGGCCGGCAACGTCACCGTGCGAACCTTCGATGTGGCCGTCAATGGCCGGCCGCTGTTGCCGCCGATCCCCAATAAGTCGGTCAATCGCGGCGCGACGTTGACGTTTACGATCGAGGCCAACGACATCGACGCGCTCGAGTTCGAGCTGCTCCCCGTCGGTAGCCAGCCGTACCCGACCGGCGCGACGCTCACGAAGCTGACCGACACCACGGCCCAATTCCAGTGGACTCTCGACGCAGGGCAAACGGCCGAGACGGTTCACGTCACGGTCCGCGTTCGTGATCCCGGGGGGCTCGAAGCGTTTCAGACTTTTCAGATTTCCGTGAATGCTCCCCCAGTGATCGACGCCATCTCCGACAAAACCGTCAACGAGTTGTCCGAGTTGTCGTTCTCGGTTGTGTCGCACGACATCGATGCCGTCACGTTCAGTCTCCTTCCGGTCAACGGACAGCAGTTTCCGACGGGCGCGACGATTAGCGCCTCCGGCCAATTCCAATGGACCCCGACGGAAGCCCAGGACGCAGGCGAATATCAGGTTACGGTCCAAGCAACCGACACGGGCGGATTGACCGCCACGCGGACGTTCAAGATCACCGTGGGCGAGGTCAACCAAACTCCAGTGTTGGCCGCGATTGCCGACAAACTGCTCAATCGTGGCGATTCGCTCAGCTTCACGGCCACGGCCACGGACGCCGACCTTCCGGTAAACACGTTGCTGTTCAGTCTCGGCGCTGGCGCGCCCGACGGGGCCGCCATCAACCCGACGAGTGGTCTGTTCACCTGGTCACCAGCGGCCAGCCAGGCGGCCGGTCCGTACTCGATCACGGTCCGCGTGAGTGACGGCACGGCTACCCACGAGCGCACGTTCCAAGTCACGCTGAACGACGCTCCAGTGCTGGACGAAATTGCCAATAAGGCGGTCGACGAGCTTTCGCCGCTGACTTTCACGGTCGGCGCAACGGATCTGGACACGGTGACGTACAGTCTCGTCCCGGTCGCCGGACAGGCATTTCCCACAGGCGCGACGATTAACCCCGCGACCGGGCAATTCCAGTGGACCCCCACGGAAGCCCAGGGTGAGGGCGTATATCACGTGACGATCAAGGCAAGCGACACCAGCGGCCTGAGCACGTCACGCACGATCGAGATCACGGTCGCCGAGGTGAATGAGACGCCCGTGGTGCCGACGATCGAAAACAAAACAGTCAACCAAGGTGACGCCGTCAATTTCGTCGTGGCGGCGACCGACGCCGACGCGCCCACGCAGACGCTCTTTTATAGCCTTGGGGTAGATGCCCCCGCGGGCGCGAGCATTGACCCCGCAACGGGTCGATTCACCTGGCTCGTCTCCGACTCGCAATCCGCCGGCACGTTTAACGTGACGATTCTGGTCAGCGATGACGGCGGCCAGACGTTTGCCGCCAGTCAGATGTTCGAGATCGAGGTCAACGCCAACACGGTGGGCTTCGCACTGTTCCAGACGACGCCCTTCAACGGCGCCGCGAGCAGCGCCGGGCTATTTGGAGCGCCGACCTTGGCCCGCGACGCCGCGTTCTCCGCGAGCGCATCGGGGCCGCTCTTCGGAGGTTTTACGACGTTCAGCGGCTTCCAGGCCTTCAGCGACGTCAACTCGACCACGGGTCGTCTGCCCGGCGGAGTCAACAATTCGATCCTGGGCGCCGACACCGGAGTGCCCCACGCCCTCGAGGAATTGATGGCGGAAATGGGCATGGAGGGGGGCGACGTGCAGCAGGCCGGCGGTGAGGAGGACGGCACGGGCAAGGTCAAGCCGGCCGTCAACTTCGAGCCGCCCGGAGACGAATCGAACCAAGGCGACAAACCAAAAGACGACGCGGCCAACGGCGCCGGCCAGGGCGCCGCCGCCCAGAACGGCCAATCGGGGGGCGTGCCGGGCGTGCGCGTGAGTCGTCGCAATGATGCCAAGGGGGGCGGCACGACGAACAGCGGCGGATCCGCTGGGCAATCCGCGACCGGCGAACAGTCCTCGCCCGATGCTTCTTCGCGGAGCAATCGCCAAGGGATCTGGCTGCCACAGCTCGGCTTCGTGAAGTCGGGCGAGCCACGCGCACCAGTCGCAACGCAGGGCTCGCAGTCCCAAGATACCGATCGCACGACAACAGCACGCACGACGGCCTCGCGTCGCCCAGCAAACAACGTAAATGCGACGAGCGAGCAGACCGATAGCGATACGGCGAGTCGCGGCGAAAAGATTGCCAAGGCGGCCCTGTTCTTGCCGTTGGTGGCCTCGCAACTTCCTAAGAGCACGCAGAAGAAGCCCGCGGCGAAACGGAAGCAGCGCGTGTAGTTCGCGCCGGCGTGATGTCGTTTCACGTTGAGAGGTGCAAGTCGTGTTTTGCGCGCCGCGATCATATCGTGTACCGCCGCGTGGAGAATCGCCAGTTTTTCCCTAGCCCAGGCATTCATGCCTGGGACGAAGCGTTCTCCACGAATTGTTGTCGGGTGTCGGGAACCGTTCGTCGCCAGCGAGCAAACCAGTGGCCAGCGCGTTGCCGACGAACGGTTCCCGACACCTACAACAGGGAAGGTTCCGGCCGATCCCCAGGCGTAAACGCCTGGGCTAGGGAAAAGCGTTCGCCGCGTCGCATAACGAACGGCCACACAAAGCGCTATTGGAATCCCACATCGTGTCGAGGGATGCGACCTCGCCGCTCTAGAATCGGCCGCCCGTTACCGGCGCAGGCCAAAACGATCCATCCAACCGGTGCCCGGCGCGCGGCTGACGCGCGGATCCTGCGGCCGCGTGGGATATGAGGCCGGCTGTTGGGTCGCCGTCGACGGCCCGGACGGCAACGTTCCAGGCGCGGGCGGCGGCCGGAAACTCGGGTCGCCCAGATCGACCGCGTTGAAGCCTGGGTACGTGGGCAGCGTGAAGAGCTGCGCCGGATCGCCCGCCAACTGGTTCACCGACACGTTGCGCAGCTCGATCGTCATCTGGAACTGCGTGGCCGGCCATTCAATTTTCACGCTGCGAGGCAGGTACACGCCAAATTGCGGTTCGCGCGTGTGGCCGCTGGCCGTCGCATGGGCAATCGGCTGCTGACGAGCGTCGTACAGGTGCTGCTCGAGCACCCAACCCCGCGCGGCGTCGACGATCATCACGCGCTTCATATCGCCGTTGGGACTGGGCAAAAGGGTTTCGACCCGCAGCCGCCCCTGCCCCACCGGGACCGGTGAGGTGTGTTGCAGGGCCGGGTCGAGCGTCGTTACGCCCAAGGCTTCGATGAGCCACTCGGGTTCGACCGGTACGATCCGCCGCGCGGCGCTGGCGGCATACTGGTCGTGGCGGCAAAGGTACAACGCCGGCGGTTCGCTGCGCTTGATCCAGAACCAGAACAGGTCCTCGTTGCTGCCCAAATCGACCTCCGCTCCACTCGAGAGCGCCGTATCGGCCCGCAAGCGGAATTTGCGCGGCCGGTCGACCGCCAAGCTGGCGCGCAAGGTGGGAAAGCCGGGCACGTAGATCGAGGCGTCGGTCGTGTAGAGCGACGTCACTTTGGCGCTATTGTCGTTGACCGCCGTCATGACGTCGGCCAAAGTCGGCGCGGTGGGCAGCACGCGGACCGTCGTCGGCGAGTAGCAGTTGACGAACGACGGGCAGCTCGCCCCGCTGGCCGCGACCAGCGTGACAACCGCGGCCAGTGCTAGAGCGGGTTTCTGCAGCAACGTTTTGACTCCGACGAAACGGAATAGTTTTTCGATGAACGATCGATTCGGACGTTTAGCGATTTAGGATCCGCACACAAATAACCTGTTCAATTTGCCACGAATTGAACACTCATTTAAGAAGGAATTGTACCGCGGATGAACGCCGATAAACGCGGATATGAAGTCTGGAACAAGAAACCCAATTGTCTCGTCCGTTTTCATCCGCGTTTATCGGCGTTCATCCGCGGTACAATCGATTTTCTTAAAACCGTGTTTGATCCGTGGCTATAAAACTGGGCAAGTAATTTCTGTACGACCCCTTAGGCCGCGCCCGCAAACAACAACGCGGTCAACTCGTTTTGAATCTCGATCGTCCGCTGCTCGTCGGGCATGACGCTGCGGACGCGGTGCGTCGACTCGTCGCGTGGGCAGTAGAGCACGAGCACCTCCTGGCCGTCGGCGTCGTTCTCCGTTTCTTCCAAACGCAAGATCCGCCTCCGCACGAGCAACAGCGCCATCACGTACCGCATGTCGGCCTTGTCGGCGGCGTCCGCCAAACTCGCGAACAACTCCAATAAGACTTCGCTGGGCGCCAATTGCGACTTGCGGGCCTCGCGCGTGGGCATCTTCGATTTCCACCAGGCGATTGCGGCTGGCGGCGCTCCCTGCCAACCCTCGATCGCGTAATCCAGCCGCTGCACCTGGCCCCCTTCCGCGACGATCGCGGAAAAGAACTCTTCGCCCTCGGCCAACTCGCGGCCGCTGGTGGCGCAATGCCGTGTGCAACGTTGGACTTCGAAATCCATGAAGGGATTGCTGTTCTGGTTCCGCCTGACGACCGGAAAGGATCGGGAGGGTACTCGAAACCGGCAGGCGGCTCAAGGCACAGTGACTTAAGACGTCGCTTTCCGCGCAGCGTGCTAGCTAAGCAGCGTGCTAGCAAAGCTGGCCGGCCATCAGTAGGCCGTGAAGAAGCGCGAACTGGTTCCGCCCGGACCGACCTTGATGGTAACCGGCTTGGAGCAGCGCGGGCAGTTGCCCTGATACGCGGTATTGTCTCGATTGATGTAAACCCTGGTGTACACGTCACAACAGGCGAAACGAATGCCGACAAAGCGCCTCTGGGGATCGAGTCGGCGTTGCGACCGAGTCTCGCCGGGGCCCTCGCTCGAGAGATCGACATGCTCTCCGGCCATGAAAATTGATCCCTGCTAGCACCCGCGCGGTTCGGCGGCAGCCCGCATGTAGCGGCCGCCAAAATGTAAGGTACGCTGACCCGGCAAGGATACTTTATGCTTCGCTTTGGCAGAAGAGCGGCTGGGAAATGCGTCTAGTGCTGTGTCAAACCATCGTTTGCGGGTAGCGGAACTCGTGAGAGTTCCGTATTACGCTGATTCTGTCGCGAACATCAGAAGTCTCACGACTTCTGCTACCCAAAATCTGAGCATTGACAAAGCACTACTAGATCGTCTGTCCGGTTCGCGTCTGTCCCTCACGATTCACCAATAGCCGCGTCGCTGCAGTTCCCCGCAGAACCGCTGGAATAGTTCGTCGTACCTCGGCGCTACTTTGCGATTCGGCGAAAACCCGCGTTCCACGCGCACCATGGCCGCGATTGCCGCGTCGAGATTGTCGTACACCGTTCCGGCGGCCGCCAGGATTGCGCCGCCGAAGGCCGATTCCGCCACGACGGGCCGGTGCAGCGTGCGGCCTGTAGCGTCGGCCCGGCACTGCATCCAAACGTCGCTCCGGCTGCCGCCGCCGGTGCTGTAGATGTCGCCGTTGGCGACTTCCAACGTGTCGTCGAGCACCTGGTACGCCAGGCGTTCGACCAATGCTGTCCCCACGAGGCCTGTTGCATACCGCTCGTGTGGGTCGGTCGGCTCGGGAATGCAAAAGCCCTCGGCGTCGGCGCAGACAAACGGAAACCGCTCGCCGCGCCGCACCAGCGGATAGCACACGCTGCCACCGGGCAGTAGCGGGCTGGCCGCACGATCCCAGGCATTCAAGTCTGCGTCGGCAAACCAGGATCCGATCCATTCGCCGCCGACGTTGCTCGCCGCGCCGGGCAACCACCAGCCGCCTGGCAGCCGATGCGAGTAAATCGGACGGTCTGAATTCTGGACGGGCTGGCGGCTTAAGCCCTTGAATACCAAGGTCGTGCCGAGCGTCGTGTTGTAATCGCCCACGCGCCGCAAGCCCGAAGCAAGGCATGCGGCGGTTCCGTCGGTCGCGCCGGCGAGCACCGGCAGGCCCTGGGGCAAGCCGGTTTCCGCCGCTGCCCTTGGTGAAACGCATCCCATCGCTGAAGCGGGCGGCACAACGCTCGGAAGTCGTTCGAGCAAACCCGGCAGCCGCGCAAGCCACTCAGGCCAACATTCTCCCCTCAGATCGTAGCCGGTCTTGAGCGCGTTGCTGTAATCGGTCGCAGCGAAATCGCCCGTCAACCGCGCCGTGATGAAATCGGCCTGGTGCAAGAATTTCGCGGTCGCGTCGAACGTGCGCGGTTCATGGCGGCGCAGCCACTCGATCTTTGCCAAAGCGAACGACGAATCCAGGCCAGCCGGCGGTTCTTCGCCCGCCGCGATCGCGGTTTCCCGCAGCCGTTGCACGTCGGAGGCAGCCCGGGGATCGTTGTACATGAGCGCTGGACGTAATGCCTCGCCCGTGGAATCGGCCGCCACGACCGTGCCCGATGTCCCGTCGACGGCGAGTCCCGCCAACCGCGATGCGTGTACGCCGGCCGCCGCAAGCTGTTCCATCAGTGAGGCCGTGGCCTGGCAGACGGCCTGCCACCAGTCGCGGGGCGATTGTTCGTGGCGGTCGGCGTCGCGGACGATGGTCGGCGCAGGCAGTGCGATGGCCACCCGCGCGAACACCTGGCCCGTGGCGCTGGCTGCCAGCACGCGCACGCCGCTGGTGCCCAGGTCGATGCCGATCGTTAGTTTTTCGTGAGGCATGCGGGTGACGTTGCTATGCCAGTTGGCTGACTCGGGCGTCAAGACAATACACAAAGCGACGCAGTCGGCGGCCAGGCATCGGGGGAATTCCTAGACGCCTTACCGCCACTGGGCGTTCGTTCAATGTGCGGAAACCATGTGTAATCGGAATAATAGGAAAATCCCGACGAAACGTTTGTGGACCTCAGAGTCGGCTGGTATTCTAGGGCTTCTTAAGGGGCTTCGCACTCACGGCGTGGCGACCGCGTGCGTCGGGGTTGATTGCGCGGCGACCCTGCATGTCTTCGGCATACGTGCCACGAGCATTCGTGGCTCTAAGCAGAATTGCTCCTAACGTCCCTGCCTTCGGCAAATTTCCCGCGATCCCAATGACTACTGTTGGAGGGTTGATTCCATGAGACGGCGTTATCTCCGTGGTGCCAGTGTGTTAGCAATCGTTGTGGCAGGGTGGGTCGTTTCGTCACATGCGTCGGCAGAAGATGCCGTGCCTCCGAACACTTTTCGACGTGTGGTGGCGGTCGTCGAAGATGCGCCCGCCACAGGCGCCGTCCAAGTCAACGGCACGCTGATTCTCGCCGTGGCCGAAGACAAGCCCGCCGCGACGGCCGACGACAAAGACAAGAAGGACGCCGACAAGAAGGACGCCAAGGGCATCGACGGCGGCTGGGCGCTCGAAGTCAAAACCGACGACGGCCAGACCCTCACCGCGTCAATGAAGCTTGCGAAAGATGGCGACAAGTTGGCCGGAACCTACACCGGCATGGACGGCAAGGAAGTTAAGGCCGAGGAATTGTCGCTCAAGGACAACGACCTGGCCTTCACCGTCAAGCTCGATTTCCAAGGCACCGAACTGGTGGCCAAGTTCAAGCTCAAACAAGACGGCGACAAGCTCGCGGGCAAGGTCGACTACGATCTCGGCGGCCAGACCGGCACGCTCGACGTTGTCGGCAAGCGCGGCGGCGAAGTTGCCAAGGCCGCCAAGCCGGAAGGAACCTGGGACATTGAAGTCGTCACCGACGATGGCCAGACTCTCAAGTCGACACTCAAGCTGGCCAAGGACGGCGACAAGTTCAAGGGCAAGTATGCCGGCATGGATGGCAAGGAAGTGGACGCCACGGACCTGACCGTCAAGGACGGCGAGATGGCCTTCACCGTGAAGCTCGATTTCCAAGGCACTGAGCTGGTATCCAAGTTCAAGCTCAAGCAAGACGGCGACAAGCTCAAGGGCAAGGTCGACTACGATCTCGGCGGCCAGACCGGCACGTTGGACGTGGCTGCCAAGCGCGCTGGCGGTGGCGGCGATGTGAAACTGGCCGGCACCTGGGCCATGGAAGTGAAGACCGACGATGGCCAGTCGCTCAAGAGCACTGTCAAGTTCAGCAAGGACGGCGAGAAGATCGCCGGAACGTTCACCGGCGCCGACGGCAAAGAGGCTAAGGTTGAAGACTCGAAACTGACCGGCGATGAACTGGCCTTCAAGATCAGTCTCGACTTCGACGGCACCCCCTTGGTCGCCAAATTCAAGGGAAAGCTGGCTGGTGATGGCTATACCGGCAAAGTCGACTACGATTTGGGTGGCCAGACCGGCAATCTGCCCTTCGAAGCCAAACGCAGTGGCGACTGAGCGAATACGCAGTGGCGACTGAGCGACGTAGCGCGGGCCAACAAACGCAGCCCGCTTGATAGGATCCGAAGCCGCAGGGGGTGTCGACCAGTCACGGCCGACACCCCCTTTTTTTCTTGACATCTGGGCCGATTTGCGCACAGTGGTTGCACGCCTTGGGGGTCACCCGAACTAGCCCGAAGCGCAAGCGAGGGAACGCCCGCCGGGCGCTGCGGCCTTTTGCGTAAATGTCATTCCCGCGAAGGCGGGAATCCAGGGACTCGGGGAAGGCGGTGAGAAAAGAGACTTGTGCGCCACGGTTGTAGAACTCGTCGTGCAGCCCCGACTTTGGTTCACTGGATTCCCGCCTGCGCGGGAATGACGGCAACATTGCCCCCTCCTGCTGGATGGCTAGGACGCATGCAATCACAAGTACAAGTGCTGCCAACGGAAGGTTTGAGTTAGGGCCACTTGGTTCCCATTTCCAAAGTCTTCATTACGCATTTCACGCCATGAAACCGCTTCGCAGGTGTCTCGTGGTCTTGCTCTTTCTGGCGGCCGCGGCTCGCACGCTCTTGGGTGGCGAACCGTCTCACGCTCGCGGCGATCGACAGATGGCCGCTTACTTTCGCGGAGAAACGGCCCGCCTGGCGCAGCGCACCGCGGACGCACTCGGCCCGACGAAACTCGCGTCGAAAGAAGACTGGATCGCCCAGCGTGAAACGCTCGTTGGCCAACTGCGAGAAATGCTTGGACTCGACCCATTGCCGCAGCGCACGGACCTGCGGCCAGTCGTCACGGGCCGGCTCGATCACGCGAAGTTTAGCGTTGAGAAGCTGCACTTTCAGTCGCGTCCGGGTCTCTATGTAACGGCCAATCTCTACCTACCCAAGGGCCTCGACAAGCCCGCGCCGGCCGTGCTTTACCTGTGTGGGCACAGCCGCGTGGCCAAGGGTGACGTCAGCTACGGCAACAAGGTCCACTACCAGCATCACGGCGCGTGGTTCGCCCGGCACGGATACGTCTGCCTGCTGATCGATACGCTGCAACTGGGCGAGATCGAGGGCCTGCACCACGGCACGAGCCGACAGAATATGTGGTGGTGGAACGACCGCGGCTACACGCCGGCCGGCGTCGAGGCCTGGAACGCCATGCGTGCGCTCGATTACCTCGAGTCGCGCCCCGAAGTCGACGCCCAGAGGTTAGGCGTCACGGGCCGCTCGGGCGGCGGGGCCTATTCCTGGTGGCTGGCGGCGCTGGATGACCGCGTGAAGGTCGCCGTGCCCGTCGCGGGCATTACCGATTTGCAGAACCACGTGGTCGACGGCTGCGTCAGCGGTCATTGCGACTGCATGTACCTGGTTAACACCCATCGCTGGGACTACGGGCTCGTCGCCGCGCTCGCGGCCCCGCGGCCGTTATTGCTGACCAACAGCGATCGCGATCCCATCTTTCCGCTCGACGGCGTGACGCGAATCCATGCCCAATTGCGGCGGATTTACGAGCTTTACGGCGCGAGCGACAAGTTCGGCCTGCAAATTTCGGCCGGCCCGCATGCCGATACGCAAGAGCTGCAAGTGGCCGCTTTTCACTGGTTTAACCGCTATCTGAAGGGGAGCGAGCCACCGATCGAAGCCGCCGCCACGACCTATTTTAAGCCCGAGGAATTGAGGGTCTTCGCCGATCTTCCCCCGGATCAGATCAACACCAGAATTCACGATTCGTTCACACAAGTTGCCGCCGCACCGACGATACCGGCCAACGCGCAGGCCCTTGCCGCCCGGCGCGACGCGGTATTGGCGGCACTGCGAGAAAAGACCTTCAATGGCTGGCCCGTCGATTCGCCGGAATTGGACGTTCGCCCGGCCTTTTCGCGGCGGCATGAGGGCCTTGAACTCCAGGCGCACGACTTCACCAGCCAAGAGAACGTCCGGCTAAGGCTGTACGTGGTCCGAGCCATCGACGCGCCAAGCAGAAAACGAATTGACCTCCACGTGCTCGACGAGCCGGGCTGGCAAACATTCTTATCGGCTGCCCGCGTACTTGCGGCCGATGAGCTGCGCGACGAAGGGCAGTCGGGCACTAACGGACAATCCGCTGGCAATGACGTCTTTCGGCAATGGGCCCAGCAGTGCCAGGCAGGCGGTGAGTTGGTGTTTTTCCCCCCGCGCGGCATTGGCCCCACGGCGACCGATCCTGATGCCAAGAAGCAGATTCAGATGCGGCGCCGGTTCATGCTGCTGGGTCAGACGCTCGACGGCATGCAGATCTGGGATGTTCGCCGGGCAATCCAGGCACACGCGTCGCTGCCACGTGAAGGGGCTCCAACGCCGCGTTGGCTTCACGCGCGGGGGAAAATGGCCCCAGTCGCCCTCTATGCGGTGTTGCTTGCGCAAACTCCGCCTGGTGTGAATGAATCAGCGGTCGCGGGCCTCGAACTGATCGATCCGCCGGCCAGTCACCGGCAGGGGCCGAGCCTGCTGAATGTGCTGCGAATTGTCGATCTACCCGAAGCCCTGACGCTCGCGGCACTGCACACGACAATCACGCTGCGAACGGCGAGCCCGGCCGATTGGGAGTATCCGCGGTCGGTGGCGAAGCAGTTGGGTTGGGGCGAAGAGCGAATCCGTATGCTTCCGTTGGATTGAATTACGCGCCTTGAGTTCGCCAAGGCACGAATCGCGTGCGTGAAAGCAATCGCGTTAGCCGCGACGCGCTAGCGGAGCGCGGCGAGCCAGCTAGAGAGTGACAAAAAAACAAAAAAATTGTTGCGACCGTTGTAACCCGGAGTTAGTATGGCGCAACGTGGGGAAGATCGCAGGCTTGTTGTCAGGCGGTCTTTACGGGGTTCGGGTCGCTGGGGGTTGGCTCCGGTCTGGGAGAGTGCAGCTATGCTACGTCAACGCTGGGGTTTATTGCGATTTGGAGCGTGTTTTTTAGTGGTTTTGGCCCTCGACGTGTTGGTGGATGGGGTGAGTGTTAAGGCCCAGGATGTCACCTGGTCGTTGCGGGCCGGTAGCGAGACGATCTTAACGACGAGCATCAATACAGTCTTCATTTTCTCGGGCACCGTAAACGAGTACGACGAAGCCCCGCAGGCGGCTGGTAGCCTGACCAGCACGGCGACGGGTACGTTCAGCACGACGGGTAATTTTCTCAGCGCGATGGACTTCGGCCCCATGCCTGCCTTTACAAATTTTGGCGACACCAGTGCAACCGGTCTCGCGTTGACCGTGGCCGAAGCGCCGACATTGTTGCACACCGCCCAGGGGCTAACGGCGGGCAATATGCTGCCCGCGCCGGGTGGCGGTACAACGTCGAATCCGGCAGCCCCAAGCACATCTCAGAGCAACTTGTACCCCCAGGTTCCCGCGGCGGCGCCTGCCTCCTTGGCCTGGATCGCGACGGACCCGGCCAACGGCAATGCGCCGGTCTGGTACGAATCGTTCCGCGGCATGCGGAGCAGCATTTGGACGCAAGGTACGCCGCCAGCACTCGACCCGAACACCGGAAAGTTCGATCTTGGAGCGGGAGCGAACTCGACTCAGACGATTTCCATGATCACGATCGACTTCAATACACCCACGATTGCGGGCGGTTTCACTAACACGATCCTTACGGGGACCGTCCCCAACCCCAATCCTCCGCCCGAAACGCTACCCAATATGGTGCCGCTGCCCGTTCCTTCGAGCAGCGATACCGACGAGCCCGGACAGCAAGGCACATTGAGCCGCGACGGGGCGAAGTACATCCTGACAATACCCTTCAAAGTGCTGTTCAATACCGACGCAGATCTGATCGAGGGCGTGCTGGCGCTCCATCTGCATCGCACCTTCGATAGCGTTACGATCGCCGAAGCCAATCTGACGCCGGGCGACGTCAATTTTGACGGAGTGGTCAACATTTTTGACATCAACCAGATTTCGTCGAATTGGAGCGGCAGCAACCCGGCCCAGTTCGGCAATCTGACGCCGGGTGACGCCAATGGCGACGGCATCGTCAACATTTTTGACATCAACTTGGTATCGTCGAATTGGACCCCTGCTGCGGGGGGGTCGCAAGCGGTTCCCGAGCCCAGTTCGATGGCTCTATGCGGTCTGGGAATTTTGGGAATTTTATTTGTTGCAATCCGGCGCAAGCGTGGTTAGACTGTGACCGCGAGACAAGATTTCGCGCGCTTGTGTGTTGGGGAGATTCGTCGCAAGGTCTAGAGCAGGCAACTGCTAGATCATGCAACTGACAGATTGGCAACTGACAGAGTAAGAGGTGCTAATGCGGTGCGTTGAATTGACGAACAGAGTTGAATAGACGGGCAGATGCAGTAGAAACTGAGTGAAGTGGGCTGAGCAGAACGGGGTGGACAGAAAACAGTGAGAGGCGATAACTGTGTCGTGGGGCGCGACCCTTTTGATGGAGTCATGCAGCCAAGTCGTTCACCACAGTAAAAAGGAGGTTCTCGCCACGCTGTACGCACAGTTAAAGCTGAATTTTTCGTAGAATTTGAATCAGGCAAGTAAGTTCGACTCACGCAACGACAGGAGACACAAACAGTGAAAATGAAAGCATGTTTAGCACTGCTCGCACTCGTGGCTATGGCCACCAGCGCCAGCGCAGCAAAGTTAGTGGTTATCGCGACGGACAGCGGTAACGGTACGACCTCCGGCTCTCAGCCGCCAGTGGATCCCGCTGGCTCCAAGGGATTTTTGATCGGCATCGACAACACGCAGGATCCGTTGGCGCCCTTGGCCTTCCAGGACATCACCTTCAGTGGACCCAACCTCGTCCAGCGCTTGGCGCCGAATTCGTTCGCTGGTGGTGATCTGGACAGCGCAAACGTCCAGACGCGAAGTGAGGCCGGCACTGCGAATGTCGCCGACCCGGTTGCCGGATCAGCGTTCGTGCGAAACGATAGCTGGTGGTGGAATCAGGCTCAAGACGGCCTGACTCTAGGCCCTGTGGCCACAGGTATCCAGGGTGGCGCGCCGGGTGGTCCCATGACCATGACCGGTTCCTTCAACCTGTCGGGTAATGTGCCCGCCGGCGTGTGGCGGTTGGCATACCTGGTTGTGAAGGCCGATACGAATGTTGCGGGCCTTATCGCCTCGGGATCCCTCGGATTTGATCCGTTGGGTCGTGCGCCGAGCCCCAACAACCTTCCGGTCATCCTGGACTTCGAGACCGGCACGTTCCAAGCAGTTCCGGAGCCGTCGACCATTGCGTTGGCTGCCCTGGGTTTGGTCGGTTTGGGTGTCGGTGCTTGGAAGCGCCGCAAGTAAGTTGATGAGCTAGCGGCGTCACCGCATGTGACATGGTGGTCTGGCGTGCGTCGAGTGGATTGAATTTGCAAGTTCAACCGGGGATGGCGAGCCTGCTCGTCCTCCCCGGTTTTTTTTGCGCGCCGATCGCAACCAAATTTTTCGGGTAGTTTTAGTCCGTCCTCGAATCACTCAGCGGCGAATTGAATTCGTTTAGTCTTAGGGCGCCTAAGGATCCGCGCAAAAATAACTTGGTTAATCTGCCACGGATTGAACACCGAGTGAACACGGATAAAGAGAACCACAAAGGACACGAAGAACACGAAGGACACAAAGACGACGGACACGAACGCTTTCCCTTCGTGGTCTTTGTGCCCTTTGTGGTTCTCTTCGTCCGTACTACAAACGTTGAATTTGCACGCGCCTTGCGCGGATTCTTGTCGCCCTGTGTAGTCGGAGGACGGGATTGGGTTGGTAGGCAACCCACGCAAGAATCGCGAAAACCCGAAAGAGCGAAAATGCGAAACTATTTCTGGTTTTCGCTCTTTCGGGATTTCGCGATTCTCGTGGCTAATAAGGCAACATCGAGCAGACGATGTGGCGATTTGCGGTGATAACGCTCAATCCACCTCGATTCCCTTTCGTATTTGGTTCCGGCTAGGCCGGGCTGGGTTTGATCCGTGGCTAAAAAATTGCACAAGTTATTTCCGCGCGAGTCCTAACTCAACCTCCCCAACACCCCGTCATTCCCGCGCAGGCGTGAATCCAGTGAACCGCAAGGCGGCCTTGCACCACGGGTGCTGCAAACAACGCCCGCGCAAGGACTTCTTCGGCGCTGCCGTCTCCGAATCCCTGGAGTCCCGCCTGCGCGGAAATGACGGTACTGATGAGCCCCCGATCCAGCCCGGTGGTCTCGCCGCGCGTTGAGCATCGGCTAATGGCTGCGACCCTTTCGGGGTCGGTATCCATGCTTTCGCCGCCGGCTGTGCGGTAGGGAGCTGGCATCTTGGGACGATCGCTACGACTCGGCGTCTCCATTCGATCGTTTTCGGCGACGAGTGCCTGCGCGAATCGTTCCAACGCGATCTCGCTGCAACGGCAGGGCGATTGCAGACGACTCGGCGAAAGTCATCCGTACTTCAAACGTTGATTTTGCACGCCGCGCCGCGCGGATTCTGATGGCGCGCTAAGGGGGTCGGGAGTCAGTGCCACTGCTACAGCGAACAATTCCCGCGAGAACTACTTCGTGCGTTGACTTCAAATCTCGTTCGCTCCGTGTGCGACGCGCGTTTTTAACTTTGAGTTGACAGTTCCCGTGCGCGGGTTCGTGTATCGGGGATTTCCCTACCCCCGGCGCTCGCGCGCGAGCGTGCTTGGCGTGATGGTGCTTGGGAGATGTCACGGCAAAGAAAGCCGATTGCGCTTGCCGGCAAGGCAGAAATGAGAGTTGTTCGTGCATCGGCTCGACTTCACGTAAGCGCGTTCGCAAGCCGTTCGCGTACTAACAAAACACTCCGCGCGGAGGAAACCGCTGGCAACTTGCGAAACGCGTTGCCACGATCGTGCGAGGAAGTCGTTCGGAGCAATGTTGTGTACCTACACAAATATTTGCTTTTTCTCGAAAATAGGGTTATCATGCAGGGCAATGGCATGACGTTGCGAACCATGCGACTCATTTCTATTTTTTAGTTCGCGCGAAGCTTCCATTCAGAAGTTCGCGGGGCTGGATTGATCGAGCTGGGGGGTTGATCGAGCTGGGGGGTTGATCGAGCTGGGGTTGGTTGGGTTGGGGT
>Ga0163150_10002448_pt1 | contig 28385 bp, 25 predicted proteins | sample OliLakLV19P2IB_FD_148628 | JGI IMG/M metagenome (GOLD analysis project Ga0163150, IMG submission 148628) | Freshwater microbial mat bacterial communities from Lake Vanda, McMurdo Dry Valleys, Antarctica - Oligotrophic Lake LV.19.P2.IB | ecosystem: Environmental > Aquatic > Freshwater > Lake >...
TGGGGCGCGGAGGGGGGGCAGGGGGGGTGTCAACCTCCGCTTAGCCAGGCGGTTAGGAGGTCGCGTAGTGAGGCGAGTCCGATTCCATCGACCTCCGTCCGGATCCGGAGGCTGCACCAGAAGTCCAGGATGAACATTTGTACCGCGTGGATGGGGACGGCGATCCAGAAGGAACGGCAGCGCCAGACGAGCGCGCCGAGGGCGATGCCGCCGAGGATGGACAGGTAGGCCTCGGCGGTCGGTTTATCGGCGTGGAGGGCGGCGAAGGGGAGGGCCTGGACGAGGATGGCGTAGAGGCCGAAGGTGTGCCGGGTGCCGAAGAGGAGGAAGCCGCGCCAGAGGTACTCCCACCCGAACCAGTAAAACAGGAACAGCGCCTCGTAGATGAAGAACTGGCCCCAGTGGCGGCCGGCCGGCTGGTAGTGGGGGTAGTGGGACTGGAAGTCCGGGTTGTCCGACAGCACCCAGGTGCCCACGACAACAAACGGCAGGTAGAGGAGCGCGAGGGTAGAGGCCAGCTTCCAATCTCCGAGGCCCAGGCCCATGTCGGCCGGCGAGCGCTTGAAGAGGAGTCGGAGGCAGAGGATGGGGATGACGAAACCGGTGAGGCCCTGCATCCCGAACCACCAGCCCCAGCCGGCGAGCTGATCCCACTCGTCCGGGAAAAGATGGGGTGCGATGTCCTGCCGGAAAAGGGTGCGGCTTCCGAAGACAAATTGCGTGATCATGAGCACCGCCGCCGCGACACACACAAACACCGTCTGGCGGTCCATGCCGCGGACGGCGGCGAGCATCTCCTTTCCTTCGTTTCGTAGCCGATCTAGCATCGTTTTGTGTTATGGGTGGGCGGAAGTCAGCCGAAATATAGGGTGACGCGCTATGTGCCGAAAATACCGTGAGATACGCGTCAAAAAATCTGAAACCGCCGGCTCTTATACGCAGTACTTTTTCGCGTGCGATCGTTACATTGCATCGCAGGTCTCGCAACCCCCATTTCTCGGATACTCGGATCGAACGGACGCGCCATATCGCTCGATGGGATGGCTTCCAACTCGGGAGCCTCTTCCTGGTCATCACCCTCATCGCCCTCTGGGTGCTCGTTGCGCCGCGGACGCACACGCCGGCGCCGGCGCGCCAGATAGCCGAGGCCTCCGTGGCTACCGATCCCTTCCAGCTCGCCCTCGACAGCCTGTTTTCCGACTACGACCCCGAGGTGCTGGCACTGCTCCGACCGGACACGACCGGCGCGGCCCGCTGGGTCGATTCGATGATGGCCTCGTTGACGCTCGAGCAGAAGATCGGCCAGCTGTTTATCGTCAACCTGCCCGCCCGCACCCGCGCCGACGCGGGGATGGAGGCGGTGACCCGGTATGCGGTCGGCGGTTTTCTGGTCTCTCGCACCATGGAGCCACGGGAGTTGTTCGAGGAGACGCGCCGGCTTCAGGCGCGCTCCGCCGTGCCCCTCTTTTTTGCAGCCGATTACGAGCGGGGCGTCGGGCAGCACGACAATAACCTCACCGAGTGGCCCTCGAACATGGGGCTCGGCGCGACGCGCGACCTCGTGTTTGCCGCCGCCGCCGGCCGGCTGACGGCCGTAGAGAGCCGGGCCGTGGGAGTCAACATGATCCTGGCGCCGGTGGTGGATGTGAATAACAATCCGCTCAATCCGATCATCAACATCCGCTCGTACGGTGAGGACCCGACGCTGGTCGGCGAGATGGCCGCCGCGTTTGTCCGCGAGGCCCAGGCCCACGGCGTGATGACGACGCTGAAGCACTTCCCCGGGCACGGCAATACCTCGGTCGACACCCACAGCCGGATGGGCACGATCCCCGGCGATCGCCGCGCGCTGGAGGCCATCGAACTGTTTCCGTACCGGTATGTGCTGAACAAACACGTCCGCCCCGCGGCTGTGATGAGCGCACATCTCTGGATCCCGGCGCTGGATGCCGAGCCGATTCCGGCGACGTTTAGCCGGAACGCGCTGCACGGGTTGCTGCGCGATACGATGCAATTCGACGGCCTGGTGATCACCGACGACGTCGCGATGGGTGCGCTCCAGAACGAGTATACCCTGCCGGAGCGCATCACCTTCCCGTTGCGCGCCGGCGCCGACATGGTACTCACGCCGACGGGGTTGGACGCATCCGTCCGCGCTGTGCGAGACGCCGTACGCAAGGGGGATCTCACCGAAAGCCACATCGACGGGTCGGTGCGGCGAATCCTCCTGGCCAAGGCGCGCGCCGGCGTACACACGGAAGCTGGCCCTAACAGGGCGCTGTTCGAATACATCATGGCCCTCCCGCGTGGCGAGCCCTTGGCGCAACGAGCGGCCGACCAGGCCGTCACGCTGCTCAAAAACGACGACGCCCTCCCGTTTACGCGGGAGACGAGGGTGCTGCTCGTCCAGCTCACAAACAGCGACAACTCGCCGAGCATCGGGGCCGCGATGGATCTGCTGGCCGACCAGCTTGGGGCTCATGCGCAGGTCGTGGAGCACCGCTACGGACGGACGTTGTCCGGCTCGGACAAGCGCCGGCTCGACGCGGACGCGGCTTCGGCGGACGCCATCGTGGTGTCCCTCTACCTCCGGCTCGTCGCCGGCCGTGGAGACCCCGGGCTGTTCCCCGAGCAGCAAGAACTCGTGCAGGGGCTGATCGCGCGGCCCAATTATTCGGCTGTCGTCACGCTGGGCAATCCGTATGCAATCACCCCCTTCACCGACGCCGACGCGCTGGTGATCGCCTACGAACAGACGCTCGCGAGCGTGCGCAGCATCGCCGGCATCATGACCGGCCAGCAGGCCCCGAACGGCCGGCTGCCCATCACCGTGGGAGCGTATGCCTATGGCGCCGGCCTGGAGCTGGTCCCCGTGCTTCCTCTGACCGTTCGATCGAACCAGGCCGGGGATTGACGCGTTAACGCATCTGACGCTTCCACGGCAAACGGAACAACGCGTGACGCTTTTCCATCAATCCTACGGCGAGGGGTATCCCTTGCTCATCCTCCACGGTCTCCTCGGGGCGAGCGGCAACTGGCATACCCTCAGTCGGAACGTCTTCTCGCATAGTTTTGCCGTCCACGCGCTCGACCTCCGCAACCACGGCCGGTCCCCGCATAGCCCTTCGATGTCCTATGCGGAGATGGCCGGCGATGTGCTCGAATTCATGGACGCCGAGGGCATGGAGACCGCGCACATGATGGGACATTCGATGGGGGGAAAGGTGGCGATGACGTTTGCGCTTACCTATCCCGACCGCCTCGGCCGGCTCGTCGTGGCCGACGTCGCGCCGCGTGCCTATCCGCCGCATCACACGTCTATCCTCAACGCCTTGCGCCGGCTCGACCTTAACGCCTTCGACTCCCGGGCCGCCGTCGACGACGCCCTGGCCCACGACATCACGTCGAAACCCATCCGCCAATTCCTGCTCAAGAACCTGTCCGCCGAACCCGATGGGTCGTTTACCTGGAAGATGAACCTGGATGCGATCGATGCGAACTACGATGCCCTGAGCCAGGCCGTCGAACCCACCGGGATCTTTAGCGGAGATGCGCTATTCATACGCGGCGGCGACTCGAATTATGTGACCGACGAGGACGTACCGTCCATCCACCGGCTCTTTCCGTCCGCCCAGATCAGCACTATATCCGGGGCCAGCCACTGGCTGCATGCTGAAGCGCCGGATGTCTTCGGCGCGGCCGTGATGGTGTTCCTGGGGCGGTAGGGGGGTTCAAGGTGTACGGGTTTAAGGTTTACTGCTGCGTGTATCCTGGGTGCGCTTCGCGAGATGAACGACACGTTTCATAGACTCCATCACCTCCTGGCCTCCCGCATCCTCGTGCTCGACGGGGCGATGGGGACGATGATCCAGTCCTTCGGACTGCATGAAGCCGATTACCGCGGCCGGCGCTTCGCCGATCATCCGTCGCCACTGAAGGGCAACAACGATCTGCTGGTGATCACCCGGCCGGATATCGTCCGATCGATTCACGATCAATTTCTGGAGGCCGGCGCGGATCTCATCGAGACCAATACCTTCAACGCCCTGTCGGTCGTCCAGTCCGACTACGGCCTGCAGGCCCACGCCTACGAGATCAACCTCGCCGCCGCACGCCTGGCCCGCGAAGCCGCCGACGCCTTCACGGCCCGCACGCCCGACAAGCCGCGCTTCGTCGCCGGCGCGCTCGGGCCGGCGAATAAAACCCTGTCGATCTCGCCGGACGTCAACGACCCCGGCTTCCGCGCCATCACTTTCGACGCTCTCGCCGATGCCTACCGCGAGCAGGTGGCCGGCCTGGTTGACGGCGGGGTCGATGTGTTGCTCGTGGAGACCGTCTTCGACACGATGAACTGCAAGGCCGCGCTCGTGGCCATCCAGCAGTATGCGAAGGATAGCGGCATCTCCCTGCCTGTGATGATTTCGGGGACGATCGTCGACCAGAGCGGCCGGACGCTCTCCGGCCAGACGCCCGAGGCGTTCTGGCTCTCGATCTCCCACATGCCCGGTCTGCTCAGCGTCGGCCTCAACTGCGCCCTGGGCTCGGCCCAGATGCGGCCGTACATCGAGTCTCTGGCGAGGGTCGCGACGGTGCCGACCAGCCTCTATCCGAACGCCGGCCTGCCGAACGCCTTCGGGGGGTACGACGAGTCGGCCGACTTCATGGCCGCGCAGATCGAGGCGTACGCGGCGGAGGGCTTCGTGAACATCGTCGGCGGGTGTTGCGGCACCACGCCGGCGCACATCCGGCGGATGGCGGAGGTCGTGCGGACCCTGCCTCCTCGAGTGCCGCCTATCGTGCCGCCGCGACTCCGGCTGAGCGGCCTCGAACCGCTCGAGTTTCGGCCCGAGACCAACTTCGTCAACATCGGCGAGCGCACGAACGTCACGGGGTCGCGGCGCTTTGCACGACTGATCAAGGACGGCCAGTACGACGAGGCGTTGACCGTGGCGCGGCAGCAGGTGGAAAGCGGCGCGCAACTGATCGACGTAAACATGGACGAGGGGATGTTGGATAGCGAGGCCGCGATGGTCCACTTCCTCCATCTCATCGCCACCGAGCCGGACATCGCGCGGGTGCCGATTGTGCTGGATTCGTCGAAGTGGAGCGTGCTCCAGGCCGGCCTGAAATGCATCCAGGGAAAGGGGATCGTCAATTCGATCAGCATGAAGGAAGGGGAGGCCGCCTTCCTGGAGCAGGCGCGCACCGCACGGATGTACGGCGCGGCCGTCATCGTCATGGCGTTCGACGAACAGGGTCAGGCGGACACCTTCGAGCGCCGCATCGCTGTCTGCCAACGCGCGTACGACTTACTCACCCGCGCCGTGGGCATCCCCCCCGAAGACATCATCTTCGATCCCAATATCTTCGCCATTGCCACCGGCATCGACGCCCACAACCGGTACGCGATCGATTTTATCGAGACCGTCCGGTGGATCAAACGGCACCTGCCGTACGCCCATATCTCGGGTGGCGTGAGCAACATCTCGTTTTCGTTTCGCGGCCAGGACGTCGTGCGCGAGGCCATGCACGCGGCGTTTTTGTACCACGCCATCCAGGCCGGCATGGACATGGGCATCGTCAACGCCGGGCAGCTGGCCATTTATGAGGAGATCGAGCCTGCGCTGCTGGAACGCGTCGAGGACGTGTTGTTCGATCGCCGGCCCGACGCCACCGAACGCCTCGTCGCCTTCGCCGACGCCATGGCGGAGCGTCCCGAGCAGGTGGCCAGCGAGGCCGCCTGGCGGCAGTCCAGCGTCGATGAGCGCCTGAAACACGCCCTGGTGAAGGGGATTGTCGACTTCATCGACGCTGACATCGAGGAGGCCCGTATGGCCTACCCGTCCCCACTGGATGTGATCGAGGGGCCGTTGATGGCCGGGATGAACGTCGTCGGCGACCTCTTCGGGGCCGGCAAGATGTTTTTGCCGCAGGTAGTGAAGAGCGCCCGGGTGATGAAAAAGGCCGTGGCCTATCTGGTGCCGTTTATCGAGGCCGCCAACGCTGGCCGGCCGGCGGAGCGGAAGACGAAAGTCCTGATGGCCACGGTGAAGGGGGATGTACACGATATCGGGAAAAACATCGTCGGCGTGGTGCTCGCGTGTAACAACTACGATGTCGTCGACCTCGGCGTGATGGTGCCGGCGGATATCATCCTGGACCGCGCCGTGAGTGAGCAGGCCGATGTGATCGGCCTGAGCGGGCTCATCACCCCCTCGCTTGACGAGATGGTGCACGTGGCCGGCGAGATGGAGCGCCGGGGGATGACCGTGCCGTTGCTGATTGGTGGCGCCACGACTTCCCGCATCCACACCGCCGTCAAAATCGCCCCGAAATACAGCGGCGCGGTGGTCCATGTGCTGGATGCCTCGCGGAGTGTCGGCGTCGTGACGCACCTCCTGTCGAGCGACCATCGCCAGGGGTTCATGGCGGCCATTCAGGACGAATACGAGGCCGTACGTGAGGCGCATCATCACCGGACTTCGACGGCGGAGTATCTGCCGCTCGAGGCCGCGCGGGCCAATGCGCCGGCGATCGACTGGACGGCGGCGCCCATCACGGCGCCCCATCGCCCCGGTATCACCGTGTTGCGCGATATCGACCTCGCGACGCTGCGCCCGTACATCGACTGGGCGCCCTTTTTCTCGGCCTGGGAGATGAAAGGCAAGTACCCTCAATTGCTCGACGACCCTGAGATCGGCGTTGAGGCCCGCCGGCTGTTTGACGATGCGCAGCAGCTGCTCGACGAACTCGTCCGCGATGGCAAGCTGGCCGCGCACGCCGTCCTCGCCCTGTTTCCGGCGGCCGGCGTGGGCGACGACATCGACCTGTTCGCCGACGAACGCCGCGACACCCCCATGGCTCGCCTCCATACGCTGCGGCAGCAATCCCGCAAGACCTCCGGCCGGCCCAACCGGGCGCTGGCCGACTACATCGCGCCGGCCGCTTCCGGTCGTCAGGACTACCTGGGCCTCTTCGCCGTCACCGCCGGCGATGGCGTCGAGGCGCTCGCGGCCGCGTACGATCGGGTCCACGACGTCTACAACAGCATCATGGTGAAGGCCCTGGCGGATCGGCTCGTCGAGGCCGCGGCCGAGTGGCTCCACCGGGAGGTTCGCACGGCCTATTGGGGCTATACGCCCGAAGAAACGCTGTCGAGCAGCGAACTCATCCGCGAGGCCTATCGGGGCATCCGCCCGGCGCCGGGATATCCGGCGTGCCCGGATCATACCGAGAAGCGAATCCTCTGGGACGTGCTCGACGCCCGGCGTCACACGGGGATCGCGCTGACCGAAAGCCTGGCGATGACGCCGGCGGCTTCGATCTGCGGGATGTATTTTGCCCATCCGGACGCCGCATATTTTAATGTTGGTCAGATCGCGCGCGACCAGGTGATCGATTACGCCGATCGCAAGGGCATGCCCCTCGGGGAGGTCGAGCGCTGGCTGGCTCCTCGCCTTGCCTACGAACCCGATGCGCAGGAGGCCCTCGCCACCGTGTCCCCGAGGCCGTCCAACTAACGTCTCTCCCTCCTGCCATGCCCCGCTCCACCGAACACCCTACTTCCCATGCGCTCCGCCGGCTCGCCCAGGAAGGAGCGATGGATGCAGGCTCCCTTGAACGCGCGCTCGGCCTCATCGGCGCCGTGCCCGACGGTGCGGCCCGGCGTCAGACCATCGAACGCGTGTTGCTTGGGCTCGGGGTAGCGCTCGTCTTGGCCGGCATCGTCGCCTTTTTTGCGTTTAACTGGGACGGCCTCGCGCCCCGCTACAAATTCGCGCTCCTCGAGGCCGGCATCGTGGCGAGTGGCGTGGTGGCGTGGCGCTGGTGGGGGCGTCCGGCAGGCCATGCCGGGTCCATGGCCGCGAGCGTGCTGGTCGGCGTTTTGTTGGCCGTGATCGGGCAGGTGTACCCGAGCGGAGCCCCGTGGCATCAGCTATTCGGATGGTGGCTGCTGCTGGTGCTGGGCTGGGCCGTGTCGACCCGTTTTGCCGGGAATGCCCTGCTGGCGCTCACACTCGTCAATGCGACGTGGATCGCCTTCTGCGCCGATGTTCTGTTCGACCAGCAACACACGCTCGTGGTGACCGGAACCGTTGTCATCAACGCCGTGGCGCTGGCGATGTTGGAATGGAGCAAGGAGCGTGGCGCCACCTGGTTGGCGCCGGCCTGGGCGACTCGCCTCGTCGGCCTTGCTGTGCTGCTGGGTGGGGTGATAAGCGCCATCGATATCATTTTTGATGGATTCGGGGCCGGTTGGACGGCCGGGCTCGCGCCGGCCGCATTCCTGGTCTCGTCGCTGGGCATGGGCTGGTTTTATCGATTCAGACGACAGGAGCTGATGATGATGGCCGCCGTGTTTCTCGCCTGGATCGCCGTGGGCGCGGCGGCCATCGTTCGAGTGACGGATGCGGCGTTCTGGGGATTTCTGCTGGCCGGCGTGGCTGTGTTAGGCAGTTCCGCCCTGGCGGCCGCCTGGTTGCGCCGGCAGCCGCTTCGAGGGCCGCGGCCATGAGCAAGCCCCCGATGACCTGGGCGGATCTCACCCTGGCGCTGGCCGCGGAGGGTTACCTCGACGCCGCCGGCGTCGAGCGCGTCGGGATCGTATCCGACGAAGGTGGCGACGAAAGCCCCTGGTATGTGACGGCACTCGTGACCGTGAGCGCGTGGATCGGCGCGCTGTTGCTGCTCATGTTTTTGATCGCCGCGGAGTGGGTGCACGAAGGGCCGGAGTACATCGTCGCCGGCGTGGTCTTCATGGCGATTTCCGTGGCCCTGGGTCATCTCACCCGCCATCCCTTTCTTCAGCAGATCGGCATCGCCCTGGGCGTGGCCGGCCCCGCGAGCCTGGGTTTTGGCGTGTATTCCGTGTGGGAGTCGCACGAGATGGCCTGGGCTTCCGTTGCGGCCTCGGCCCTGATCCTTTTTTTCGCACAGCCGAACCGCATCCATCGCTTCCTGACGGTGGGCGTGGGCGTGTTCGGGGTGGCGGCGCTCATCGCCGTCTCTTCGTGGCAGGAAGGGGCGCACCTGCTGGTGCTGGCGCAGATGCTCGGAGCCATGTATCTGCTCGAGCAGGAATCGCATCTGGACAGCCGGCGTCTTACGCGGTTCACCCGGCCGCTCGCGCTGGGGTTGATGCTGGCCTTGCCGACGTTGCTTTTTATCGCACAGGCCGCCGATGTGTATCCGGAGCTGCATTCGATGTGGATCTCATCGGCCGGCCTCTCCGCCGCGCTCTTGTATGTCGTCTGGCGCCTGGCGCCGCGGCCGGTGCTGGCGTTTGTGCCGGTGTTTCTCTTTTTCGCGTTCGATCAGCCCGGCCTCATCGCCTCGCTGGCGCTTACGTTGTTGGCGTATGCGCGGGGGCAGCGGGTCGTGGCCGCCCTACTGTTGGCCGCGTTAATAGCCCAGGCCGGTTATCTATTGTATGATCTGGACGTGAGCCTGCTGCATCGGTCGATGATACTGGCCGGCACGGGCCTGGTGCTGCTGGCCATGCGCGCCATTCTGCGACTCACCGCTTCCGCTCCCCCCGAGGAGGAGGTCGCCCTATGAAACGTACACGTCCGAAGCGCTGGCAGCAGTGGACATTCGCGCTCGCGACCTTCGTCGCGCTGGGCATTCCCAACCTGCTCATCTTCCGCAGCGAGCAGCTGCTGCGCCACGGCGAACCTCTGTTGCTGGCATTGGACGCCGACGAGCACCGGGCCCTGATTCAGGGGCAATCGCTCCGCCTGTATTACCCGCTGCTGGGCGATCTCGCCGTCGCCGACTCGTCCCTTCCGCGCACGGGCCGGCTTGCCGTGAAACTCGACAGCAACCGAGTGGGTACGGAAGTGCGGTACCTCGGCGCCGGCGATGAACTTTCGCCCGACGAGCGTATCTTGCGGTATCGAACGTGTGCCGAGCGCCTATGTAGTGGCGCGGCGTACTTCTTTTTCGAGGAGGGGCAGGCCGACTATTTCCGGGAGGCGCGATACGCCGAGCTGCGTATCGGGCCCAGGGGGCAGGTGGCGGTGACTGGCGTTCGAGACGCCGACCGTAACCCGATGCCCGGCCCGCCCTGATTCAAACCCTGAATCGTTCATCGCCGAACCCCAATCGATCGTTTACCCATGTCCATGCACGCTATCCTCCAGGTTCATTCTTCCCGGCCGGCCGTAGTCGATACTCTCCGCCATGAACAGGCGTCGGCGCTTGTCCAGCTGGCCGGCATCGTCGGGTTCGCGCTGCTCACGGTGCTTGGCGCCCAGGCGCGGATATACATCTGGGAAGTGCCCTTCACCCTGCAATCGCTCGCCATCTACGGGAGCGGCCTCTATCTGGGGTGGCGGGGCGGCCTGCTGTCGCAAGTGGTGTACCTGGGCCTCGGGATGGCCTTCCCGGTATACGCCGGCGAGGGCTACGGTATGGCCTACCTGGCGACGGCCGTATCCGCCGGCTTCCTGATCGGCGCGCCATTCGCCGCGGCGGTGGTCGGCCGCGCCTCGCGCCGGTGGAATTCCCTCACCGGCAGCACCCTCGCCATGATGCTCGGTTCGCTGACGCTGTTCACGTTCGGGGTGACCTGGCTTCATTTCGCCGCCGGCCACGCCACCTGGAGCGAATCCATCGTGAAGGGTTGGCTGGCGTTTCTGCCGGTCGATCTCGCCAAGATCCTCCTGGTCAGCCTCGTCTACACCGGCACGCGGCGATTCTGGCCCGGCGGCGCGCGCTGATCGCGCCGGCCGTCCGCGCCGCTACCCGTCGTTCGTCATGCGATTTATCCGACACGCCGCGCTAGCGGTCTTTCTGGCCACGCTACTCGCCGGGCTGTGTGTGCCTTCCGGGTACGCGCAATCCCGCGCTGGCTCCATCTCTGGCTCCATCCTGGACGACCCCCGCGTCCGCGCCCTGGGGCGGGAAGGGCTCGATCATCTATACAACATGGAGACGGACGAAGCCAACGCGGCCTTCGCCCGTATCGAGGCGCTGTATCCGGATCACCCCGTCGGCCCCTTTTTGCGGGGGCTGAACGTGTGGTGGGATATCATGGTCGACTTCAGCACTACCGTTCACGACGACGCCTTTTTTAAGGAGATGGACGTTGTCCTTGATCGCTCCAACCGGATGCTGAAACGGAACCGGGACGACTTCGACGCGATCTTCTTCAAGGGCGCCGCGCACGGGTTCAGCGGCCGGCTCCGCTCCAACCGCGGGCAGTGGATGAAGGCGGCGCTCGACGGGAAAAACGCGATGGATTATGTGATGGCGATCGCCGAAAAAGACCCGTCCCAGGCGGATTATGTGTTCGGGAAGGGGATCTACGACTATTTCTCCGTCATCATTCCCCGCCAGTACCCCGCCGTCCGCCCCTTTACGGTGTTTATGCCAAAAGGAAATGTTGAGCGCGGGATCGCGCAGCTGACGCGGACGATGAACGAAGGCCACTTCATCCGCACCGAGGCGGCGTATTTCCTGCTTCAGATCTACTACGCGTACGAGGAGGACTACGCCAAAAGCCTCGAACACGTGCAGTGGCTGCGCGCCGAGCATCCGCAAAATTCGCTTTTCCACGCGTTCGAGGGAAGGGTGTACATCCGCTGGGGGCGGTGGCGCCAGGCCGCGGCCATTTTTGAGGAGGTCATCCAGAAATACGACGCTCGCCAGAACGGCTACAACGACGCCATCGCCGAGCAGGCCTTTTACTACCTCGGTCGTAGCCAGATGGCGAGCCGCGACTACGAAGCCGCCCGCGCTTCGCTCGAGCGCCTCGAGCGCATCCTGGATCGCGACGCCACCCCGTCCGGCTTCAAGGTGCTTGGTTACCTCCGCCTCGGCATGGTCCACGACGCGTTGCAGAACCGGAGCCGGGCTGAGGCATACTACCGGCAGGTCCTGAAGCTCGAGGACTGGTCCGGCGCTCACGATCGTGCCGAGGGCTATCTCAAAAACCCCTATCGAGGGTGACGGATTAAGATGGAAATTCGCTACACCGCCTGGGACGATACCGTCCATGGGGAGTCGCCACCGCCGTTCGACCGGCTGATGGATATCTTCCAGCAGTTGCTGCAGCATACGGCCGGCGACGCCCGCGAAGCCCTCAACTGGCTGACCCAGCTCGACCGCAAGTACGGCCTCACCGATCCCTCGATGGGGATCGGGGATTTTATCGAGGAGCTCAAAAAACGCGGTTTCCTGGAAGACGACGAGCAGGGGGTCGCCAGAATCACGCCCCGCATGGAACGATCCATCCGGTCGCGCTCCCTTGAGGAGGTCTTCAAACAGCTCCGCAAAGGGGGCCGTGGCGAGCACAAGACCCCCCACATCGGACGGGGCGATGAGCGGATGCCCGAGACCCGCAACTGGCAGTTCGGCGACGACATCAGCCTCATCGACGTCGGCGGCACGCTCTCCAATACGTTTAAGCGGTGCGGCGCCGGCGAGTGGGACCTGTCCGAGGACGACTTTCAGGTCTACGAAACGGACTTCCAGGCGAGCATGGCGACGGTCCTCATGATCGACCTCTCGCACTCCATGATCCTCTACGGGGAGGACCGGATCACGCCGGCCCGCAAGACGGCCATGGCGCTCTCCGAACTCATCCTCACCCGCTTTCCGAAGGACACGCTCGACATCGTCGCGTTCGGCAATGATGCCTGGGAGGTGTCGATCAAGGACCTGCCGTACCTCAACGTGGGTCCGTTTTACACCAACACCCGGTCGGGCCTCCAGCGCGCGCGGGACATCCTGCGCCGGCGGAAAAACCGCAACAAGCAGATCTTCATGATCACCGACGGCAAGCCCAGCTGTCATATCGAGTACGGGAAGATGTACCGTAACGCTTTCGGGCTGGACCGGCGCATCGTCAATAAAGTGCTCGACGAAGCGGTCGTGTGCCGGCGCGAAGGCATCACCATCACCACCTTCATGATCGCGCGCGACCCCTACCTCCAGAACTTCGTCCGCGAACTCACCACGGCCAACCAGGGCCGGGCGTATTACGCGAGCCTGGACAATCTGGGCGAGTTTCTCTTCGAGGACTTCATTCGCAATCGACGTAAACGCGTACGGTGACGGATGACCGGTATCCAACCCAGAAAACGCCTCGGCCAGCATTTTTTACACGACCGGAATATCCAGCTCAAGATCGTCGACGCCCTGCGCGCCGGCCCGGAAGCACATGTCGCCGAGATCGGGCCGGGCACGGGCGCGTTGACGACGCACCTCGCCCCCCGTTTCCCGCGACTCACAGCGATCGAGGTGGACGAACGGGCCGTGACGCACCTCCAGGAGGCCCTTCCGGGCGTCGATGTGCGTCTGATGGACGTGCTCGATGCCGACTGGCCGGCGCTCGCCGGCGAAAAGGGCGCACCCATCCATGTCGTCGGCAACCTGCCCTACAACATCACCAGCCCGATCGTCTTTGCGTTGCTCGACCACGACACGCTCATGGCCGAGGCCGTGCTGATGATGCAGCGTGAGGTGGCCGAGCGGATGGTCGCCGGGCCGGGGAGTAAGACGTACGGCATCCTCAGCGTGTCGGTCCAGCTCCAGGCCCGGGCCGAACTGCTGTTTAATGTGTCCCGGAATGTCTTCTTCCCGAAACCTGACGTAGAGAGCTCCGTTGTTCGGTTGACCTTCCGGCGTCACGAAGCGCTTGCGCCGGGAGACGATGTAGCCTTTCTACGCTCGGTGGTCCGTACCGGCTTTAATCAACGCCGGAAGACCCTGCGCAACAGCCTGCGCGCCCTGACGGCGGCGCGCGGCATCGAACTTCCGGAGCCGCTCGCCGGCCTCCGGCCCGAAACCCTGTCGCCGGCCGACTTCGTCGCCCTCGCGCGGCTTCTTGCCCCAGACACGCTCTGAACGTTCCACTGGTATGGCGAATTCCGTGACGGAGGATAACCGAGACCGCAAAAGCGGGTCGCTGGAGGTAGACGACCAGCTGGTGGACGACATCTCCGCGCTCCTCCAGTCGGACGAGCGCGGCATGCTGATGAACCTGATCGCGGATCTTCATCCGGCGGATCTCGCGGATCTCATCAGCCATCTGTCGCTCGAAGACGCCCAGCTGCTTTTCGACAGGCTGCCAACGGACGTGGGGGGCGATGTACTGACCGAGCTGGATAGCACCCTGCGCGCGGCGCTCCTCGAGGAATCCCGGCCGGATCGCATCTCCGAGATGCTCGATACCCTCGACACCGACGACGCGACGGACATCCTGGGCGACCTGTCCGACGAGATGGCCGAGGAGGTGTTGGACGGATTGGAGGATGCCGAACACGTCCGCGAGCTGCTGTCGTACGACGAGGAGTCCGCCGGCGGCATCATGCAGCGCGAATACGTGCCGGCGCTGCGGTCATTGACCGTCGCCGAGGTGACCGAGGAAGTGCGCCGCCTCGCCGAGACCATCGAGCCGATTTACGCCGTCTACGTCATCGACGAGGCCGGCGTACTGCTGGGGGTGGTGTCGCTGAAGCAGCTGCTGCTTTCGCCCGCGACGGCGCGTATCGATTCGCTCATGCGGACCGACTTCGAGGCCGTGACGACAGAAGTCGACCAGGAAGAAGTGGCCCGCATCATGGAGCGGTACGACCTCGTCGTGCTGCCCGTCGTCGACGCCGCCGGCCGGCTGATAGGGCGTATCACGATCGACGACGTGGTGGACGTCATCCGCGAGGAGGCCGAGGAGGACCTCCAGCTGATGAGCGGCGTTTCCGGGGGCGAAGCGGCGTCGGACTCCGTGTTTCGCATCCTGCGTGGCCGGCTACCCTGGTTGATGATCGGGCTCGTCGGCGCCGGCCTGTCGGGCCTCGTGATCGGCAGCTTCGAAGATGCACTCAAGGCGGCTGTCGTACTGGCTTCGTTTCTGCCGATCATGATGGCGACGGCGGGGAATGTCGGCATCCAGTCGTCGTCCATCGTGGTGCAAGGCCTCGCCTCGGGCGACGTGTGGTCAAGCGATGTCGTCCGCCGGATGGGTAAAGAGACCGCCGTCGCGCTGGTGAATGGTCTGTCTCTCGCAAGTGTGCTTGCGCTGTCGATCATTGTCCTGCCGATCCTTATCCCGAGCGCCTCCGTGCTCATCGTGCACCCGGTGCACCTGGCTATCACCGCCGGCCTGTCGCTCATGGCGATTGTGCTCCTTGCTACCGTTATTGGAACCGTCGTGCCGATCCTACTGCACCGCGTAGGCATCGACCCTGCGCTGGCCACCGGTCCGTTCATCACCACGCTCAACGATATCCTGGGGCTGACGGTGTATTTCCTGATCGCGACGTTTGTTTATCTATGAACGAGGGTTTGCACGGACTTTAAGGAGACACGAGGTATCGTGTCTATAGGGAGACACGAGGTATCGTGTCTCTACGGGGTTGAAATTGGCGACATGGGTTTTACTTCTCCGTGCCGTGGATCCGCTCCTCTACGTCGTTCATGTACCGCCGTACGCGCCTGGCGTTTACGCCTAGGTCGTTGCGGCCTACCCGACTGGCGCTGCGGATGTGGAGAACACTTCCGTCGCCGGCTGCTTCGATGGCCACGTGTACATCATCCAGAAATGGCCCGATGCGGTACACCGCATGGAGGATTGGGCCATTCAGCGTCACCTCACGCGGATGGAGTGCTTGCAGCGCCTCGCGGGCCAGGGGCAGCAAGGCGTCCGACGCGACCGGGAAAGGATGCGCCTCGAGCACACAGTTCGGCGTGGTGGGGCAGGGGGGCAACAGGGGAGTGTTCACGATGGGCGTAGGTACAATAAAAAAGCCGGCCAGCGCGAATAGCGCTGCCGGCTGTAGAAAAAAGAGGGTACAGGATGAGATGATTCTCACGTACCCATCACATTGGTATCGTTGTACTTCGAGGGGCACTTGACGAGGATGTGTTCCGCCATGAGGACATCGCCCTCCACTCGGCCTTCGATCACCAGCTTCTCGGCATCCTCGAAGTTGGCCGGCTTGGGGTTAGGGTAGTGGACCTGCAGCAGCTGCCCGCTCTCATCCCGCATGTGGAACGAGAACACGTTCGTGTCCTTGTTGTAGCTGAAGGGCAGATCCGACGCCCACTGGCCGACGATGTGCGCGTTCGAGCCGCTCGCCTGCGCTTCCTGGAAATTCATGTAGCCGCCCACCGAGCTGCCGAAGTTCATGAATAACACGGCGACGAATACAACGCCGGCACCTAGCGCGATGAAGTTCTTGATTTTCATGACGGTATGCGAGATGGGGTAGATTCTAAACGATGAACATAGAATGCCCGCCAATCAGCTTCGTTCCTCCAGCGCACGCTCCAGGCGAGCGAGTTTTCGATCCGTGCGGAACAGGTACAGCGCCAGGCCGGCCCAGATGATGAGGACCACCGCCAGGACGACAAACAGCTTATCCTCCGCCAGCATGTACTGCTCCGATCCCAACGGCCCCTGCTCGGGGATCTGGGCGGTCGCCCACGTGCTGTCGTAGGCCGTGTGGATGGCGCCGTCGCCCGTCTGGCCGGCTTCCTGAGGCGTTTCCTGTAGTATCGGATGAATCGTCATGGTCCACTCTGTCTGATGGTAACTCGGAGCACGGATTCCCGGCGCTTATCCATGCTCCTCGCGCTGGGCGATCCGCTCTTCCACTACCCCCGCTCGCACGCGTTGCGTGTAGATCACCCAGAACAGCCCGATAAACCCGATCACGGCCGGATAAAACACAAGGCGCATGATCGGATGGGTGATGTCGCTAAACGCCGGATTTCCCTCGGCCCCGGGATGCAGGCTGTCCAGCTGACGCGGGACGACATACAGGAGGAAGGGGAGGGTGGAGGAGGCAAAGAGATTGTAAACCGCCGCGATCCGGGCGCGTTTTTCCGGGTCGTCCACCGACGAACGGAGGACGAAATAGGCTCCGTAGATGAGCACCCCGATGGCGGCGAGCGACTGTTTGGGATCGAAATTCCACCAGATCGGCGTGCCGACATACCACGTGTACCGCGCCCATACGCTGCCGGTGATCAGGCCCATCAAACCAAACAACACCCCGAGGCGCGAGGCCTCTACAGCCCGGATGTCGTGGATGAGGTCGTTGTGTTTGAGGACCTTATACGACTGATACCCCGACACGAACGAGGCGGCGAGCATCGTGAACCACATCGGGACGTGGAAATACAGGTTGCGCGCCGTGTGTTCGAGGATGTTGATCCGGGGGATATCCAGCAAAAAGCCTCCGAGGATGACCAGCGTCATCCAGACGACGACCCCGTACAGCGCGACGCGGTACCGGGGAAGGTTGACGTTCGGGGTGAAGTGCATCGCCGGCTCAGCTGAAAATCATGTGCCTGATAGAGTACGCAATTTGCTCCCCATCCGTCTACGTTCAATCACAAATTACACGCCTTCTTTACATGGATGAAGCGATTCTCACGTTTCGGGCCGTGGCCCTCGTCAATCGTTCCAGACATACTCGAACAGCAGCACCGACATCGTGATCGTCACGCCGGCGAAGCCGACGATCACCTTCAGGTCGTCCTGCGCGGCCAGCATCCCCGCGCCGCCGGCCATCGCGCTCTGCGTGGCGTGCACCACAGACAGCAAGAGCGGCACGAGCAGCGGGAAGAGCAGCACCGGCAGCAGCGCGCCCTGGTTGGACGACCGCGCGATCAGTGCGGCGAGCAAGGTCGTGGCGCTCGCGAGGCTGATCGCCCCGAGCACGACGGTCGAGATAAAGAGCAACGGCCGCTCCACCTCGATCCCCAGCAGAAAAATGTAGGCGATAAATGCGAGGCTGTTCACGACCAGGATGAGCAGGATGTTGAACAGGAGCTTGCCGGCGTAGACCATGTCCGGCCGCGTGTTCAGCTGCAGCAGCAACACCGTCCCGCGCTCCTCCTCGCCGATAAACGACCGCCCAAGGCCCACACTCGCCGAAAACATGATCACCACCCAGATCATGGCGGACTGGACACGCGGGCTGATCTCTTCCTGGCCGATCGCGTAGACCACCATCACCAGGGTGGAGATGACGAACATGAGCAGCATGTTCAGGGCGTAACGGCTCCGGAACTCCAGCCGGAGATCCTTCATGAGCACGGCCCATATGCCGGAGATCCAGAGCATTAAAAGGCCCCTACGAATCTGATTTCGGGTTCGAGGCGGTAGCCGGTCCGTTCCTCGACAGTCGCCTGTACGTGCGCGATCAGTCGGCGAACGTCGGCCGCGGTGCCGCCACCCCGGTTGATCATGATATTGGCGTGCCGGTGCGTAATCTCGATCCCGCCGAAACGCGCCCCTTTCAGGCCGCACTCGTCGATCAGCCGGCCGGCGCCGATGCCTTCGATTTTCTGGAAGATCGAGCCGGCGCTGGGCTCCGTATCGAGCGGAGGATGACGCTCGCGGCGCCACTCCAGGTTCGCCGCCATCACGGCGTGCATCTGCGACGGATCGGCTGCCTCGAGCTGAAAGGTGGCCGCGAGCACGACATCCTCCCGGTCCTGCAGGATCGAATAATCGTACCCATACTGAAAATAGCCGACATCGACGTGTTTTCGCTCGCCCTCCTCCGTAAATAGCTCGGCGCCGTGAAGCACTTCCTCGATAAACATCGTCCGCGCACGCTCCGGCGGCGGGGACAGGAAGTGCAGGTTCTGCCACAACGCGCCCCCCACGGTTGAGGGGATGCCTACATAATGCTCCAATCCCGACAACCCGTGGCCCACGGCGTATTCGATGAGGGTCGGATAGATGACGGCCCCGCTCTCGGCGGTGACGCGGGCGTTGGCCTCGTCGAGGGTGATACGGCGTGCTTCGTTGTGGATCACCAGTCCCCGGAATCCGGCGTCGGCAACGAGGATGTTCGCGCCCATACCCAGGAGGAAGAAGGGGACCTCGTGCTTTCTGGCCGCGCGGACGGCCTCGGCCAGCTCGTCAGCCGACCGGACCGCCAGGAAGTAGTCCGCCGGGCCTCCGATTCGGAAGGTCGTGTAGGGCGCGAGAGCCACGTGGGTCTGAAGATGCCCGCCGAAGACGTCCCTCAGGCTGGCGGTTGTGGCATCCATATGGTAGGTGTCGATTAGATCGTCAATCCCGTAGTGCCGCAGCAAAGACGCAACACGTTGCGCCTTTACGACTTACGGGCCTACAGCCGGTCATCCAGACGCAGCCCGTCGTGTTGTCGAGAATTCTGAGGGTCGCGCGTCGTATCTGGCGCTCGAACTTTTGAAGCCGCGGTTGGTTCACAGAAACGTGTCGCCCGGTCGCGTTGAAGGTGTCAGATCGTGGCCGGCGGCCGTAAATTTCACGGTAATCCCGCTCAAGATATATGGCCAGTAACTACCCCAACCTCACCCAGGCGGCCGCGCGGCTGATTCTTGGCGCATCCATCTTTTTGATTCTTTTGCTGGTGGCCGGCGGATGCCTGGCGACGAGTATCGACTCGGGTTACGCCGGCGTACGCTACAGCCGGATCAGTGGTACGGATCTGGGGGCAACGGTGCCCGAAGGCCTCGTCATCCATGCCCCCTGGGTGGACATCATCCGGTACGACGGGCGCGTGCAGGAGCAAATCGAGGAAATCACGGCCCTGTCCTCGAACGGTCTCCAGATCGGTATGGACGCCTCGATCCGCTGGCGGCCCGATGCGGAGAGACTCCCACAGTTGCACCAGGATTATGGCACCGACTACTATCGCAAGCTCGTCCAGCCCGAGTTGCGCAGCGCCGTCCGGGAGGTCGTCGGGCAGTTCACACCCGAGGAGCTGTACTCCTCCCGCCGGCAAGAATTACAGGATCAGATCATCGAGCGCGTCCGCCGCGGCGTCGAAGCTCAGTACGTTCAGATCGACGCCGTGCTCATCCGTAACGTCCTCCTTCCCGAGCAGATCCAGCGGGCCATAGAGCGGAAATTGACGGAAGAGCAGGAGGTCGAGCGCTACTTCTTCACCCTCCAAAAGGATAGCCTGGAAGCCCAGCGCAAAAAGATCGAGGCGGAAGGCCAGGCGGAATACCAGCGGATCATCACGTCGAGCCTCTCGCCGGCGTTCCTCCAATTCAAGGGGATCGAGGCCACCCAGCAGCTGGCGCTGTCTCCGAACTCGAAAACGGTCATCGTAGGCGGCGGCCAGGGCGGCCTTCCCGTCATCCTCGGCAATCAATAAGGCCGGAATCGAACGTGCCAGCCCGGGCGTTTCGCATGCACGATCGCCACGCGCCGGGTTCACAGTTCCGTGAACCCGGCGCGGTCTTGCTCGATACAGCCAAACAGGGTCCGGGCGAAGGGGCTCTCCTCTTCGCCCACCCCTTGCGCGAGCTCGAAGCGCGAGCGGGTGCGGACGTTATACCCGTTCTCGAAGCCGCGAACCAGGCCGTCGAGGCCGGCTACCATGTCGCCGGATTCGTGAGTTACGAAGCCGGCGCGGCCTGCGTCGGCCTACCCACGGCTCGGATCGGCCCCGAGCCGCTCGTGTGGCTCGGCGTCTACACCCGCCCGATGGCCCTCGAACTGCCGGAGGCGGAGTCCGCCGTACCCATCGGCGAGCGCCGGCTGGCTATCGACCGAGACGCCTACGAGGTGGCGATCCGCCGGATCAAGGAGCATATCCGAGAGGGTGATGTCTACCAGGTGAACCTGACGACGTCGCTCACATTCGACTACGACGGCGACCCGTTCGCCGTCTACCGGCAGCTCCGCACCCGGCAACGGGTGGCCTATGGCGCCTTCATCCCACGGCCCAACGGAGCGATCCTCAGCTTTTCTCCAGAGCTGTTTTTTAGCATCGATGGGCGCGAAATCATCGCCCGACCCATGAAGGGTACAGCCCGACGCGGCGGCACGGCCGCGGATGACGCGCGCCTGGGCGAGTGGCTCCTGGCCGACGCAAAAAACCGTGCGGAAAACCTGATGATCGTGGACCTGCTCCGGAACGACCTTTCGCGAATCTGTGAGGTGGGCTCCGTCCAGGTGCCGGCCCTGTTCTCCCTCGAAACCTACGAGACGCTCTACCAGATGACCTCGACCGTCACCGGCCGGCTTCTGCCAAACGTAACGCTACCGGCGCTCTTTCGGGCCCTCTTCCCCTGCGGCTCGATCACCGGAGCCCCCAAGATTAGCGCCATGCAACGTATCGATGCCATCGAACCCGAACCCCGCGGCGTCTACTGCGGCGCCATCGGGTACGTCTCGCCGGGCGGCAAGGCGGCGTTTAACGTCGCCATCCGGACCCTCGAACTCCGTGACGGACACGGGCGTATGGGCATCGGGAGCGGGATCGTATGGGACTCCGACCCCCGGGCCGAATACGAGGAATGCCTCCTGAAAGGGGCGTTTCTGGGAGGATGAGATGATGGGGATGGCAGATGAATCGTTCGAGCTGATCGAGACCATGCGGTGGGCCGGCGGCGTTCGTCTCCTGGGCTACCACCTGGATCGCCTGACGCGCTCCGCCGGCGTGCTGAGTTTCATGCTGGAGCCCGCGATGGTCGACATGACGATGCGAGAAGCCACCACCCCGCTCGACCCCACCCGGTCTCATCGCCTCCGCCTCCTCGCCGGCGCCGACGGCCGCGTTTCCTGCACCCCCACGCCGCTCGACCCGCCTCCCGCCAGACCCCTGCGCCTCTGCATCGCCCGGACCGTCGCGCTGGACGCCTCCGATCCCCTCACCATCCACAAAACCACGCGCCGGGCGATCTACGACGCCGCCTGGGAAGAAGCGCGTTCCACCAATCGCGACGAGGCCATCCTGCTAGATGCCGAAGGCCGCGTCTGCGAGGGCTCCCGATCCAACCTCTTCGCCTCCCTCAACGGCCAGCTCCTCACCCCGCCGGCCTCCCTGGGAATCCTCCCCGGCGTCTACCGCCGCTACCTCCTGAAAAAGCACCCCGCCATCGTTGAACGCCACCTCACGCCGACCGATCTTCACAACGCCGACGCGATCTACCTGACCAACGCCGTCTGGGGGGTGCGATTAGCGATTAGCGATTAACGGTTAGCGATTTATGCGAATCAGGAGTTGAAACACGGCGCATACTGGCTTCCGCCGCACGCTCCAGGGTCGTCGTCCCCAACTTGATTGGGGATCCATGGAAGCATGAAAATGCAGCATATGCGTCATAAAGGGCGATAGTAGCACGCCCGTGGTACCCGAAACGCAGCTTGAATAGGTTGGTGCTCCTGTTTTCCTTCAGCCCCCTTGAGGCCCGGCTACATGCGATCAGCCAACTATGGATCCCCAATCGAGTTGGGAGCCTGCCCCCGGCTTTGACCGGGGGAAGACGAAGAATGGGGGATTGCCAGTTAGATTCATTCATTTGATACGGCCTCAACTCCTGATTCGCATGATTTAAGAATATCAAGGGACGCTTTTCCCTTTTCCCTTTTCCCTTTTCCCTTTTCACTTTTTCCTTCCCCCCGTGTCTTCATTCTTCGAACGCGTATGGGATATCGTCGCTGAAATCCCCATGGGGAAGGTGACGACGTACGGCCATATCGCGGCCAGCCTGGGCTCGCCCCGGGCGGCGCGGACGGTGGGGTGGGCGATGCAGGCGGCCGGCGACAAGGCGCTGCCCTGCCATCGCGTTGTCGCGCGCGACGGCACCTTGTCTGCCGCGTTGCGGTTTGAGGGATCTGAGGTCATGGAGGAACGCCTGCGCAGTGAGGGCGTCTCCTTCACCCCCGATGGCCGGGTGGATATGCATGCACATCTCTGGATCCCCGATGCGCGAGAATGATACCATGGGCGCAAACGCTCCCCGCGTGCCGCGCCTAACACGAAACGAGCCACACGTGGAAGTCCGCCCCTTCGCGCTCTACGCCACCGTCGAGCTCTACGACCGGATCGTGGCCTCGCCGTACCCGGCCGACCGGCTCATGCAGACCTTTTTCAAGGAGCGCAAGCAACTCGGGAAGCGGGATCGCGGGTTCATCGCCGAAACGGTTTACGGCATGCTTCGCAACCGGCGCTGGCTCGAATGGGCGTTCCCGGACCTCGACACGATGCACCGCGCGCTTGCCCATCTGGCCATCCACCAGCCTGATGCCGCGCTGCCGCTGGAGCCGGCCGACGACGCCCAACTCCGCCGCGCCGTCGCCGCGGCCCGGGAAAAGCCGCTGCCCGAATCGCCCGTCGAGTCGCTGGGACTGACGTATTCGATGCCGGATTGGATGGTGGCGACCTGGCTGGACCTCCATGGGCCGGCCGATACCGAGGCCCTCTGTGCGGCCCTCAACCGGCCGGCGCCTTTGGTGATCCGGGTCAACACCCTCAAGACGACCCGCGAGGCGCTGCGGCAGACCCTCGCCGACGCCGGCCACGCGAGCGAACCGACGCCGGCGAGTCCGGATGGACTCATCCTCGCCACCAAGGCGAACCTGTTCTCCCTGCCGGCATTCCACGAAGGGCATTTCGAAATCCAGGACGAGGGCAGCCAGCTGCTTTCATACCTACTGAACGCCCGGCCCGGGCAGCAGGTGATCGACGGCTGCGCCGGCGGCGGAGGCAAAACCCTCCATCTGGCCGCGCTGATGCAGAACAAGGGCGTGCTCTACGCCTTCGACGTCGCCCACCGCCGGCTAGAGGAGTCGAAGCCCCGCATCCGCCGCGCCGGCGCCTCGAACATCCGCCTCCGCCCGATCGACACCAACCGCTCGCGCGACGTCACCCGGCTCCACGGCAAGGCCGACGCCGTGCTCATTGACTCCCCGTGCAGCGGATCGGGCGTGTTGCGCCGAAACCCGGATGCCACGTGGAAGCTCTCTGAAGAAGGGCTCGCCGGCCTCAACCGCGAACAGCGCGACATCCTCGAGGCCTATACGCCGCTCGTCAAGCCGGGCGGCCGGCTCGTCTACGCCACCTGCTCGCTCTTCCCGCAGGAAAACGAGCGCATCGTCGAGGAATTTCTGACGGTGCATCCCGAGATGCGCCTCGTGCCCGCGGGTGAGGCGCTCGCCGCCCAGGGCCTGACCGTGCCGGACCAGACCGACGCCTACCTGCGCCTCATGCCCCATCGGCACGGGACGGACGGGTTCTTTGGGGCGGTGATGGAGCGGATCTGAGTGGGGCACTGATGGCGATGGCCTCGTGACGGTGCGTGAGGTGGGTTTGTCGGGCACACCGCAGCACGGTCGGAAATAACAGGCATTCGGGTGGATAGGGCATCGATTGCCCATGCCCGGGCCAGATCATCCCGAAACCGGGCCTGCCGGGGCGGGAGGCCGGCGCCCGCCTTACGACGCAATGCCCGCAAGCTGCTCCCAGAACGTCGGAAACGAGACGGAGGCGATCTCGGCGCCGTGGACAACGGTCTTCCCGGCCGCGACGAGCCCCGCGACGCCCATCGCCATCGCTATCCGGTGGTCGTGGTAACTCTCGACTTCCGCGCCATGGAGGGGTTTGCCGCCCGTGATGGCCAGCCCGTCCTCGAACTCTTCGACGTCGGCCCCTAACGCCTGCAGGTTCTTGACCATCGCCGCGATCCGGTCCGTCTCCTTCACGCGCAACTCGCCGGCGTTGCGGATCTCCGTACGCCCCTTTGCCTGCGTTGCCGCTACACAGAGGATCGGGATCTCGTCGATCAGGTTGGCGATGTACTCCTCCGGCACCGTCACGCCGTGTAGGGTGGATGACTTCACCAAAATGTCGGCGATCGGTTCGCCACCGTAGGTGCGTTCATCGCTCATTGTGATGGAAGCGCCCATGGCGCGGAGCACATCCAGCAACGCGCTGCGCGAGGCGTTGATGCCCACGCCGGGGAGTCGAAGCTCCGCACCGGGCACGATGGAGCCGGCGACGAGGAAAAACGCCGACGCCGAGAAGTCCCTGGGCACGGCCCAGGCCTGGCGAGGAATCCGCCGGCCCTGGCGGACGGTCAGGCGCCGCTCTCCGTTCATCTCCACGACATCCAACTGGAGCATCCGCTCGGTGTGATCGCGCGATGGAAGGGTTTCGATGACGGTGGTTTCGCCCTCCGCGTAGAGCCCCGCGAGCAAGACGCACGACTTCACCTGGGCCGACGGCATCGGCAGGCGGTACACCATCCCCTTTAATCGTTGCCCGCCTCGGATCCGAACGGGCGCGTGCCCGTCCGTCAACTCGATCTTCGCGCCCATCTGGCGCAACGGGCCGGCGACACGCTCCATAGGCCGGCCGCTCAGCGAGGCGTCGCCGATCAGTTCGGTGTCGAACGGCTGGCCGGCGAGGATACCGCACAACATCCGCATCGTCGTGCCCGAGTTACCGCAGTCGAGCGGGCCCGACGGCTTCGAAAACCCGTTCAAGCCAACGCCGTGGACGGTGTACCCGGTCTCCGACGCCTCGATCCGAACCCCCAATTGACGGAGGCACGCGAGGGTCGATTGCGGATCCGCCGAGGCGGGGTAGTTGACGAGGTGTGAAACGCCGTCGCCCAGCGCGGCGAACAGGGCGGTGCGGTGGGCGATGGACTTATCGGCCGGCAGTTCGACGACCCCGAGCAGGCCCCGAGCGGGGCGGATAGTTTGATGCATGTGCCTGACTAATTATCGAATACCCACCACGCCGTTTACCGCTTCGATGATGGCGGGGGAATCAAACGCGTAGCCGTCCTTGAACACCCATTTCACGTTTTGGATCGCCGCCGGCTCGGTCACCGGGTCGCCTTCGATGACGACGAGTTCGGCGAGTTTGCCGGCCGTGATCGTGCCCACCTGATCCTCGATCCCCAGTACCCGGGCGCCATTGAGGGACATGATCTGGATGACCTCTTCCGGCGTGAAGCCGGCTTCGAGGAGTAATTCATAATTACGCTGGTCGCCAAACCCGGGCAGCGCGCCGCCATAACCGGTCGGGTCCACGCCCGACGCCAGCAGGCCGCCGGCTTTCACGAACGCATATTCGTAGGCGAGCGCCTTCTTAAACAGCCGCTCGGTGAACGGATAATTTGGGTCGCCAGCGAGCAGCGCGGTCTGTTCGTAGGTCTTCCGGTATTCTTCGCGGACGTCGGGCGACATGGCGTCGAGCACGCGTTGATCCACGCCCGGACGGCCTGGCACGTACATCTCGTAGACCGCCAGCGTCGAGGTCATGGGCACGCCGGCGGCGATCATCTCGGCGAATGTTGCTTGGACCGCTTCGCTATCCAGATCCACATCGGCCAGCCGGTGCTCGAAATTCTGGGGGCACACGTCCTTCGTCTTCTCGGGGTCGTAGTCGGTGTTTGTAAAGAAGCCATGCTCCAGGTTGTCGATCCCCATTGCCACCGCCTCCCGGAAGCTGACGGAGCACAGGTGGCCCGTCACTTTGATCCCTACTTTGTGGGCTTCGTCGATCGCAGCCGCGAGGGCGTCATGGGAGATCTGATTGTACGCCTTGAACCAGGAAACACCTTCCTCGGCCCAGTACCGGACGACCCGCCGGGCATCTTCGGGCGTATCCACGCGGGTCATGGTCGTGAATCCGGTGCCGCCGGTGATATACGGGCCCGTGACGTAAATACGCGGCCCGATCCGGCTGCCGGCGTCGATGGAGGCCTTCAGGTTCAGCTCGCTGTAGGGCGCCGTGCTGCCGGTCGTGCGAATCGTTGTGACGCCGGAGGCCAGGTACAGCAGTGGGGCGCTGTAGTTGAGCTGGATACTGCGCATCGCCGTCATGTAATAGGTGTGGTTGTGTAACCCCACCAGACCCGGCACGACGGTGTGGCCGGCGAGGTCGACCACGTACGCCCCCTCGGGCACGTTCACCTCCGAAGCGGCGCCCACCTGCCGGATGGCGCCGTTTTCAATCAGAATCGTCTGGTTGGCCCGCGCCGGCGCGCCGGTGCCGTCGACGACCTGCACGTTTTGTAGCGCAACCAGCGGCTGATCGATCGCCACATATTTCTGGAGATGCTCCGGCAGCGCCGGCCGGTCCTGCGCGGCGGCTGGCAGGAAGGCGATCACGAGGCACGTAACGAATAGGAGGGTGGGCTTCATCGGTTCAGGCGCGTTGGTGGCTGGGATCGTAAGCCTTTTAATCTACATGAAAAACGAACATCATACCGGATGCGATGTGCTCCGCGATGTGGCAGTGGGCCATCCACACACCCGGATTGGAGATCTCGAGCAGGAGATCGGCGGTTACGCCGGCCGGCAACAGCATGGTGTCCTTCCAGGCGAGGTGTTCGTTCGGGATGCCATCGTGGCTCAGCACCAGAAAGCGTTGTCCATGAAAGTGGATCGGGTGATGCATCGTGTGGAACGGGTTACGCTCGTTCCGAATCCGGATCTTGACCACGTCGCCCCGCTTGAACCGCCAGTCGATTGCCATATTTTGCTTCCCCGTCCGCACGTCTTCCAGGATCCACTGGATTTCCGCGCCCGTGCTGGCCCAGTTCATCATCGGCATCGTATCGCTCCACTCGACCGGGTTCACGTAGGCGCCGTCGAAGCGCATGAGCTGCTCGACCACCGGCGGCAGACCGGTTGTCCGCAGCCGGATCGCCAGCTCGCGATCCACGGGCCGGCCGAACTGTGGCCGCAGCGCATCGAACTCGGCTCCGACGGCCGCCGGCGCATGGAGGCGGTCGAACACCGCGCGATGATCCGGCGCGGCCGCGGCCGGGGCCACATCGATCCAGGCCACCGTGTCCACCTCGGCGAAGAAGCTCCCCCGGAGATGGTCGATCGCCTGGACGGCGTTGAGGACCCCGATCCGACCCGACTCGGGGAAGCGCACCTCGACGGTGTACCGCTCCGAGGGGGCGATCACGACGCTTTCGACCATCGTTTCGCGCTCGAGCCGGCCGGCGTCGGCCGCGACCACCTTGATCGGCAGGCCGCCAAACGACAGGTTGTAGACGCGGGCGTTGGAAGCGTTCGTGAGGAAAAAACGCGCTACCGCGCCCCGGTTCACGGTCACGGTGGGTTGGGGCTCGCCGTTGATGATGTGGACATTCCCCAGCCGGCCCATCAGCATGTAGTTGGCCGACTCAGCGCCGTAGGGCACTATTTCGCCATCCTGCAGCAGGAGGTCGTCGATCAACCAGTAGAATTCCTCGTTGACCGGACTGTAATAGGTTGGATCGGAGGGGCGGACGAGGATGTTGCCGTACAGCCCGAGATCCATCCCGATATCCTCGCGGTGGTGGGGGTGATACCAGAACATGCCGGCATCCGGGAAGCGGAGTTCGTAGTCGAAGGTGTCGCCGGTCTGGAGCAGCGGCTGGGTGAAGCCCGGCACGCCGTCCGACCGATAATCGAGCCGAAGCCCGTGCCAGTGGACGGCCGTTGGGAGGGGGATGAAGTTCGTGAAGGCGATTCGCACGGTGGACCCCTGATCCACGTCAAACATCGGCCCGGGAAGCCGGCCGTTGAACGTGTAGGCCACGGTTTCTGAGTCACCCAGGCGGCGCAACGCCGGCCGGGTATCGAGCCCGTACGCATCGCCATCCGCGAGGTGGACGCGGGCGGGGGGCAGGGC
>Ga0163150_10002449_pt1 | contig 28382 bp, 24 predicted proteins | sample OliLakLV19P2IB_FD_148628 | JGI IMG/M metagenome (GOLD analysis project Ga0163150, IMG submission 148628) | Freshwater microbial mat bacterial communities from Lake Vanda, McMurdo Dry Valleys, Antarctica - Oligotrophic Lake LV.19.P2.IB | ecosystem: Environmental > Aquatic > Freshwater > Lake >...
ATTGATTCAATTTTGACTATGAAATGTGGCTGTCTATGTCCGCGTAGTTTGAAGTATCGGCTCTTAGCTTTGTATTTTACTACATCAACTTTTTTACCTCTTCCTTCTTCTTCAAAAGTTGCGATCACTTTAGCACCAGTAATGTAAGGCATACCGATTGTCGTGTCACTACCGTTATCCACCAAGAGAACTTTATCAAAAGTAATTTTATCCCCTGCCTTAAAATCTCCCGGCATCTTTTCGATCTTCAAAATATCCCCAACTTTTACTTGGTATTGTTTGCCTCCAGTCAAAATAATGGCGAATTCATTAGAGTTATTCGCTGCGACTGCGGTTTCAACTTTTTTGGTCTTTTGAGCAACAATAGCCATATTGGTGTATATATTAATGATTTTGTAGAAAAATGCAACCTTTTACTCTTCTAGCATCGGTTTATCCGTTATCTCCGGAATCATTCCGGCGGATTCCCCAGTGATTTTTAAAATATCTTTATCGATCTTACTCAGCTCTTTGTATCCTGCATCGTAATGACGAGCGGTCGTCGAAATTGAAGCACCAAGTTTTTTGTAATAATCTTCGTAAGCTTTCAGGTGACGGGAAAGTTTTTCAACATTTTTTGCAATATCTTTAGTTGCTTCTTCTATCTTAAAAGCCTTGAATCCATAAAGCACCGACTGCAAATAAGCAGCAAAAGTAGTTGGGGAAACAATTATCACCTTCCGATCATTCTGTGCATAATCAATGAGGCTTCGAGTATTAATAACCCCTACCCCGTCATTCAAAAGATCGTAATAAATGCTCTCTGCCGGAATATACATGAAAGCAAAAGGCAGAGTATTGTCTTTTGGTCGAACATACTTACTCGTCTCATCAATTCTTTTTTTAAGATCTCGTTTGAATGCTTCTTCGAATTCGATGCGGCGGGTTTCATCAGTCTCACTCCTAAGTCTCGAATAATTTTCAAGTGGAAATTTAGCGTCAACTGGGATAATTCCATCAGGAGTCATGATGGCCGCGTCCACAATATCGCCATCAGGAAATTTGTACTGCATTTTATATGCAGTCGGCGGCAAGATATTACTCATCACAAGTTCGAGCGAAGCTTCCCCCAAGTTCCCACGCTGTTTTTGATTTTTAAGAACCTTCTCGAGATTGGAAAGCTGATCAGCAATCACCATAAACTGTCTCGTGGCTTCGTTGGTTTTAGTTTGTTCGCGCGCAACTTCAATCAAGTTCTTGCTGACCTCCTGGTTTATTTCCTGGATCAAACGCTTTGATTCGCCAAATTGATGATGAACCATCGTCTGCATTTCTCTGCGTGACTCGCCCATCTTAGAATCCACCACTTTGGCAAGCTCGTTCATTTGCTGTAAAATCAAGTTAAGTCCGCCGGTTTCAGGCTTATCGTTTTTGCGGCGGAAATTGAGCCACGCCAGTATCAGAATCACTAGTATCAAAACTATTATTAATATATTTTGCATCGATACAATTATATCAAATACATTAAATAAGGCATAAAAAAAATTTATGATTTTAACGAAGATAAGGGAAGAAATAAAAGTAGCAATGAGAGCAAAAGATACTATGAGCCTTAATACTTTGCGAGGGGTTTTAGCCGCTTTTACCAATGAGCTTGTAGCGACGAAAAGAAAACCGCAAGAAGAACTGACTGATGAAGAAGCTTTGGCGGTTGTTAAAAGATTGTGCAAACAAAGAAAGGATTCAATCGAACAATTTAAAACCGGCGGCCGAACTGACTTGGCTGAAACTGAAGAAAAAGAATTGGAAATTTTAAAGAAATACTTACCTGAGGAAGTGGGCGAAGCTGAAATCAGAAAAGTGGCGGAAAACAAAAAAACAGCCTTGGGAGTTACTGATAAATCAAAAATTGGGATTTTGGTTGGAGCAGTAATGAAGGAACTTAAAGGTAAAGCTGACGGGGCGACCGTCAAGAAAGTAATTGAAAGCTTGTTTTAAAAAAAGGACCTCAGAGACACCATTGTCTCTGAGGTCCGGAATGTGAGCTAAATCCTAGGCTAAACCTGAGAACAAAGCTTGGCATATAACTAACCAACGGGCGGAACGGCGAATGCGACGCGGGTCTTGGGATCCAAATCCCCGGCACCCAGAGAACCCCATGTCATCTGGAGACCCGATCCACCGTGGATCCTCGGCATGAGCGGAATGAGCTTTTGCGATCCACTGACTTTCCCCTTGGCCAACCTCGGCACAAGGATGACCGTACCGGGGAACTCAAGACAGAACCCATCCCGGAGAAGTTCCAGAAGTACTTGAGGGCGCTTCTGGAGAAGCCATCTGGCATGCTGGTATCCAGCTACCCCCGCCACTTTGCCGCACTTCCTCTTCTCCACTTCGAGCTTTCCACCATACCTCTCTCCATCGACTGACCCAACGGAGCACGTGGACAGGCTTTTCGGCACTATCCTTGTGGGAACCGTGAGTGAACTGTCCCGCATGTCGAGAATCCCCATCTTGGGAAACTTGCCACGAAGCATCTTGAGGTTTGTTGTACCAAACCCCGGAATCACGACCTCCTCCCATGAGGAGAAAGCTGCCTTTGGTCCTACGAACGTATCTACTTGCATGACACTATCCTTCTGTCTGATGACCGAAAACGTCCAAGACGCTTAGACGTTTTTCTCTTCTTTCCAATATCCAAAGAACCCTTGGGACGAGTACCTCAAACCTTAAAAAGAAGTTTTATGGAGAGTCCCTCCTAAGAACAATCCGAGTAAAAGGTTACCATTTCTTCTGGATAATTGTCAACAAAAAATAGTAGTTGGTATGTTAGTAATTAGTATATAGAAAATCGCTTTTTTGCTGCCCCAAAAACCTGTGACCCTACGCGGAATCGAACCGCGCTTCCAGCCTTGAGAAGGCTGTGTCCTAGCCGATAGACGATAGGGCCGTAACGTAAATTTATAGTAACTTTTTTAATATATCATCTAAATCAATGAGCCGCTATATAATCATATTGATTTAAGTATTCTTAGTTTTTAAGATTTTACCTTACAAGCCATTCGTCATCCTGTCGCACCAAAAGATCTTTTTTGTGAGATATATCAGACATTATCTCTTCCACGACTCGTTCTAGTCTTATTGATTGGGAGCCTTTGACTAAAACTACGTCCCCTTCTCCCACTAACGATAATACTGCTTCGCCGGCGCTTCGACTTTCTGTGAACTGCATAATTTTTTCCGGAGCAAAGCCAGACTCTATTGCCGCCTCAGCAATATATTTTGCTCTTACTCCAACCGTGATAAGCATATCGACAACTTCCTTCACTCTATGGCCAGCTTTCTTGTGTTCTCTCAATGAATAGTCGCCGAGTTCCATCATATCTCCAAGCACCGCAATTTTTTTGCCAGATATTTTCAAAATTTCCATAACCCCTAAGGCTTCAGATAAAGCAACCGGGGAAGAATTATAAGAGTCATCTATAATAGTAGAATTTGATACACCATCCAAAACTCTCATTCTTCCAGGAGGAAATTTGTGAGAAAGAAGAGAGGAAGACGCCTCCACTAAATTAATTTCCCCTGACATTGCACAAGTCATTGAAGCGAGAATTGCATAAATCTGCTGTTTACCCAATGTCCCCGTGAGATTAATCGGTAAACTATTTGAGCCGAAATTTATTTTAAAATTTATACCAATTGGACGTTGGAGAGGAGTATCTTCATAAATTATTTGATAATTGGAAGCAGTCACATTAGCCGACACATCAAACCCATAAGAAAATCTTTTGTTATCCTTGAGAGACAGAATATGTTTTCTGATTTTCTCATCGTCGTAATTAAAAATTATGGTGCCGGTCTTTTTGAGAGCGCCGAGCAAATTCATTTTCTCTTTGAACAATTCTTCCGGAGATTTAAAAAATTCAACATGTACCGGTACCTCGCTCATTCTAGTAAAAACTGCTATGTCTACAGGAATCCAGGTAGCAACTTTTTTTATGTCATTTGGCCTATCAGCGCCAACCTCTAAAATAAGCCACTCCGGATAGTTATTAGGAAATAAAATGAGAGCGAGTCCCGTCCAGAAATTTTTGATCCAGACAAGAGGATTACTCCAGCCACTCGGGCAATCAAGAATGGTAAGCGGAATTCCAGTTTCACTATTAAAACTCTTATTGCTTTTTCTAGCAAAAAAAACTTTTGAAAAAACTGTAAAAATTGCGTCTTTGGTTGATGTTTTGCCAACACTGCCAGTGACCGCAATAATTTTCGGCTTATATTTCCTTAGAATGAGTTTAGCTTCAAAAGTTAAAATTGAAACCACTAATTTTTTTAATATAGATTTCATATCGCGTAGTAAGAAAACATCCTAAATATCTTAACGGTCCGGTGGAATGCCCTCATAATTAATCAAAAACTTAGTTAAATCTATAAAAGTTGGTGTCATAGACTCAGAGGAGTATTTTACTATCTTTGGATCATAAGTAAAAAGAAAAACTAAAAATTTCGGCTGAAAAGCTGGGAAATAGCCAAAAAATGTGTGGAGAAACTTGTCTTCATAATATCCCCGTTCTTTATCCTTGGCGATTTGGGCGGTACCAGTCTTCGCGGCAATACTGTAATTTGCCATTTTGACACTGCCGCCCAAAAGCGCTTCGTCCACGACCTTAATCAACATCCGAGTTATTTCTTCAGATGTTTCTTTTTTTATAACCCGCTCTTCTTTACCATAAGAAACTGATTTTGAAAGTCCAGTTTTATAATTTACTTTTTGTACCACATGAGGATTTATGAGCATGCCGCCGTTAGCAAGGACGGAAAGAGCGCGAACCATCGTAACCGGTGTTAGAGCAATTCCTTGTCCAAAGGATGCGGTAGCGTATTCCAAATCACGATTGCTTTTCAGATTGTCCACCAAGTTCATTGCTTCATTTGGTAAATCAATTCCAGTCTCTGACCCCAATCCAAAATTAAACATGTAATCGGCAAATTTTTCTTTTCCCATTTGACTAACAACGAAAGCGACGCCGGTGTTTAGAGAATTATTCAAAACATCCTGCATATTGACGAGTCCACGAGCAACACCGTCATAATTGGAAAATGTCTTATTATTGAGAGTGACAGTGCCTGTGTCTAAATAAACAGTGTCTGGAGTAACCGCTCCGGCATCAATCCCCGCCGCCATCGTAATTGGTTTTACAATTGAGCCCATTTCATAAACGTTTTCTACCATTGGATTACTGAAAATAGCTGAGCTCTCCTCATCATGGAAATTATTAGGATCAAATGAAGGATAGACTCCCATCGCTTTTATCTCACCGGTCAACGGATCTATAATAATTCCGCCGGAATATCCAGAGTTCCACTTTTTATTTAATAACTCCAATTTCTCCTCTAGAAATGATTGAATTACTGGCTCTAATGTAGTAACCACGTCTCCTTCTCTTTTAGATTTAGAGCCTTCTGAAGATACTGACTCTTTTACATTGGCAAAAACTTCAGCAAAGAAATTCACGAACGTCGCGCTGTTGTCTCTTTTTAAAACATCTTCATAATATCGCTCGATACCGTACCTACCGGCGAGTTCATCATCTTTATAAGCAACAATCCCTAAAACTCTGGCGGCGGTTTGTCCTGCTGGATAAAAACGCCATTTTTCTTGCTCAATATTTACCCCCTTTAAATTAAGTTTTCTTATTTCTTCAGCACTTTCGACGTTGATTCTTTCAGTAATCTTTTGATAAGTTCCACCTTTTTTCATCTTTGCAAGAAAAAGATCCTCATCCAACTTGATGAAGCGAGAGAGTTCTTTGTAAACATATTCGTAATTAGAAATAACTGAAGGATTTACAGAAATTGAAAATCCAGTTTTCTGAATTGCGGCCGGAAGCAATGTTCCATCTTTATTTTCGAAATAAATAGATCCTCTATTGAATATATTTGGCTGCAGTCGATAATATTGCTTATCAGCTTGGTCGCTCAAACTTTCACTATGAACAATTTGGACTAGGTAAAGTTTAAAAATTAAAATTGAAGAGAAAATAAAAACGCAAACAGACAAAAGTTTTATTCTAGAAAGCGGACTATTTTTGTTGTTCATGTATATAGAGGAATTATGGAACTAGGAAGTTCTATCTATATGCCACCTGCACTTGTTCTAATCGCAACAGATTTTTGAGAGATAAACTTAATTTGAGTCGCTTCCTCAAAACCAAAAGAGTAAGCGAGTTCCATATCTATATTACTTCTCTCATCTATAAGTTCAAATTCCAATTCCCCTATTTTATGTTCTAAAATATTTATATCTTTTTCCACCTTGGTTCTTTCGGCAACATTAAAGACCGTAGCATTCACACTGAACAAATAAACACTGATCAAAAAGAGAACAAAAACAAAACAGAGGAAGAATAATTTTCTTTGATCTAATTTTAATATTTTAATTTTTAAAAATTTATACATTGGATACATTTTTTTCAATAATTCTGAGTTTTGCGCTTCTTGATCTAGAATTGATTTCTACCTCTTCACTCCCTGGAACAATTGGTTTTTTGGTTATCAGTGTCGCCTTGTCTTCCATTTTTAGTTGCTTAAAAAAAGTCTTAACAATGCGATCTTCACCACTATGGAAAGAAATTACTGCCATTCGTCCGCCATTCCTTAATTTATTAAAAGCTTGTTCGAGGCCGCTCTTTATAGCATTTAACTCGTCGTTTACAGCAATTCTTAAAGCTTGGAATGTTTTAGTGGCCGGATTCACGCGCCCGTGATGATAAAATTCCGGAGTGGCATCTAGAATAATCTTTACCAAACCAAATGTTGTTTCTATCTTTTTATTCTTTCTGTCTCGAATAATCTGGTCAGCAATTTGTGAGGCAAACGATTCTTCTCCATATTCTTTCAAAATCATTCTCAAGTCTTCTTTGGGCCAGCCATTTACAATTTCGTATGCCGTCAGTGTTCCCTCTTTTAAATCGTTGCTCATCGTCATTAAAAGCGGCTCGTCACGAAGGAAACTGAAGCCTCGAGTTGCGGAATCAATTTGCATTGAAGACATCCCTAGATCAAATAAGACTTTATCAACTTCTTCTATTTTTAGTTCACTTAAAACATTTTCAAGATTTCTAAAATTAGTGACTTTGATTTCAAACCGTTTGCAAATGCCTGTGAGATTTTTTTCCGCAATTTCAACGGCAGTCTTGTCGACATCAAGCCCAATTATTTGAATCCCAGGAAATCGCCTACAGATTTCCGTGCTGTGCCCCCCCGCGCCGACTGTGGCATCAAGAAAAATTTTGTCCTCTGGGCCAAATTCCAAAAAATCTATTACTTCTTTTAAAAGAACTGGAACGTGGGGAGTTTCTAAATTCATAGGTATCGTTCAATCTATTCGCCGCAAGTTTATAAGTTCCAGATTGTTTCTGAAACATACAAATTTGAAGCTAATTCTAAAAAGCACCGACTTCTCCTAGTTTCTCTGCCAATTTATCTGCCTGTTTTTCAACATCCTTTTTATATTCAATCCAAGCAGTTTCATTCCAGATTTCAATTCTATTTCCAACTCCAGCAAAAACTATCTTATTTTGGAGATCGGCAAATTCCTTCAAATAGTCCGGAATCAAAAATCGTCCAACATTGTCTATATCAATTTCAACCGCTGAAGATAAAAGAAATCTATTGAAACCTCGTTTGTCAGCCTGCCCCATACCCAAATCAGATACTTTCTGCGCAATTTTCTGCCATTCATTCCATTCGTAGAGAAAAAGACAATTATCTAAGCCTCGAGTCGCTACTACCCTCTTGCCAATTTCCTTGCGAAATTTTGATGGTAATGAGACTCTCTTTTTCTCATCTAAAGTGTGGGTATATTCTCCAATCAACATAAATTCTGGATTTATTTCTTGACTCGAACTTTTTCTTTCACTCGAATTCCTTTCAAAATAAAAACTGCAAAAGAAAATGTACGACTTCCACACTTCACTTCAAAATTTTTCTTAATGATTTTCATGTTGGATTTATTACCCGAATTAGATGAAAATTCTACTTTCCCACTTCTTCCCACTTGAATGAATTATATACCAAAAGCCTCCAGAGTTCACCTATATAGTTATCCACAAGTGAATACAAAAAACCCACCCTTTCCGCAGTCGCCCGCAGATCGGATGGGTTGGTTAGCTCGCACGCACCAAGTGGGAAATCCTGGGAACAGCCTCCGGACGATGGCAGCCGAATTGGTTCCCTTGATCCTACAAGGACCGGATTACGCAGCACTCCACGCCAACTCGGGTATCTAGTCCGAGCTTACGATCTAACCACACATACCTTATCACACAAAAAAATCTTTTATACAAAAACCCCACCTGGCTCTCGGTTTCCCGAAAATCAGATGGGGTGGCAAGATCGAACATAAGCCAGAGCAAATCTTGAAGTGCAACGAGCCCCTGTTGCTTCCTGATCCGACGAGGACCAATTTGCCAGCTACAGAAGAACAAGCCGAACACACTGTACACTTTCTATGTACACAGTGTCAATCGCGGACAAGTGGTCTATATTCTTTTTTCTACCGCGTCCCAATCAATTGATTTAAAGAATGATTCTATGTAATCCGCACGCTTCAAACCATAATCTCGCATGAAGGCGTGTTCGAAAACGTCCATAATTAAAAGCGGCGTGCAGGTCGCCAAATGACCGACATCATGTTCATTGACCCAAACGTTAAATAATTCATTATTTGTTGGATCTTGGTAAAGAACTACCCAGCCGATACCTCTCATTGCTCCAACTGCCTTAAAATCTTTCTCCCAATTTTCATATGACCCGTAAATAGCAGTCAATTTTTTAAATAATTCTGAAGTTTTAGCCAGAGCTTTTCCTTCTTTGGTCATATTGCCAAAATAAAGTTCATGGAGACGCATACCGTTAAATTCCCAGCCGATACGACGAGCCAATTCCGAATACTCTGGTGTCCCAACTTTTCCCTCTTTGAACATTGCCTCTAAAGTGGTAACAATTTTATTGGTGTTGGTGACATAGCCACCATAAAGAGTAAAGTGATTCTTTAAAAGATCGTCGCTAAAACCTTTTGTTCCTAACAAATGATCGAAGTTTTTTGCGGTGTACATGAGAGTAAGTTATAAAGTTAAAAAGTTTGTAAAGTTATAAAGTAATGGGACGTCGTAAATATATTTTATATTTTGCCGACAAGATCTAGTCCTGGCTTCAATGTTTCTTCCCCTGGTTCCCAACCGGCCGGACAAACCAATCCATCATTTTCTCTGACAAATTTAGCGGCTTGGAGTTTACGGAAAATTTCTTTAGCGCTTCGACCGATTGAATTATCGTGAAGCTCATATGCTTTCAGGATTCCATCTGGATCAATTATAAAGCTTCCTCTCTGAGATTTCCCTTCTTCCTCAATGTACGTGCCGAAAAGCTTGCAGAGTTTAGCAGATGGATCAGCCAGCATCGGATATTTTATTTTTTTGATAGCGGGAGACGCATCATGCCATGCTTTGTGGACTTCAATTCTATCTGTACTTACACTCATAATTTCCGCACCGATTTTTTTAAACTCGGCATACATATCGGCCAATTCTTCAAGCTCGGTCGGGCAGACGAAAGTAAAATCTGCTGGATAAAAGGCTAAAACAAGCCACTTGCCCGGGTGTTTGCTTATATTAAATTTCTTTTCTTTTCCATCATGAAATCCTTGTATATCATGAGAAGGTATTTTTTCTCCAATTTTTATCATATGGTTTATAAATATATTAAAGTTTTTCTCATTATATAAACTAATTCTATCCGTAGCAAATTAGAGAATTAAAAAAGCCCCGCTCTCACCGAAGTGAAAACGAAGCCGTGAGTTGAACGCACATCCCAAAAGCGTTTTGGCAAACATTGCCCAAGACCCAAATGTCAGAGTTCTACTTGCCGAAGCGGAGGGCCGGGTGGAAGGAGCTCCAGTCGCTGCCGAGCCAGTACCAATACAGCTCCATCTTGCCGCCACTACCGTAGAGACACGGGACATTCAGGTAGGTGCCACGATCCCGCACGACTGAACCCCACAAGTAGACTGATTTCCTGCCGAAGAGCTTACGAAAGACCGCGGTGCCCTTCTTTTGGATGGCGAGTCCGTCCTGCAAATTCAAACATGTAGCGAGAGCGTTGCTTGTCTTCAGATGTTTGTAGATGATGTGACCCGAGACTTTCCCACTTTTCTGATCGTTATGGCACCACTCCCCGACCTCACCGAGGTCGTATTCGATCGGGCCGGTGAGTTCCAACTCGGGGTGCATCACCTCCTTCACGAACTCGGGATAGATCGGCTTGACCTTACGGTCTACATGGATCATGAACTCGGTCGTTACTTGCGGATTGGTCATGACGACTCCTGTGTTTCCTAGTTTGGGTTTGATTGTGTGAAAGTGCTTGTTTTGAGCCAAAGCGGCCCGAAACGAATTCCTTTGATACCTTATCATGAGGAAATGATTGTGTCAACAAAATTGGACTACAGTTTTTGTATTCATTGACGGAAAGGGCTAAAGAAACTATGATCTTGGGCAATATGAACAATCATTTTTCTTTCAAAAAAACCAAGATTGTGGCAACCATTGGTCCAGCCACCGAAAGTGAAGAAGTTCTCACTTCCCTGGTTAAGGCTGGTCTTAATGTCGCTCGGTTAAACTTTTCTCACGGCGATCACCTTGAGCACCAAAAGCGCATCACGACTATCCGAAAAGTAGCGAAAAAATTGAATAGTCCGATTGCGATTCTTCAGGATTTGAGTGGGCCAAAAATCAGGATTGGTGATTTTAAAGACGGCCAAATTACGCTCCGTAAAGATGCGCTTTTCAAACTCACCACCAAAAAAGTGATTGGCGACGAGACAATCGTCCACGTTAATTATCCTGGTCTGCCAAGAGAAGTTAAAAGTGGAAATTTTATTCTGTTAGATGATGGAAAAAAGAAATTGCAGATCCTCAAAACTTCAAAAGAAGAAATTCTGACTAAGGTTGTTGTAGGGGGCGACATAAAAAGCCGTCGAGGAATAAATTTGCCAGGAAGTTATCTTAAAATCAGTGCAATCACCCCCAAAGACGAGGTTGATTTGGCTTTTGGCATAAAAAATAAAGTTGATTTCGTGGCCCTTTCATTTGTACGAGAAGCGGCAGATGTTTTAAGACTTCGCAAACTGCTTAAGGCGCGAAAATCAGACGCGCAAATCATCGCCAAAATTGAAACTTCTGAAGCGATAGAAAATTTAGACGAAATAATAAACGCGGCCGATGGAATAATGGTGGCCCGAGGTGATTTGGCGATTGAGATACCTGCTCCTGACGTGCCTCTTATTCAAAAAGAAATAATTGAAAAGTGTAATAGTTTGGGTAAGCCAGTTATCACAGCGACCCAAATGCTCGAATCGATGGTCCGCTCGCCGGTACCCACAAGGGCCGAAGTTTCAGACGTGGCTAATTCAATTTTGGATGGATCAGACGCAGTGATGCTCTCTGAGGAAACAGCGCTTGGGCAATTCCCCGTCTTAGCCGTCGAAATGATGAGCCAGGTTGCGGGAAGAGTTGAAGAAAAATTAAAATCTAAAGAATTTGGTTCATCAAATTTGGGTCAAACATTAAAATCTGGGTCTTCAGTAATTAAAGATATGCCCGACGCCATAAGTTATTCTGCTTCGAGAGTTGCTACCAGAGTCGGCGCTAAGGCAATTATTGCTCTTACTGAATCCGGCTTTACCGCCCGCATGCTTTCACGATTCAAACCTCATGAACCAATCATTGTTATGACCCCACACGAACGCACTAAAACTAAATTGGCTTTAAGTTTTGGTTGCCTTCCAGTAAAAATTAAAGGCTTTAAAGATATGCATGGGGTAACAGAACTTGTAAGTCGATTTGTAAAAGCAAACGGAATTGCCAAGACTGGAGACAAAGTGGTGATTGTTGCTGGCGTGCCTTTTGGAAAGACGGGTGGAACTAATACCATTATGGTGCATACTGTATAAAAAACACAGACTACACAAAACCCAAATAAAGACCGAGACAGTTTTAGTTTGTGTTTTTGGCGTCTGACATATTTGTGTTTTATTTGTGCTTTGGTTCCTGTGTTTTGTTCTTTGGGTTGTATAATTAATTTTATATAAACAACTTTGCCAGACGAATTTCCTCATAACCAAATCTTTCGCCTTTTCTGTTTAACTTTGAATGAATCGCGGTGAGTTTAAGTTCTTTTTCTTTACTTTTGAGTTCCGTACAAACATCTTTTATTTTTTGGAATCGCTCCGGGACGGGTTTCAAATGTGAAATATCTAGCGTCTTGTCGAATTTTGCAAACTCTTCGATATGAGACAAGATCGTGCCGGTAGTCAGGCCTCTTTCTTCGGCAATTTGAGAAATAGATTTGCCGAGCTTCACAAGATTTTTCGTCAGCTCAAAAGTCGATACTTTTTTATTCTTCTTTTTACCCCTTAATTCTTTCGGAGAAATCTTTTCTAAATGTTTTTCAATTTTCCTCTCCAAATCTCCCGAATTTATTTCTTGAAGTTCTTCCACTAATCTTTTAGATTTTTCCTGTAGATTCAAATCAAACTCTAAAACCTCTTTATTTATCTCTAAGGCGTTCTCATTTAGACCCAAAAGAGTTATACCTTCAACACTCCGGACCCGAGAAAGTGCCACGTATCCCATACCTCTTTCAAAAGATTTTGATAAATCAATTTCAGCCGCATCCAAGGTCATTCCCTGGCTTTTGTGCACTGTAATCGCCCAGGCCAGACGCAGAGGCACTTGGGTAATTTCAGCTTTTCGTTTTCCCTCTTCTTCGATCACCCATTCCATAGGACTTGCTGTGATTATTTTACCCGTCATTGTTCGAATAACTGGCCCGTTCTCATCAAAACGTATAACTTGGCCTAAAGTACCATTCACAAAACCTTGTTCATAATTGTTTTTCACGAACATCACCTGAGCACCGATTTTCAGACTCAATTTTTCGGGAGCCAAACAAGTTTTTTTCAAAACTTCCACTAAATGTTCTGATCCCCGCTCTAACATTTCAAATAAACGCTCTTCACCATCTACTCTTTCAAGCTCTGCGTGATTTATTTGGTCCACGTCTGCATTGTGAGTAAAAAGTTTTGTTGGTTTGATATCACTTTTTAACTTCTTGTTAAGGCGACTGTGGAGAGAAGCAAGAGTTTCGTCGGATACATTATTTTGCCTGATATCATTCAAAATTTTAATAGAAACATTATCAAACTGACGATGTTGTTCATCTAAATAACAAATTTTCATATTCATCTCTCGCCAAGAGTCTGATTTATAAACAAAATGAGCATCTGGTTCACCTTGTCTGCTAACCGGTGGAAGCTGAAAAAAATCGCCACATAAAACAACTTGGATACCACCGAATGGCTGGCTATTTCTTTTGAAACTTTTTAAAATTTGGTTGATGAGATCGAGCCGAAAATGATGAAGCATGGAAATTTCATCGATAATAAGCACCTTAACTTTCTCCATCCTTTTCCACAAATATGGTTTCTGCTCCATTAAGTCCAAATCTCGTGGGCTCAAACGATCACGAATTCCTAATCCCGACCAGGAATGAATCGTCACACCATTCATATGGGTTGCGGCAATACCAGTTGAAGCAGTAATACCGGTCTCAACTTCATTTTCTCGCAGATATTTTATGAATTGGTTTAATAGATATGTTTTTCCACTGCCAGCACTGCCGGTTAAAAAAACGTTGTGTCCGAGCTTTAGGATGTTGAGTGCTTCTTTTTGTTTCATATTTTAGGCCCTAGGAGATTAGGCTCTGGGCTCTAGGGATTTATCGACGCTTGAAGTTCTAATTATCGTCCTACTTTATAACTTTACAAACTTTATAACTTTTTGTTTTATTCTATCTTATACTCAAACGTCCCTTCAGTCGCTTCTGACAAAAATCGGCTGGGGAAACTGAAATATTGGTCAAAGCTCATCGAAAAAGATGGCATGGTAATAAATAAATTGTCTTTGGCTCTAGTGCAGGCCACATAAAAAAGACGCCTTTCTTCTTCAAGTTCCAACACCTTACGCACTGCTCTATATGAAGGCATTAGACCATCAAGAGAGTGGATTACAAAAACAGTTTCCCATTCAAGCCCCTTGGCTGAGTGAATCGTTGAGAGGGTGACATAATCGTTTTCATTTTCACCAAATTCAACTTCCCCGGCATTGGCCGCTCGGTTAGGAGGATCGAGAGAAAAGTCATTTAAAAAATCGCCTATGTTCCCATATGTAACAGCCATTTTCTTTAGAGAGTGCAAGTCGTTTTTTCTGATTTCAGAATCTTCTTCAGTCTTATCAAGGAACGGAAAATAATGGTCAAAAATTAAATCGAATTTGGCCCCAATATCTGTTTCCGATCTAATTTCTTCAGTAAGCAGAATAATTTTTGAAAGCTCACCCCAATATTTTTTATTCCCTAGTTCTTTTTTTATGTCTTTTTCCTCAGTAATTACTTCAATAATTTTAAAAAGTGTTTTTTCTCCCACCCCATCTAACATATTGAGCAATCTGGTCCAAGCTGGAGAATCCTTTCGATTTTCTGTAACTCGAAGGTAGCTTAATAAATCCTTAATATGTTTACGCTCAATAAATTTAATTCCACCGACAGTTACAAAAGGAATTCTCCTAGTCAAAAGTTCTTTTTGCACGAAGTTGCTCTGCCAAGATGATCTGTATAGCACAGCAATTTCGCTTAATTTCTTGTTTTTAGAATACAATTCCTCGATTTTCCCAACAATAAATTTGGCTTCCATTTCTTCATCATAAAACTTCAAAGCCTCAGGTTTCCTTCCGCCGATTTTGTCCGTATAAAGATGCTTTGAATAGCCCATAAGCGCATTATTTATTACGCTGTTGGTAAATTTCAGTATTTCTTCAGTACTCCTGTAGTTTCTCTCCACCTTCACCACCTTACCATCAGGAAAATCTTTCGAGAAAGATAAAATGTTTTCAAAATTAGCGCCACGAAAAGCATAAATGCTCTGAGCATCGTCTCCAACCACGGTAATATTTTTACTTTGATCACTCAAGAGTTTCAGTATCTCCCTCTGGACCTTGTTTGTATCTTGATATTCATCGACTAGAAAATATTTATATTGGTCATGGACCCTTTGTCTAAACTTCTCGTTATTTTTTAGTTTATCTTTAAAAATCTCCAAGATATCATCATAATCAAAAAGGTTCGCCCGTCTTTTATAGCTTTCATATTTTTGACCAATTAATTTAATATCTGAAACGTAATCCAAAAGTTTAGGATGTTCATCGGCAATAATTGTTGGAATATCGAAACCTTTATTTCTAGAACTTGAGATAATATCCTGTAATTGATTTTTGTTTGGAAAAAGCGACTTTATGGGATTTTTTTTGAGATTCAGCGAATTCTTCATGAGTGAAATAATATCTGCTGAATCAGCCGTATCGATAATTGAAAATGTTGGATCAATATCGGCATATTTGTGAAATTGCCGTAGGAGTCTCGAGGCAAAAGAATGAAAAGTCCCACCGGAAACTTTTTGCACCCCATCACTTAAACTTATCTTTTTTACCCGATCCAACATTTCCTTAGCGGCTTTTTTGGTAAAAGTTAAAAGAGCAATAGCACTCGGTGGAACTTTTTTCTCTATTAAGTAGCAAACTTTGTGAACAATAACGCGAGTCTTACCACTCCCCGCGCCCGCAATCACAAGCATAGCTCCATCGGTCTCAATCACTGCGCTTAATTGTTCTTGATTTAAAAGTTTAGAGTATGGAATTGAAAGTCCTTCATCCGAAAAATTAGTAATTCTTTCTTTGTTTTCCTTGGCCTTTTTTTCTACAGACTTAATATTTGTTTTTATAAGTTCGAGAAGACTCTCGGGGATGCCCCCTTTTGGATAATCAAAATTATATTTAGATGGAAGATTGGGAGTTTCGCGATCAAGTAAGCCCATAAAATAAATAGTATTTGGTATAAAATAGTCTAGAGGATCATTGTATCAAAATATAGGAAGTTAAATAAATTTAAAATTAGCAAAGCATTGCTTTGCTAATTTTAAAACGTAATGCGTCGAAATTAAAGAGTAGTAAACCCTTTGATCCATCTTCGCTCGCGGATCATGATAATTAATGAACAGATTATCGTGATGCTCGCCTGCAGATGTCGATTATTACCGACCGACCCGCTCGCCGGAATAAAAGAATTTTACTTTATGTCGATTACTTTATACTTAACTGGTCCTTGTGGGGTGTTGAAAGAAAAAGTTTCTCCTTTCTTTTTTCTCAAAACAGCTTGTCCGAATGGAGACCTGTTTGAGACTTTACCTTTGCTAATATCCGCTTCTTCAGAGCCGACGATTATAAAGGTTTTTGGACCATCCCCTTTTTCTTTTTCTACTGTAACTACAGAGCTTACTGTAACCTCCTCATTGCTATGGGATCCAGTAATTTTTGCTGATTTCAGAAGAATTTCCAACCTTGCAATCCTGTCTTCAACATTGGCTTGATCTCCGCGGGCTTCTTGATATTCAGCATTTTCTGAAAGATCACCAAGGGAACGGGCGTATTCCAAATGCTCGGCGATTTCTTTCCTTTTAGTTTTCTTGAGATGGTCTAACTCCTTGGTTAATTCATTAAACTTCTCTTTTGTTAAATATTCTGTCTCATTCATGATCTTATAATTTAAATTTAAAAGTAAGGGATTTGGGTAATAAATTGGTTTGGGAACATTATACACCAAAACAGTTGGGGTCAACCCGGTAGTAAATTTTAGATAAAAAATGGCCCCACTGCCGGTCAGAACAGTGGGGCCCGAACTTGGTCGTGGGCAATGCTAGCGGAGAGGGCGGTTAGGGAGGGGGATACTGGTCTCCACTAGATGGCACACGACCTTCAGAAAAGAAGAACTGGTTTGATCTGTAGGGCATTATATACGTTCAAAAATAAAAGTCAAGGAGGTGTATAAGGCCACCCACTTTTGCACTCCCGACCTCCAGTTAACGAATAATGTGGCAATGATAACATGAACCCGACAGGTGAGAGTTTGTTGTCAAAAGCAAAGTGTACCCGCTGCGTATTGTAGAAGGCAAGATAGTCCATGAGCTTCCTGTTAAAGGCTTCAGTATCAAGAAGCAGGTTGGCGTGATAATCAACAAATTCTTCCTGTACCGTGCGGTTGAAGCGTTCCATATGAGCGTTCATCTTCGGAGTCTTGGGGTAAGTGTGATAGTGAACAAGATGGAGTCGACGAAGCTCGATATCGAAATGTTTTTTGAACTCTGATCCATTGTCAGTCAATACAAAGGTAATGGGGTATGGGAACACTTTCAAACAAAGTCCGAAGAACTCTTTGGCTGCAAGTGAAGCGTGAGAGGAAGTGCCCCAGGCAAAAGCAAAGCGGGTGTGGATGTCCTCAAAGGTGATGATGTAACGACGAATGCCAAAAACAAAACGTTCGATGGTGTCAAGAGCGACCAGATGACCAGCATACTTTGTCTTGAAATCCTTTGGTTTTCGAAGGACTTTGTGGCGATTGACTTTCTTCACCTTGCCGAAGTGGGAGACTTTTTGAGGAAAGAGACGGAGACCCCCGAGATCAGCGATGAGTCGACCAATAGTACGGGGAGAGGGACAGGATAGGTGTTGCTTCACGCAAAACGGAAGCAGAAGGGGGTGGAGTTTCTCTTTTCCGAGATTGGGATGTTCTTCACGTAGACGCTTGAGTTCTTCGAGAATGCGAGTGTCCCACAGACGCTTCCGCCTTTTCTTCGGAGCTCTGTCGGAGCTCTGTTGGTATCATTCAAAGCTTCCAGTTTTCCCTCTCCATTCTTGAGTTTTCTCTGCCACAAGTACAGAGTACGCTCTTTAACTCCAAACACTTCTTCAACTGCCTCTGTGCCATGCTTGTCCCAGAACACCGGTATCTTGACTCTCTGTTTTGCTTTTTCTTGAATCATATCCCGAAAGCGTATCACGCGCTCCCAAGTTAAAATGAATCCTCTAGTACCTCTAAACTTGTTGAATATCCTCACTGCTTTGGAGAGACCAAAGAGTGCAATATGTATCTGAACTTATGCAGGAGGAAATTTGGCTATAAAAAAGGGCCCGCAACATCTCCAAGGGAGAAGACATTGCGGGCCCGGTCTCGACACAGCCCGAGACACCACGATCTCTAGCATGATGGTTACGAAATCGTCGAAGGAGGAGACCACCACGCTAGAACAGAGCTGAAGGAAGAACGAACCTCTGATCATTATTATGAACAATGGAAGAAAGAAGTCAAGATACAAGCCGAAAACGATATGGTCTTTAAAATATTTCCTATTGCTTGGCCACCAGCTTGCTTCGCCGGGGCTTCAGCCAGGTGGTTTATCAGGTTTAAATCTATTCTAGATATTCCGGAGTATTAATATTCATCCAATCAAAAAGTTGTCTCATAACATAAACTCCGCCCGTGGAATTAGCTCTTGGTCCCCTTTCCATCGTCACTACAAAAGCATACTTTGGATTTTCATATGGGAAGAATCCGGTCACCCATGAATTTAGAGATTGTTTACCGATTTCCGCAGTTCCAGTTTTGGCGGCAATTTGCGCATATGGGACATTTAATCCACCGGCAGTGCCGCGCAAAACCGCTTGTCTCATTCCCTCTTTTACTATTTCAAAAGCCTCTTTTTTAATTTCGATAGGGGTAGAAGATTGACCAACACCGCCATTTAAAATAGATGGGGTTAAAAGAATACCGTCGTTCGCAATAGCCGCGATACCACGAAGAATTTGGATGGGTGTAAATTGAACTCCATATTGTCCAATCGACGTATGATAAGTGTCTCCGAGCCGCCATTCGTCGTCTCCAAACGTTTTTTTCTTCCATTCCGGATTTGGTATCACACCGATTTTTTCTCCAGGCAAATCAATTCCCGATTTTTGACCAAAGCCAAACTCTCTTAGATATTTTTCTATTTTTGCTATTCCCAATCCTTTCTGATCGCCATATCCACCGCCTAAGGAATAAAAATATACGTTTGATGAGATAGCCAGAGCATCGATTAAATCAATCCACCCATGAGCCTTCCAATCAGTGAAAACGGAAGGCTTGTCTGGAAAATATGGATTGGGTATTGAAATAGATCCGGTGCTTAAGATTTTTTTGGCAGGACTAACCAAACCTTCATTCAAAGAAGCAATGGCAATAAATGGCTTGATGACTGAGCCTGGCACATACAAGCCAGAGATTGCCCTGTTGAGGAACGGGTTTAATGGATCAAGAACAAATTTTTGGATAGCCGCGCTATCATCCCCATCACTTAAAATAGTCGGATTATATTCCGGGAAGCTGGTAAGAGCTAATATTTCACCAGTCCTAACATCCATTAGTATTCCCGATCCGCCCTGAAAACCTCTTTCTTCAGATGTATTTTTTATAATCTCAAAAAGTTTATTTTGCACCCGGGAATCTACTGACAAACGTAAACTTTTTCCGTCTATAGGCGGAGATGTGATATTTTGCGTGTGAATTTTGCCCAAAGCATCAGTCTCAACAATTTTCAAACCGTTTGCGCCCAGCACTTCATCATCATAGAAACTCTCAACCCCATCTTGTCCGACAAAGTTTGTCTCCCAATAAAATCCCGCTTTATCTTTGGTTGGATATTTTACGTAGCCCAAGAGGTGGGAAAAACCGGGAAGTTCAGAATAATTGCGTCTGGAGAAATCATCCCCCGAGGGTGACACGGTATTTGTGACCAGAACGATATTTTCTCTGTCATAAATAATCCCTCTGTTTGAAAATATATAACTTGTCCGTAGACGATTATTCTCGCTTCTTTCCAAATAAGCATCGCCATCTTTGATTTGCAGTGCCCAAATCTTTGAAGAATAAGTGATGGATAAAAACAAAAAGCAAATTATTAAAAACTTAATAGCAAGCTTGGATATCGGTTTCTCCAGTCGTCCTTCGAATTGATCCGTGTCGAGTTCAGAGAGATTGCTTGAATCCAGGAATATTTCGTCAGGGGTAATAAATTGGTTTTGATAAGAACTTTTAAACCAACTTTTTATTTTTCTTTTAAAATTTCCAAGCATAGAATTCTAGAGTTTTAGTAAAAATGTTTTCTTTTTCAATATTTCTAAAGTCATAAACAATATTATCGCGAAAATGGTTAAAAGATAAGCCCCAAATAAAAAATTCTCCGGTGAGTATAAAAGATCAAAGAAAAAAGCCAAAAGAATAGATTCAAAATAGAATTTAAAGTAAAAAATCAACAGAAAAGCTAAGGATAGTGTAATCCACCAGGGCAACAGAAAGACCGATAGAAACAACGCGAGATCGATGGCAACTCTTTTTAGGGTAAGATTATTCATATCAAAATCAAAGTTTAAAAAAGATGATGTCCCAATTTACGAATGGTCACAAATTCTATTCGTTTCGTATTTATCAGTAGTCATTTGCCTGCCTGTCCGGTAGGCAGGTAGAATTTGGATCATTCGTAAATTGGGACACTTTTTCTCTTGTCTAAATACTAAGTACTAACATACTAATTACTGTTTGTTATTTACTTACAGAAACCCACCGAATTTCTGAAAGATTGATCGGGAGTCTGGTGTAAACTTTCTTGAAAGAAGAAGCTGGCCCACGCTCAATTTCTTCTACTTTTCCCAAAATTTTATTTCTCTCGCCAGAAACCACCACCAAATCCCCGATTTCTACTTTTACTTCTTGAGAAACTGATCCTACTAAATTCCCTCCTCCACGCCCTGTCATTTTAATTGGCAAGTTTTGAGAGCCCAAAAAAGCCCCTGTTTCGACACCTCCCGAAGAAAGTAATCTTATCTTGGAAGTTTGAGCTAAAACCTCAGTGACTTCCCCAAGTAAAATATTTTCAAAAAAAACTTCATTTCCTATCTCTACGGCAGAATTTTCCCCAATATCTACTATAAAAACATCATATCCTGTGAGTGGTGGTCGAGCCAGAATAAAGGCCGGTATGGTCGAAGTGGCCTCAGTTCTTCCTAAAATTGCCCGAAAAGTTTTATTTTCTTCCTCCAAGATACTGGAATCGAAGGATTTTGCTTTACGGCGAAGTAATTCTTCTTTTAATTCAATATTTGTTTTTACTAAATTTTCTCTTGATTTAATTAGAGCGTTTAAAGTAGAAAATTTGTTCTCTGCATAAACTTTTGTTTTCCAAAAAGGATAGGCCACTCCCCCTGCAACATTCGAAAGAACATTCCGCAGTGGCTTGGAAAAAATTGAGAGAATAATGATGAGTAGAATAACACTAATAGAAAACAAAACAGTCTTTTTGTAATTTCTATTATTTTTGCGGCGGTAATTCATCGTCATTTGCAATGAGAACTTCTTTATAATACTCAAGATTTTCCAAAATTATTCCAGCGCCCCTAGCCATTGCGGTCAGTGGATCTGGTGCCACAAAAACCGGAATTTTTAGATTTTCTTTGAGAACCTCTGGCCATCCACGAAGGAGGGATCCCCCCCCAACAAGGTACACTCCACGTTGCATCACATCCGAAAGAATCTCTGGTGGTGTAGTTTCTAAAACTTCTTTTACCGCTTCAACTAATATATGAATTGACTGAGAAATTGCTTCTCTAATATCCCCGTCCGTAACTACTACTTCTTTAGGCAAACCTGTCACCAAATCCCTACCTTTGATTATAGACTCCATCGGGGACTCTGCTATCACCGAACCAATCGCAATTTTTACATTTTCTGCAGTCTTCTCACCGATTAAAATTTTAAACTCGCTTCTGATATAAGAAATAATGTCGGAATTCAGTTTATCACCAGCAATTTTTAAATTTTTTGATCTGACAACTCCACCCAAAGATATTACGGCAATATCAGTGGTGCCTCCTCCAATGTCTACAATGACGCTCCCGACCGGATCCATAACCGGAAGCTTGATTCCAATTGCCGCGGCAACTGGTTCTTCAACGATATGAACTTCTCGGGCCCCAGCACTTTTTGTTGCATCTCTTACAGCCCGAATTTCGACACTTGTAATACCTGATGGCACCCCAACAACTACTCTCGGGCCCAAGATTTTCTTTTTATTTTTTTGGGCTTTATTGATCAAATAAGTAATCATCTCTTCCGTAACTTCAAAATCAGAAATTACTCCGTCAACAAGTGGTCTCACAGCTGAAATATGCGGAGGCGTTCTTCCAAGCATTTTTTTCGCAGCACTACCCACAGCAACAACCCGTCCTGTTTTTTGGTTTATTGCAACAACCGATGGTTCATTTATCACAATTCCTTTTCCCTTCACGTATACCAAAGTATTGGCAGTACCAAGATCAATTCCAATATCGTTTGAGATCATTTGCTGAAATTTTTTGTAAAGACTAGGCATTTTTGATTATTTTTATCACCTCACTGCGATCAATCACTTTAACTTCGCCTGATTTTCTATTTTTTAATTCCAACTTATTTTCAGCCAGCATTTTTTCACTGATTACAACTCTCTGAGGAATCCCGAGTAAATCAGAATCAGAAAGTTTTTCTCCCGCACTCACTTTCCTGTCATCATGGAGAACTTCGAATCCATTATTTTCAAATTCTTTCAAAACCTTGAGTGCTTCGATAGTAACCTTCTCTCCTTTCCCCGCAATTTCAATTAAATGAATCTTGAAAGGTGCGATGGATTCTGGCCAGACAATCCCCTTTTGATCGGAAAGAACTTCAACAACCGTTCCCATAAGACGACTTCCACCCATACCATAACAACCCATGATAACTGGTTTTTCTTTGCCTTTCTCATCAACATATTTAAGCCCTAAAGCATCCGAAAATCGTGTGCGGAGTGAGAAAATATTACCCACTTCAATCGACTTTTCTTCTTTGAGATCTTTTTTATTTAACTTTAGATTTTCCAGCACTTCATCTGTATAAACTTCTTTATTAACCGCTAGTCTCTTTTTTTCGTCGACATAAATAATATCTTCTCCAGCCGGAGTTACAGTTTGAAACTCATGAGAATATTTTGAAAATATTCCGCCGGAGGCAAAAGTCATAAATGTTGTGGCACCTAGTCCTAATCTTTCAAATACATTCATGTAGGCGATTTTTGCGCGTTCATAAAATTCTTCATGTTCTGCATCATTTCTCGAGAAAGAATACATATCCTTCATTTGAAATTCACGCCCACGCATAATGCCGCTTTTAGCTCGCGTCTCATTGCGAAATTTTGTCTGAATTTGATATATAACTTTCGGTAAATCTTTGTATGAGCGAATATGATCTTTTAAGAGTTGTGTCAAAGGCTCTTCATGACTAAACCCCAAACCAAGCTCTGTCCCGCTTTTAAGTTTAGTTTTAAGCCAAACATCAATATCCCAACGTTCAGTTTTTTTCCAAAGTTCTTCATCCTGAAGCACAGTGAGCAGAACCTCTTGTCCCCCAATCTTATTCATTTCTTCCCGAATAATATTTTCAATTTTCCGAAGAACAATTAGTCCTAGTGGTAAGAAATCGTAGACTCCGGCAAGTTCTTTATTAATAAAACCACCACGAATCAGAAGCTCGGCATTTTTTGAGACCTCATCTTTTGGGGCCTCTTTTCTGGTTTTAGTGAAAAGATGAGATTGTCTCATGAATTTAAAAATTTAGTGGGTAGAAATTATTTTTATATGTTACAGGAAAAAGACAAAGAGTGCCAATATTATTTGACGGGTAAATTATTTTGTAATAAAATCCAAAAAGAGTTCCGAATTCCTCGGAAAAACGATGCACGGCGTTTCCGTGGTGGTTGCCAACATTGAGGCAAACATGGGATTATCAAAAAGGCGTTTGTTCTTGTTGCTTTGGATCATTGGTCTTGCCGTATCATTTTTGTCCTTGGTAATCAGTGCCATGTGGCTACTGATTATAAATCTCGCACCAGAAGGTGATAGGCATTCTCCCTGGTTACCAGTTGTAGCCTTGGTCGCACTTTTCAGTTCCATTTTGTGCTGGAAAAGATGTGGTTTCCAGTTTGACAAAATGGAGGGAGGCGAGTTCGATTGATACAGCACTCCGGTCATCAACACATTCGAGCCATTTGTAGTAGATCTACTGTGGCTCTTTTTTTATTATCGACCTTGATATTAAAAGCAATTTATTTTACAATCAAAATACTTCTAGGTTCTCTAGAAACCCTTTCTGCAAAGGCATTGTAGAACAGTTCTTTGGGAGATCGCGGATATGAGTTATCGAATATTGCTCACAGGAGGCTTTGTTACATGTGGCATCGTGAGTGTCACGTCTTTTGTCGCAGCCACCATCTTTGCTTTCCAGAAAGAGTGGAATACTGTATTTACTCTCTTGCTAATTTCTATCATCTCCGCTGCAATTTCGACAGGGTGCTACACTCTCGATTGCTGCCGGGTGAGTCAAGAGCGCTGATCCTGGTGTGGGATTCACGCCGAAAAGCTTCGTACAGCTCTTAGCAGACAGGTTCTGCTGGAGCTTTTTATTACCTAACGTAAAAAGCTTTATAATTTAACAATATCGTTGATAGTTACTACAACCATAAGAAGAAGTAAGGCTATAAAACCTGCAGCATTTAACACGTTTACCACTTTGGGATTTATTCTCTTTCTTCTTATAGCCTCAATTAGTAAGAACAATAATCTGCCACCATCGAGCGCTGGGAAAGGAAGTAAATTGATAACTGCTAAATTGAGAGAAATGAAAGCAGTAAATTGAAGGAGGAATATAAATCCTAAAGTAGTTGCGTCTCCCACAAGACCCACGATACCAACTGGCCCGGTTACTTGCGAGAAATCAGCATCTCCAATAAAGATCTGACCTAAAAATTGGAATAGTCCCACGGTAACCGCAATGAGCACTGAAATAGTAGTTTTTACTCCTTCCCAAATTGCCAAATGCACCGGCAGTTTCAAAATGCCAATCATTGACATGGAAATTCCGATGGCTTTTTTATTTTCCACAATTCCACTCTGTGGTTCAATTTCGTTTTGAATGATTGCATCTCCACGTTTTACACTGAGAGAAATTGATCCATCACTCTGGTCTATAAATTCTGAGAAATTTTCTGAGTTTATTTCTCTCAAGACTTTATCACCATCTTTCACAGCAAATATCACGTCGCCTGCCTTCAAACCTTTAGAGAGAGCTGGTGAATCGGCCAAAATGGAAGTGATGACTAAATTGGGATTTTGTAGAGGGCGAACGGTTGGATTTTCAGGATCAACCGGTGTTGGCAGTCCGTATATATATCCGAAAGAAATTAAAACCCAAGCAAAAATAATGTTAAAAAGAACCCCGGCAACAATTACCAAAGCTTGGACTGGACGGGATTTGTGAGCAAGACTGCGACTCCGGTCTGTAGACTCTGTTTCATTCTCATCAGGATTTTCTCCATGAATTTTCACAAAACCACCGAAAGGAATAGCATTTACGGTAAATTCTGTTTCGCCCCACTTGAAAAGACGGAACAGTTTTGGTGGGAAACCAATTCCGAATTCATCCACTCGCGCGCCAGATTTTTTTGCAGTTATAAAATGTCCAAATTCATGAACTAATATCAATACGGCAAGAACGATTATAAATATCAAAATGGACATAAGAAATATATGGTATTGGATTAGCTAGTTATTTCTTTCTCTTTTTTCTCTGCTGACTCCTCAAGTTTTTTGCTTACCTCATCCACGATTTTCTGCATTTCATTCTTTAATCTAAATTTGTCATCTTCACTTAAAGAACCTTCTTTGGTTTTTGTCTGAATATCTTCCCAGACTTTTTCACGCTCTCCACGAAGACTTACTTTGGCTTCTTCTAATTTTTGCTTGCTCTGTTTAATAAGAAGAAGGCGTCTCTCTGAAGACAGATCCGGGAAATTAACCCTTACCCCTTTATCATCACTCATAACACCCAAACCCAAATTAGCATCCTGAATTGCCTTCTCAATCCCCTTAGCTTGGCTCATGTCCCAAGGAGCAACACGGAGACTTTTTGGTCCTTCGGAAGTAATGGTTGCCAACTGATTGATTGGCGTCAGAGAACCATAAACTTCTATTTTAACCCCATCGAGCAAAGTAGGTGTTGCTCGGCCAGTTCGAAGAGTCAGGTATTCTTTCTTTAACCACTCTGCAACAGCTTCAGTGTTTTGTTTCAGTGAAGAAAAATTGTAAGCCATATTTAGAACCCATCTCAATAAAAACCTTGATAAATTAAAAACAAAATTCATTTGCCTACTGCGAACATTTCTCTACGACTACGACTCGATGCTCGATCTTGCCTTACTGTAAGTAAGCGTCGATCTGCGCACCATCGTCTCGCTCGTAGAGAAATATCCTCGTTACGGCATTTTTACTGAGATGGATTCTGTTATTTTAACCTAATTCAATCAAAAATCAAAAAAGAAAATTGCTATTGATCTTGCGTTGACTTTTTTATTTGAAAGTCTTATATTGGCTTTGACGGAAAGGTGGTGATCTGCAGAATCACCACCCTACCTCGACCCACATACGTCCGCATCCTCCTTCAAGTACCGGCGGGCGTGTGTGGGTTTTTTTGTTGTCTAGCGGAGTGAGACCTGCCTACCGGCAGCAGATACATCGGTAATAAATTACCTAACCAAAATATTCATTTTTTGATTCGACACTTCAGCAAATCCAGAATCAATAGAAAAATCAAGATTTTCTTTTTCGCTTTTTATTTTAATTTTCCCTTTCTTTAAAATTGTAATAAGAGGAATGTGATGGTCAAGAATAGAAATCTCACCTTGAGACGTTGGAAGACTTACGACTTCAGCGTGTCCTGTATAAAGAGTTTTTTCTAGAGAATGAATTGAAATTTTCATGGATTAGGCACTAGGTACTAGGCTTTAGGCTCTAGAATAGAGAGTGGGTTTTGTATTTACTTTCAACTTTATGAACTTTATAACTTTTTACTTATCATTGATCTCGTCTATTCCTCCAATCATGTAGAAGTTCTGTTCGGGAACGGAATCATGCTTGCCTTCAATAATTTCTTTGAATCCACGGACAGTTTCTTTTCTAGTTACGAATTTCCCAGGGCGTCCGGTAAAGGCTTCGGCAACGTTGAATGGTTGCGATAAGAATTTCTGAATTTTTCTGGCGCGATCAACTAAAAGTTTATCGTTTTCTGACAATTCCTCAATTCCCAAAATCGCAATGATATCTTGGAGATCTTTATATCTCTGAATTATTCTTTGAACTTCACGTGCAACCTTATAGTGTTCTTCGCCTACAATATTCAAATCAAGCGCAGTTGAGATAGATTCAAGTGGGTCAATTGCTGGATAAATTCCAAGTTCGGTTAAAGCACGCGAGAGCACGATGGTGGAATCAAGATGGGCAAAAGTGGTAGCGGGAGCAGGGTCAGTAATGTCGTCTGCCGGCACATACACTGCTTGCACGGAAGTTACAGATCCTTTCTTTGTGGAAGCAATTCTTTCTTGGAGCTCACCCATTTCAGTTGCTAGAGTTGGCTGATATCCAGCGGCTGATGGCATTCTTCCCAAGATAGCTGATACCTCTGATCCAGCTTGAGTGAAACGGAAAATATTATCAATAAAAAGCAAGACGTCCTTTCCTTCTTCGTCGCGGAAATGTTCTGTCATTGTGAGCCCTGAGAGAGCGACCCGGAGTCTGGCTCCTGGCACCTCATTCATCTGCCCAAAAACCAGAGCGGTTTGATTTAGCACTCCGGACTCTTTCATTTCATTATAAAGATCGTTTCCTTCACGAGTTCTTTCCCCAACGCCGGCAAAAACTGAGTATCCTTGATGCACGGTTGCCACGTTTCGGATTAATTCCTGAAGCAAAACTGTCTTCCCTACTCCCGCTCCTCCGAAAAGACCAATTTTCCCTCCCTTAATGAAAGGTGAGATTAGATCAATAACTTTGATGCCGGTTTCAAAAATTTTTACTTCTGTAGATTGTTCTGTAAATTCTGGTGGTTTTCGGTGAATCGGTTTGCGAGGAGTGTTTGCTGGAAGCTCCGGCAAGCCGTCAATTGGCTCTCCAAGTAAATTGAACATTCTACCTAAAATAGCAGGTCCGACTGGAACACTTATAGGTTTACCAGTGCTTAAAACTTCCGCACCTCGAATAAGACCATCGGTTGGACCCATAGCAATGGCCCGCACTCTCTGATTTCCTAAATGCTGAGCTACCTCCAAAACAAGTTTCCCGGCATTATTCTCTGGTCGCACAATTTCGAGCGCTGTATAAATCGAAGGAACTCCACCTTCAAATTCCACGTCGATAACTGGTCCGGTTATTGCTACAATTTTTCCTTTTGAATTCTGTGTCATTGGTTTATTATAAATTTATATTTTAATTATTTTGAAAGCGCCTCGGTTCCTGCAGTGATTTCTA
>Ga0163150_10002450_pt1 | contig 28377 bp, 24 predicted proteins | sample OliLakLV19P2IB_FD_148628 | JGI IMG/M metagenome (GOLD analysis project Ga0163150, IMG submission 148628) | Freshwater microbial mat bacterial communities from Lake Vanda, McMurdo Dry Valleys, Antarctica - Oligotrophic Lake LV.19.P2.IB | ecosystem: Environmental > Aquatic > Freshwater > Lake >...
AAGTATATTGCCAAGGTAGCTGTTTTGGTAGGTAACATCGAAGTAATGAATATAAGTATATTGCCAAGGTAGCTGTTTTGGTAGGTAACATCGAAGTAATGAATATAAGTATATTGCCAAGGTAGCTCAGTTGGTAGAGCATTCCCCTGAAGAGGGAAGGGTCACCAGTTCGATCCTGGTCCTTGGCACATTTTACAAGCACTTGACTTTTTCTTGTTTATAAGATAGAGTTCTTTATACGTAATTTAATCGTATATACTCTTATTTTATGAAAAATATACCCATTTCTGCATATAAAACGTTGGCATTGAGCATTATTCTCATAGCTGCAGTCTTTACGGTAATTCCAAAACAGGCCTATGCCTTTGACATTGGTCGTATTATCGACCCATTATGTCTTTTTGCCTGTAAAGACGATAAACCAAATCGTGTCACCAAAAACGTAACAAATACCTATACCAATACTAATAGTAATAATCTAAACAGTAATATCAATAGTCCCGGAGCAGTTATTGTAGATGGTAATTCATACAATGATACTCCTGTATACGCATATGATTATCCAGAATATCCTGATCGTACCGACCCTCTAAGTATTTCGTGTTATCCAATGTCTCTTTCTGCATGGGAAGGAGATACAATTCAATGGGTAGCAAAAGTTTATGGAGGCAATGGTTCATATCATTATACATGGACAGGAACAGATAGTTTGTCAGGCAACGGTTCAGCTGTTTCCAAGAGATACAATTCTTCTGGATACAAAAATGCAACTGTTAGTGTAATCTCCGGTAATCGAACCAAGTCTCACAATTGCGATATGAACGTCTATATCGAAAGTGATCGTGATGACAACTATTATCCTGACTATCCAAATTATCCGCAGTCATATCCGATTTCTGTATCATGTTCCGTAAGTCCATCATTTATTCAAACAGGAGGCACTGCAACATGGAAAGCATCTGCAACAGGAGGCAACGGTTACTTTACCTATTCATGGTCAGGTACCGAAGGTCTCTATGGTTCAGGACAAAATGTCTATAAGCGTTATTACAATGCTGGTACAAAATATGGAACAGTAACTGCATATTCCGGTGGTCAGAGTGTCACTCGCAATTGTGGTGATGCATTGACTGTAGGTACTGTATATATTCCAGTGTATCCTGTCTACAATCAATATCCCGTGATCAATAACGGTCTCGATATCGGATGTTATGCAGATCCTGTAAATCCTCGTATTAATCAACCGATTACATGGACTGTAGAAGTTACTGGTGGTCAAGTTCCATACGTATACTCATGGACAGGCTCAGAAGGCCTTTCTGGTAATCAGAGCTCTGTGATTAAATACTATGGTACAACTGGTGAAAAGAGTGCAATTATCTCTATTACATCTGCAGATGGTAAAAGTACCAGTCGTGCATGTAGTCATACGGTAACTGTTCGTCCAGTTGCTTCAGCTCAGCCAACACCTCAACAGCCTGTGATTACTCCTTCAGACGATAACAATCTTAGTGCCGCATCATTGTTTTCATTAAAGAACGTTCCTTGGGGATTGGTTGCCGTTTTGGTAATCTTAATCCTCTTTGCAACGGTCTTATATCTTCTCTTCAATCGAGAGAAAATATAAGGGTATTCAAAGAGTGGGTGCGACTCCAAATATATAATGTCGTCAAAACCCCCTATATATAGGGGGTTTTTGATGTGCTTAAAGTAATTTAATTCTCTTTTGAAATGCAATTCATATAACACCTAAATATTGCCAATTTTACCTCTATATGCAATACTATAGCCATGGTAGTTCGAATGCGTTCAACTGGGTCCCACCGCAACAACAGACGCTCACATCATGCGCTCGACGCTGTGCGTGTGTCAAAGTGTCAGAGTTGCGGAGCTCTTCATAAGAGTCATGCCATCTGTTTGCAGTGTGGCTCATACAATGGCCGTAAGGTCATTGATGTTGCTGTAGCTGTAGCAGCAAAGGCAAAGAAAAAGGCCGTTGCAAAAACCGCATAATAAGCATACCTCAGGTGTAGGATTTAGGGTTTAAGAATAATTCTTGAATCATAAATCTTGAATCATAACAGTCTTATCTATGCATATCGCTCTTTTATACCATGGCAAATAGACATCTTTCACGATCAGTCGTTCTCCAGTCTCTCTTTGAATGGGATTTTTGTGGTCAACAAAACGGTGGTGCTCAAGCTGTTATTACTCGCAATGCCAAGGAATTTGCTCCGGGTCTTACTGACACTTTATTCATTGAAGAACTCATCAAAGGTATTGTTGCCAAAAAGAAAGATCTCGATGATATCATTATTCAAGCCGCTCCAGAATGGCCGATCGATAAGATTTCTCCTGTAGACCGCAACGTGCTTCGTCTTGGACTCTACGAACTTCTATTTTCTGATCGCGGAGAAGTTCCTGCAAAAGTAGCGATTAACGAAGCAATCGAATTGGCAAAGACATTTGGAGGGGAAACAAGTGGTCGTTTTGTAAACGGTGTTCTTGGTGCAGTATACAAAGAACTCGGCGAACCAGGCAAAGAAGCTCTTTCAGCAAAGAAAAAAAGAACCGAAGTTCCGTACGAACATATGCCGATTCAACACTTGGGAGGCGCTGTCGTCTATGCACGAAATGGAGATGATGTAATGTTAGCCTTTGTTCATGATATTTTTGGTCATTGGACATTATCAAAAGGTAAAATTCCTGATGGTATTGATCCGCGTGAAGGCACTATTAATAAAGTAAAAGAAGAGATCGGTCTCAATGTCGAGATCGAGGCGGATTTAGGGAATAATGAATATATTGCAAATGATCCTGAATTAGGTAAGATTCGTAAACAAGTACACTACTATCTAGTGCGTTCATCTTTTGAAAAATTAACATTGGCTCAGAAACCAGGTCTTGATGATGCAAAGTGGTTCAAGCTAGGTGATATTTTGGAATTAAATTTTTATAATGATATTTTGCCTATTGTTACCAAAGCGATCACAACTTTGAGCGGAGAAGGTAAGTAGCGTGCTCCGTTGCGTCATTCCCTCGAAAGCGGGAATCCAAAAATGTCTATATGAGTATGAATACCAAAAACTTCGAACAACTTGCCGAGCGCATTAACGTATCTTTTAAGGATATATTACTTTTACGTACCGCATGTACTCATCGTTCGTTTCTTAATGAAAATAAAGGATCAAGTTTGGAACATAATGAAAGATTGGAGTTTTTGGGAGATGCAGTATTGGAACTTGTGGTTACCAGTTTTCTTTTTCATAAATATCCCAAGAAAGCAGAAGGAGAACTGACTGCTTATCGTTCTGCAATTGTGAATACGGTTAGTTTGACCAAGGCGGCCAAAAGTATGAATCTCAATGATTTTATTTTATTGTCAAAAGGTGAAGCAAAGGATACTGGTCGTGCACGCTCTATTATTTTGGCAAATGCTATGGAGGCATTAATAGGTGCATTATATATCGATGGTGGATACAATACAGCCGCGAATTTTATTTCAGAAAAAGTTTTACAGGTGATCGATATCGAGGATATCGTCAAAAAGAAAACTTGGATTGATGGTAAGAGTCGATTTCAAGAAAAAGCTCAGGAACAAATTGGTATTACACCGAGTTATCGTACTCTCAAAGAAGTTGGTCCAGATCATGATAAACAGTTTACTTTAGGAGTATTTCTTGGAGATGTACAAATTGCTACAGGTACAGGGCCATCCAAACAAGAGGCTGAACAAAAAGCAGCTGATAAAGCATTGGAAGCAAAAGGGTGGTGATATTCCAAAGCGATTAATGGTATAGGTGGTCAAGAAATAAGTACTTTGTCAAGGTGCCATTTCAAGCCAATGCCATGTCTCTGTATAAATCCTTATTGTCCAACCTCCAAATCCAAGGTCGGACCTTGGATTTTTAGTATGCTAAAATACTTGTATGTATCTTAAGTCGTTGGAAGTTTCCGGTTTCAAATCATTCGCTAAAAAGGCGACGCTTCATTTTACCTCACCTATCACAGGTATAGTTGGACCAAATGGTTCTGGTAAATCCAACGTCGCTGAAGCGTTTAGTTTTGTACTTGGAGAACAGTCTATAAAGTCCCTTCGTGGTAAACGAGGTGAAGACCTTATCTGGAACGGTGGTATCAAACAGTCATTTGAGCTTCGAGCAAATCGTGCGGGCGTCAAATTGACGTTCGATAATTCTCGTCGTATTTTTCCTAGTATTGATTTTGAAGAAGTAACTTTAGAGCGTATTGTGCATCGCGATAATACCAACGAATACTTACTAAATGGCAGTCAGGTTCGTCTCAAGGATATTACTGAGCTCCTTGCGGGTGCACATATTGGTGCTAGTGGTCATCATATTATTTCCCAAGGCGCGGCTGATCGTATCTTATCTGCATCAATTCGTGAACGTCGTGAGATGATTGAGGATGCATTGGGTCTAAAAATCTATCAATGGAAAAAATTGGAAAGTATCCGTAAACTTGAAAAGACCGAGGAAAACATGAAACAAGTTGAATCTCTTCGTCGTGAGATTGCACCACATATTAAATTTCTTAAAAAACAGGTAGAGAAAATTGAAAAGGCCGATCTGATGCGTCGTGAATTAGTCACTTTGTATCAAGAGTATTTTGCCCAAGAGGATGGATATATTCGTATAGAAAAAGCACGTCTTGCCCAAGAACTTGCTGATCCACAACAAGAAATGTCCGATCTTGATCGTTCATTAATCCAAGCCAAAGAGATTCTAATAACTTCAAAAAGTCAGGATGAAAAAAGTAAAGAAATTATTAATCTTGAAAAACGGATTAGCGAATCTCGTGATGAAAAAGATATTGTCATGCGTGAATTGGGCAGACTGGAAGGGGAAATTTCTGCAGGCAAACGAGTTATTGAAAAAGAGATTGAAAAACAAAAGCGTGATGAATTCAAAACTGTTTATCTCAAGGATGTAGAAGAGATGATTATCACTCTGGAATCATTTACAGTTATTGATGATGTCATATCCAGCTTACGAAATTTTGTGATTCATCATCGTGGTAATACTCAATCATCACTTATTGGTGAAGTGGAAGCCGATGCAATCAGGCTTGGTCAGGATAAAAATGTCCGTGAACGTGCCTATACGGATATTTCGGAGCAGGAAGCACGTCTGATTCATCAGTATCAAGAACTCACCTATTCAATTGAAAAAGAAAAGGATAGCAACCGTGAAGCCGAGAAAGATGTTTTTCGTATTATTGCTCGACAAAATGAAGTGCGAAGTGCTATAGCTCGTGTGCAAATACAGTTGACGACATTGATGCGAATTGAAGAATCATTCAAGCGTGAATTAACTGAAGCAGGAATCATGGCAGGACGTGATGCGATTAATTATTCCATAATATCAGTTATTTCGGATCGTCAGGATCAAGAAGAGCGCCGTTATATAATCGAGAAAATCAAGATTCGTCTAGAGGACGCTGGTGCAAGTGGTGGTCATGAAGTTCTCAAGGAATGTCGTGATACCGAAGAACGAGATGTCTTTCTGGTTCGTGAATTGGGTGACCTCGAACAGGCACGTAAGGAATTGCTCAAGCTGATTGCCGATCTTGATCATCGCCTCGATCAGGAATTTAAGAGTGGCATTATAAAAATAAATTCCGAATTTCAGAAATTCTTTTCATTGATGTTCGGTGGTGGCAAGGCTGAACTCTCGGTAATTACCGAATCTCGTCGTCGCAAGAAATCTGATGTCGAAGATTTAGGTGAATTATTGAGAGATGGAGAAGGTGGCATAGAGATTGATGAGGTTTTAGAAGAACAGGGACTGGAAGGTTTGGAAGTGATCGTCAGTTTGCCAAAAAAGAAAATAAAAAGTCTAATGATGTTATCTGGAGGTGAGCGTGCACTCACTTCGATTGCACTTCTTTTTGCAATCTCTCAGGTTAATCCACCTCCTTTTATTATTCTGGATGAAACAGATGCTGCTCTCGATGAAGCTAATTCCAAAAAATATGGCGATATGATTGAGAATCTTTCCAAACATTCGCAACTTATTCTTATTACTCATAATCGCGAAACCATGTCTCGTGCTTCAGTTATTTATGGTGTGACTGTTGGAGCCGAAGGTGCTTCCCGATTGTTGTCTATCGCTTTTGAAGAAGCGGTACATGTAGCGAAATAAATACAATTTGTCAAAAATTGACGAATCTGCTAATTATGTAGTAATATATCGTTATGCCTCCACTCAATAAACTTACTACTAAAGCTCGTGAAGCTCTTCGTAGGGCACATGAATTGGCGATAGAACGCGGTCAAAATCATGTAAATCCTGTTCACCTCTTATGTGCACTTATTTTGCAAGAGGAAAGTATGGTCGCATCTATTTTAGATAAGCTGGAGATTGACACTGCTATGCTTACAGATATTGCTTTGGAACAGATCGAAGCCCCCGAAAGTTCGAATGTTCTTTCTCCGTCATATCAAATTTACCTTACTCCTGATCTTGCACAGATTTTAGATAATTCCGTACGTGTAGCCACAACACTCAAAGACGAATTTATTTCAACGGAACATATATTTCTGTCCGTATTCGATGTACCTTGTGCCGCTCGTGATATTCTCGGTCGTTTCAAAATTGAACGTGATCAAGTCGCTGTAATCATTCAAGAACTCAAGACATCTCATGTTACCAAAGAATCCGAACCAAAAAAATTCCGTACTCTATTTAAATATGCACGCAGTCTGACAAAGTTGGCACGCGAAAACAAACTCGATCCTGTTATCGGTCGTGATGTGGAGATTATGCGTATTATTCAGATTCTGTCACGTCGTACCAAGAACAATCCTATCTTGATCGGCGAGGCTGGTGTTGGTAAGACTGCAATTGTTGAAGGACTGGCACTTCGTATTGTTCAAGGTGATATTCCAGAATCTCTCAAGGATAAAGAGCTTGTATCGCTTGACTTAGGCTCACTCATAGCGGGAACAAAATACCGAGGTGAATTTGAAGAGCGTCTCAAGAATATTCTCAAAGAAGTTGAACGTTCCGATGGGAAAATAATTCTATTTATTGATGAAATGCATACACTCGTTGGTGCGGGTGCCTCAGAAGGTTCTATGGATGCCTCAAACATGCTAAAGCCTGCACTGGCTCGTGGAGAACTTCGTGCTATTGGTGCAACTACTCTCAAAGAATATCAAAAGTACATCGAAAAGGATCCCGCACTCACTCGTCGTTTTCAACCAGTCCAGATCAATGAACCAAGTGTTGAAGATGCTATTGCAATATTGCGAGGTCTTAAAGAAAAATACGAACTTTTCCATGGTGTTCGTATTACCGATGACTCTATTGTGGCAGCAGTTACTTTGGCGAGTCGCTATATTACCGATCGTTTTTTGCCAGATAAAGTTGTTGATTTGATTGATGAAGCTGCTTCGTCTTTGCGTATTTCTTTGGAAAATATGCCACCTGAGCTCGAAGAAACTCGACGCAAGATTATGCGTTTAGAAATTGAAAAAGAAGCCTTGAAAAAGGAGACCAATAAGGACAGTAAACTTCGCATGCAAAAAATTGAAAAAGAGATTGCAGATTTCAAAGAAAGTACATTCGAACTTGAACTCAAGTGGACAAATGAAAAGGAAACTATTTCTGATATCAAACGCATCAAAAAAGAACAGGAAACTCTGCGCATCGAAGCAGATATGGCCGAAGCTCGCACAGACCTTTCCAAAGCTGCTGAAATTCGTTACGGTACATTACCTGCATTAGATAAGGAACTTGATCAAAAGAATAAGCGTCTCAAAAAACTTCAATCATCACGCCGTATCCTCAAGGAAGAAATTAATGCCGAAGATATCGCTGCTGTCGTGTCACGATGGACGGGTATTCCTGTTGTCCGCATGTTGGAATCAGAAGCTGTAAAACTTATACACATGGAATCCGAATTGCGTAAGCGTATTGTTGGTCAAGAAGAAGCAGTCAAGAAAATTTCCGATACTATTCGTCGTTCACGTGCTGGTATTGCTGATCCACATCGTCCGATTGGTTCATTTATTTTTCTTGGACCAACTGGTGTCGGTAAAACCGAATTAACTAAAGCATTGGCTGAATTTCTTTTCAATGATGAAAAAGCATTGATCCGTGTCGACATGTCTGAATTCATGGAAAAGCATTCTGTTTCCAAATTGATCGGTGCTCCTCCGGGATACGTCGGATATGATGAAGCGGGTGGTCTTTCTGAAATTGTACGTCATCGTCCGTATTCGGTTATTCTTTTTGATGAAATTGAAAAAGCTCATCCGGAAGTATTCAATATTCTTCTGCAGGTACTCGACAACGGTCGTTTGACTGATTCCAAGGGTCGCGTGGTTAATTTCCGTAATACGGTTATTATAATGACTTCGAACATCGGTGCTCAACATATCGAACGTATGGAGAAGCTCGGTTTCTCCAAAAATGTGACGACTGTTCGCACTGTCGATCAAGAAAACTATGCCGAAGCCAAGAATAAGGTTATGACTTCACTTAAAGATTATTTCCGTCCCGAATTTCTCAACCGTTTGGATGATATTATTATTTTTGATATTCTTGGATTAGAAGCTATTCGTACGATCGTAGAAATACAAGTTAGTCATGTGGTCAAACGTGTGGCTGAAAAAGGCATCGATCTGATCTTCTCGCCTCAAGTCTTCGAATACCTCAGCAAAGAGGGGTATAATCCGCAATACGGAGCTCGTCCATTGAAGCGTTTGATCCAAACAAGAATACTTACTCCTGTTGCGAACTTTCTGATTGCTCAGGAAGTTGTAAAGGGAGGAGCCATTGTTATTTCAATGAAAAAGGATCCAAAGGAAGGAGATGAATTTTCTTTTGAAGTTAAAAAGAAATACAGAGGTGAAAGCCCAATAATTATCTCAAAGATGATGGCGGGGAAATAATAATTTGAGTTTTGTCCTCAGACGTGATAATTTAAACTTACCTCAGTGTATGAGGGAGAGCATAAAGCTCGCAACTTCTGGGGACATTCACTCTGCAAACAAGTGAACATTCCCCCAGAAGACTTTTATGCGTCGGTGGCAGAGCGGTCAATTGCAATGGACTGTAAATCCATCGCCCTATGGGCTACGTAGGTTCAAATCCTACCCGACGCACAAAAAAACACTCCAGATACATATCTGGAGTGTTTTGAGTTAATTGCAATGTGTCTATGTATTACACCACCACTCTTTTTAAATGACTTGGAATTGCAATAACCATTTCATAGGCAATTGTTTCTGGTGTTTGTTTTACCATTGCGCTAATCGAATTCGGATCACTGATTATATTACTCAAGATTACTGCTTCGTCATGCACCTTAATATCAGGAATATGAGAAACATCGATACTTGTAATATTCATACTTATTCTCCCGATGATAGGACAGGGAATACGTTTTACTCCAACCAAGATGAATCCTTTATTTGAAAGTCGACGATCAATACCTTCATAATATCCAGCCGGTATTGTCGCGATACGCATATCATGTGAAGCGGTGAAAGTGTGATTATATCCAACTGACTCACCTTTCTTGAGAGGTTTAATATTTGTCACCAGTGTTTTTATTTCCATTACGGGTTGTACTCCAAGGTCGGACCTTGGAGTGGCAGACGACATCAACCCGTAGAGTCCAATACCCAGACGCGAAACGTTGGCATCAATTTCTGTTGAGAATACATGACCATATGTAGCGCTCGCATGAATCCATTTTAGGGAAGAAAATTCTTTTCTAAAATGCTGTACAAGCATATTCCATTCTTTAATTTGACTACGGGTATTATGTTCATCAGTGCCATCCGCATCTGCCAAGTGGGTTGAAATTCCATCGAGGATAATATTAGATGATTGTTTGAGGAGAGCAATAGCTGTAGGGATTTCATCGATCAGAATACCTTGTCGGTGCATGCCCGTGTCGATCTTGAGGTGAATAGAGATCCGATGGTGACTCTCCAAGATGCCGCTGAGCATATGGAGACTGGTTATGGTAAATGAAGTTTTAGACAAGCGTGAATGCAGGAGTGTAGAAGGAGGAGTGTATCCAATAATCAGGAGAGGAGTGTTTATGTGTGCGACATGCAATGCGACAGCTTCAAAATATGAATCGACAATCAAAAATGGAATTCCTTTCTCTGAATCAAGAATTCGAGCTATCTCAATTAGACCATGACCATAGGCATTACTTTTGAGGACTGGAGCAATAGTATGATGGGGTGCAATTTTTTGAAATTCATGAAGATTGTGAAGAAGATGACTTTTGGAAAGGGTCACTCGTATCAGAGGAGTATAGGGAAAACGACTGCGGGAGAGCCAAGTTAAGAGCTTTTTCATGAGAGTATTGTACCTTTTGTAAACTAATCGTATATACTTGACATTATTATATGTATATGCTAGCATAGTTTTTAGTTAATTAAGAGCCCTAAGGCTCATTTTTGTTCTACACAATCACATATTATTAAGTCCTTATGAATGTAGGGGCATGAGAGGGTGTAGAACAATTGAAAGAGTGCGTTATGGAAAAAATAGTAAACAATAAAATTGGTCAAAAAAGAATTTATGTCTATGTTTTTGCTCTGGCATTTGTTATCGTTTTTAGCTTCGTTAAGCTGATCAATCGGCCAGCATCGACGATATCAGTAGTGGTTCCTGTGGACACAACGGATATCAAAGAAGTGGCCACTATGACTACGCGTGGTTTGAGCAATTATACGGTCACAACATTTCAACGAGCAGAAATGCTCAACGATCAAAAATTTGCCCGACCGGCGACAAATGGATCTCCCATAGATCCTACGCCAGATTGGGTGAAGCAACAAAAAACACAAACAACAAAGTAAGACGTACAGATAGAAAATAAACGATATGAAAATCAAGATTCCGACGGTTGTTCTCCTTCTACTCCTCAGTCTCTCATTCACGGGTGTAGCGCAAGTTATACCAGCAAATACAACTCCTGCTCCTATTATCGGTGATGGTTCCTCTGGTGGTGGCTCGACTATTGAGTCATTGCCCATTGGTTCCATTGCTGAATTGCGAGCTTGGGCATTGGAGCAATCCAGACGCATCTATTCAGGTGTCTGGTCGGCCACTTCTTTGAAAGGAAGTAATACCGTAACAACTCATACCAGAGTACTGACCAATGGTATGGACATCATTAAGGACATGGAGTATTTGAACAATCTTAAGTTCCTAATGAATATCCATAACCTTCAGGAAGAGATTAGCTTATATTCTTCCATTGATGACTCAGAGGGGTGGAACTTGTTTTATGGCCAAGCCTCTTCACGAGCTTTTGCGATATCCGATAATGAATTGGTCGCGAATGCCAAGATTGTAATACGCATGAATTCTTACATTCCTATTCCTGTTAACAATGCCAAGTGGGCAACGATCTCTGAACGGGATGAATATGGGAATGTTATTGCGTATCATCAAGTTACCGTCATTGATTACAAAAATAGTCTGTACTTTCCTGTTTTTTTTGCTGGCAGGGCAGGTGAAATGTTTGTAGAGTTCAAAGATGGCACTCAGAGTTTCTTTAACTTACAAAATGGCAAAAAAATGAATCCTCAACAAGTCACCAGTCAGGTGTCTGTGAAAATGCTGGGTGTTGTGGGTATTGAGGATACTAATGCGGTATATATCGAAGTATCCGAACGTGACTACGACGAAGGTCGCAGTACTACGGTTCAACTAACATTGAGCCAAGCTACGTGGGTAGCATTTGCATCATGGTTGCCGAATGTCGATGCGGAAAAAGCGTATTCGGTACGAATTCGCGCATCGGGATCAGATAAAACGCAGGAATACAAAATCATTGAACCGGCGTACTACGTTCCCGTAGCATTGGATGCTGGCAGGTATTATATTACTTTCCGTTTCCGGTCTGGATTCGGTGAGGATGAATACACTCGTCCGCCTCAGAATACGGGTAAAGGTTAATAATAGGTTCATCTCCCGTTCTCCCGTTCCAATCTGCCAGCTGGCGGATTTGGAACGGGTTTTTTTATACAAAAAGTGATGTGTCTTATTGACGGCATATATTTTTTTAGTGTTGGTTTAAATTCAAAAATCAAAAAGAAAGGGCTTCAAGAATTGACCCCATTATTATTGCATCTTCTCTGCATCAACTTTAGACATAAACTTGAATTGATTGCCTTTGCAGGTACCACACTGACCTTTGGCAGAATATCTGCCGTTTTTTTCTTCCACTTTTGGATTGGTCATCGTTTGCATCGTCGGCTTCTTATTCTCGTCTCTACACTTCATACACAAAGCTTTTAAAGCTATCATAAATTTTATTATTATTTAATAATACAGTGTTAATTATACCATATCGCTTACATGAATCGGGATTAGTACCATTAATCAAAAAAAGCCATCGGGCGGATGGCTTGTGGGGGTAACGGTGGGTTTAATCACCGGTGGTGGGACGATGTCTAACAGGTTCAGGAAGTGAAAGTTCGCTATTCCTTGTTGAGGGGAGTGGCTTATTTCACAGATTTTCTCAATATCTAAGTAAGGAAGACTGAGAGGATCCGCCCGATGACTAGTACAGTACAACTATTTATACTGCTTATACTGCCAACCAATATAGATTATACATGTTATTGAAATAAAATATAGTGGTTGTACTGTTATAGATATTGGTTGCATCATTACGTAATATGAGCTATAGTGTTTCAACACATTTTAACCTGAGATTTATGGCCAATAAACAAAACCAACTTATACAGATCAAAAACAAGACTACTGGCGAGGTCTATTGGACACGCAAGAATAAGAAGCTTGTCGAACGTAAGATTGAACTAAAAAAGTACAGTCCAATTCTTCGTAAGCACGTTGTCTTCAAGGAAACTAAGAAGTAAAATTGCTGAATTAAATCTTTTGCGTAGAGCCAGAAAAGAGGGTAGGATAGTACTAGCCTCTTTTTTGTTTGTCTGGCTTTGAAATATAAATATACATTGGGCGATTAGTTAAGTGGTATAACTGCGGTCTCCAAAACCGCTGTCGGAAGTTCGATTCTTCCATCGCCCGCAAACATTTTCCGGAGGCCTCGCCCCCGGAAATTACTGGTTGACAAAATGACTAATAATATGCTATGTTTATAGCAGTTAGTCAAACCACGAACAAGAAAGTTAAAAACTTCATATGACAATTAGAACACCTCTTCCTTTTACCGTAGACATGGGCTCTTCTGAATCGATTCCGATTACTCATACAGTAGGTTATATGCCCGATGTATACTTCTGCGGACAACAATTCTATGTGGAACCTATCTTGGGGCTACCTCTGTTTGATAAGAGACTTCCTCAAGTGACAAAGCGGTTTAGTGCATTCGTCATCGAGTTGAATAGATTAGGAGGGCTTGCTCTCATTCAACCGGAAGTCATGAAGACTCGTGTATTCGTTAGTGGTAACGATACCCCTATCTTCATGGGGGCAGTCCAAAGACTGACACGGTTTACAAGTTGGAAAATCGAGTTCGTTTCCACGTCCAATCCTAGTGGTGGGCTCGATGCTCGGATCATCGTTCCTCAGTAGTCTGTTTATTTCCGGAGGCCTCGCCTCCGTAAATAAACATCCCGTAGCCAAAAGCTACGGGATTTTTTGTCCACTTTTACCTTAGAAATGTTGTAACCTCAGTTTTAATAATTTCTACATCACCTGTAATAAACCAATGAATCGCTTTATTTCTCCGGAACCATGTCATCTGACGTTTGGCGTATTGGTTTATTTCAGTCACTAATTTTTTACGCATCTTTTCGAGCGTGAGAGTTCCTTGGATTTGTTGAGAAATATATCGGTATTCAAGACCAAGCTCTTCCATACGTTCCCAAGAGACACCTTGATCGTGGAGAGTTTGAACTTCGGTAATCATTCCATGGTTGATACGCTTTTCTAAACGATTTTGAATCTTGATATGAAGTTCAGGTAACGGAAGGTTAATACCAATCCATAGTGGATTATAACTAGATTCGTGAGTAGTAGGTGTGGTAGAGGTTTCGGATGAAGGAGTATGTCGAGCAATTTCGATTGCGCGAATAAGCCGTCGCGGATTATTTTTGTCGGATTGATTCATATTTTGAGCACGTTCTGGATTGAGTTGTTGAAGAATGGTAAAAAGCTCAGTAATTGTTTTTATACTCAATTCGTTGCGGAGGGCTTGATCAGCTGGAACATCTGGAAGGGTAATATCGTCGATTAGTGTAGAGATATAAAAACCTGTACCTCCGCATATGATAGGAAGTTTACCTCGATTGAGAATATCAGTAATGGCAGTTTCGGCATGTGTTCTCCATTGAGTGACGGTAAATTGATCTTTTGGATCAGCGATATCAAGTAGATGATGTGGAATACCACCCATCTCTGCTGTAGTGATTTTGCCAGTGCCAATATCGAGTCCTGTATAGACTTGGCGTGAATCAGCGGAAATAATCTCACCATTGAATGTCTGGGCAAGTTGAACGGCAAGGTCACTTTTACCAGAAGCGGTAGGACCGACAATAATAAGTATTTTTGGTTTCATAAAAATTTGTCTCTGGTGCCGGGAGGGAGAATCGAACTCCCATGGATTACTCCGCACGATTTTGAGTCGTGTGCGTCTACCAATTCCGCCATCCCGGCAATATGTATCAGTCTACAAGAATTGGGCTTAAAATCAAATAAAATCCATGTTCGAGGCCTCGCCTCGAGGCGAGGCCTCGAACATGTGTTCATATTTCAATTATTCTGTTAAAATTATGGCATGCTAACAACTTTTGTAAATGATGCAGTATTTTGGATTGAAGTCGGTAAGATCGTTCCTAACCCTTATCAACCACGTCGTGAGTTTGATGAAGCTAAACTCAGAGATTTATCTGAGTCTATTCGCATGTATGGTGTACTTCAACCACTGATTGTGACTCGCAAAGAGGTCTATCATGATGAAGGGGGAATGTCTGTCGAATATGAATTGATTTCTGGTGAACGTCGTCTTCGTGCATCACGTTTGGCAGGATTGGCTCAGGTGCCTGCACTTATCAAAACAGGTGAAGAAGATGGTCGACTCAAGCTAGAGCTCGCAATTATCGAAAATCTGCAACGTGAGGATCTCAATCCTGTCGATCGTGCTCGTTCATTTGAACGTCTGGCAAAAGAATTTGGTCTTAAGCAGGCACAGATTGCGGCCAAGGTAGGTAAGAGTCGTGAATATGTTTCAAACTCATTGCGCATTCTGTCACTGCCAGAAGATATGATTACTGCTCTTGAAGAAGGAAAGATTTCTGAAGGTCATACGCGCCCTCTGTTGATGTTAATCGATCGTCCAGCTGAACAAATAGTTCTCTTTAAGGAAATTATCACCAAGAAGCTCACTGTTCGTGAGGCTGAAGGGTTGGCACGTCGCGTGGCTACAGAACGTATTCGTAACAAGGATAAATATCTCGACCCTGTTATTATGGAAATGGAGCGTACCTTTACGGAATCTTTGGGTACTCGGGTCAGAATTGAAAAAAACAAAGAAGGAGGGACTGTTACGATTGATTTCTTTAGTCCAGATGATCTCAGAGCACTTTTAGAGAAATTACATAAAACATCTGAAGGTGGACAAACGGTTACTAATTCTACAGATATTGTAATAGAAACTGCAGTTGATGATCGTTCTCCGGTTGAGGTTCAAAAAGAAGACAATGAAGAGATCTATTCATTAAAGAATTTTAGTTTATAAAAATATTTTTACTGTTTCTTCTTAGTAAACCGTCCACGACCGGGTTTTTTAGGAATAGCCAAAAGTTCAATCGCACGTTCGAAAGTGATTTCATAGACGTCATCAGGAATCTTGATGGAACGAAAGTTTGCATCTGATACAACAAATGGACCAAAGCGACCAATAGATGCAGTAACATCTTTTCCTGTTTTAGGATCAATACCGAGAAGACGTGGAACACTAAGGTATTTGAGGGCATCTACAATCGTAACTTTGGATGGATCCATTATCTTTGGAATAGAAGCCATTTTTGGTTTTGGGAGAATAAGAGTTGCTTCGGGTGAAGTTTTTGAAGTGACGGTTTTTCCGTTACTTTGATGTTTGAGAGAAACAGTAGGTTCATCTCCGCTGACCACTTTCTGTGATTTCTTTTTTTTAGCAACTTTTGGCGGCTTTACACCCAACTGTACGTATGGACCAAATCTGCCATTGAGCACAAAAATAGGCAGACCAGTAGTAGGATCATTACCAATCGGTTGGTCTTTTTTAAATTCAATACCTTCCATAGTCAAGGCACCGTCACAGTCTGGATATTTATTACATGAAATGAATTTACCATTTCTACCCAATTTTATTTCCATAGGACTACCACATTTTGGACATTTGAATTTTGGATCTGCTTTTCCTAAATTAGTGATCTTCTCAATGTTTTCTTTGGACTTCACTTCTTTATGGAACGGGCCATAGAATTGTTTGAGGGTATCAAAATAGTTACGAGTACCACCGGCAATTTCGTCGAGTTTGTCTTCCATGTCTGCCGTAAAGGAATCACTTATGTAAGAAGGAAAATATTTTTCTAAAAATGATGATACAACATCACCTGTATCTGTTGGACGAATAGATTTATTTTCTTTGGATACGTAGCCACGATCCTCAATCGTTTTGGTAATAGATGCATATGTAGACGGGCGACCGATGCCACGCTTTTCTAATTCTTTGATTAGGCCCGCTTCGGTATATCGAGGAGGTGGTTGGGTCTGTTTTTCCTGAGTGTCGATAGAGGTCAAGGTTAGATGTTCATCTTTGGTGCAGGAGGGGAGTTGTACATCTTCGCCTGCAGATTCAGGATCTGCTTTGAGCCAGCCATCAAAAATGACGCGTGAACCAGTGATTTCAAAATCAGGAATATTATCTTTGATTACATTGGCGATAATTTTGGTACGAGCAATTTCCGCATCAGTCATTTGTGAAGCGACCGTTCGTTGCCAGATCAAACGATATAATTTCTTTTGTTCATCATTGAGGCCAGCGGATTCCTTGGCAAGCTTTGTTGGACGAACAGCCTCGTGAGCTTCCTGGGCATTTTTACTTTTTGTATTATATTTTCTGAATTGGAGATAGATTTTTCCATAATTTTTCTCGATGACTTCGGCAATTTGACCTAATGCCTGAGATCCTAAATTTGTTGAATCAGTACGCATATAGGTAATATGTCCGGCTTCATAGAGTTTTTGGGCAATTCCCATAGTTCGAGATGGAGAAAATCCGAGACGAGAACTTGCAGTCTGTTGCAATGTTGAGGTAATAAAAGGGGCACGTGGAGAACGCTTCTGTTCGCTTTCTTCGACATCAACAATATGCCACGGATTATTTTTGGCAGTCTCAAGAATAAAATCAACTTCAGTACGATCGCGTGGTTCTTTGGAACAGATGAGCGTAAGTTTTTCTTTTTTTGGGGTAATCCATTCTCCGGCAATGACCCAGTAAGTTTCAGGAATAAAGGCACGAATTTCGCGTTCACGTTCCATAATGATACGTAGTGCAGGAGACTGAACACGTCCGGCTGAAAGCCCATAACGCACTTTTTTCCAAATCAAACCAGATAGCTCGTATCCTACGAGACGGTCTAGCACACGTCTGGCTTCTTGGGCTTTGCGGAGATGTTGATCGATAGGGCGTGGATGTGAGAGAGCTTCATTGACAGCATCTTTGGTAATTTCATGAAAAACGATACGGGATATTTTCTTTTTGACTGAAGCACTTAAACGTTCGGTGAGTACTTCTGCAATGTGCCAAGCAATAGCTTCTCCTTCTCTGTCTGGATCTGTTGCGAGGATGATATTGGTGGCCTTTTTAGCAAAACTGGCGATCTCAGCGATAATATCTTCTTTTTTTGCAACGACTTCGTAATGAGGAATAAACCCTCCTTCAATGTCTATTGCTTTTTTACTTGATTTTGGAAGATCACGGACATGTCCAACGGACGCACGTACTACAAAACCTTCTCCAAGATATTTGGAGATAGTTTTTGATTTTGAAGGGGACTCAACAATCACCAATTTCATTACGCTAAGTATTGCATGGAATTAGGAGGACTAACAGGGGTGATAGTGAATGAGACGGAGCATACCGTTTTCTTCTGCAAGAATGCCTTTTATTTCTAATTCTGAAATAGTGGCATTGGCGTGGGAGAGACTGATGTTGAGACTGCGGATAACTTCATCACGAAGTGATGGGCTGGTTAGTCGTTCAATGATTTGTTTTTCGAGGGTGGAATATTTCGTAATAGGCCAGAGTGAAGGTTGATCAGAACGTTGTAGAGAAATATGTGGAGTGGTATCAAAACCTAGTACAGTCAGAATTTCTATAGCGGTGGTAACCGGATGCGCACCATCTTTTAATAATAGAAGTGGACCGTAGGAAAGCTCAGAAAAAATCGAGCCCGGTACAATCATGACATCACGATTAAACTGCGTGGCATATTCTGCGGTTCCCAAAGTACCCGAACCTTTTCTACCTTCAATAATTAAAGTGGCTTTGGATATTCCGGCCATAAGACGGTTTCGTTCCGGAAATGTCCAGTGTAACCCCGGTTGATTCATTGAAAAAGGAGAAAGAAGTGCTCCTCCTTGTGTCACGATACGCTTGGCTAAGTCTTGGCGAGTACGAGGATATAAAACATGAGAAGCCAGACCTGATCCCGGAAATGCCACCGTTGGCAAGTTTGCTGTTAAGGCTGCTTCATGGGCAAGTGAATCGATACCCAATGCCAAGCCAGAAACAATAGCGATGGGATAACCTGTCAATCCTTGAATAAGATGATTGCAGACATCTTTTCCATAAGAGCTATGATTGCGTGATCCAATTACACATAGGTATATAAAATGAGCAGGAGGCAATGTTCCTTGTATATAAAGATGAGAAGGCTGTCGGGCTATTTGTTGTAACAGAAAAGGGTATTCTGGTGGATATAGAGTATGTGTTATGTCATTCATTATGTATAGAAGAGTACAATGTTGATCTTAAGAATCGCTGAAGAAAGGTTAAAATTTTCCTGAAGAAATGCTATACTACGGTTACCTATGCTTGACATCAAATTTATTCGTGAAAATAAGGATATCGTAGCTCTGGCTGCAAAGAAAAAGCATGTCACTATCGACATAGACGAACTTATTGCACTTGATGACAAACGTCGTACTGTTCTTGCTCAAGCAGAAGTACTCCGTGCCAAACAAAATATCGCCAGTACCAAAATCGCTTCAGCTGTGACTCCAGAAGAACGAACCGCTCTTATTAATAGTATGAAAGAGGTAAAAAATTCTCTTGAAAAAGAAGAAACTGCACTTAAAACCATAATGACAGATTGGCAGAACCTTATGCTTAAGGTTCCCAACGTTCCTGATATCTCCGTTCCCGATGGTGATACAGATGCTGATAATAGAGAGATCAAGACTTGGGGTATCAAACCGGAATTTAGTTTTGAACCAGCTGATCATATACAAATCATGGAATCATTGGGTATGGTAGATTTTGAACGTGGATCAAAAACCCATGGTTTCCGAGGATATTTCTTGACCGGTGATGGTGTGCGTTTATGTTTTGCAATTTGGAATTTCGCTCTCGATTTTTTCTCAAAGAAAGGATTTATGCCGGTCATGCCTCCAACGATCGTCCGTAAAATATTCCTATATGGCACCGCACATCTTCCTGGTGATGTCGATGATTTTTATGCTACTCAGGATGGTGATGTCTTAGCAGGTACGGCAGAAGTACCAATGATGAGTTTCCATTCCGAAGAGGTACTCGATATACAGGCATTACCAAAACGATATCTCGGTTTTTCTCCGTGTTATCGTCGTGAAGCAGGTGCACATGGTAAAGATGTGAACGGACTGATTCGTGTTCATGAATTTTATAAATTTGAACAATTGATATTATGTGAAGCCAATCATGAAATATCTGTAGCATTCCATGAAGAACTCAACCGCAATGCCGAAGAGTTTATCGAAGCATTAGGTTTACCATATCATACCGTGATCAACTGTGGTGGAGATCTGGGTCTTGGTCAGGTTAAAAAATATGATATAGAACTCTGGATTCCCAAAGAAGGCAAGTATCGCGAAATTTCTTCAGCATCCTATTTCCATGATTTCCAATGTCGCCGTCTCAATATCCGTTACAAGGGTGAAGATGGAAAACTCAAATACGCCCACTCACTAAATTCTACCGCCATTCCAACCCCTCGAATTCTTGTTTCTCTAGTTGAAAACTTCCAGCAGGCCGATGGAAGTATCAAGATTCCTCCAATATTGCAGGCATATATGGGCACGGACATAATTTCAAAGAAATAAGAAGTATGATTCGTCACCACTCCTCATCTCCTCATCGTTCACGTGCTACATCTCGTCAATCGTTGTCATTTAAGCGTCGTCGCTATCAGCAAAAAATATTTCTGATTGGAGGAGGCATTACGCTGATTGCATTGATTCTCTGGGGACTGTCGGGAATTTCAAAGTTGAATAGTTTGGCTATCAACTCCGTTGAAGTGTACGGAACGGATCCGGCAATTGTGACTCAAATCCAAACAGTAACTGATCAGGCACTTCAAGGAAACTATATTGGTCTATTTGCACGAGATAATAGATTTCTATACTCGCGTCGGAGTGTGGTAAAGATTATCGAGGCAGTATCATCCCAGATTGAACGTGCAGAGGTAACCGTAAACAGTCAGCAAGCATTGGTGGTTACCATTACTGAGAAAAATGCCACCGCGATCGTCTGTGGAAGTCTGCCTGACTTTGAAAACAATCAACTGATCATTGAGAAAGATACACGATGTTATTTTGTTGATCGTTCCGGTCGTATTTTCGAGGAAGCACCATTGTTTGTTGGTACTGCACATAAGCGCTACTATTTTCCTGATATGAAGGATGGTGTAGTTGATATGACTCAGCCAGAATTTGAACATCTTCAGAAATTCTATGATGATGTACGAACTGCAGGTATTCCGGCACAGGCAATTCTGATTAAGCCAGAAGGGGAATATGAACTCTATGTTCCATATGGTAATACTGCATCTTCAAAAGAATTATCAGGCACGACTATCGTATACTTTAATGCGGTAGGGGATATATCGGTCGAAAAAGCCAACTTCATATCGTTCTGGTCGTCAATGCTTCAAGAGGCTCGAACCAAACAACAGACTCTTTCCTTTGGCTCAATTGATCTTCGTTATGGTTCCAACGTATTTTATCGTTTAAATAAATAAATGAAACATTTTTTTTACATTGTATTTGGCGGACTGATTGCCATTGGTTGTGGTGTCGTATTTACGTATGGAAGTACAGCTTTATTACGATTAACGATTTTTAATTCTAGTTTTGATTTTAGTTATTTTTCTATATCACGATTTGCATCTGCAAGTACATTTATATCTGGCCTAAAGCGTACTATTCATTTTTCTGCACATGAAGAAGAGGGTTTAAATTTTATTGAAAATGAAAAAAGTCAGAGTGTGCCGAGTATTGTTACAGCAAATGCCTATGTAGTCAAAAACAATACGATTGGTAACACAGTGCTTTCACATAATGCTGATACATTATTGCCGATTGCTTCACTGACTAAATTGGTAACTGCTGTGGTGGCGCGTCGACTAATTGATTCGCGAGAACGAATTATCATTACCAAGGAGATAATTTCCACTTACGGTAATACTGCAGAATTTACCAAAGGCGAAACATTTATAGCTGATGATTTACTATATCCTCTATTAATGGTTTCTTCAAACGATGCAGCCGAAGCATTTGCACGAAATTATGGACGCAAGAAATTTATTGCAGCTATGAATGAATTTACCCAAGAGATCGGTGCCTACCGTACGTATTTTTATGATCCATCAGGTTTGTCTCCGTATAATGTTTCGACTGCTGAGGATTTGGTACGTATTATTGATTGGATTCTGATGAATGATCCGAAAATTGTTGATATTACCCGTTTGAAAAGTAAAACAATTCGCACTCATACATGGACGAATCCAACTCACTTTTTGTCTTGGTCATACTACGTTGGTGGTAAAAACGGATATATACCAGAATCACAACGTACGGGAGTTTCGTTGTTTGAATTAGGTGACATAAAAAATCTGTATACGGTAGTTGTGCTCGGAAGTTTCAGTCGTGACGTGGACGTGGTTAACTTGATAGGCAAAATTAAATAAGTTGGCTTTTTACGAGTTACACGGTAAGCTTAGCTCCGTGTCAAAATCACCTAAAAAGCCTGTATCTTCCTTCTGGGCCGCTCTCCCGCGACCTCTTTTTGTTTTGGCTCCGATGGCAAATGTTACCGATGAAGCATTCCGCAGTATTATCGTAAAGTACGGTAAACCTGATGTGGTGTGGACTGAGTTCGTATCCGCTGATGGTCTGATGTCTCCGGGCCGAGACAAGCTCTTGGTTGATTTACGTTATTCAAAAAAAGAACGACCTATAGTAGCTCAGCTTTTTACTGGTCATCCTGAAGCGATGAAAGGTGCAGCTGCATTGGTACATGAACTCGGTTTTGATGGTTTGGATATAAATATGGGTTGTCCGGATCGTGCAGTTGAAAAACAAGGTGGTGGAGCATCATTGATTAAAAATCCTGATATTGCTCTTGAAGTTATTCGCGCAGCACAACAAGGTGTTGGGCATGCAATTCCGGTAACAGTAAAGACTCGTATTGGATACAATAAACTGGATATGAAATGGTTGGAACAACTATTCGAATTGCACTTACCTGCTATGACTGTTCATTTACGTACACGCAAGGAAATGTCGGATGTTCCTGCACATTGGGAATTGATGCCTGATATCGTGGCATTACGTGATCGTGTGCAAGTTGATATTCCTGTTGCTGAACGGACATTGATTATTGGTAATGGAGATGTGCTGACCGTAGCAGATGGATATATAAAAGTACGTGAATCTGGCTGTGACGGTGTGATGATTGGTCGTGGTATATTTGGAACTCCGTGGTTGTTTGCTTCGGCTCCAACTCCAAGGTCGGACCTTGGAGTAAAAGTTATGCTTGAGCATGCTCTTCTATTTGAGAAAAAATTCTCCGGAATCAAAAACTTTGCAGTAATGAAAAAACATTTCAAAGCGTATATCTCCGGTTGGGAAGGTGCAAAAGAATTACGTATGCAACTTATGGAAACAGAAAATGCCTCGCAGGTTAAAAAGATTGTCAAAGAGTATATGAAAACCCATCCACAAGTGTAATCTTAAAGGATTTTATCATTAGCGAATTTTTATTTTTCCCTGTAAACTAGTCCCATGTCTGTCCTATATCGAACATATCGACCGCATAGCTGGAGTGAAGTTGTTGGTCAGGATATCATCGTTTCTGCGCTTACCGATGCTATTACTGTCAAACGAATTGCCCATGCATATCTATTCTCTGGTTCTCGTGGTACCGGTAAGACCAGTGTGGCGCGTATTTTTGCTCGTGCAGTAGGAACTGCTGAAGAGGATATATATGAGATCGATGCTGCATCCAATCGTGGTATAGATGATATTCGTCATTTACGTGAGCATGTATCCGTCTTGTCATTTTCTTCACCATACAAGGTTTATATTATCGATGAGGTACATATGCTTTCAAAAGATGCATGGAATGCATTGTTAAAGACACTCGAAGAGCCACCGGCGCATGTCATTTTTGTATTAGCTACAACTGAAATTGATAAGGTTCCTGATACGATCATTTCTCGCTGTCAGACATTTTCTTTTCGTACTCCTGTTCGTGAAGTGCTTCGTAAACAGGTTACAGAAGTAGCTAAAAAAGAAGGGTATACATTGGATGCCGGTGCGAGTGATCTAATTGCTTTATTAGGCGATGGTTCATTTCGTGATGCACTTGGAATGTTACAGAAAGTGATTTCTGTTTCTAGTGATAAGAAAGTGAGTCGCGAAGAAGTCGAAAAGATCACTGGTGCACCTCGTGCTGAATTGGTAAATAATTTCGTCGAGCAGATCATTGCCCATAATGCTGACGCTGCTCTGAAAGTGCTTGGGGAAGCAGACAAAGGGAATATAGCAATGGGTACTTTTTCTATGTTGGTATTGGAAAAAATGAGATATATTTTACTCGTTCAACATTCTCCTTCTTCTAAAAAAGATGTCGAAGAACGTGTCTCTCCTGATGATTGGAATTTCATTTCCACTCAAGCGACACGCAAGGCTCTTACCCCTTCAATCCTTGCCGCTTTCCTCGAAGCTGCCGAAGGAATCAGTCGAACTCGTATCCAAACCCTTCCGCTCGAGCTGGCTGTGGTACACGTGTGTCAGAAGTAACAATATGAAGTGACCATATTTACTTTAAGGTGTAAAGAATATAAGCTAGCAAGAGTATTCTCGAGGCCTCACCTCGAGGTGAGGCCTCGAGAATACATATTTTGCGGGATCATGTATGGTTCACTTTGAAACACATATTTTGCGGGATCGTCTAATGGTAGGACAGCGGCCTTTGAAGCCGTTTATCTTGGTTCGAATCCAAGTCCCGCAGCCAAATTTTAAGCGTAAAATTTGTGTCAAAATTAGCAGATTTTGACCAAGTTTCGGAATTCGTTTTTTCGCCCAAATTCGGGGTAGACATTCCCTATGTGTATTATACTGCACTCTTGCAATACGATGCAAGTTTAACTATTATTAATAATATGTCATCAAGTAAAAAGCTTGGGGAAAACCTAAGAAAACTACGTTTGAAAAAGAATATGTCGCAAGGAGACTTTGCGACGGCTTTGAGTGTGGACAGAGCATATATCAGCAACATTGAAAATGGTCGTATGAATCCCACTCTTTCGACTTTGGAAAAAATATCTGGAGCATTAGGAGTTTCTGTTAGTGAGCTTTTGAAATAGTATTTTATTTAATCTGTAGAAAGTAATATTTTTTTCGTTTTAACAATTTTTTGTTAATGGAAATTATAGCATTGTAATAAATACTCCGGGTGATAATCGCGTCAAATTGGTAGCAGTAGATCGTGCTGGGAATAGCGTAGAGTCATTGGGAGCTTTTCAAACAACGGCTGCACCAGAAAAAATACTCCCCATTGCATCAACTAATAGGCAATTATTAGTCACAGTAGGATCTCTCTCTGTTTCGGTAGTATATTTTGTAATTGTAATTCTTTTGATTTCTCTAATTCTAGTTATTGGTGCCTTTAAACTTGGACGCCATTACAACAAAGCCCACAACAGACCAAAAATGCGCACCATTTTAACCAAGGGAGATAATACAAAAGTGCTTTTTTTACTAAAAAAGCGTCTCGAAAAACATCTTGAGATATTACAGCGCACCCGACACAATAGGGTTTTATCAAAAGAAGAAAAGGAAATAAAGGAAGCTATTGAAGGTGATTTAGACGAGGTAGATAAGGCTATAGAAGAGCAAGAGCAAAGGTAAGAATAAAACCTTCTTTCCCATGTTTAATTTTCTAGGGAGCCCCGCTCGCACTCCTCTCCTCCTCTGCGAGCGGGGCTTGCGCGCGAACGGGAGGATGGGTCAAGCGCATTTGCATTTGGTCACGGATATTTTCTTGCTGGAAAATTCCGCTACCCCGCCTCGTTCGCCTTCGCTCACTCCAGTCTTGCAAAGCTACGCTTCTCACCCTCCTTTTCCATTTGCGACATCCGAATCCAAAAACAAATGAGCCGAAGTTTTGCAAAATCCTCTTCTTAATGAGTGAAGCGAGGCAGTGGCGGAACGATTCATTCCACATCAGGATTTTGTTGGAAAAAAGTTCGGATTTTGTTCAGGAGACACAGCTGTCATAAAAATCGTACCTGATGACCTAGACGGGTCAGGTTGGTATGAAACTTGAATATAAATTACGATTGATCTAATGTACTAGCATGCTTCAGAACTTGTCCCCAATTCAAAATCACATCCTCTCAAAGCTGAAAAATGCCAAGTCTCTTCGATACAGTAAGCTTCAGCCTGAAAAAGTCCCGAATGACCTCTTCAATTATCATCTCCAGTATCTTGTTAAGAAGGAACTTATAAACAAAACAGATGAGGGGTACTCTCTGTCGAATAAGGGGATTAAACATGTCGCTGATCCTTATCCTACTAATGATGCGATTACGAGCTTATTCAAAATAAATGTCATCACTATCGTTTCAAGGTTAGTTGATGGAAAAATTGAAATTCTAAATCAAATTAGAAAGTCTAATCCGTCATACGGGAAACTTGGCGTAATGGGCGGAGTTGTTTTGAAAGGAGAACTTATTGAACCAGCCGCCACCCGAAAATTAAAACAGGAAACGGGGCTCGACGCAGAATTCAGATTGGTGGGTTCGGAACGTAGAATCATGTATAAATCAGGGGAACTCTTTTCCGATCTCTTATTTCCCATTGCATATGCTGATTCATACTTCGGTGAATTAATTATAGATTCAGATTTTGGTCACAATATGTGGATCCCGATAGATGAAGCTATTAAAAATGAGTCTGCTGAATTCGACTCTATAAAAAGCATCAATATCGCATTAAGGGCTATTAAGGATGAGTCAATAAAGGATTTACCCTTTTTCTTTAAGGAAGAAATACAAAGCGGTAAGATCGTTTAGTAATTGCCCATAAAATCCGTTTTTCATCTACCGAGGACCTCCTCGCTTTCTTTATTTTCAAATCGAAGCTAAGCTTTTAAGTAGAATTATCAATTAACCCTTTATCAGGAGCAACGCTGTGAATACACCAATAAGTGAACTAAAAACCAAAGGATTTGTCGCTTTGGCATATCCGAAAAGTCTTCGAATAGCGGTCGATGAGACCGTTAAATCATGGAAGGAATTCTGTGCTTTGTCCACCGAGGTAAAGAAGGGACTTCCATATAGCAACAATGCCGACGGTGTCGGATATGAACTGAAAGATGGAGTCGGAAATAAGGCTGATCGAAAAGAAAACTTTGATGTGACCATCGCTGGCCAGGAATGGCTTCGAAAAAATATCGAAGGTATCCAAAACCATGTTGCTCTGGACTTCGTTCAGAATGCGACGGCGCTTGTTGGAGTGATGAAACCGATCATTCTTGATTTTGCACGGCAGTCTGAGAAGGCGTACAACCTTCAAGATTTTTCTTATGAGGTTGAAGAAAGTGAAGGTGCGTTCTTTGTGCGTTTTATACACTACTTCGGTGATCGTGAGGTCGGAGAAGAGACTGCGACGGCCCATGCCGACCAAAGCGGATTCACCCTCCATTTGTTTGAGAGTGCTACTGGTCTCCAGTGCTTGCCTTATGACAGGGAATGGATAGACATGCCGGTTTCTTCCGGCGAAACGGTCATCATTCCTTCGATGCAGCTACAGCTTCGGTCTAAGGGAGAGCTTCGAGCACTTTGTCATCGAGTGGTTGCGACTCCACAGACTGCAGTAAACGGACGCTATTCAGCGGTGTGTTTCGTTCAGCTCAAGAAGACTCCGAAGTATGACAAAGATACTCACGGAAGACTTCAGGAGAAAACACCGGGCTTTAATTACGAACTTTCTCATGACGATTTCTCAAAGCTCTTCAAGAAGTAGTCTAGGAAAATTATAAAAAACAGCGCGTCGGAGAAATCCGTCGCGTTTTTTTATTCCAGCACCACTCTTTTATTAATAAGTATTAGCCTGCTCGTATTCGGTCATTCCTAAGACTTTACTTCTGAAGTCGCCATATCGCTCGATCTCTTTCTCAAGCCTGCCTTTAATGCCGACTTGATTGATGTCGCTTCGCTCGGCGATCAGTTTGTATTGAATTTTCGGGACAAAAACGAATTGACGATTTTGAAAGAAGAAAAGAAAAATTTTTAATCATTAATCCAAAAACACTATGAAATACATACTATACGCTCGAAAAAGCACTGAAGAAGATAGGCAGATGGAAGCTCCAAAACAACAAAGAGGCTGATATACGAAACTATGCGAAATATATTCTGAAAGAGGGGGCGGTTACAGAGAAGAGGGAGCTGTTGGCGAACCTTAGATCGAGGATAGTTTACAAGGATAAGGTGCTGACATTGGTGGAGGAAAATTAAATACGAAAAGAGCCTCCGCGAAAAAAATTCGCGGAGGCTCAAGTATTCACCCAGTAGGTGAATCTACTGATTCAAGAGGGACAAGCCCTCGAGGGTTCAGTTCAATGCTTCCTGGCAGTCGACAAGCCGAAGTTGTCGTAGCGGAAGTCGTCGTTCCAGTAGCCGACGCCGAGCCCGTCGGAACCGACGTAGCCGACGACGACACGGTGACCGCCCGAGTCGAGATCGACGCAACGAACGTAGATCTTCACGAACAGACGCTCCCCAGTGGCGAGGAAGTGGCCAACTATGGTGTAAACCACGATCCGAGCAGTTGGCGTTTCTTCGTCTTTCGAGAGGAG
>Ga0163150_10002452_pt1 | contig 28362 bp, 34 predicted proteins | sample OliLakLV19P2IB_FD_148628 | JGI IMG/M metagenome (GOLD analysis project Ga0163150, IMG submission 148628) | Freshwater microbial mat bacterial communities from Lake Vanda, McMurdo Dry Valleys, Antarctica - Oligotrophic Lake LV.19.P2.IB | ecosystem: Environmental > Aquatic > Freshwater > Lake >...
CACGCGCTTCTATATATTTTTCTCCGAATTCATCGCGCGCAGCGGCGATAATCGCTTCCTGCGCATCTTTGCCCAGATTCATACTGTCGGTTCGCATATAGGTGATATGACCTGCTTCGTAGAGTTTCTGCGCCACACCCATTGTGCGCGATGGAGAAAAACCAAGTCGTGTCGATGCTACCTGCTGCAAGGTAGAAGTAGTGAATGGGCCGCGAGGTGATCGGGATACCTCCGTCTCATCGACAGACTTTACTGCCCACGCTTTCGATTGGGCATCTTTGAGGATCCTCTCAGCTTCTTTTTCTTCGCGCGGCTCTTCGGCGCATATCACCGTGAATTGCTCACCTTTTTTGGTCTTCACATCTGCGCTCACCACCCAGAACTTTTCGGGTATGAATGCGCGAATTTCCCGCTCCTTTTCCATGATGATACGGAGGGCCGGGGATTGGACGCGGCCCGCTGAAAGTCCGTATCTGACTTTTTTCCAAATAAGACCTGAAAGATCGTATCCGAAGAGGCGATCGAGCACACGACGCGCTTCTTGAGCGCGCACGAGCTCTTCATCGATGCCGCGAGGATTGGCGAGGGCCTCTTGGACCGCTTTTTCAGTGATCTCGTGAAAAACGATGCGCTTGGGCTTCTTGAGTCCTATGGCTTGTGCGAGGTGCCAAGCGATGGCTTCTCCCTCACGGTCGGGGTCTGTCGCGAGGATTATCTCGTCCGCGGTGCTCGCGATCTCTTGGAGCTCGTCGATGACCTTCTGCTTTTCCTTTACAATTTGATAGCGCGGGACAAAGCCACCCTCGACATCGACGGCGTCTTTGTTGCTTTTCGGGAGATCCCGTATGTGGCCAACCGAAGCGCGGACCGTGAATCCTTTACCGAGGTATTTCTCGATCGTCTTGGCTTTCGAAGGCGATTCTACGATGACCAGTTTCATCTCAGATGCGTGAGTCTGCTTTACAACACTACCATATGTCAAATTTTGGGATAAAAAGAGAACCCGGTGCGGTAACGCACCGGGTTCGAATGACGGAAGAGAGCTATCTACGATATCGCTTGATGAGCGCGCGATGATGTTCGCAGAGCCCACCTTGTGCCGGATCCCCACAGATTAATAGTTTTTTTAGCGAGCCGCCGGATGCTCGAGGCCATTGGCACGCGCTGTCGTCAGTTATTGGAGCCGTTCGTTTGACGACTACGCGGGACCGACTAACATCCACCTTTGGCTGCTTCCGGTCCATTGCACGCGCTGCTTCTATTATCTCGCGAGCGGAAGTAGCACGTACTTCTGCGTCGGTTGGTTGGGGGCTTTCGAGATCAGACGGAAGAGTTGAGGCGATCTTATTTTCACGTCTGCTCGGGATCGCGGCGAGCGGCACACGTGGATCCTGGGCCGGTTCGTCGCTCTCGATCTTTTCCTCCGATTGTTCCTTTCGGATCGGCGGCGACTTCTTACGCATAGTGCTACCTTTCTTCGCACTTTTCTTGCGCGACTTCGTCTTTTTCGATACGACGGGTGGCAAAGCGGTACCCCAGTCTTTATCGGCATCTTTCGGCGACGAGACGATGATGAATTCGTCAGGCTTGCCTCGCTTGTTCCAGATATCGCGTTTACTCGCTACGGAGTTTGGTGTGATACCCGGACCCAATGACTCTGCAATAGATTTATTGGAGGCTCCGGCAATAAGGAGTGGCCTCACTATTGCCGTCTTTTGTCGCGGCGCGAGACGTGACCACCAGGCTTTTCCTCTCCCTGGCGGTACGTAGATTCGCATCTTTTTCTCTGACACGGTCGCTCTCCTTGCTGCTTTGCCCTCTTCGGGGCGGAAGGTACGCGACGCACACTGACCATTTCTCGCGGTACTATGCCACCGCGATAGTGAGGGTGCAATGAGTTATTTCTGTCTGACAACTCCCATTTCTTCGACGATGAGGCCTTTGATCTCCATCGTGGAGAGTAGGACATTGGCTTCAGATATGGGCATGCCGAGAGACGTGAGAAGTTCGTCGCGCGAAAGAGGAGAGGCGATGATATTGAAAACTTTCGTCTCGAGTGGAGAGAGGTCCTCGCGGAGCGAATTGAGGGTCCGGGATTCCGACGCAGTGATACCAAGTGCAGCGAGTACGTCCTCGGCAGCCGTAACCGGCGTTGCGCCAAGACGAAGGAATTGATGCGTGCCACGGCTTTCTTCGCTGAAGATAGAACCGGGTACCACTAGGAGTTCTCTATTGTACTCGGTCGTCAGCTTGGCCGTGATGAGACTCCCCGATTTGCCGCGCGCTTCTATCATCAGTGTGGCGATGCAGAGTCCTGCCATGACGCGGTTCCTTTTGGGGAACATGTAATCCATTGCCTTCGCGAACGGCTCTTCTTCTGACAGGAGTGCGCCACCATTTTCGAGGATTTCACGAGCGAGACCATGATTGGCTTTCGGATACAAGACCGACCAGTCGAGACCAGAACCTGGTACAGCGACCGTGGGAAGCCCTGCATCGAGCGCCGCTCTGTGCGCTTCCGTATCTATGCCATATGCAAGCCCAGAAACGATAACGACCGGATATCCGCGCATTCCTTCTATAAGATGCTTCACGACCTGTCTACCGTACGGTGTGCACGCACGTGAGCCCACAACGGCAAGCCATTTGCTCTCATACGAGGGGAGCGAACCGCGCACATACAGTCTTTTGGGAGCGTCGGGAATCTCGCGCAGAAGCGGAGAGTATTCGTGAGGACCGAGCTGTTTGAGCTCATCTGCCATAATGCTATGATTTTACTGCCAAACCCACAAAAAATATATGCTCGACATAAAATTCATTCGCGAAAATAAAGACATCGTCGTCCTGGGCGCTAAAAAGAAGCATATCGAGGTAGATATCGACAAGCTCCTCTCTCTCGACGATAAACGACGCGAACTCCAGGGCGAGATCGATGCGAAGCGATTCGAGCAAAATGCGGCATCCGATGCGATCGCGAGCGCGTCTTCAGATATTGCACGCCAGGCCGTGATCGTGCAGATGCAGAGCCTCAAGGAGATCTTAAAGAAGCAGGAGGAAGAGATGCAGACCGTGCTCAAGGAGTGGCGGGCACTTATGGTGATGGTCCCCAACGTGCCGGATATGTCCGTGCCTGATGGTGAATCGGACGCGGACAATCAAGAAACGCGCGTATGGGGAGATATCCCAGCTTTTGATTTCGAGCCGAAGAATCACGTCGAGCTCATGCTTGGCTTGGATATGGCCGATTTCGAGCGCGGTACCAAAGTCGCCGGCTTTCGGGGATATTTTCTAAAAAATGACGGAGCCCGACTGGTCTGGGCACTCGAACGATTCGTACAAGATCGATTTATGCACAAAGAAGGCTTTACGCCGATGACGGTACCGAGCCTCGTGAGGCGCGAGCCTTTCATGGGGACTGGCTATTTGCCTCAAAGCGAAGAGGACCTCTATAAGACGCAAGACGGAGAGTATCTCGCAGGTACTGCCGAGGTCGCCACGATGGGATTCTTTATGGAAGAGATCTTGGAGAAAAAGGATCTGCCCATAAAGGTCTTCGCCTACTCACCGTGCTTCCGACGCGAGGCGGGGAGTCATGGCAAAGATACGAAAGGCGTATTCCGCATCCATGAGTTCGTGAAATATGAGCAGGTCGTCCTCTGTGAAGCCAATCACGAAGAGTCGGTAAAGTATCACGAGGAGCTTACGGCGAATTCTGAGGAACTTCTCAAGGAATTAAAACTGCCCTACCATGTGGTCATCAATTGCGGTGGAGATTTGGGTCTTGGTCAAGTAAAGAAGTACGACATAGAGGCGTGGATGCCGAGCGAAAAGACCTATCGAGAAACGCACTCCTCGTCGTATTTCCATGATTTCCAGACAAGAAGGCTCAATATCCGTTATCGGGATGATTCGGGCACGCTCCGCTACGCACACTCACTCAACAACACGGCACTCGCTATGCCGCGCGTTCTCTGTCAGATCGTAGAGAATTACCAGGAAAGTGACGGGTCGGTGCGCGTACCAGACGCACTCGTGGGCTACATGGGCAAAGACAGGATAATAAAGAAGGCATAAGACCCGCTGCATACGCAGCTCATACGCATGTCACGCATCGTCGATCTTCGAAAAGGCAAAAAGGTGGTGGCGCGCGCACGACCCCTGCCTCCTGCCACAGAAAAAAAGCGCCCAACGCCATTGCGCGCGCGCCGGCGGCGAGTCAAGGCGATAGTTGCACTCTCGTGTGCGGTCATGCTATTGGCGCTCGCATACGGAGTACACCTGGTGAGCTATGCACCAATGTTCAACGTGCAGAACGTAACGGTCTCCGGCGTCGAGCAAATAGAACCTGATCTCATTGAAAGCTACGTGCTCGCACAGCTCAATGACGGTTCTTTCCACTTTTTGTCTCGGAGCAATATCCTGCTCTATCCCAAAGAAGTTATCGAGAAAGGAATCGTGGCCTCTTTCCCGCGCGTAAAAGATGTCGTTATCACGAGGCCGAGTACATTGTCGCAGCAATTACAGATAGCTGTAGGAGAGAGACATCCGTATGCGCTCTGGTGCCGCACCATCCTCGAAGGCACGCCGGAGACCTGCTATGCAGTGGATGATGGGGGATATATATTTGCCGAGAGTGCGACGAGTTCACATGGTGAGTTCGAGACGGCGTATCGATTTTCGGGTGGTATCGATGCTGAGCCCATAGGACAGCATTTTATCTCGGGCCAACTTCCCGGAGTACTATCGCTCTTGAGGATCTTGCAACAAGAGACAGATTTTGAGCCGACGCACGTAGAGATACTTCCGGACCAAGACTACCTCGTGAAGCTCGCAGAGGGTTTTGCGATCAAGGCGTCATTCGGTCAGGACGCCGCGATGCTCGGACGGAATCTGGAGCTCATTCTCGCATCAGAGGCGCTCCGTGATCATGTCGCTGATCTCGAGTACATCGACCTCCGGTTCGGCAATCGTGTGTATTACAAATTGAAAGGGGAGGAGCAAGTAAATATATAAAAAAGTAGGGCGGCTCGAAAGCCGCCCTAGTCTCAAGGTGTTCCATCAATGAGCTTGCGCCCGTGTGCTCTCGTCACAATCTCACCCAATTTCTTTCGAAGCGCGATGCCGCCCTCACTCAGAACGTACACCTCGAGGCGCGTCTGATCGATATTTGAAAGATGCTGGTATTTCCCCAGCAATAGATTGATTGTCCTGCGCTTATCCTTGCCTGAGACAATGTTGTGCTCGAGGCAGCAGAGGAGTGTTCGCGGGGTGCGCTCGATAACTAAATTTGAAGCCGCCTTTGCCATGCAGAATTCCCCTTGTTTCGGCACGTGCCCACGCAATACATATGGCCTACCTTTCTGTATTATACACCACATCACAGGACTGTCAACGCAAAAAACACCTTTGTGCTAAGGTTTGCTCCATGAGTAATTTCTGGCACGCACTCGAGCGACCTTTTTTTGTACTTGCTCCCATGGAGGACGTGACCGATGTCGCATTTCGGACACTGATAGCAAAAAAGTCTGATCGCGGCATTCCTCGTGTTTTGTATACGGAGTTCACTTCCGCAGATGGTCTTGCACGTGCAGACGAAGCGGGCCAACGCAAATTGCGCAAAAAACTCGCATTCGGAAAAGAGGAGAGGCCGATAGTGGCACAGCTTTTTACAGCGAATCCGGAGTATATGGAATCGGGGGCGCGACTCTGTCGCGAGATGGGCTTCGATGGTTTTGATATCAACATGGGTTGTCCGGTGAATGAAGTAGTGAGGCAAATGTGCGGTGCGGCTCTCATTAAAGACCCGCGGCTTGCGCGTGAACTCATTCGTGCGGCGAAAAAAGGCGCCGGTGATATGCCGGTGTCGGTCAAGACGCGCGTGGGATTCAATGAGAATGAGTTGGCGAGCTGGCTACCGGAACTTCTCGCAGAGGATCCCGCGGCAGTCATCATTCACGCGCGTACCAGAAAAGATATGTCCGAGGTGCCAGCGCGCTGGGAACATGTCGCACAGGCAGTCGCGATCCGTGACTCTCTTGGATCGGAAGCGTTGATCGTAGGCAATGGTGACGTGGTCGACCTCGCCGATGCTCGCAGAAAAGCGGGAGAGAGTGGGGCCGACGGCGTGATGATAGGACGAGGCGTATTCGGCAACCCGTGGCTCTTTAGCGATGGACCGGACGCGACGCCTGAGGAGAAGAGGCGAGCGCTCATCGAACACATCGGACTTTTTCAAGAACATCTATCCGGATTCGTGAACGAAGCGGTCATGAAGAGGCACTTCAAAGCCTATATAGGAGGGTGGGACGGCGCAAAAGAGTTGCGTGTGCAGCTTATGGAGTCCCGGGACCTCGATCACGCGAAAAGCATTCTCACATCGGGCACAGAGGATTTTTGATATACTCGCCGCATGGCAAAGCAATCCCGACATGCAACGCTTTATAGAGCGTATCGGCCCGCCGATTTTGATGAAGTGCGCGGACAGGAGCATGTCGTCGGCGTATTGGAGAAGGCTATAAAAAATAAGAAAGTCGCACACGCGTACCTCTTTGCCGGCGGCAGAGGTACAGGTAAGACTTCTGTCGCACGCATCCTCGCAAGACAGCTCGGTGTTTCTGACAAAGACCTCTATGAAATAGACGCGGCCTCGCAGACTGGAGTCGAGCACATGCGCGAGCTTCGCGAGGCGGTCAACAGTATGCCGTTTGAATCTCCGTATCGTTTCTACATCATCGACGAGGCGCACATGCTTTCCAAAAATGCTTGGAACGCATTTCTCAAGACGCTCGAAGAGCCGCCGGCGCATGTGATATTCGTGATGGCTACCACGGAGCGCGACAAAGTACCCGAGACGATACAGTCGCGCTGTGAAATATATACATTCAAGCAGCCGTCGCGCGAAATACTCGCGCAGATCGTCGTGGACATCGCAAAAAAAGAGGGGTACACGCTTGAGCGCTCCGCAGCTGAGCTCGTTGCACTTCTCGCAGAAGGATCTTTCCGCGATGCGCTCTCGATCCTGCAAAAAGTGCTTGCCGTCTCGACAAACAAGAAAGTCGTGGTGGAAGAGGTCGAGGCCGTGTCGGGCGCTCCTCGCGGGGAGATGGTGCGGCAGCTGGTCGCCGCGCTCGCATCGCAGGATGCGGCAGCAGCGCTGAAAGTCATGCAGGCAGTCGTCTCCGAAAATATGGATGCACGTACTCTCGCCAAGCTCCTCATCCACCGCATGCGCGTGATACTTCTCATGCGGTACGCGCCAGAGATCGCCGACACGCTCGGATCCGAGCTTTCCGAAGCCGACCTAGCGCTATCGAAAGAACTTTCGAAAGAAGCTGCCGTAAATTCCGATATGCTGCGCGCACTCCTGGAAGCGTATTCACGCATGGCGTACGCAGCCGTGCCGCATTTGCCACTCGAGCTTGCCATCGTGGATATCACGAGTCCTAAGACCGCGACGGTTTGACGCACGATGCATCCAGCGTACTGTGCCGAGAGTAGCTGAAAGGAAAACGGTCATGAAGAAGCCTCTTACAGTTTCTGTCACTGGTGCTGCAGGTCAGATCTCTTATGCATTTCTTCCGCGTCTTCTCGCCGGCGATGTCTTTGGGGTGGATCAGCCGATCCATTTGAAACTCATCGATATCGAGTCTTCGCTCAAAGGTCTGGAGGGCGTCGTCCTCGAGCTCGAAGACCTTGCCTCACCGCTTCTGGCGAGTTTGAATATCACCGCTTCGGCGATTGAGGGCTTCGAACGAGCGGACTGGGCGGTTCTGCTCGGCGGTATGCCACGCAAGCAGGGAATGGAACGCAAGGACCTCTTGGCACAGAATGCGGCGATATTCAAACAGCAAGGCCTCGCACTCGATGCGTCTGCTTCTTTCGACGTGCGCGTGCTCGTCGTTGCAAACCCGTGCAATACCAATTGCCTGGTCGCTCAACGGAATGCGCAGAATGTCCCGTCGGAGCATTTCTTTGCGATGACACGACTCGATGAGAACCGGGCGAAATCACTTCTCGCGCGGCGTGCTCACGCACCGGCAAGCGCCATCACCAGGCTGAGCATTTGGGGCAATCACTCGACGACACAGTATCCGGATGCGATGCATGCATACATCGCTGATGAGCCTGCCTCCGATGTCTTTTCACCTGAATGGTTGCAGGGTGAATTTGTGAGCATGGTGCAAAACCGAGGAGCGGAAGTGATCAAGGCTCGGGGGAGTTCCTCTGCTGCTTCGGCCGCGAATGCTGTAGTCGATTCTCTGAGAGGCATCGTAACGCCGACACCACATCCCGACTGGACATCGCTCGCGGTCGTCAGTGAGGGTGAATACGGTGTGCCGAAGGGTCTTGTCTTCGGATACCCGATCATCTCCGACGGAGAGAGATGGAAGATCGTCCAAGGCATTGAGCACAACCCGCTCGCGAGACGGTTGATCAAGGCCAGCATTGCGGAGCTTGAAGAAGAGCGTGCCGCAGTGAAAGATCTGATCAGCTAGATCACTGATCCAAAAAAGAAAAAGCCCGCGTACGCGCGGGCTTTTTATTCATCGGTGCGTATCTTTACGGAGAAGTCTGGGTCGTCCGCATATTTCTCCGCTCGCTCGTTGATGCGGAAGCGTTTGCGGGCATCTTCAAAGGAAAGCTCGGTGTCTATGAGTCCCAGATCATATGCGAGCTCATCAGAATCCGCGGGCAAAAGGATCTTGAGACTGAAGGGGACTTTGCCAGGGGATATCGCATTCACATGTGACGCAATATTCGTCGTACACGTGTTCGTTATCGAATTATAGAATTCGGGTCTATCAGCGAGCGTGTTCATCCTCTCAAGCATATCTACGAGTAAGGCGCGCACCCCCTCCTGTGATGCTTTCATCGGGTACACGAATACCTCGTCTTTGCGATAATTCGAGCGTAGCATGATGAGGTCGCGCTCGTCGCCAGCCACGTACATGAGTTCGTAGCTCTTCAAAAGACCCTTGAAAGGAGAGAACGACTCACCTTTTTCTTTTCGTATCTCGACCGAGATAGCGAGAAATTCATCGTCGTTGAATTCGAAAGAGAGAAATGTATGTGCTGCACCGGGAAAACCGGAGAAGGGCTCGACGATGTACCAGACGCGCTTCACGGTATCGAGATCGAATGTCTTGTCATAATAGGCGGGCGTATAGTCGCTTTTCGTCACATAGGAAAAATTGCGAATGTTGCGGACAGTCACTTTTTTACCTTCGAAAAAAGCAGATGAAAGTATCGTCTGATCAGCCGTCCAGTCTCGGTCGTTGGATGGGCGAATGCTGACCCACCACATTGCGAGCAAGAGGATGGTCGCTAAAAGCATAGAGAGTGCGGTGCGCTTGCGGCTCATGGCAGGGAGTATACCTGCCATTGTAGGACGCGCCATACTTTTTCTGCTATTCTCAATCACGTTTGGGGGATCGTCTAACGGTAGGACAGCAGCCTTTGAAGCTGTGAATCTTGGTTCGATTCCAAGTCCCCCAGTAAATCGGTTTATGAATAGAATTATTGTAAAAATAGGAACCAAAGTTCTTTCGACCAGCGAGGGTAAGCTCGATACGGATTTTCTTAGACACATAGTGGAGCAAGTAGTCGAATTACGAAAGAGAGGAATGGAAGTTGTGATAATAACCTCCGGCGCAGGCGCAGCTGGAAGGAATCTTATTTCGGTGAAAAGAATAGAATCTGAGACGGTGCAGAAGCAAATCTTTGCAGCGATAGGTCAAGTAAAGCTTATGGGTGTCTATGCTGATTTATTTGCAAAGTATCAGTATCTTTGTGCGCAGATATTGGCTACAAAAGAAGATTTTCGAGACGAAGAACACTATCGGAATATGCAAAATTGTTTTGAAGGATTGCTTTTGGATAATGTGATCCCGATAGTAAACGAGAATGATGTCGTCGCAACTACTGAGCTCATGTTTACAGACAATGACGAACTTGCCGGTTTGGTCACAAAGCTGCTGCAAGCTGACGCGCTTATTATCTTGACAAGTACAGAGGGTATTTTGGATGGAAGCGGTAAAATTATTCAAGTGATCGATTCTTCTAATATCGAGACGGTGAGTGGCTATATCACCCCTGATACGTCGACGGGTGGGCGGGGAGGCATGATTTCAAAGTTTGCTGTTGCCAAAGAACTCTCAGAAAAGGGAATATCGGTACATATAGTCAACGGAAAGCGAGAAAGAATATTGTTGGATGTAGCGGCAGGAGAAAAGATGGGCACTCGATTCATTGCTCAAGTATAGGCTTGACCGCGGTTCCAGCGTCGTATCAGAGCCCCAGCCCACAGTAGAACCAATATCGTTGCCGCACGACGCCTGATGAGGCGTCCTATCTGACTGCCATCGGGATTGCGTTGGTGTTGACGACGTACGCCATCACGCCAGTGCAGCAGAACAAGGGTCCGCCTGCGCCCCAGGCTGAAACGAGGATTGCATGAGCTTCCTCGTAGGAAGAATCGAGTCCGGCAGCGTACGCTGCCGGACTTTTTTTAAAGTTGTATGCAATTAGGAATCTGGAGTCTGACACCTAAAACGTTTTGCGATACAGAAAGGTGCCAGGTGGGTAAGGGCCTATTTGCTATAATCGACTTATCAGCAGGTATCAAGCTGTTGTTTTTCTGAAGTGACCTAACCTTGAAGTAATTTCCACCAGACCTAATGACTCATGAACCCCGATACGTACAACTGGTACAGCACACTAATCAAGCCCGACTGGGCGCCGCCGAGCTGGCTTTTTGGGCCGGTGTGGACGGTACTGTACGTGATTATTGCGGCGACCTATGGCGCGGTGTTTTACAAAGTCTACACAAAAGAGATTCCCTCAATAGTCGCGCTGCCGTTTGTCCTCAATCTCATTTTCAATTTCTCCTTTACCTATTTTCAATTTGGTCTCAAGAACAACCTCCTCGCCTCGATAGATATCCTTCTCATCCTCGGCACCCTCATCTGGGCGCTCATTGCCATCTACCCCTACGCAAAATGGATCGCCTTCGCCAACACCCCGTACCTCGTCTGGGTCTGCTTTGCGACAATTTTGCAACTTACCATAACCTGGATGAATAGGTAGATATATGGCAAAAGAGCTACATACCGTGCCCGCGGACTTGCGGAAGGCCCTTGCTTCAGCGCCGGCTGCCCGAGCAGTTTGGGACGATATAACACCTCTCGCACGTAACGAGTGGATTTGTTGGGTCACATCTGGCAAAAAAGAAGAGACGAGGGATATCCGTATCAAAAAGGGACTCTCGAAGCTTAAAGGTGGCATGCGCAGGCCTTGTTGCTGGACAGGCTGCACGCATCGTTGATTGCTATACCTCTCAATTATTCACGTCTGCAGACAGGCAGTGAAACGAGCCACAGCGTTCGGTGGCGGAGTTGGTTTGATCCCACACTCATATTCATGTGAATGGTAGAATCGTGAAATTCCGCGTAAAGGAAAATCTCGCCAAGGCAAAAAAGTAGTTTTGAAGAAGTAGAAACGATCCTACGAAGACTCAAGAAAGAAGTTTACCCATCCAAATGATGTCGTCGTAACCGTCCGCAGTCTTTACTGCTTCGCGCCGACGCCCTTCCATGATGAATCCCGCGCGCTCATACAGCTTGACCGCTCGTTCGTTCTTCTCGAATACCTCTAGTTCGATGCGATGCATGCCGCGTGCATGGATAAAGGCTTCAGCGGCCGCGAGGAGCTGTGTCCCGATGCCTTGGCTGCGATGTGTTGAAACGACACCCATAACGACATACGCCGTGCCGCGTACTTTCAGGAACTTTCCCGTGACGATCGTTATGTATCCCACGATGCCACCGTTATCCTTGGCGATGAGCGTGTGGACCCGGTTCCTATTCATAATCGCCTTAAGGAATGCTTGGAACATCGAGGCCTTTTTGTCTTTTTGGGTTATGGCCAAGTGCTCTGCCTCCTGAGCTATTTTTCTCTGAGCCTGGAATAAGCCGCCAAAGTCTGCGAGTGTTGCGCGCTGTATGTGGAACGTCATGTAAAAATCATTAGCGGAGTAGGTGTGTATATTTTACATCATCTACGCGGAAATACCGATTTGTTGTTCTAGTGCCTCATGAGGTAGAATGCGGCATGGCCAAAAGATTAAACGTGGATATCGGTCCAAGAAAGTCACGATCGCATAAGACAAAGAAACGTCTTGCCGCGAAACAGGTGATGCTTCAAGCAAAGAAAAAGCGCCGATAGTCGGCGCTTTTTTCTTGGAAGGGAATAGTTATTCTCCTTTTGATTCGAGAGTAACGTTTGCCTCATCGCTTACTTCCGAGGCACCTTTGCATGCCTTTACATCTGTACGGAACTGCTTCCATGCGGCTTCGCGCGATGTCTGCCATGATTTCTTCGCGAGACGCTGCGCCGCACCGAATGTATCCCAGGCAGATTTTACAGAACGCTTGATAGCTTTAGGACTTGTGGTACTGACATACGCACTTGCAAGCGCAGTAGCGCGTGCAGCGTATGCCTCTGAGATCGCTGTGCCGTTGGCACCAATACCGGATCCCAGAGCTGCTTCTCTCGTAGCGACGGCTGCTGCGACGCACGCTGCATCGACACCGGATATGACACGTTCTGTAGTCGTCGCCCGTTCTTTAGGAGGACGGGGCTTCTTGGAGAACATGTCTGCGGTAGACGACCCTATTAATGCTGCTGCTGCGAGTGCTCCGGCCATCCATTCTTGCCACATACGATAGTTGCCAAATTAGATTATTAGTTTCCTAATTATACCTTTTGCACCTCACTGCCTGGGGGACTCTGTGCATAAAGCGAGACTTCATGATGAATACATGCGCGCCGTACTACTCTGATGGCTTGATTATTGGTTAATAATAAATAACGTATGGAACTTCTCGCATTTCTCGTTCTCGGCGGTATCGCCGGATGGGTAGCATCTCTTATTATGGGTACCGACGGCTCTCAGGGTATATTCCTGAATGTCGTTGTGGGAGTTGTAGGCGCATTCATCGGGGGGCTCCTCTTCAATGCGTTCGGCAACTCGGGGGTATCAGGCTTCAACATCTACAGCCTGGTCGTAGCCACCCTCGGTGCTGTGGTCCTTTTGTGGCTCGTCCGCATGTTCCGCAGGGCCTAACCATACATAATCTCGTAGAAAAGACCGGCTCAGCCGGTCTTTTCTTTTAGCGATGGCGCCCCGGCTGGAAAGGGGTAGAATCTCTTCATTAATATCTAAAACGATCCATTATCTATGAATTGGCTCATGAACTGTGATTGCACGAGCAAGTGGGGAGGGTTCGCACCGATGGTACTCCGTATCGCGACAGGTCTTATATTCGCCATGCACGGCTATCAAAAGCTTTCGGGTGGACTCGAGGGAACGACAGGTTTCCTCGCGTCGCTCGGATTCCCGATGGCAAGCGTGCTTGCGGTGATCCTCATCGCTGTAGAGCTCCTCGGCGGCATCGCGCTTATCCTTGGCCTCTTTACGCATTGGGCAGCCAAGCTCACGGCGGTGGTCGCACTTGTCGCACTTTTTACCGTCCATGTTTCCAAAGGGTTCTTCTTGGCAACGGGTGGGTATGAATTCATCATCCTCCTTCTTGCTGCGTCTATTTCGCTCATGATCACCGGAGCGGGATCGTACTCTCTCGACGGAATGATGCGCAAAAATTCCTCGCACCAGTAGTCTTTTGGAGTTTTGGATTACAGACCATGACGCCCCCAGGATGGGGGCGTTTTTGGTGCGCGTATTGGTATGCTAAAGCTATGAAAGAATCAGACATCGAAAGAAGCGGCCTGCGATCCCTTAAGCGGATAGAAAGCGATCTCGAAGAGATCCGCGATCGCTCGAGCAATCCTCGTCGCGCGTTCGTCAGTGGCATCATCTATGGCGCTGGAGCATTCTTTGGCGGTGTTATGGCGATCATTCTCTTCGGTTGGGTGCTCTCGCTCGCGGGCCTCATTCCTGGTTTCGCGGATCTTGCGGGCTCAGTGAATTCTATGATCCAGAATTCTCGCGGTCGCTGACCTCGACTTCGCGCTATCCGGCGCTACAATACATCTATGACACTTCTTATACTCGGAGTCATCACTTTTCTCGTCCTTATCCTGAGCATCAAGCAGATCAACCAATACGAGCGCGGTCTCAAATTCACGTTCGGCCGCTTTACCGGCATCATGGAGCCCGGGTGGCGAATCGTTATCCCTATTTTCCAGGGTTATAGCAAAGTCGACATGCGCGTCAAAGCCGTCGACGTCCCGGATCAAAAAGCCATCACGCGTGACAACGTGTCAGTGACCGTCAACGCGGTAATCTACTATCGCGTGGATTCGGCGCAAAAGGCAATACTCGAAGTCGAAGATTTTCGCTACGCGATTTCCCAGTACGCACAGACGACGATGCGCAACATCGTCGGAGAAGTTTCGCTCGACGAGTTGCTTGCAAACCGCGACAAGCTCGCTGACCGCATTCGGGAGATAGTCGACAAAGAAACGGATGCATGGGGATTGAAAGTCAACAACGTCGAACTCAAGGATGTAAGCCTGCCGGCGGATATGGAACGAACCATTGCGAAGCAGGCAGAAGCAGAAAGAGAAAAGCGCGCGGTCATCATCAATTCGGAGGGGGAGCTCGCTGCGGCGCAGAACATGGCAGGAGCTGCTCAGATACTGTCCGCTATTCCGGGCGCCCTCCACTTACGCACGCTCCAATCGATCAACGACATCTCCTCAGATGCCTCCAATACTATCGTCTTTACGATACCCCTCGAGACACTCAAGTCTTTCGAAGGGTTTATGAAGCACGTACAAAAGTAATACTTGCCAGGACCGTCTTATGGTGGCGTTGTACTGATTTTCGATAAGTCAGGCGTCATTCAACCGTCTTTATCTCTGTGCGCCCATACGAGGGCGACTCGTTAGTAGGTAAAACACATTCACTATGAAAACTAATAAATTCCTCCTGGCCACAGGTGCGATCTCGATTGCATTTCTCGTAGCCACTCCTGCATTCGCAGAAGATGGCCGATCCGAGAAGGAACACGCTGATCAAGGCTCACGCTTTGAGCTGAACCTCGGTAAAATCGCACGCTTCTTCGATGCGAAGGATGTGAAGAAGGACAACGACAAGAAAGATAAAAAGGACCACCGCGAAGATAAAAAGTCCCATGCGACGTCCTCTACGAGTGTCTCGGGTACGGTGACAGCCGTGAACGGCTCCACGATCACCCTTCTCGGTGAGAACGCTGCGGTCTACACCATCAATGCTTCAGGTGCTCAGATCTCTGGCAACGGCAGGACAATAGCGATCACCGACATCCGCGTTGGTGACGTTCTGAAAGTAAAGGGTACTGTCAGCAGTTCAAGCGTAATCGCAACGCATGTCACTGATAAGACGCTCGCGCAACGTGAGATACGAGCACAGCTCGACAATCTTCGACTCGGCGTGGTTACGTCTGTTACTGCGACTGGCTTTACGATAAAGCAGTTCGGTGCCGGTACCACAACAGTGACGACCAATGCATCTACGACGGTGAAGGCGAAGGGCAATAATGCCTCGTCTACCATCGCAGTAGGAAGTAAGGTCTTCGTTACGGGCACGACCACATCGACTGCGCCGGATACGATACTCGGCTCCGTCGTCTATGTCGTTGGCAAAGGTTTCGGATTCCTTAAGCACTTCTTCAACCGCTAGAGCACAGGTGGAATAAAGAATAAAAGGGGCGGTCATTCTGACCGCCCCTTTTGTTACGTACATGCGACTTCATTTTTTATGACCAAGATTCATGAAATACTGTAGCGATGAGAGATCTGTTCAAAAGAATGTCGTCGTATATCAAAACCCTTGATCCGAGAACGAAATTCCTGATCGGTATCCTTTTCATTCTGCTGGGCATTCTCGCGCTTGTTACACCACTCACTCCCGGCGCGTGGCTCATATTCGTGGGACTCGAGCTCATCGGGATCCGTATAATTGCCTGGCGAAGATTCCTCGATTGGCTCACGAGGAGAAAAGGGGACAAAGACGAGAATGCCTAGTACACACGGAAAGCTTTGACAGTTCCTTCATGAGTGGAATACTGGAAGCATGAAGAACACGCATCTAGCCATTGCCGCAGGCGTTATCGTTATCATCCTTGCTGCTATCTGGTATACCAAGACTCCTGCGACTGAGGAGCAGGTATTTGAGAGCACCATGGGGTCCTATGCCTACCAATGCGACGAGCATGTGGAATTTCTCATGACTCCCGCATCAGATATGAGCTACGTAAAGATAGAACCGGTCGCCGGAAAAGCATATCCACCAGAGACGCTCCTTGCAGAGAAAGTGACAGATACGGGACGCCGTTTTGAGGGCAACGGCATTCATCTTCTCGGACGCGGAGAATCTCTCAGCCTTACTGAGGGCGACCAGACTCTGAACTGCTCACCTTTCCCGAAGCCAGACGAAGCACCTTTCAATTTCGGAGACTAAAAAGGCTCAGGTCAGATTGCAGTACGACAAACGTCTACTCTCTACATGAACTACAAGCCAATACTTTTTCTCGCACTCGGTATTGTCGTCCTCGTCGGGCTCTATGCGATTCTTAGTGACGGCTCACTCTCAAGGCTCACCCGATCACCACAAGAAAAAGCCTGCACGATGGAGGCGAAGATCTGCCCCGATGGTTCATTGGTCGGTCGCACTGGAGCGAACTGTGAGTTCGCGGTGTGTCCAGAAATTATCGTCCCTAAAGAGGAGACCCCACTTCCCGGCACAAGAGTTACGGTATCGACCAAACTTGGCCAAGGAGTCGTCGCTCTTGGTGAGACGATCACACCCCTTGAGCTACTCGAAGACAGTCGCTGCCCTGCCGATGTGCAGTGCGTGTGGGCGGGCACCGTGCGAGTAAAAGGAACAGTCCTCTCGGAAATGGGTCTGGGCCAATTGACCTTTGAGCTCGGAAAAGAATCCACGACCGAAGTGAATTCGATCACTCTCATAAAAGCAGAACCCACAAAGGTGAGCACGGGCTCGACCAAAGAAAGCGACTACGTATTTACTTTTGAGGTGGTGCGTCGCTAAGTCCGAGATCCTTGAGGAAATGCTCGAGCTCCACTCCGGTGAGTGCTCTGTATTCTCCTGGCTTGAGGCTGCCGAGTCGCACGTGCATGATTCGAGTGCGCTGTAGCTCTACCACGTCGGTATGCAGAGCGACGCACATGCGGCGTATCTGATGTTTCTTTCCCTCAGAGAGAACGATCTTAAACAGCTGCTCGCCGAGCATGGTGACTTTGCATTTCTTTGTCACATATCCGCCGATATCGACGCCTTTTTGCATATGCTCCGCAAAGCTCGGGCGAGTCTTGTGTGCGGTTGTCACGATGTATTCCTTCTCATGTTCAGAGGCCGGATTCAAAAGTCGATCCGTTACCCTCCCGTCGTCGGTCAAGATAATGAGACCGTGTGAGTCTTTGTCGAGTCTCCCGACCGGAAAGACGTCCTGAATATCGATGACCCCGAGGATGTCCTGCTCATTGCCCTGTGGAGAGTGGGTGATCACATGGCGTGGCTTGTTGTATGCAAAGTAGCGGTAATTCTTCTTCTGCTGCTTCACTACGACCGCATCCTTTTCACTCACTTTATCGCCGAGTACTGCTCGTCGCCCATTGATCGTCACGTGTCCCATCTGAATGAGCTCGTCCGCTCCGCGGCGTGTGGAATAACGCTTGTGAGCGAGATATTTATTGATGCGCATGGGGTACTTTTCTTCCATGCAGGGGAGTATACATGGCGAGAGCCTACTTCCTATTTCGTCTCGAATACGATAGGGTGCGATACACGAAGATGTCGAAAAGCGGTGCGATAGTCAGGTTCGAAGAGGTGTCGTACGAATACGGTGCCCGAAAGCCCATTTTGGATGCGGTATCTTTTCCTGTGCGCAGCGGTGCCAAGATCACGCTCATGGGTCAAAATGGAGCGGGGAAGAGTACGCTCTTTGGTCTCATCATAGGCGCTATTGAGCCGGAATCAGGTCAGATACATATCGAGCACGGACTCTCTATAGCGATCGCTCGCCAGGTCATCCCGCGTGACGAGCTTGAACTTACCGTGCGTGATTTCTTTCAAAAAGTCTTTCCCAAAAAAGTCTACGATATCGACCCTCGGATCGAGGAGGTATTGGAGATCGTACATCTCAAGGCACCGCTCGATAGGATCATCCGGTCGTTCTCTGGCGGACAACAGGCGCGACTCCTCTTGGCCTCGGCACTCATCCAGGATCCGGATCTTTTGCTTCTCGATGAGCCGACCAACAATCTGGACAAAGCCGGTATCGCGCACCTCACACAGTTCCTCATCGATTACGAAAAGACATGCATCGTCATTTCCCACGATGCGGACTTCCTCAATGCGTTCACTGATTCCGTGTTGTACCTCGACGTGCATACTCGAAAGATAGAGCAGTACGTGGGGAATTATTTTGATGTGGGAGAGCAGATCGCGGCGCGCGTCGAAAAGGAGAACATGAAGAACGCGCAGCTTGCGAAGACTATTATTGCCAACAAAGAGAAAGCCAACTTCTTCGCACATAAGGGCGGACAGATGCGTATGGTCGCAAAGCGCATGCGTGCCAAAGCTGCGGAGGCGGAAGAAACCATGGTCGACGTCCGTCGCGAAGATAAGACCATAAAGTCCTTCCACATTCCGGCTCAGGCCGGTCTTTCGGGGGATCTGCTTCGCATTTCGTCTTTCAAGACGATCCGCAACTACAAGCCGGTCGTAAAGAAAAAAACTGTCGTTCTACGCAAGAACCAACATCTCTTACTCTCCGGCCCCAATGGGATCGGCAAATCGACTCTTCTGGAGGCGCTCGCGAGCGGCTCGGCGGAAGGCGCTGTCATATCGCCCGGCGTGAAAGTGGGTTACTACCGTCAGGATTTCTCCAACCTCGATTTCGAAAAGACGGTCCACGACGAACTCATGGCTGTCATGGACAAACGAATTGAAGAAACAATGCGTCACGTCGCGGCGGGATTCTTGCTCGTCGGCGACATCATCCACACGAAGATCGGCCACCTGTCAGAAGGCCAAAAAGGACTCGTCGCGTTCGCAAGACTCGTGATGCAAAAGCCCGGGCTCCTCATTCTCGATGAACCGACCAACCATATAAACTTTCGTCATATACCTGTCATCGCCAAAGCGCTCGACGCTTTCGAGGGTGCGATGATCCTCGTAAGTCACGTCCCTGAGTTCGTATCGCAGATCCGCATTGATGAGACACTCGATTTGGACAAATGATCTTTGCGTATGATCGAGCTTCTGAAAGCATTCAGGCGACAGACATTCTCTTCGCTTTCCATTCGTAACTACCGTCTGTATTTTTTTGGCCAAGGTATATCGATGTGTGGTTCGTGGATGCAGACCGTGGCTCTGGGATGGCTTGTACTTTTGATCACGGGCTCCGGAGTACAGCTCGGGAGCGTCATAGCTGTCCAGTTCGTACCCATTTTTCTCTTTGGTGCGTGGGGCGGCGTCATGGAGACCGTTACGATAAACTGACATTCCTCTACTGGACGAATGCGGCGTTCCTCATCCTCGTAGCGAGCGTAACAGCGCTCATATTCTTGGACGCAATACAGCTCTGGATGCTCTATGTATTTGCTGCAGCTTTCGGCATGATCCGCGTCTTTGATAATCCGCTTCGTCAGACATTCGTTTCTGAAATGGTGGGCCCCGACAATATTCGCAACGCGGTCAGTCTCAACGCGACCGAGAACAACGTCATGCGCGCTGTGGGACCTTCGATAGCGGGCATCATCATCGCGAGCACGAGCATCGCGTTTTGTTTCCTTATCAATGCGCTTTCGTATGTGGCGGTCATGATCATGCTTACCCGCATTCGCAGGAGTGAGCTCCAGCCTTCGACGACGACACCAAAGAAACCCGGTCAACTTGCGGAAGGGTTCCGCTATGTCCTCGCGACTCCCGTGATACGCGACACGCTTCTCATGATGGCGGTCATCGGTACTTTTGCGTATGAGTTCCAGGTCAGCCTTCCGCTCCTCGCGAGTGTGACATTCCAAAGCGATGCGTCCGGCTATGCAGCGCTTCTGACGGCGATGGGAATAGGCTCAGGTATCGGGGGACTCTACGCCGCAAGCCGCAAAACAATCGAGCACGGCCACCTGGCACTCTTCGCCCTGCTTTTTGGTGTAAGCATCATCGTCACTGCCTTTATGCCCACACTCGCTTTTGCGACGCTGGCCATGGTGCTCGTAGGACTTTTTTCTATAAATGTCATCACACTAGGAAATACTATGGTGCAACTCGCGAGCGTACCAGAAATGCGTGGCCGCGTGCTCGCACTTTGGAGCGTTGCCATGATCGGCTCTACCACGATCGGTGGGCCTATCGTGGGTGCGGTAGGGCAGCATGTGGGCGCGCGCTGGGGACTTGCTCTCGGTGGCATAGCGACCGTGCTGGTCGCGTGTACCGCTGCGTATACGCTGAGGCAGCGAAGACTTCTTGCGGTGCAGTCAGGCTCTCTTTTGCTCGGCGCACACGAGTCCAATGTCCAAAGCTGATAGGCCGAAAAAATGTCCGATATGTTAGCATGCCAATCATGCTTATCGACGACATCACGATAGAGCTCCGCGGCGGCAATGGTGGCCGTGGTGCGGTTGCTTTCAATAAAGTGAAACTCATGCAAGGTCCGACCGGTGCCGACGGCGGCAAGGGAGGCAATGTGTATTTCGAAGGCATACACGATATCAACTCGCTCATGGTCTATGCGAGCCGAAAGGAAATGCATGCGGAGGACGGCAAGAACGGCCGAGGCCAATTCCTCGACGGCAGAGCAGGTGAGGATCTCATTCTCAAGATACCGACTGGCACGCGCATCACGAATCTGAGCACCGGCTATGTGCAGGAAATGCTCGAAGCCGGCCAGCGGATCCTCGCTGCAGGGGGCGGCATGGGAGGTAAAGGTAATTTTAAGTATCGCTCTTCGACGAACACGAGCCCGACAGAATTCCAAGAGGGCTTGGTCGGCGACGTCAATCAATATCGACTTGAGCTACGACTCATTGCAGATATAGGACTCATCGGCATGCCCAACGCGGGCAAATCGAGCCTTCTCAACGAGGTGACGAGTGCGCGCTCGAAAGTCGCAGCGTATGCATTCACGACACTGGAGCCGCACCTCGGTGCCTATTATGAACTCATCATTGCCGACATACCGGGTCTCATCGAGGGAGCATCGACGGGAAAAGGACTCGGCGTGAAATTCCTCAAGCATATCGAGCGCACCCGCACCCTCTTTCATTTGGTATCCGCGGAATCAGACGATCCGGTGCGCGACTATCGTGTCATACGAGGGGAATTGGAAGCGTACAGTGCGACGCTCGCCGAGAAAAAGGAATATGTATTTCTCTCGAAATCCGATGCCGTCGAGCCTGCTGTTCTCAAAAAGCATCTTGCGGCACTCAAGAAGGCAAAGATCAAAGCAGTTGAGCTTTCGATCATCGACGAAAAAAGCATGGCCGCAATGCGCAAGCTGCTCAACACCATAAAAGACGAGGTATCGGGTGCTTCATGAGCTTGATATACTGAACCCTATGCAAAATCGAGCACTTCAGCCGTATTTCCTCATAGCCATCCTTTTGGGGGCATTCGTCCTCACCTTCTATATATTGAAGCCTTTTCTTGCTCCGCTCGCGCTCGGGGCAGTTTTTGCCGTAGTTTTGTATCCTCTGTATGTCCGCATCCTCACGCAATTCAAAGGACGCGAAGCCCTCGCTTCCTTGGCGACAGTGGCCGTCTCCATAGTGGTCATCCTCATCCCAACATTCATTTTAGGATTTCAGCTCTTGAGTGAAGCGCAGCAGCTCTACAATACCGCCTCTGAAGGCGGGGCACAGGCGACATTCGGTACGCTCTTGAACTCTGTGGGATCTGCTGCGAGCCCGTACATCCCCAGCGCTCCCGAGCGCATCGTTCAGTTCACCGCAGACATCGATGTGTATGCTCAGAAGGCGCTCACTTGGGTGATACAGCATCTCGGCGTCGCATTTTCTAGCGCCGCGGGACTTTTCCTTGATCTGTTCCTCTTTTTCGTGGCTCTGTACTATCTACTCAAAGACGGACCACGCCTTACGCGTACGCTCGTCGAGCTGAGCCCGCTTTCTGATAGTGACGATGAGACGATCGTGCAAAGACTTGGACTTGCCGTGAATTCTGTCGTGAAGGGAAGGCTCCTCATCTCTCTTCTGCAGGGAGGGCTTACGGGAGTTGGTTTTTGGATATTCGGCGTACCCAACCCCGTCTTGTGGGGACTTGTGGCGGCAATCGCTTCGATCGTGCCTCCTATCGGAACTGCGCTTGTACTCGCTCCAGGAGTCGTCTACCTCGCGCTCGAGGGCTCTCTCGGGGCGGCGATAGGCCTCGCTATCTGGGGTTCTGTCGCCGTAGGACTCGTAGACAATCTTCTCGGTCCGAAACTCATGAGTGCGAGTTTGCAGCTGCATCCGCTCCTCGTACTGCTCTCGGTACTCGGCGGTATCGCTTTTTTCGGACCTGTCGGCATTTTCCTCGGGCCTCTCACGGTCAGTTTGCTGCTCGTATTGCTTTCGATCTATAAGGATTTCTCCAAACGCACAGCACAGCACGGAGGCAGCGTTATACAGTAGTCCATATGAGGACTGGACTCGCATACCTGACGACGAAAGTCGGCATCGCTCCACTCGCGGGCATCGTTTCTGAGACAGTCCAAAAATAGTCGATTTGCTATACTGCGCTTTATGAAATGGTTCGCTGGACTCGTGATAGCAATACTTATCGCTTTTGCGGCGGTGTATGTGACGAGCATGAATACACCGGTCCCGACCCTGAATACCGCGACATCGACTCCTCTCGCCACCCTCAAGACCTACTCGAGCGAGAATTACGGCGTATCTTTTCTCTATCCCCGGTCATACTCGGTCAGAGAATTCAATCTGAGTAAGGCTGGTCAAGAGATCTACCAGATCGTGGTCGCAGATACCCAAGCCCTCGCAAATGCCCCACAAAACGGCGAGGGACCAACGTCTATCACCATAGACATTCTCTCCAACAGTCATCAGTACGCCTCCCTGGAAGAATGGATACAAAAGACTCCGCAGTCGAATTTCCAGCTCTCGACCGATGGCAAGCTGGCTTCCACCACCTTTGCCGGTATCCAGGGGCTTTCTTATACATGGGATGGTCTCTACCGCGGCGAGAGCTTCGCGTTCACCAATGGCGATCATGTCCTCATCGCATCAGTAACCGCTTTGACTGCGCAGGACGCTATCCGCAGCGATTTCCAAAAACTCCTCGAGAGTCTCGTTCTACAATAGGGACATGCACAACAACCCGTGGGAGTCCGCGCAGAAGCAACTTGAGCGTGCTCACTCCCGACTTTCTCTCGATCCGCTCCTCCATGCGCGGCTCTCGCAGCCCGATCGCATCGTAGAAGTCTCCATCCCTTTGATGATGGACGACGGGACCGTCCGCGTCTTCGACGGCTTCCGCATTCAGCACAACAACAGCCGTGGCCCGTACAAGGGCGGTCTGCGCTATCACCAGGACGTGGATATGGATGAGGTAAAAGCGCTTTCTTTCTGGATGACGATGAAGAACGCCATCATCGATGTGCCTTTTGGGGGCGGCAAAGGTGGTGTGGTAGTGAACCCAAAAGAGCTCTCAGAAGGTGAGCTCGAGCGGCTTACTCGTGAATTCACCCGCAAACTGGTGCCTGTCATAGGCCCAAGCCTCGATGTACCCGCCCCTGATGTGAATACCAACGGTAAAATAATGGCTTGGATACGAAATGAGTACGAAAAAATGACGAATTCCATCGCTCCCGGCGTGGTAACGGGCAAACCGCTTGAAAACGGCGGCTCTGAAGGCCGTACTGAGGCTACCGGCCTCGGGGGTAGCTTTGCGCTCGATGAGATCTTGAGTCTGCGTGGCGAAAAAGCGGCTGGGAAGACGGTCGCGATACAGGGATTTGGCAATGTCGGCAGCTATCTCGCTGAATATCTGCAGGCTGGCGGATACAGAGTCGTCGCACTCGCGGATTCGCGCAGCGGAATTTACAAAGAGGATGGTTTTGCAGATCTGAAAGCGATTGAAGCTCACAAAAAACTTACCGGCTCTCTCGCGAATTTCCCTGGCGCGAATACCATCGCGCACGAGGATGTACTTTCACTTCCCGTCGATATCGCCGTACCGGCCGCGCTTGAGAATTCGATCACGAAAGAAAACGCGGAATCAATTCGTGCAAGCGTGGTACTCGAAATGGCAAATGGTCCGACGACTCCGGAGGCGGACGAGATATTGGCAAAGCGGGGAGTCATCGTGATACCGGATGTGCTCGCGAATTCTGGCGGCGTCGCTGTCTCGTACTTCGAGTGGTACCAGAATATCCATGATGAGAAATGGACCAAAGCAGATGTATTCCAAAAACTAGAAGAAAAAATGCGCTCTGCGAGTAGGGCGGTCTTCGAAAGCTCCCTAGAGCATCGAGTCACTCTTCGCGATGCTGCATATTTGGTCGCTCTACAGAGGCTTTCTAGCGTGTAGACGTGCCTCGCCATATTTTGTGCTTGAGCACAAGATCGTTTTTGGTGGTGGTAATATTATAGGGAATGAAGAAGATGCGACGCTGGATCAAGCACTTTCTCGTGCCGCACAAAGGGAATAGATATCGGCCGTATATTTTCTCGCGGCAGGTCATTGCCGCGATGGCGCTCGCGCTCTGTCTCATCGAAGGTGCCTATCTGCTCCAGGTGCATGTGTCCTCAAAAATCAGGGATTTACGGCGGCTGTCTTGCCCGCCGCGCTCACTTCACTTGCGAATGTCGATAGAGGACGCAACGGATTGGCAGGACTGACTGAGGATGCGCTCCTCGCAAAAGCGGCTCAGGCAAAAGCCGAGGATATGGCCCGAAACGGATATTTTGCGCATGTCTCGCCGACAGGTGCCACGTTCCGGGATGTTTTGGCGAGTGTCGGATACGAGTACACCTACGCAGGCGAGAATCTCGCTGTCGATTTCACAGAATCCGCAGACGTAGAGACCGCATGGATGAACTCGCCGACGCATCGAGCCAATATACTCAAAGATGAATATACGCATGTCGGTTTCGGTATCGCGGAAGGCATGTATGAAGGAAGGGAAGTAACTTTCGTCGCAGAATTCTTTGCAGCGAAATCCGCGAAAAGTACGCCGAAAGGAGTGATGGCAGCTAAAGATGTACGGCGTGTCCCCGCAAAGGAGCCAGCGGTCATAGCAAAGATCGACTCCGGTGACGTGCTCGGCGAAGAAGCTGTTGTCGATCAGGCTCGGCCAGTTCCACCTCCACAAGAATCAATCGCAGTTCTCGCTACGTCACCGTCGAAAGTCGTGTGGTACATGCTTGCAGCATTTACTGCGCTCATTGCGCTTCTGTTTTCTGTCACCGTGATGGCGCACGTACGAAACAAGTATCTCTACATGGAGGTGATCGTGGGAGGGTTCTTTATACTAGCTCTGGGTACCGGCATCCTTTTCTACAACGCCTCCGAGGTTGCCAAAGTGCAGGTGCCTGTCGCGAGCTCTTCGAGCGCATCGTAGGCTTGGTATACTTATTTCAATGACTCGAGAGAAGACAGCGAATTTAGTCCTGCGCGTTGGCGTTGCGTTCGCCTTCTTGTACCCGGCGATAAACGCGCTTTTTAATCCTGAATCATGGCTCGGATATTTTCCCGCTTTTATGTTCGGCTATGTGCCAGATACGGTGCTTTTGCACTCTTTCGGTGCAGTGGAAGTGGTGATAGCGCTCTGGATACTCTCCGGCATTCGAATCTTTTGGCCGTCCTTGGCTGCTACCGTCATGCTCCTTGCGATAGTGGCGTTGGATTACTTTAATTTTGAAGTGCTTTTTAGAGACCTCTCGATCGCTGCCGCGTCACTCACGCTGGCACTATTTGCCCTGGAGGAGCAGAAGAGTATTGCACCACATTTTAGAGGTCAGTAAGTGACTCGACAATCGTCATAATAAGGGCAGACTGATATTCCAGCCCTCTTCATCCCCTGTGATCATTCATCTCTTATGAACAAAGGACCAGTCATTTTTGACTTCAACAGGACGCTTTTTGACCCCACGATCTATGCGCTCTACCACGGCGTATTGCCGATGCTTGAAGAGCTTTCGAAAGAGCGCCAGCTTTTCCTTTTTAGCAGGAAGGGTTGGGACAGGAATCTTCTTCTCGAGCAACTCGGCATCGATACGCATCTTACTGCCTCATATTTCGTCGAAAAGAAAACTCCCGAGAATCTTGGCCAAATATTGAAGGATCATTCGCTTGAAGCAGATGAAAGTATCATGGTAGGAGACATGCTCAGCGATGAAGTGCGCGTCGCGAGCGAGCTCGGAATGAAAACGGTGTGGTTCCAGCAGTCTCGATTCGGCTCAATATTGGCAGATCCGGCACTGTGCGTACCGGATCATACCGTAAGCTCAATTTCCGAGCTTCGAGAGCTTCTAACGACTATCTAGAGCTTTCTGAGTAGGTATCAGTCGCTCTCGTGTTCCGTCTCTATATCGCTCTTGATACCGCCTGCTGCAAGAGCGTTGAGTTTGTCATCCGATTTTGGGTGAACGAAAAAATGAAACGTCACAAAAATATAATTTGCTACAATGTGCGGAATGCACACCGACTCCCACGCCTCCCAGGACAATGATGAGTCATCGGTGGAGCTGGGGGAGAAGTGTGCGGTCTTCGGAGTTTTCGGCCACGGTCTTGATGTAAGCCGTCTTTCGTTCTTCGGCCTCTATGCACTCCAGCACCGAGGACAAGAGAGTTCCGGCATTGCTACAGCGGATGGCGAGAGTCTGACCGTACACAAGGGCATGGGTCTTGTCTCCCAGGTGTTTTCTGAAGAACTCATACAATCGCTGAAAGGTCATATCGCCATTTCGCATAATCGTTACTCGACCGCAGGCGGCTCCAAGGTAAAGCATGCGCAGCCCATGCTTGCTGCCGGTGCGGGTTTTTTGCAGAAGGTCTCGTACGATGATCCGCGTCCATCACTCAATGATTCGGTATCGCTTTGCTCTATGCCCGGCGATGCTGCCATAGCGCTCGTGCACAACGGCAATCTGCCAGATACAAAGCTGCTCACTGAGTATCTCGATGCGGGAGACATTGATCACTCCGAATTCTCCGACTCGCGCATGATCGTTGAGTCCATCGCGGTCTGCATGCGGGGAGGTAACACACTCGAAGTCGCCATAAAAGAGATCTACCCGCTCCTCATCGGAGCGTTTTCAATTCTTGTCGCTTCTCACGACAAGCTCATCGCCATCCGTGATAGCTGCGGCATCCGCCCGCTCTGCCTTGCGAAGCTCAATGGGGGATACATCATCGCGTCTGAGACGTGCGCCCTCCATCCCGTGGGAGCACAATACTTGCGCGACATTCTGCCAGGTGAAATGGTCGTTATTAGCGACGACGGGATCGTAAGCGAGCAACTTGCGGAACCCACTCCAAAGCTCGATATTTTTGAATTCGTCTATTTTGCTCGCCATGACAGTGATCTCTTGGGTCAGTCAGTCTACGAAGTGCGAAAGCGCTTTGGACGACAACTCGCAAAAGAAAATCCCATTGAAGCCGACGTGGTCATCCCGGTGCCCGAGACCGCGGTACCTGCCGCCATCGGCTATGCGCAGGAATCGGGCATACCTTTTGAAATGGCGCTCTCCAAAAATCGCTACATACACCGCACATTTATTCAGCCTGAGCAGCATATCCGCGATCAGGGTGTGAAAGCGAAACTTACGCCGATCGTACAGCTCATAGTGGGAAAGCGTCTCATCGTGCTCGACGATTCCATCGTACGTGGTACGACCTCCAAGAAGATAATAGCCATGCTCTTTGAGGCAGGTGCGACCGAAGTTCACTTTCTCTCGTCTTCACCGCCCGTGAAATATCCGGACTTCTATGGCATCGATACGCCTCATCAAAAAGATCTGCTCGGTGCCAACAAGACGGTGGAAGAAATGCGAGAGTATCTCGGAGCCACATCGCTTTCCTACCTATCCTATGCGGGCATGATAGAGGCGACGGGCATTCCGGAAGAACAATTCTGTACTTCCTGCTTTACGGGAGAATATCCCATAGATATTGGGCGCAGAGCGCAGGAGGTCCAAAAGATGGCTTAAAACCGTGTATGTAGCCACTGTGTAAGAAGTAGTGTCGAGGGCCGTCTTCATGATAGACCTCTGGGCAACCATTTTGACCCTGAAACACGGAGTCCGCCGGGGCTCCGTGTTTCAGGGTCAAAGGCATTCGGCCAATATTCTTGGCCCCTCGCAGGAGGATGACTTATT